>Ga0182021_10012461_pt1 | contig 10100 bp, 9 predicted proteins | sample 612E3MmetaG_FD_120493 | JGI IMG/M metagenome (GOLD analysis project Ga0182021, IMG submission 120493) | Permafrost microbial communities from Stordalen Mire, Sweden - 612E3M metaG (Illumina Assembly) | ecosystem: Environmental > Terrestrial > Soil > Wetlands > Permafrost | place: Sweden... | reverse complement strand
GCCCAAGGATGCGGCCGAGATCGCCCGGAGAATATTCCTTGAGTGTTTCGGGCCGCGGAATGCGCAGCAGGGCCAGCATGACGGATGTGACGAGCGTCGTCCGCAACCCGTAGAATGCCGGCCCCAGAGATCCGTAGATTTTGTGCGCCACGGACAGCAAACCACTGCCGACCAGAGCCGGTATAGCGAGCAGGACACCGGCACCGGGAAGGTTTTCCGTCTGGGCAAACAGAGGTGCTGCATCTTCAAGTTTGCCCATCGCCGCCAGCAATCGATCCATCGATCGGTTGCATGGATCAATATCGAGACTTGTCGACACAGCCTCATCGCCGTAGCCATCACTCGCCTCCTGCTGTTGTCCATCGGCCCCGTCTGGAGGATCAACCTTCGGCTCTTCTTGTGCGGCTGGCGGCACTGGCAATCCCCGTATGATTGGAAGAGAAGGAGTCGGAGCAGGCTGCCACCCAAGCCGCCGAAGACTCTTCCGAATCATGCCTTCACTCAAGCCAAGCCGCCCTGCAATGGAGCGATTGCTGAAGCCCTTCGTTTTGAGATGAAGAATCGTACGATCCCGGCTGCTCTGCTTTGACCCGGAACACGAAGGCCGACCGGGAAGACGGATAATTCCGCCCAATCCGGCAACCTCAAAACGCTCTTGGTACCGTCGGATGCTTCGGGCGGCACAACCGAATGACTGTCCGATGTCATTCTGATCCGCATATCCTGACTCGAATAAGTTGACCATTGTGTATGCTTCGGCCACGCGATCATCAACATCGTAATGAGCAAAGACAACGCCGTGAACTGAAACGACGCGAAAGTTCCCCTCCGTCCGGATTGAAACGTGTTCGTTGACGAAAACAGTCCCAGGCGGTGGTGGCGGAAAGAACAGGAGTTTCTTCTGATAGGTTGCCATGATCAGCTATCATGGCCCACCCTGAACAGAAAAGCGGACAGGTTTTAGTACGCACCCCTATGTCCTCTTGGAGAGGGATTATTGCCAATTTCCAATCGCACGTGATGTCGACTGAAGTCAGGCCTGCCGTGAGGTTTTGTGCACAGTCCAATGCCCTGTTTCAAAAAGTGATAAATGTGACAGGACTGTCCAGTCGAGCCAATCGACGAACAGAACCGGCACAAGGGGGTCACGGTGCAGGCTACTATCGTGGATTAATCGGGATTGCAAAAAGCGGACAATTTTCGGTACGCACCTCATCCGAAAAAGCTCGCGATTTTAGCGGCGTTCGTGGCACCATGTCAGGAGATCTGAAGTCTGTCTTCAATGTGTATTGTCGTGTTAACAAACAAATATCAGCGAGAGGAAATTGGCCAGCGACTGAGAAAAACTACGACGGCCGCAGTCACGTTCCAACCTCGCTTGTTTTGGGCCTAGCGCCCCGGTTCCTTGGGAGTTCCAGTCGGCGCGGTTCTGTGTGTTTTTGTCCGCACACGTTCAACCGTTTGCCATAGGGGCACACTGCCAATTTGTGCCGGGTCGACTCCTCGCTCTGCCCCTGGCATTCACCGCTGATTCCTTACCATTATTTGCCTTCCCGCCCTCCATGGAGCATCCCTCGGTGAGTGACTCTACATACGCGGGCATGGTGGAGCTCTGCGGATTGGAGCTTAATTGTGAGCCGAGTCATTAGCCTGTGAGCCGATCATTCGAAGGGCGCCCAGCGTTCGCCAGCGCACGTTTCCCCGATTGGGACTTGAACCGAGCCGCTGTGCGGCGGACGCTTCGCGTGCGTAGCCGTGGAGTGGTGGTGAAACCGCGGTATTGTGGGGGTCATCAGGAGGTATCCTATGACCCACTTACGCACAATGATGCTCGAAGAGCTCGAGCGTAGTAACTATGCTGACACCACCAAAGAGTGCTATATCCAAGCGGTCGAGGATTTCGCCCAATATTTCAAGCGCAATCCCGACCAACTGGGCCCCGAGCATATTCGAGAATTCCATGCCCACTTATTCACCGACAGGAAGATGGCTTCCAATACCGTCAACCAGCGACTCGCTGCGTTGTGGTTTTTCTTCGTCAAGACTCTGCACAGACCTTGGAACGCTGCCGAGACTCCCTATCCAAAAAAGGTGATTCACCTGCCGGTGGTGCTGAGCCGGGAAGAAGTCGCACGACTCATTGAATCTGCAGATCTGCATTTTCATCGTGTCTTGCTGCGGAAGTGACTCGTTTGAAGGTCAGCGACATCGACAGCCAGAGGATGATCATTCGTATCCGCGGAGGAAAAGGCCGCAAGGATCGTGAGGTCATGCTCAGCCCGAAGTTGCTCGAAATCTTACGGGAGCACTGGCGCCGATTGAAACCGAAGGAATGGCTCTTTCCAGGAGGTTGCGATCATAAGGCCAATCACCCGATCACCACCAAGGTACCCTGGCAGGCGTGCCAAAAGGCAGCCAAGCGCGCCGGTCTCGAAAAGAAGGTGTACCCCCACATTCTGAGGCACTGCTTCGCAACACATCTGCTGGAGGACGGTGCCGATTTACGCACGATCCAGATGCTGTTGGGCCACAGTAATCTGGAAGAGACTACGCGAACAAGTGTCTGTCCCTGGCCCGGGCGAAATGGCTCGAAAAACACCGCGCCCAGGTTTTGCTGGTTCCATATTTTCACGTCGTGTTTACCGTGCCCGGCCAGATTCCATCCATCGCCCTCCAGAACAAGAAGGTTGTCTATGGCATTCTATTTCGCTCCACTGCGGAAACACTCCGGCGCATCGCCGGAGACTCCAAACACCTGGGCGCCGTGATCGGCTTTCTGGCCGTGCTCCACAGCTGGGGACAAAACCCGCAACATCATCCCCACATTCACTGCGTCGTCCCCGGCGGCGGCTTGTCGGCCGACGGCTGTCGCTGGATTCATTGTCGCAAGGGTTTCTTTCTCCGCGTTCGCGTGCTCTCCCGCCTTTTCCGAGGCCTGTTCCTCCACTACATCGAAGAGGCCTGCGCCGCCGGCAAACTCGAATTCCATGGATCGCTTCAGCCGCTGGCCGATCCGCAAAACTTCAAGACCCTGCTAAAAGATTGTCGCAAGATCGAATGGGTGGTCTACTCGAAGCCGCCCTTTGGCGGCCCGGATCAGGTGTTGGACTACCTCGGCCGCTATACCCACCGCGTTGCCATTTCCGATGATCGCCTGATCCGCCTCGAGGACGGCAAAGTCACGTTCCGCTGAAAAGACTACAAAAGGGGAAACAAGCAGAAACTGATGACTCTCGACGCCGAGGAGTTCATACGCCGCTTTCTACTGCACGTTTTGCCCCGGGGCTTCGTCCGCATCCGGCATTTTGGGTTTCTAGCCAATTCCCGCAGCAAGAGTAAGCCCCTCAGATCCTGCCAACACCCCACATTATTTGGCCACTCGAGACCCATTGCATCGCATCAAGCGGATTGGCACGTTCTTTTCGAGTGGTCTCAAACCGCTTTTCCTCTCTCCTGGGCTGAAACAATCGACATAGTCCGGAGTGCGGTTTCGTTCAACAGAGTCTTTCCGAAGTTTCGCGAAGTTGGATTCCGATCACATGCAACGATTTTCTGTCGCGAAACCTCCGAAAGAGCTCTCTGCGTTGAACCACGTTCTGAGCGGGAGGTGCAATATGAAACATACTCCTACGAAGCAGACCCACTGGTCTGTCCCCGCTGCTCTGGACCGCTGAAGATTATCAGCCTGATCGGCGACGGCGCCGTAATCGAGAAAATCCTGTGCCACTTAAAACTCTGGGACCGCCCCGAGCGCCCGCCCGCCGGCGCGGGGAGAGGGAACAGGGAGCGACGTCGCGCCCCGTTCCCTCTCCTCGTTATCGCATCCTTCGGATGTTTTGCCAAGATCGCAGTCGCTTCCGCCCGGACATCCGGGAGAATTCTGGATATTTTCCCGCGCACCCGTGCTACCATCGCTCAGCACCTCGGAAGCAATTGCCTATTATTGATTGCCAAGCTGGGCGAAGGCGGTATTGAGAAGCACCTCACACTTTCACAAAAGGAGAAACACCATGAACCAGGAAGATCAAGCAAGGAAATGGCAGGACATTGTCGCCAAGGCGGAGAAGGACGATGTATTCAAGAAGAGATTGCTGGCCCTGCCAACGGTGGTCCTCAAGGAGGGAGGCGTGGAGATCCCTCCGGACGTCCAGGTCCGCATGCTGCAGAATACGGACAAGGTCTGGCACTTTGTACTGCCGCCCCCGCTCAGCGAGGAACTGCCAGCGGAGCAGTTGGCGAACGTTGCAGGTGGTGCCGTCACCCCGGGCACCAGTGATGTGGTCAAATGCGAAAGTTGTAGCAACAGGTTCCGGTGACGGCCATGTGTCGCGCCGGTCGTCAGCAGTGACTATCGTTGCCCAGTTGGCCCCCTCCCCCCCGCATCCAAACACGCGCGCTGCGTTAGCCCAGTGCGCACCGGCGCTGAGAGGCAAGCATACCGGAGTGGACCATGTCGTGCACGAATTGCGATCCAGAGGCGCAGACAGCGCAGACAGCTTCCCACCGTCGGAGACAGGGGGAAGCTTCACCTCCGCGGGCGGGCCAGGCATCGTCCCTCATGCGACCAAAGGTTGATGAGCCGAAGCGGAACGCCACGAAGCACGGCCCCGTCGGTCTTTGGATTCTGACGCTGAAAATTTGAACAGGGTCCGCCGTTAACGGAAACGCAGCAATGGAGGTGACCGGACAAGATGTCAGGGGCTTGCGTCAAGGGCTTCTGCTCTCCAGAGTCATCTACCCCCTCGGATCAACTCTGCAATTCACGAACGGGTCAGGCTGCATGAGTCGAGCAGAGTGTGTACTGATGATCTTTTGAGACAACGGCTCTCACTCATCGTCGTCAGATGGCTTATCGCTTCCCGTCCGAGGTGACCCCGTTTCCGGTTCCAGGAATTTAATTTTAACACCTTCCGGAAGAGGTTTACCGCAGACTTTCAGAACTGCTTCCGACGGATTGCTCAGGCAGAGTTTACGGAATTCCAGGTCCGTTTGCGATCGTTTGAATATCTTTGCTACGGCTTCCCTCAGTTCTTCCTCAGTCAAGATTGCCGCCTCCTTTTCTATGGGAATTGCGTCTGCCCCCGTTCGCTTCCATGTTATGGGCACAATCCGTGTACGTAAGTGCGTAACTTATTCCAGCAAAAGGACGGAAGGAGTTTTATCAGGACAGGACAGACGCAGGAACTGATAGCCCACTCCCGCCGCGCCCTGAAACAGGCTGGGGACGCAAAGGCCGTTCCTGAACGTGACGCCGCCGATCGAGCTTCCTTTGACTCGCACGGCAATACTCGACATGATCCGCAAAGCCTTCCGTGTCCACCCGGGATCGTGAAGCTTGCCGCCTGCAACGAGAAGTGTTTCCGCAAGCCCCGCGTTTCCGCAACAGAGGTGGTCCTTCTGCAACGCGCCGCTTTGACCCGTTGTGATCAGAGCACATCGAATATCGTTTCTGATACTCTGCGAGTCCATGACATCCAATGCTCCGAGTCGCGCGAGGCCGATTCCCGGTGCGCCGTGGCACCAGGAGACCGAAAAGTTCGGCCCCGTCTCTTTGCTTCCTTTTTCGTTCCACTCTCTATGATCCGGCCAATTGTTCTTCTCCGGCACGAACTCATGGCTCTCAAAATTGATTCCCTCTAGCGCAGCATCGTAAAACTTCCGTTCTCCGGTTTCCCGGTAAAGTTTGAGAAGAGCATATGCGATGCCTGCAGCGCCGTGCGAGAAGCCGGTAAGATGTTTTTTGCCCAGAGTGGGCCAGACTCTGAAACCTGATTTATTCCCCTCGCGTTTTGCCAGTAAATGGCGGCCGCAAGCCACGGCCTTATCGAGAATTTCTTCCGCCCCAAGGACTTTGTGACAGGCCAGAAGACAGAGGATGGCTCCCGCCGACCCGCCGATCACGTCCAGAACACTATCAGAGTCGATCTGCTCTTTGCTTATCCGAAGAAAGGCGCATCTCGCTTCTTCCAGCAAATCGGCGTCGTTGAAAAATGTGCCGATGCGTGCGAGAGTGTATGCTATGGATGGTAAGCCAACCAAACCCCCGATTCCGAGGGACTCGATCTCCCTGACTTCGGCACACCCAAGCCAACGGCGCGCAAGCGTCAAAGTGGAATAAGCCATCTCCCGATAGCCAAGGCCGGGCAATGCCCTTTCAAGCGCCGCGAAGAATAGCGCGATCCCGCACCTGCCGCTGTAAAGGTCGTATTTTACAGCACGCAGAGCAAATTGCTCAGCCCCCGGCAGGTACTCCAACACCAGCCAACTGGGTTCTCCCTTTTCCGAATAGATGGCGACCTCCTGGATTTCGCGCGCCACCGCCACGGCGCTGGCCAACAACTCCTCTTTGGTTAGAAGCGAGATCGCATCACGGCCGTCTGCATGTCGTTCCGGGGATTGGTAACTCGCCAGCCTTTTGGCATAGCGGGCGTCCATGGAACCCTTGATGAGCAATATCTGCCATTCCAGGTCCTTTTCGCCAAAAGATCGGATCTTCCTCTGAGCCCTGTCCCAGGCAGAATCCGGAAAGCAATCGAGGAGAATTTCGCCGGATTGCTTCGTCAAAGAACTCCGCTCTCCAAATGCAGCAAACCTCGGGATGTCCCTTCTCCACAAGGCTTCCAATTCTTCTCGAATGAGCGGCCAGGGTTCAGGCTTTCCTTTCCACTTCGACTTGAGAAGATGCCGGGCAAGTATGTCCAATTGTATAGAATGATCAACTCCATCACGGAGATAATCGGGGCGCGATGCATTTTTCAAAACTGACACATAGAAGATGGTATCGCGGAAAACGAAACGTGCCTCCTGCCGGAATACCTGGTGCAACGGACTGCTTTCAGCCAGAAGAATTCCCTTATGCTCGGCAAGCAGTCGATACATTTGCCGGAATCCAGCCGCGATTTCTTCAACGTGGTCGTCGGGTGATGCGTATTTCTCATTGAATCTTGGCATGTTTTCGGAAAATTGCGACTTAACGATCTCATAGCTGTAGTCCATGCCATCCGTATTCACATTTTTCCAGGTTAGCAACTCGTATTCATCCTCGGCCGAGTGCGTCAGGCCGGAAATGTCAATATACTGGCCCGGAGATTTAACCGGGTTGGGAAGCAGATGAGTTGCAAGGACGGAATCCCGTAGAAGTTCGGAAACCGCATCTGTCAGGTCGGTGTCCTCGGCGGGGCTAAGCGCCAGGTGATGATAAATCGTTTCCAGATCGACTGGAACTGGATGTTCCCCGCATGCCACGAGGTTTTCGAAATGGAAGTCCTTTCCGTTGAGCGCGTAAACGAGGCACAGAAACTGGCCTGTTCGCAGGTAATACCTGCGAACGTCTTCTTCGTCCCTGCAAGCCGAGTTGTCAACGAATTCCACCCAGCCGTAGCTCCTGCGGCTTACGATTTTCAAACTGCGCAGAGAAAGCGTCTGCTCAAGACCATTCAGCCAGTCGACAAGGCGGAAATAGTGAATATCCAGATCGAGACTCCTGGGCTTGTAAACGACCTTTGTTCCGGAATCGAATTCAATCAGGAGGACCGTGCGCCCTCCGTTGTGAGGATCTGAAAAGCCCGTCCGGACATTGGCGATAATCCCAGGCTCTCCCCGGCTGAGGAAAGCAGTTCGAAGCTCCGGGAGATCCTCTTCAAATCGCTCCAGAAATTCGCCGACGGCTTCCACCCACAGGATAAGTACGGTGGCCATCAGGCGGGACAGCACGGAATATTCCTCGAAAAGAGGCGCCCAGCTTTTCTCATATGTGGCCTTAACAAATCTCAGGTAATCTTCCCGCGAATCGTTGCTGCTTGGCGAACCGAGGCAACTCTGTTCAAACATTTGCCGGCATGCGAGAAAGGTGCGGAATTCTACCAGCAAGACACGTGCGCTTAAAAAGGAGAGCCTTTGTAAAAGGGAACGTTCAAGGCTGGCGCGAGCTTTGTCCGCTAGACAACGATATTTGCCCATCGTTGCTGCGACAATTCTATCGCGCGCTACATCGATGAACGGCAGCAGCAATTCCTCAAATGGAAGGGGTTCGTCTTCGTCTAAAAACACGCATTTTTCCAGGAGCTCGGGTCCCGGACCGAGCGGCCGAAAACCGGGCGTCTTGCGTAAGACTTCATTTAAGACCGCAGTCCACTGCGGCGCCTCCATACCGGGTAGAACCTTGACACCTTCCAAAAGCGAGCGCGCCGTATTCAAATCGAGTCCATCAAAAGAAAGACGCTTTTCAAAGAGTTCCCGGTCCCCTTCGGCTGTCACTTCCAGCCATTTTTTCAATCGGGACTCTGTCTCCTCTTGCAGCGGCGCAGGGCGCACAGGGGGAATTGCCTGGCCGGCCCTCTCCCAAAGGAAGGCCGCGTTTACCGCGATCGATTTAAGTTGATCGCCTGAGAGCTCCACAAACTCAGACGCCATTACCCCTCCATCCTGCATCTCTCGCCCGGTCAGATTCTGTCGATTCTACCCCTTGTTTGTCGCCAAAACTCCGTGAGGCCGCAAATTCAAGCATTTAACGCAGACAGTGGGACGGACTCCTATGGCCTGCATGGAGCAACGTCCTGATCATCGTCAAACCAGAAACGGTTGTCGCCTGGCATCGAGCGGGCTTTTGCTTGTTCTGGCGCCTGCGATCGCGCCCCAAAAAGGTCGGCAGGCCAAAGACCGGTGCCGAGGTTCGAGCTATCCTCCGGCGGATGGTAAACAAAAATCCGTCCTGGGGCGCTCCTAGAATTCACGGTGAGCTTCTGAAACTCGGCTTCGAGGTCTCTGAACGCAACGTCTCGCGATATCTCCGTCGTCTGTCTCCTCCCGATGATGCCCGCAGGCGCCGGTCTGCTTTCCTTCGCAATCATCGCGAGGTCATCACGGCCATGGACTTCTTCACCGTGCCGACCCTCACCTTTCGAGTCTTGTATTGCTTCTTCGTCATCGAACACGGTCGCCGCAAGATCCTCCATTTCAATGTCACGGAACATCCGGCCGGCTGCTGGATCGTGCAGCAACTGAGGGAAGCATTTCCGGAATCATGTTCGTACCGCCACCTGATCCTGGATCGTGACGCGAAGTTTGGCACGGAGGTAATCGATCTGCTGGCGGCCGGCGGCATAAAACCCACACGCACAAGCCCTGCAAGTCCCTGGCAGAATGGAATCGCAGAACGTTGGATCGGAAGCTGTCGCAGAGAGATTCTCGACCACGTGATCGTTCTCAATGATCTTCATTTGCGTCGACTGATCCGGGAGTACATCTCCTATTATCACGCCGACCGAATTCATGACTCTCTTGAAAAAGACTCGCCGGCCATGCGTCCTGTCTGCAGTAGACCAAACCAATCTTCAGGTTTGATTTCATTCCCGCGCGTCGGTGGCCTGCCTCATCGATACAATTGGCAGCAAGCTGCCTGAAGAAGTTTCTTCGTTGAAGCAAAGTCTCTTCGGCCCACCATGTTCGGTTTTGGCGATGCTGCGGGGAACACGGGGATTTTGGTTCTTCCCAACAGATTTCCTGCAATTTCAGTGCATCGATTTCCCCGTTTTTTCGCTCGAAGGCACGCGAATTCAGGGGCGATATACTTTTGACGACACACAGGCGCCGGAATCTAGGACCTCGGTGGCTCGTTCCTCGTCTCAGCCTTGCGTTGCGCGCCTCATTTCGGAATCATACTCACGAAGGCATTGAACGCGCCGATTTTGCTCCAGTCCTTGTGACCGCCGACGGGCGTCCAATCACCGCCGACCGCCTGCCCTAGCTCCTGCTCGGTCAGCTCCGGAGACTCGAGGTCTGCGGCGTCGAACTCGAAGCCCAGTCTCTTGCCTATGGCTACGAGGTCCGCTTGCGACTTGACGGTGTCGGCGAGCTCCGCCTGCAGCGAGCTGCTCTGCATCACGGCGTCTCTGAACCGAATAAAGGCTTCCTTGCTCATCTCCTCACCTCCCACTGGAGACTAGGTATACACAATGGTCTCGAAATGTCAAGAGGATTAATTCCGTTAAGGTAAACCACCGCCTCTGGCGGTGAGACACGACAATGCTCTGCTGTTGCAGCGTTGGTCAGAGTTGAAGAACTTCGTGAACCTGCGTTTGCCTGATGTCGATCGTTTTGCG
>Ga0182021_10012459_pt1 | contig 10101 bp, 11 predicted proteins | sample 612E3MmetaG_FD_120493 | JGI IMG/M metagenome (GOLD analysis project Ga0182021, IMG submission 120493) | Permafrost microbial communities from Stordalen Mire, Sweden - 612E3M metaG (Illumina Assembly) | ecosystem: Environmental > Terrestrial > Soil > Wetlands > Permafrost | place: Sweden... | reverse complement strand
TTCCGATGATGAACATTATTAACGGCGGCAAGCACGCCAACTGGGCGACCGACATCCAGGAATATATGATTCTGCCGATTGGCGCGTCGAATTTTCAGGAAGCGCTGCGCATGGGCTCGGAAATTTATTCGCAATTAAAAAAAGTGGTCAAGAATAAGGGCTATTCCACCGGCGTCGGCGACGAAGGCGGTTTTGCTCCGGAAGTGACTTCCAACGAAGAACCGTTTATGCTGATCTCGGAAGCGGCGAAGGCGGCTAAATATAAATTGGGTGTGGATGTGGTGCTGGGAATTGACGCGGCGGCCACCGAATTTTTTACCGATGATCACTACGATTTGCGCAAAGAAGGAAAAACCATGGACAGCCTTGATCTCTGCAAATTTTATGGCAATATGGTTGACCGCTATCCGATTTCTTCGCTGGAAGATATTTTTGCCGAAGACGATTGGGCCGGTTTCGCGGCTTTTCATCAGCAGTTTCCCAAAAAACAATTGGTCGGCGATGATTTGTATGTGACGAATATTAAAAGATTGCAGAAGGGTATTGATATGAAGGCGACCAATTCTATTTTGATAAAATTAAATCAGATTGGCACGGTGAGCGAAACGATTGACGCGATAATGCTCGCGAGAAGATACGGATTGACCGCGGTTATTTCGCACCGCTCGGGCGAAACCGAAGACACCTTCATTTCCGATTTTGCGGTGGCGATGAGCACCGGCCAGATTAAGACCGGCGGCCTTTGCCGCTCGGAGCGCATGGCCAAATATAATCGGCTGATGGCGATTGAGCGCGAGCTGGGCGCCAAAGCGAAATACGCGCGATGGCCGTTCTAGTTTATTCCCCTCTTAAGAGGGGTGGAATCGCGCCTCGCGAGGACGGGGTGTGTAAAAAGGTTTTAAAATCTAATATAAATTCGTGCCAAGCAGCAGTCTCTCTTTCGGCAAGCTCAAGACGGGCCGAAGAGGACTGCTGCTTTTTGGTATTTACTGTTGACAGTAAACAGTAAATAGTGATATGATTAAAGCCGATGAAAGAAAAAACAATTGATAGGATAATTGAATACTTAAAGATCAATGAAAAAGGCGCGGTGGTGAAAATGGTGCTTAATTTTGGCGTATCCAAACAAGTGATTCATCGCAAGCTTAAGGATTTGCTGTCCCAAGGATTAATTATTAAAGAAGGAAAGGCGCCTAAAGTTTCTTATTCCATAAATAAGGATATAGATAGGACGATTTCTGTGGCTAAAGTTAAAAAAGCCATTTTGCCGATTTTAAAAAAGCATGGCATAAAAAGAGCGGCAATTTTTGGCTCTTTGGCGCGCGGCGAGCAAAATAAAACCAGCGATGTGGATATTTTAGTAGAGCTTGGCAAGCCGATGGGATATGCCTTTTTTGGCATTCAAGATGAAATGGAGAATGTTTTAAAAAGAAAAGTTGATTTGTTAACCTATAAAAGCGTTGACCCTTTATTGAAGAATTATATTTTGAAAGATAAAAAAACGATTTATGGCTAAAGATTATAAGTTCTATTTGGCTCATATGCTTAAGGACATAAAAGAGGCGGAGTTGTTCAGCCATGGTTATGATTTTGAAAAATTTTCCAAATCTTCCTTGGTTCAAAACGCAATCTTTAAAAAATTAGAAAATATCGGCGAAGGAGCCGGGCGATTGCCTCAAGAAATAAGAGCAAGAAAGCCGGAGATACCTTGGCAAACAATTGTTAACGCTAGAAATCGCATTACTCATGAATATTTTGGGATAAATTTGGAAACTATTTGGAGTATTGTTAAAAATGATTTACCGCCGTTAAAAAAGGCCGTCGAAGAATTATTGAGAAAATAAAATGAGGGCGGTCAAGTGTACGATAAAATCGTACAACTGAAATATCAAAAGTAAAACAGCCAAAGACATTTCCGGAAAACAGGCATGTGGCGCGTGAAGGCGGCACTATTGCCGGTAATGCGCGCCGGCAAATTGAAGCTAAGACTGGGAATAAAGTTATTACGAGCAAAAATGCCAAAACTATATCAGTAAAGAATGATTCGGAAAAAATAAAATAATTAGTATAAAAGTAATACAAAAAATCACTCCATTTTCAGGAGTGATTTTTTTTGTTGGTTATTTTAATTTATCTTCAAAGTATTTTTTCAGCTCAGCCGCTTTAATTCTTTCCTGTTGCATCGTGTCGCGGTCGCGGACTGTGACAGTGTCATCTTTTTCAATGGTGTCAAAATCAACGGTGACGCAATACGGTGTGCCGATTTCGTCTTGGCGGCGATAGCGTTTGCCGACGTTGCCGTTGTCATCGAATTCGCAGGCGAAATCTTTTTTCAATTCATCAAAAATGCTTTTGGCTTTTTCCACGAGAACCGGTTTATTTTTTAGAAGCGGGAAGATGGCGATTTTGACCGGTGCGATTTTCGGGGAAAATTTTAGGACGATGCGAGTCTCCTTAACATCACCCACCCCGTCCGGCGAGGCGCCGTCCACCCCTCCCGAGAGGGGAATATCTTCTTCGGTATAAGCCGAATCAAGGACGGCCAATAAAGCGCGATCAAGGCCGAAACTCGGTTCAAGAACATTGGGTGTGAATTTGCGGCCGGTGGCGGAATCAGTCCAGCTCAAATCTTGGCCGGATAATTTGCTATGCGCGCCTAAATCAAATTCGCCGCGATGCGCCAAACCGCAAAGTTCGCTTTGGCCGAACGGATAAAGATATTCGAAGTCCACAGTTTTTTTGGAATAATGCGAAAGTTTTTCTTTGGAATGCTCAAAGCGGACTAATTTTTTCTTATCAATTCCAATCTCAGTGAAAAATTCTTCTTGCCAATCAAGCCATTTGGCAAATAAATCTTCCCAGGGCATTTCCGGGTCAAAGAAATATTCAATTTCCATCTGCTCGAATTCGCGAGTGCGGAAAATAAAATTGCGGGCGACGATTTCGTTGCGGAAAGCTTTGCCGATTTGGGCAATGCCGAACGGGATTTTGACGCGGCAAGAATCAACTACATTTTTGAATTCCACAAATATCGCGCCGGCTGTTTCGGGACGCAGATAAACCGGGCCGTCAAAGCCGTTCATCTCGGTTTTAAACATCATTGAAACCATTTTCGCGTCGGTCCAATTTGATTTTCCGCATTCCGGACATTTTTGTCCTTGCAATGCCGCGGTCATCGCCGGCAAATCGCCCTCCAAATCTTTACCCGTTAAATCTTTGACCAAATGATCGGCGCGAAAACGCTTTTTGCATTCTTTGCAATCAACCATGGCATCGTTGAAGCCGGTAGTGTGGCCGGAGGCTTCCCAAAGTTTTGGATGCAAAAGAATCGGGCCGTCCAAGCCGACAATATCCGCCCGCTCCTCGACGAATTTTTTCCACCAAGCGTCTTTGATATTTTTCTTCAATTGCGCGCCGTACGGGCCATAGCTGTAAGCGGCCGAAAAGCCGCCGTAAATTTCGCACGCCGGGAAAATAAATCCGCGTCGCTTGCACAAAGATACAATTTTTTCCATGAGTTCATTTTGTTCCGCCATATTTTTTATTATGTCATCCCCGCGAAGGCGGGATCCAGTTTAATCACTCAGAATCTGGATTCCCGCCTTCGCGGGAATGACATGGAGTTAAATTTTAGCTAATTTTAAAGTAAAATATGTATTTAATTGACAATATTTATTATTTATGCTATTATAATAAGTAGAAAAGTTTACAAATATTGATCTTTTTAAAACAATTCACAAGGGAGAACCCATGTCTCGTTTAGATGATCATGTCGAAGCCTGGAAAGAATTCAGACCATTTTTGATTATAGCGATGATAATCATTGCTATGTGCTATTTTTTTTCTAACCATTCCGTTTCGTCATTGCACAGTGGTGATGTTTCGTCCGGTTTGTCAAAGGATGGACGGGAAAAAAGCTCCTGCGGCATCATGAGTTTTTATCTTGCCCCTAATGGAAAACCTTATCCGTCAGAGGCTGACTACAAAGCAAGTCTAAGGTGTGATACGGTTTTTCTTGGTGATAATATTGTATTTACGCCAGATCATTCCAAAGAATATGCGAGCTATTATAAAACAGTAATGCTGTCGCCATGTTTAGTCCTTGGCGGTGTAACGCTAAACATTAATCAAAACCAACCGCAAAAATTAGAGGACTGGATGAAAAAATAAACATCCTTCGTCCTCATGTCTTCAAGCGCCCTCGACAAAATCTTGGGCGTTTTCATTTTGTAAAATTACATTTCATCGACCGTCTCAATACCCAACAACCCCAAGCCATTTTTTATCACCTGCGCGACCGAGCTTAATAATGCCAGACGCGCATTTTTTGTTTCTTCTTCCGCTTGCAAAACCGGTACGGAGTGATAATAGTCATTCAACAATTGCGCCAATTCATAAACATATTTAGCAATCACTGACGGATCATATTCAACCCCGGCCCTGGATATTATTTCTGGATAAATCGCTAACTTTTTTATCAGTTCAATCTCTTTTATTTCCGATAACTTTGTAAAATCGATATTTTTAATTTTTAATTTTTCATTTTTAATTTTCCGCATTATGCTCTGAATTCTCGCATACGCATACTGAATATAAGCCGAAGTATAGCCTTCGAGAGCGAGTGCTTTTTCAATATCAAAAGTAATAATGCTTTTCGCGCCGACTTTCAGCATTTCAAATTTGGCCGCGCCCAAGCCGATTTTTAAGGCATTGGATTTTATTTTTTCCTCATCCCAATCTTCGTGCCGTTTTTTCGCTTCGGCCTCGCACTTGGCCAATAATTCTTCTTTCAATTCTTGATAAGTGATGACGTTGCCGGTGCGCGACGACATCATTCCGGACGGCAATTTGACGAAATCATAGCCCAAGTGCAAAAATTTTTCTTTCGCGCCCGATAATTCTAAAATTTTAAATAATTGTTTGAAATATAATTCTTGGCGGACATCAGTGAGGACAATCGATTCGTCCGGCGAATAGCGTCTTTCTTTTTCGCGCGACAAAGCCAAATCGGCAACTGAATAAGTGGCCGTGCCGTTTGACCGCACAAAAACCAAGACGTCTAATTTATAATCAGACAAATCGGCAATAATCGCGCCTTCAGATTTTTTTAAAATATTTTTGGCCAATAATTCTTCGACAATTTTTTTGCCCTCATCAACCAGTTCGCTTTCATATAAAGTGTCTTGAAATTTTATGCCCAAGTCAGCGTAAACCGCGGCAAAATTGGCAATGCTCCAAAGCCTGGTTTTTTGCCAAAGCGCATATTCTTCGCCCTGGCGCGCTTCGATTTTTTGCTTCCAGCCGCCAATAATCGGCGTCGCAGTCGGATCATTTTTTTCTTTGGTGGAAGCGTCAACGTAAATTTTGCCGAGCAAAAATCCTTTTTCCGCTTCAGAAAAATCATCAAGCTTTTTTCCGTTCAGATTTTCTTTGACGTAAGCGTCTAAATCCCAAAGTGTTTTGGCGACATGAATGCCGAAGTCGTTAATATAAGAAACCGGAATCGCATCCGCGCCGCCGGCATTTAAAATTTTGACCAACGAATCGCCATAGCAAATATTTCTTAAATGCCCGATATGAAATTCTTTATGCGTATTGCCATTAGAAAATTCCAGTACGATTTTTTTATTCCCCTCTTGCCTGCCCTGAGCGGAGCCGAGGGGAGAGGGGTGGATCGCGCCGCCCTCGTCCGCCTTGGGCGGAGCGGACGGCCTGCCCTGAGCTTGTCGAAGGGGGTGTGTTAAAATCGAATCGTTCTGACCAAATTTTTCTTTCGCCTCATCGATTTCCGCAATCACATTTTCCGCCAGATTTTTTTTATCCAGAAAAAAATTCAAATACGGTCCGGCCGCTTTCGCCCCGATGATTACTTCTCCATATTTAATGTTATTTAAAATTTGTTCACTTATTTCATTGGGCGCTTTTCCGAGTTTTTTCGCCAAGCCAAAAAGCGCGATGCCCAGATCGCCAAATTCCGGATTCGGCGGAATGATTAAATCATCCGCCGATGCCAATTCCGCACCTAAAATTGAGTTAATATTGGCAACTATTTCAAGTTTTATTTTTTCCCAAGCATTCATCTTTTTGCCCTTCCCGCGTTAGCGGATTTATTAAATATAACTTCATTTTATGGTAAAAAATGGATTTTGGCAAGAAACCAATTTTCTAATTTTCCAATTTTCTAATTTTCAACCAAGGTGTTATAATTATTAAAGATTAAAAAGCTTAAATCAAATATTGTATGAATGACACTCTCATCACTTTTGTCCGCCACGGAAAAAATCACATCGGACTTGACTCCACGCCTTGGCATGCCGGGCCGGGTTTAAATCCGGAAGGCCGTAAACAGGCCGATAAGACTGGTAAATATTTGAAGCATTTTGCTTTTGATTTGGTTTTGTCGTCCGATATGAACCGTGCCGCCGAAACCGCCAAAGCAATCTGCAAGTATCAAAAAAACATCAAGCCGGAAGATATTACTTTTTGCCGCCAGCTCGCCGAGCACGATGAAATTGTTTATGGCTACACGCACAAGAAAAAAATCACGCCGGATGGCGAATGGGCGAAAGCGCACCGCACCGTTAAATTTTTCAAAGACGTTTTAAAAAAATATAAAGGCAAAAGAATTTTAATCGTCGCGCACGGCAATGTCATCCGCGCTTGCGTCGGCGCCGCGCTCGGTTTTCCTCTGCACTATTCGCCGGAACTGAATTCTTTTAACTGCTCTGTGACGACCATCGCTTTCCGCGCCTCGCGCTTGAAAGCAATTTTTCATATTAATAACACCGAACAACTCGGCGAACATTCTTTTTTGAAACGCCTGGAATCGGTGCGGTTCATTTCCGATTACTCCCAAATCGTCGCCGATGGCGCGGTTTGGTAAAATTTGAGTGATTGATTGACAGTCGTTCGACCTTATTATAATATGAAGGCGTTATTGCGGTCGGCACACTAAAAAAATAAAACCATTGCAAAAATTACTCGCTTGTCTGGTAATAAAATAAGAAAAGGAGAAAAAAATGTACGCCAAAAAATGCACGGTAAACATTGAAAAAGGTCTTCACGCCCGTCCCAGCGCGCAAATCGCTGAAGAGGCGGTAAAATATTCCGACCACGAAAAAGTATTCATCCGCAAAGTAAACGGCAATCAGGAACCTGCCAAAGTCGGAAGCGTTATGGATTTACTGGTGCTATCCGCATCCTATAAAATCGAATTGGAAGTTTATTCTAATGACGACTCGGCCGCCGCCACAGTTGATAAGATTGCCGATTTTATTGACTGTTTGCAAGAATAAAAATCACGCTTATCTCCCAAGAGCAATCTTTGGGGGATTTTTTTGCCCTTGAATAGTTTTTAAGAAAGGACTATTATACAGGTAATATTGATTTTTTGCCGTTCTTTAACCGGGGGGTAAAAATGCCTAATCAAGACGATCTGAGCGAATTTTTTGCCAAGGCGGTCAGACTCGGCCAAGAAAATAAATTTCCCAAGAACGGAAAAATATTCATTGTTGACCGCTTGGAAAATTTTTTTAACTGTCGCCTGAATCGCCAGCTTTTGGACAGTAATAAGCTGGAAGAGGACCTTTTTGAATGCGCCGACTACATCTCCAAAACTTTAGCCGGTTTTGTCCGAGAATTTCCTTCGCAGACTCGCGCCGCTGAATATCTTTACGCCTATCTCCAGCATTGCCAAGATGATAGTGAAAGAAATTGTATCCGGCGCGAAGATTTTCTCGCGCGCGGTGGTCAGACTTGCTTTGCCATCTGCGTATTTTTTCCCACACTGGCCAAACGCCGACGCGTGAGCGAAAAATATTACGCGCAAATGGGCGCCACGTTCTTTTACCAATATTTTTTGGAAGCTCGCCGGCCGGTAGCATATTCGATGGCTGAGCATTTTGACGAACTTGTCCCGCTGACACGCGAGGCGATCGCCGATTAAATATTATCCGCTGTTTTGCAAAAAGCAGCGGATTTTTAATTCCCCTCTCGAGAGGGGTGGCGCAGTCTCGGCGCCGGGGTGTGTGTTTTGCAAATATCCAATAAAAAATAACCAATATTTCAAAAAATATCCAAATAATTTAATATTAAAAATTGTCTTGTAATAAGTTTGTTTATTAAAGTATTTAACCTTTTTTGAAATATTAGATATTAAATATTGGATATTAAAGATTCACTTTGAATTATAAAATTAGAAGAGGTAGAATATAATTATAATTTAATAATCAAGGAGGGGTATGACAAAAATCAAAGACATGCCGCGTTTCGCGCGGCCACGAGAAAAATTAATTGAAAAAGGCGCACAAAATTTGAAAGACAAAGAATTGCTCGCCGTTCTGCTCGGCACCGGCCGAGCCGGAAAAAATGTTTTGGAAGTGGCGGAAGAAATTCTCGCCAAGCATCCGATGAAAAATTTATTGATTTTGGATTATAAAAAATTAGCCGAAATAAAAGGCATTGGTCCGGGCAAGGCCTGCGCACTCCTCGCCGCGTTTGAACTCACAAAGCGCGCACTGGAAGTTGAGGATAATAATTTGCCGGCGATAAATTCCGCCCGCGACGCTGTCGCGCAATTGCAAGAATTGCGTCTGGCCAAAAAAGAACACTTTGTCGTTTTATATCTCAATGCCCGCAACCAATTAATCCACAAAGAAACAATTTCCATCGGTACCATCAGCGCCAGCCTCATCCACCCGCGCGAAATTTTTGAGCCGGCGATAAAATTTTTAGCCAGCCAAATAATCGTTGCCCACAACCATCCCTCGGGCGACCTCTCGCCCTCAGACGAAGACATAAAAGTGACCCGGCGCCTGACCGCGGCCGGCGAATTGCTCGGCATCGAAGTTTTGGACCATCTAATAATTACTGCCAACGGATTTACCAGCTTGAAAGAAAAGGGGAGTATTTAGTTTTTGTCATTGCGAGCGCCTCGCGAAGCAATCCCGTCAATTGACAAATTTATATATGTACGCTATTATGTACACATATAAAGTCCCCTCTCGAGAGGGGTGGCGCCGCCTCGGCGACGGGGTGTGTAAAATTTTTTTAAATTATGTCTACAAAAAACATCCTCTCCATCACTGAAGCTCGCAAAAATATCTTCAAATTATCTGACGCCGTTCAAAAATCCGGCGTCTATTATACTTTTGTTCAGCACGGCCGCCCGAAAGTAGTTTTAATGTCCGCCGACGAATTTGACTCTTGGCAGGAAACTATGGATGTTTTGCGTGAAATGCCGGATTTGCCGAGGGAAATAAAAAAAGCCAGAGAAGAATTTAAAAGAGTCGAATATGTAATTTTGGAAAAAGTTTTAGCCAAACAAGGATATGTCTTGGCGGATAAAGCCAAAAAATCTTATGTTCCATTTGGAGATAAGCCGAAAAGCCGGCAAAGAACTCGAAAAAATTCCAAGCCCGCAAAGAGATAGTATTATTAATAATTTCACTAAATTAATCGATAATATTTATGACCAACGAAGTCAAAATGGCGATTTTCAAAGGCAAAGAAATCAGAAAAATTATTCATCAAAACGAGTGGTGGTTTTCGGTTGTTGATGTGGTAGAAGTGCTTACTGATAGCGATCGTCCTAGTGTTTATTGGACGGCAATGAAGGCAAGGGTTAAAGAAGAGGGAGAATTTCAACTATCTACAATTTGTAGACAGTTGAAATTGGAAGCTCCCGACGGAAAAATGCGTGAAACCGATTGTGCTAATACTGAAGGCATTTTTCGCATTGTCCAGTCGATTCCATCTCCAAAAGCTGAACCATTTAAGCGTTGGCTCGCTAAGGTTGGCTATGAACGAATCCAAGAAATAGAAGATCCGGAGCTGGCAACCAAGCGCACCAGATTATAATACAAATTAAAAGGTTATCCTGATGATTGGATTGAAAAAAGAATGCGTGGAATAGCAATTCGGGAAGAACTTACAGACGAATGGAAAAACCGCGGAGCCAAAGAACAAAAAGATTATGAAATTTTAACTGCCGAAATTTCCAAAGCGACTTTTGGCATTACACCCAGTGAGTATAAAAAAATTAAAGGATTAAAAAGAGAAAACTTGCGTGACCATATGGATGATTTTGAATTAATCTTTACG
>Ga0182021_10012458_pt1 | contig 10101 bp, 3 predicted proteins | sample 612E3MmetaG_FD_120493 | JGI IMG/M metagenome (GOLD analysis project Ga0182021, IMG submission 120493) | Permafrost microbial communities from Stordalen Mire, Sweden - 612E3M metaG (Illumina Assembly) | ecosystem: Environmental > Terrestrial > Soil > Wetlands > Permafrost | place: Sweden... | reverse complement strand
GTTTATAACAGCCTTGGAATGAAGATTTATGAAGAAACGAAGGTGGAGGTAAACGGTTCACTGCAGAAGGTGATCGACCTGAGGCCCGTGCCGAATGGCGTTTATTCAGTGATCTTTGAAAACAGTCATGGACAGGTTGTGAAGAAGATCATCGTAAACAAATAGCGAAAAGCGAAATAGCGAGGTGGCGAAATTTTCCTGATCATAATTTTCACCACTCACCATTCACTACTCATTACTTACAAAAAAGCTGCATCAGAAACGATGCGGCTTTTTTGTTAATATTTTCTTAAACATAAATTGCCCTGAGTCTACTAAAATCTTTATATATTTGTTAAATAAGAATAATCCTCCAGGAAAAGGTCGTTGAAAGTTCTGTCTGCATGTAAACGAAACGTGCCGGATTTGTTTCTGAATCATACGATTTAGTTGATGGGAGCAACATAATTTTGAAAATTCCGGATAATTAATAATCTTAAGAAAAATAAAAACCATGAAAAGATTTACACTTTTAGCCATTTGTTTTATAGCTGTTTTACTGATTGGAATGAACGGTACCGGGTATGCACAGTTTACTGCAGGGAACCTTGTCATTTACAGGGTGGGAGATGGCGTAAGTGCCTTGGCCAATACCGGGAACGCGGTTTTCCTGGATGAATATACCACTTCAGGAACCCTGGTTCAATCTGTTGCATTGCCGACTGTTGTTTCAGGACCCAACTTTCCATTGGTGGCCGCCGGTAATGCCTCTTCTGAAGGATTGATGACCCGGTCTGTTGATGGGCAATATCTCATCCTTGCCGGGTATGGAGCCTCCCTGCCTAATGCAACAAACCTGACTACTTCCACTTCTGCAACCACCCCCCGAATTATCGGGGTTGTCAGTGCTGCTGCTGTGATCAATACAACAACTGCCCTTACAGATGCTGCAACTGGAAGCAATCCAAGGGGTGCTTGCAGCACTGATGGAAATGCGCTATGGATGGATGGGGGTGCAGGAGGAGCACGTTATGCCACATTAGGTACAACAACATCCACACAGCTATCCACCACACCAACGAACCTGAGAGGTCTTAATATTTTTGGCGGGCAGCTTTATACTTCCTCCGCATCAGGTGCCTTTCGTTTGGCAACTATTGGCACAGGCACTCCGACTACCAGCGGCCAGACCACGACAAATCTTCCCGGGTTTCCAACTTCCGGTGGCAGCCCTTATGGATTCTTCTTTGCAGACCTGGATCCGGGTACTCCGGGGTTGGATGTAGTTTATGTGGCCGATGATGGTGGAACCATTCAGAAATATTCACTTGTCGCAGGAAGCTGGACTGCCAACGGAACCATTGCAGCTCCCGTGGTAAGGTGTATTACAGGAACCGTTATAGGAACCTCAGTAACGCTATATGCCACTTCTGCAACCACTTCCGGTTATACAAGTAATCTTCTGACTCTGACAGATGCTTCAGGTTATAATGCAACAATAACCGGGACCGTATCCACACTTGCCACCATCACCTCAACATCAAAAGCCTTCCGGGGAATAGCTTTTGCCCCGGCATCAGGAACTCCGGCACCAACCATCCAGGCAACCAACATCACTTTCAGTGCTATCACAGCCACGGGAATGACCGCCAGCTGGACCGTGGGCAACGGAGCAAAACGCGTTGTGATCATGAATACCACTAACAGTTTCACCAATCCTGTTGATGGCGCTGACCCTTCTGCAAATACAGTTTATGGCGGATCAGGGCAACAGGTGGTTTACAATAATAGCGGGAACTCGGTCAGTGTAACAGGCCTGACCGCAAGTACAAACTATTGGTTCAGGGTATATGAATACAACGGTTCCGGATCGGGGACCAAATACATTACCACCCCTGCATCAGGGAACCCTAACAGCCAGACAACCTACGGTCCTCCCACTGTTACCACAGTAGCCGCTACTGCAATCTCATCAACCGGAGGAACCTTAAACGGAACCGTGAATGCAAACGGTTATTCCACCGTTGTGACTTTTGATTTCGGTCTGACCACAGGATACGGAACATCCTATACAGCAGCCCAATCGCCCGTGACAGGTACCACCCCCACAGGAGTCAGCTATGTTATCGCCACCGGCCTGGCGCCCAATACCCTCTATCATTTCAGGGCTGTGGGAGTGAATTCCCAGGGAACAATCAATGGGCTCGACATGACCTTCACCACCAGTGCCATCGCACCTACTGTAACAACCAATGCCGCCACGGTGATAACAGGAACCACAGCCACGATAAACGGCACTGTAAATGCCAATAACGCTTCGACGGTGGTTACCTTTGACTATGGACTGACTTCAGGATATGGAACAACAGTCACGGCCATTCAAAGCCCGGTTACAGGCGGAACCAACACTTCCGTATCTTATAACCTTACCGGCCTTACCCCTAACACACTTTATCATTTCAGGGTTAATGGCGTAAACATCGGAGGGACTTCCAATGGAGGGGACCTAAACTTTACAACTTCTGCAATTGCTCCTGTTGCCGTTACGATGTCTGCCACGGGTGTGGGCAGTACAACGGCTTCATTTAACGGAACAATCACTGCCAATAATTCCAGCAGCACGGTATCTTTTGATTATGGACTGACGATTGCCTATGGCACCACAGTTACCGGGATACCTTCTCCGGTGAATGGAATGATACCAATCCCGGTAGTTTATAATGCCACCGGACTGGCAATAAATACACTTTATCATTTCAGGGTTTGTGCAACCAATTCAGCCGGATCATCCTGCGGCAGCGACCAAACTTTCACGACCGGTTGTCCCTTACCGGCACCTGCAGGAACCATCACCGGCTCTTCCAGTGTCTGCCAGACACTTTGCGGATATATATACTCGGTTCCAGCTATTGCCAATGCAACCGGGTATGCCTGGGGCCTGCCAACCGGCGGAACCATTACCTCCGGGGCCAATACCAACATCATTACGGTCTGCTATTCCAGTAGTGCTATTTCCGGTAATGTATCTGTTTACGGGACCGCTGTTTGCGGGAATGGGAGTCCGTCAAGCCTCGCCGTAACCGTTAATTCCCTGCCCATGGTGACCCTTGCAGGTCCTGCATCGGTTTGTATCGGGTCTACAGGCAATGTTTATACAACCCAGGCCGGAATGTCCAATTATACCTGGAATGTTTCTGCCGGAGGTGCAGTCACCGCAGGTGGAAACGCAGGAAGCAATACTGTTACAGTTACCTGGAACACCCTTGGGCCTCAAACCGTCAGCGTGAATTACACCAATGCCGGCGGTTGTACGGCTGCATCACCAACAGTGTTCAACGTAACGGTCAACGCACGGCCAACCCCGACCATCACCGGACCTGCTACTGCCTGTGCTCCTTCTGCCGGGAATGTATATACAACCCAGGCAGGAATGACAAATTATATCTGGTCGGTCTCTGCCGGTGGCACAATCACTGCCGGTGGCACAGCGAACAGTAATACAATGACTGTCACATGGAATATTGCCGGCGCTCAAACCGTATGCGTGAATTATAACAATGCCAGCGGATGCAACGCTGTTGCCGCAACCTGCTATGCAGTGAATGTTAATACGCGGCCGGTGCCAACCATTACCGGACCTGCTACGGTATGTGCCGGTAGCATTGGGAATGTCTATACAACCGAAGCAGGAATGACAGGTTATACCTGGAGCGTTTCTGCAGGTGGAACCATCACAGCCGGGCAAGCAACAAATATATTAACAGTTACCTGGTTCGGTACTGGAGCTCAGACCGTTTGCGTGAATTACACCAATGGCAGCGGTTGCAATGCAACTGCCCCCACTTGCTATTCTGTTAATGTAAACGCAGTACCTGTGCCAACCATCGCAGGCCCGGCAACTGTATGTTCGGGTTCAACAGGGAACGTTTATACCACCCAAACCGGGATGACCAATTACCTGTGGACAGTTTCTGCAGGAGGCCAGATTACGGCAGGTGGATCTACCACCAGCAACAGTGTGACCGTGAAATGGAATACGGCCGGCGCACAAACCGTTGGCGTGAACTATACCAATGCCGGAAATTGTTCAGCAACCGTTCCTGCAAGTTATCCTGTAACCGTAAACCTCACTCCGGTTCCAACCATAACCGGTTCGAACAACCTGTGCGTGAACTCAGGGTACTACAATTACATCACTGAAAGCGGGATGACCAATTATGCCTGGACGATCTCCTCAGGTGGTATCATCAATTTCGGATCCGGCACCAACCAGGTGACTGTCTCCTGGGTCACAGCCGGTGCACAGACCATCAGCGTCAATTATACAGCAGGGGGAGGCTGTTCTGCAGCTACTCCTACCGTAAAGAATATCACGGTTAACGGGCTACCCGGCCCCGCCGGCACCATCACAGGGATACCCAGTGTTTGCGCAGGAACATCAGGATTCTCTTATTCGGTTCCCGTCATCACCAATACCACTACCTATGTCTGGAACCTGCCAGCAGGTGCAACAATAACTTCGGGCTCGGGTACCAACTCCATTGTCGTCAGCTATTCCACCACTGCAGTTTCCGGGAATATGACCGTTTATGGGAATAATATCTGCGGGTCCGGTTCAACCTCTGCCCCCTACCCTGTCATCGTTGTACAATTACCCGGTGCGGCTGGCACAATTACCGGGAATAACCCGGTTTGCCAGGGCGATGCATCGGTTGCATATTCCGTACCACCGATTTCTAACGCGACTGGTTACGAATGGACCGTTCCCACCGGCGCCGTTATTGTTAACGGGGCCAACACCAATTCCATTATCGTAAATTTCCCTGTACCTTCATCCTCCGGAAATATTACCGTGTATGGTACCGATTTCTGCGGAAATGGAACCGTTTCTCCAAACTTCGCCCTGACCATAAACCCGGTTCCTCCGGCTCCTGTTATCACAGCCACCCTGAATACATTGTTCAGCTCTGCTGCAACCGGAAACCAATGGTACTGGAACGGAGCCCTGATCGTGGGAGCAACAGGACAGACCTATGTTGCAGATCAATCCGGCGACTATACCTGTATCGTTACACTTGATGGCTGCAGTTCTGCCTTATCCAATGTTGTCAATATCATCATCACCGGAACCGGCGAAAAGAATGCTGCAGGAACTATCGGTGTCTACCCGAATCCAAATGACGGACAGTTTGTTCTTGAGATCGAAGGGACTGCTGCACAGGAAACCACTTACGACCTATTCGTGGTGAATAACCTGGGCGTGAAGATCTTTGAGCTTAACGGACTGAAAGTGAATGGCAACTTCAGGAAAAACATCGACCTTCGCCCTGCTCCAAATGGAGTCTATACCATCATCCTGAAAAATAATAATCAGAATGTTTTGAGGAAGATCATCATAAATAAATAGTGAAAAGGCAAAATGGTGAAATGGTGAAATAAAAAGCAATTATCTTTTATTTTTCATTTTCACTTCTTCATTCTTCATTACAAAGCCTGGTCATAATAGATCAGGCTTTTTTTACCTTTGTATCTATCCAAGATAAAATAATGAGGTTGTGGGAAAGAGATTTTTTCACGCTGTTGTATTGATCACTTGTTTTTCGGTTTCTTCCTATGCCCAGTATTTCAATACCGGACAGGACCCTGCATCGCTGCACTGGAGACAGATCAGGACGAAAAATTTCCAGCTTATCTATCCGCAGGACTTCGAAAATAAAGGACAGTACCTCGCTAATATCATGGAAATCGTCCAACGCAATGAAACAAAAACCTTATCTGCAAAAGTAGAACGCATCCCCATTGTGATCCATTCCCGTTCCTCTGAATCGAACGGTATAACGGTTTGGGCTCCGAAACGAATTGAATTCTATTCCTGTCCGCCTCAAAACATCTATCCCGAGGAATGGCTTGAACAGCTAGCCATTCACGAATACCGGCATGCGGTGCAGGTCAGCAAGATGAACCGGGGATTTACAAAAGTGCTTTCCTGGTTTTTCGGCGAACAGGCAACCGGGGGTGTGCTTGGACTTTATATACCCGCATGGTTTCTGGAAGGAGATGCCGTCTGTACCGAAACGGCATTGTCGAATTCCGGCAGGGGAAGGACCAACGATTTTGAAAATGTCCTGAGGGCACAATTGCTGGAGAAAGGAATTTATTCCTATGATAAAGCTGTGCTGGGTTCTTATCGTTCCTTTGTCCCCGATCAATATGAGCTGGGATATCCCCTGGTGGCAGAAGCCAGGAAAACCTACGGACCAAAGTTATGGAATACCACACTGGACCGCACGGCGAAGCTTCCTTTCATGATCGTTCCTTTTTCTTCAGGGATCCATAAGGTGACCCGACTTCCAAAGGTGAAGTTTTATAAAAAGATTCTTTCTGATCTCACTCAGGAATGGGAAAACCAGGAAAAAGCGCTTACTTATACTGATTTCATCCCGCTTACAAAAAACGAGAGTAAAAATCACCCGGTATACCTTCACCCTGTATTTCTGAACGATTCTGTCATCATTGCAGAAAAAGAATGCCTGAATGATCCTGACCGGATTATCCGGATCGACCGGAAGACAGGAAGCGAAAGGAAGATCGTGACGTTGGGAGCAGCCCAGGATGAATCCATTTCTGTGAGCGGGAATTATATCGCCTGGTCAGAGGTACAACCGGATGCAAGGTGGCAGAACCGTGACTATTCTGTCATCCGTGTCCATGACCTGCAAACTGGCAGAACACGGAACATCACCCGCAGAAGCCGCTATTTTGCTCCTTTCCTCTCTCCCGATGCGACCCGCATTGTAACCATTCACCTTGACCCTCAAAACCGATGCTCTGTTGAAATCCTGGAAGTCTCAAGCGGGAAAACAATAAAAATGTTCCCATTGGAAAAAAACGCCCTTGCCCTCACCCCGAACTGGTCAGCCGATGGGAACAGCCTGGTCTTTACTATCCTAAATGAAAAAGGGAAAAGCCTCGCCGGTTTGGACATCCTTACCGGGAAAATCCGGTATTACCTTCCTTTCAGCTTCACAGATATTTCAGGTCCCTCCTTCTTTCACCACAATCATCTTATCTATGCTGCTGACTATTCCGGAATCGGAAACATCTATGCTGTCGATACCGCTTCGAAAAAGATCTACCAGGTCACCTCTTCGCGGTTTTACGCTACCGATCCTGATTTTACCCGCGACCGTATGGAGATGATTTATTCTGATTATTCTTCAGACGGACTCAAGGTTGTCGGGACAAAAATCGATACCACACTATGGATCCCGATTGAAAAAATCACCGATACTTCCGTCAAACTTTATGAGCACCTGGTTCAGCAGGAACATACAAACATCCAGGATAGTATCCACGATCGCAGGATCTACAAGATGTATGAATCTGATTCCTGTGACCTGGTCAGGGATACCATACAAGGTAAGCTTTTTGCCTCCGGGAGATACAGAAAGTTCCTGCACCTCTTCAATCCCCACAGCTGGGAACCCGCCACTTTCGATGCCAATAACCTCATGCTCAAACCCGGGGTTTCGGTACTTTCCCAGAATGTGCTGGGCAGTCTGATTGCCAATGCAGGCTGGGAATACAACACAAACGAAGGTACCGGAAAGGTCTTTGCCAACTTAAGCTACCAGGGTCTTTACCCTGTTTTTGACCTGGGTTTTGATATTGGGAACCGGGCCGCTTATTATTTTATTGCGAAAAACGAAACGGCCCGATTTACCTGGCAGGAGATGAATTTCAAACTACATGCAAGCATACCCTGGAACTTTTCACTGGGTAAATATTACCGCTACCTGACCCCTTCCATCGGCACTACGATGATCGGCATTACACACAATGCCACCACCCCATCCCAGCTGACCAGGGGACTGATCACCACCATCGATTACCAGCTATCCGCCTCGCAATACCTTCGTTCCTCACCAAAAGACATGTACCCCCGGCTGGGACAAACCCTCGACCTCAACTTCAGGAATACACCCTTTCCAGGAAACCGGATGGGAGACATCTTTGCTGCACAGGTAAATCTCTATTTCCAGGGGCTATTCAAACACCATGGAGTTTGGGCCTATGGCGCATACCAGTCGTATCATCGCAATTCTGATACCTTTTATACCTATGCCAGCATCATTAATTTCCCGAGAGGATATGCCGGGTACATGGATGAACAGGTCATGAGTGTTGCGCTGAATTATAAACTGCCCCTTTTCTACCCTGACCTGAGCCTGGGTTCGCTGGTTTATTTTAAACGGTTTAAATTGAATTTCTTCTTCGATTGGGCCCAGGGATGGACAGGGAAACAGGTGAATATCTACCAGTCAACCGGTGCTGAACTGACAACCGACATTCATCTTCTGCGGTTTCTTTACCCGTTCGACCTGGGTGTACGATCCATATTCTTTCCCGGAACTTCATCCTGGGGATGGGAGGTATTGTATGCCATAAACCTTTAGCTGATGAGCTGATGAGCTGATGAGCTGATGAGCTGATGAGTTGGTGAGTTGGTGAATTAGCGAGTTATTTTGAATCTTTAATTGCTCAAAGTTGCCTTAGAATTGATTTGTGGCGCTGTAACTTTGAAACTTTTATCCAGCATCCAGCATCCACCAGGACCTAGAAACCGATTTCCAGCAATACCGGGCAATGATCCGAATGCATGGCTTGTGGAAGGATTGCGGTCCGTACCAGCTTACTTTCGAGCGAAGGCGTCACCATCTGGTAATCAATGCGCCACCCAAGGTTTCTCGATCGTGCTCCGGCCCTGAAACTCCACCAGGTATAATGATGCGGGTCAGGATTAAAATGACGGAAAGTATCAATAAAACCGCTTTCCAGGAAACGGGTGAGCCATTCCCTCTCTTCGGGTAAAAAACCCGAGCTATTGGCATTCCTGATCGGGTCGTGAATATCGATGGCCTTGTGGCAGATATTGAAATCGCCGGTAATGATGAGATTCGGCCTTGTTTTGCGGAGTTCTGTAGTGTATTGAAGAAAATCTTCCAGCCAGCGCATCTTGAATGACTGCCTATGTTCGCCTGTTGTGCCCGAAGGATGATACACGCTCATTACCGTTGTATCCCCGAAATGCGCCATGATCAATCTTCCTTCATCATCATATTGCTGGATGTTCATTCCGAAATCGACATGATCGGGTTTGATCTTCGTTAGGATGCCCACGCCGCTGTAACCTTTCTTGACAGCAGAAAACCAGTAGTGATGATAGCCCATCCCCTCAAACAGCTCAACCGGGATCTGATCCGGCTGGGCCTTGGTTTCCTGGAAACAAACAATATCCGGATCTGCAGATTTTAACCAGCTATGCAGCCCCTTCCCCACTGCAGACCGTATTCCGTTGACGTTGTATGTTATGATCTTCATAATTTAGCTGATGAGTTGATGGGCTGACGATCTGACGAGTTTTTTATTTTGTGACCTGTTGCTTTTAATCATCAATTCATTCGTAATCCCTACTTCGTAGTTATTTGTGGAAGTTCTTGATAAACGCCTCCACCTCCGGAACGCCACCCTGGTATATGAGGTATCCGTTGTATGGCTCGCGGAGCGTGATCTCCCCATTAACAGGCGTCAGCATGATCTCTTTCACCTTTTCCAGGTCGTTGGTCTGACCCAGTGCCCAGCTCAGCTTGATATAGGCGGTTTCCGGAAGCATGTTTTCTGCCGGTACGATCCCTTTTGCCATCAGATCGCGGCCGGTATCGTATACAAACATGTGCACATAGCCCCAGAGCGTCTGAACGGTCATGTATATGGCAACGCCTTTTGCAATGGCCCTTTCGATCGCAGGGTAGATCGGTTTGTTTACATGACCGAGACCTGTGCCGATAATGACGATCCCTTTGTACCCGTTATCCACGAGCGAATCGATCATATCCGGGTGCATGTTGGTGTAATAATACAGCATGGCCACCCGCTCGTCGAAATAAGGCATGATGGTCACTTTCCGGTCCTTGCGCCGGTGGTTGTAATCGGTCTTGATGGGAACCACACCTGCCCGTGTCACCGTTGCCAGCGGAGTATCGCCGATGGTGCGGAAGGTGGAACGGTAGGAAGAATGCATCTTTCTGACCCGCGTACCCCTGTGCAGGAAGGCATATTCAT
>Ga0182021_10012457_pt1 | contig 10101 bp, 12 predicted proteins | sample 612E3MmetaG_FD_120493 | JGI IMG/M metagenome (GOLD analysis project Ga0182021, IMG submission 120493) | Permafrost microbial communities from Stordalen Mire, Sweden - 612E3M metaG (Illumina Assembly) | ecosystem: Environmental > Terrestrial > Soil > Wetlands > Permafrost | place: Sweden... | reverse complement strand
TCCAGCTTGAAAGTGGTTTTCACGTTCCTTGTCCTATTGAGTAAATCCGAATGCGCCACCGAAAACCCGCGCAGCACTGGATTCGATGGCCGCCGCGCAAGGCGTCATGCCTGAAGGAGTTCGCGCTCGGCGGCGGGGACCGCCTTCTCGGCCATGTCGAGATCCGCCAGACTGATCTCCTTTGCCACGTAGTCGTGATACAGGGCGGTGGTGTAGAGCAGCCGCATCTGGGCGCCGATTTCGCAGATCTTCAGGCAGCGCTGCTGCAGGTCCGGCGTGTCGGCGTGCTCCAGCACAATCTGGTAACCGCGTTCGCCGTGGATTTCGTCCGACACGATGTGCAGGTCGAAAAATTCGATTTCTTCGTCGGTGAATTTGTATTTCTCGCGCAGGGTCGGAGTCTGCTTGCGGTAGATCGACGGAACCTGCGACTCGAGGCCCACCACCAGGCCGGCGACCGCGACGATGGGATCTTCGCGCATGGCGACGGCATAGCACCAGCTTTGCAGCCCGCGCGTGGTGGGCGACATATTGTCCGGGTCGATGACGCGGGCGCGGGTGGTGCCGCAGGCCTCGGCAAAGCGTATCAGCAGATCGGTATGGCGATCGCCGCCGATTTCCTCCTCGTACATGTTCTGCAGCAGGAAATCCTTGGCTTCGGTATAGCGGTCCGGCATCCTCGCGTAGATGGAAGCCAGATAGTCGGCAAACGGGCCGACGTAGTGGTAGTGGTTCTCGGCCCAGCGCGCCAAGTGCGCGCGGCTGAGTTTGCCGCTGGCCCAGGCTACGCTGAACGGCGCCTTGTTCGCGCTCTTGCCCTTGATGGCATTCTCCAGCGCGGTGCGAAAATCATCTTGGTTCATCAGCTGTGACATGTGCGGCTCCTGTCAGGTGCGGTTATTCGGTTGCAACGCGGCGAAGCGGCGAGGGTGTCCGTGGCCCTGTTGCCCGGGAGTAGGCATCCGGGATGCGGCGCCCTTCCCTAGTGTTCGCTTTGCGTATAGTATACAAATGATAATTAATATCAAGAGGCGACTGAAAACAGAAATTTGGCGGCCGCGCGTCGACAAATCCTATTTTTATTCAATGATTCAACTAATTGAACATAAGAATACCGACTTTGAAGGAGTTCCAGCCTAGTGTCGCAGCTGTGTCGCCGAAAACCCTAACCCGAACATTGTATACATTCCATGAACTTCCTGTCGCCGAGCGCTACGCGCCGCTGGCGTGATCAGGTTGATGCGGAAAGCTCAAAATGCCCAAGATCATCGTTCACAAAAACGGCCAGGTCCATGAAGGCGAGGTCAAGGAAAACACCAATCTAGTCGTCAGGGCCGGCATCAAGCAGTTTCCTTATCCCAACCTATCCTATGGCTGCGGCATGGGAAAATGCGGCAAATGCACGAGCAGAATCATCGCCGGTGGCGAGCATCTCCCCGAGCCGAACTGGAAGGAGAAGAAGATCCTGGCCGAACGGCTCGAACTGGGTTATCGATTGATGTGCCAATTGTGGATAGACCACGACCTGGAACTCACCCAGGACGACATCGTTCCGGCGAAGCCAGCGCCCGAGGCGCCGCCATGTACGTGATATTGACCAGCAAGCCGGGGCAGTTCAGGACCGAAATCGGCGAGGATCTGCAACCGGTCGAGGCTTATGACTATCTCTTCTGCGGGCGCAAGCGGGCGCACTTCGTCATCGCCAACCTGACCCGCGACGCAAGAATCACCATCGTCGACGAGTCCTCTCCCCCGGTGGTGAATCACGTGCCTTCCAAGTTCCTTGCGAAGTTCGAGACCGTCGAAGCGGCGCGGCAGGAACTGAAGACGCTCACGCGCTTCGGCGGGATGGATATCGCGCTGGTGAAGTGCCAATAATTCGCACCCATGCCTTACCAATCTCCAATGATGCTTCCGGACCGCAATCGATGATCAACGTCACCTTCATTACAAACAACGGCAAGGTAGTTTCCGCGCCAGACAACAGCAACCTGCTGCGGGTATCCCTGCGCGAGAAAGGCGGCATCCCGTACAAATGCGGCGCCGGGCTGTGCGGCACGTGCAAATGCAAAATCGAGCAAGGCCTGGAGCATGCCGACGCGATCAAGGACAAGGAGCGTAAGCACCTGTCGGATGACGATTTCGCCACGGGCTACCGCATGGCGTGCCAGACCTTCGTCAACGGCGATGTCAGCGTTTCATGGGAGCCGAAAACAGCACGCAAGCCCGCGGTCGAGACGGACGCACCCGCTCCCGTGCTTGTTTCCGCAAAGTTTGACGGCGCTTTCAGCGCGCTGCCGGAAGAGTCGCGGCGCCGCATGCTGGAAATCGGGCCGGTCTGGGCCGAAGATATCGTCGGGCATCGCAAGCTGGTGATCGATGCCTATACGCCGTTGCTCGCGAACGTCCCGCGCGAGGGTATCGAAGTGAGCCGCGAACTGTCCTATGGTCCGCACGAGCGGCACCGGCTCGACGTCTACCGGCAGGCCGGATTGGACGAAGCGGCGGTGGTCCTGTTCGTGCACGGCGGCGCCTTCGTGCGCGGCGTGAAGGACAGCAGCGCGGAGATCTACGGCAATTTCGCGCGCTACTTCGCGCGCCACGGCTGCGTCGGAATCAACATGGAATACCGGCTCGCACCCGAGGCGGCCTACCCCGGTGGCGCCGAGGACGTGGCGCGCGCCATCGCCTGGATCAAGGAGAACGCGTGGGAATACGGCGGCAGTCCGGATCGCATCTTCCTGGTGGGCCATTCTGCGGGCGCTTCGCACGCCGCCGCCTATGTTTGCGACCCGGCAGCGCGCCCGGCCGGGGGACCGGGGGTGGCGGGACTGGTGCTGATCAGCGGCCGCCTGCGCGCCGACGCGCGCGCCGACAACCCGAATGCGCACGGGGTGCGCGCCTACTATGGCGCCGATGAATCGCTCTACGAGCGGCGCTCACCGGTGAGCTACGCCGAGCGCGTCGACGTGCCCTTGTTCGTCGCCATCGCCGAGCACGAAAATCCGTATCTGGACGCCTACGCCGCCGAGTTCCTGCACCGCGTCGGCATGGCGCGCAAGCGCGTTCCGCGCTTTGTGCAATTACGCGGCCACAACCATACATCGATCGTGGCGCACTTCGACTCCGGCGAAGAAGGTTTGGGACGCGAGCTGCTCGACTTCATCGCCCAGCCGGCTTGATCGCCGTCTGATTACATCAAGCCTGCGGTTCTTCCGTGGACCGGGACGACGCGCGCGCGGAGGCCATTCCGCAACCCGAAGCGCGCGCCAGCAGCGCATCGAATCCCGGATAACTGTCAACGGTCAACACAGACTTGCTGGCATAGTCACTGAGGGATGCACCGTTCCTCAATGCGGCGGTGAACCCGTCATGGTCGTTTATCCAGCTTCCTCCGAGTAGCGTCACGCCGCGGGCGAACAGCGCGTCAGGCAGGCAGCCTGCGCTCGGCCCGATCAGGGCGAACCAGCCGGCGTTGCGGCAACAGGCGAGCATGCGGTCCAGCGTGTCGTTCAGCAGCAGCGTGCTGGTGGAAACCACCTTGCTGCAGTCGGAGAGCTGCTCGGGGTCGAGCGTCACCCGAAAGCCGTCGTGCGCGCCGACCAGTTCCGCCTTCAATTCGACTATCGTGAGCCGGGCGCCGCTGCCGATGATCGTTCCCAGCAGCGGCGTGAAGTAGCCTATCATGCCGATGTGCTCGCCCGGCTGCGGATTCAGATGCCCCATCGAGTCGGTGCTTTGGTCCGGGCGAAATCCTGCCCTATCGAACAGACAGCGCGTAAGCGCGTTGGCGGCGGCGAAGCCCAGGGTCTTCCAGATGCCGCCGTCATTGGCATAGCGGCGCGCCAGTTCGAGCGTATCGGCGCCGGCAAGGCCTAGGCCATCGCTTCCGTCAAGCAGCCGCTCCAGGGTGTCGTCAAGCAGGACATAGGACAGGCCGATGGATCCGTCCTCGAGTTCCAACGCACAGAATTGGCCCTTGTTGTCCTGCTCGCGCCGGCCCGGCGGCAGGTGCAGGGCATGGACACGGGGCAAGGGGCCTTGTGCTGCAAAGGATTCCAGCTGCGCAAGGTAATCAGCGGCGAAGCTCATTGGGGGGCGTTCCCGTTTTCGGCGACGGTCTTGGACGCAGCTTCGGGCGCTGGCTCTCCCGTGCGCACACCGGTGCGGACTGCTGCCGATGCAGCCTCGCCGGAGACTGCAGACGGCTGGTTTCCGGCGCCGGGCAGCGCCCCCGGGAAATACATGGCCGTAAGGCGATGCGAATGTATCGGCGAATCGGCATTCGAATCGCCGTAGCGGCGCCAGTTGCGCACGGGGTATATGTTGTCGGCAAGCTGCAGGAACCCGATGGACTCCCGGTCGCCGGTCAGCACGCCTTGCACCCGCAATCCAAGTTCGCGCTTGACGGCATCGACGCGGGAGACGGTTTCCGGCGTGGCGCCAAATTCGCCGTCGGAGGCGAGGAGCAGATCGGCCAGGCGCCAGCGTCGATCTTCAAGTTTGGCAATCGCCCTTTCCAGCGGTCCACAGATATCGGTACCGCCGTGAAAAGCCTGACCGAGGAATCGTGCAAGCCGGTCGATGCCCGCGCTGTCCACGGTCAGTTCCATTTCGACCAACTCGTCCGGGCCGCCGAACGCAATGACATGGCAGGAGCGATGCTGGGCGTGGGCCGTGCGCATGGCCTCCAGCACAACCGCCTTGGCCACAGCTTCGGCCCCGCCCTGCATCGAGCCCGAGGTATCGACGCACACCAGTATCGGCCCCATTTCCGGCCGCTTTCCCGGTTGCAGCCCGGAGCGGGGACGCATCACCCGAGACTGGTGCACGCGCACTTCTTCCATGCGATCGTCGTCCTCGTAGCTGAGCAGCGTGCGTTCGGCCCGGCGTGCATGCCACACCAGGCGCAGGCGCGGATGGCCCAGGAGCATGGTTTCTGCCGGCAGCATGCGGGCGATCCGGTCAGAACGATGAACGCCTCGGGTCTCACCGGGCATGTCCGGCACGCGCACAGTATGGCTTTCCAAACGCTGCGCAACGGCCTCGTCGAAGACTTCTACGCTCATCTGTTTCATCGCGTCGTACTCGTCGGACTGGCGCGAGCGTCCGAGTCCGCGAATGATCCGCACCAATTCCGGCAGGCGCTCGATCAGCCGGCGTATGCGCAACACTTCCTGCCATCCCGAGGAGCGCAGCAGGCCGCGGATTTCGTCCCAGCGAGTGTTCTTGCCGTCTTCGGGCAGGCTGCCGAAAACTTCGATCAGCTCGTCGACCTGTCCGCAGCGTTCCTGCCACTCCGCGGCAAAAGCCTCTATGGCCATACGCTCCGCCTCAGCGTTGCCGGCTCCGCGGTCGCGGTAATCGACGATGAAGTCGAGATGAAACAACAGGCTCATCAAGACGGTGTCCGAGAGTTCCTCCTGGCCTGCGCAATAAGCGGCGAGTCTGAGGCGCACGATGGCGTCATGCAAGGGACGCGCGATCGGCAACGGCGGCCAGAGCCAGGTGTCAGCCGGCGGCAGGTCGCCTGCGAGCAGTCCCCTGCGCAATGCGGCAAGCGACTCCAGCCGGGGCTCCAGGCAGCCTTGAGAATTCGTCAGTCCGCCCAGCCAGAGCTTGCGCGCCAGACCATCAAGCGCCGCCAAGCGGCCCTCCTCGCCTTCGAACAGCAATGGGCGTGGCAGCCGGGCGTTCAATTTCCGTCGAGGAACTCGTAAACGATGGGTTCCGGCACCGCGCCGTCATCTTTCTGCAGCCGCGGCAGACTGAGGAAACCCAGGCGCGCCAATCGGGCGCGTTCGGCCAGGCCCGCAATCGCCGCGGCAGTGGCAGCCAACGTGGCGACTCCCCGATCAGTCAGGTTCTCGTCGACCCACAGACTCTGTGCCCGGTAGGCAGCAAGGCTTTCGCTTTGGTTCGCAATTTCCCCGGCGTAGTCCGCAATCCGTGCCAGCAGCGCATCGATCTGGCTGACGCGGGCGCCGATATGTGACTCTCCATAGCGGCGATTACGGCTGTAGGTCATGCGCGGCGCCGCCGCGCCTCCCTTGGCGTCGCCGATCTCCTGCGCCAGGTCGGTTGCGGAGAATTTAAGGCGGCCGGATTCGTCGTAATCCAGATCATTGGCCTTCTGCTCGGCGTCGAGCTGGGCCTCGAAGGCTTCGACAATCCGCGTCAGGCGCTCAGGCGAATAAGCCTCACGCACCCCAAGCCGGGCAGCAAGCCAGTCGGCCACCGCAGCCTGACGCGGTACGTCGTGCGCGGTGACCCAGGGCAGCAGCAGAAGATCCCAGAGCGCCACGGCCGACCTGCCTTCGCTCGCTGCGGCAACGCGCAACAGCCAGACGATTTTTACCCAGCGACGGTCGGAGACATAAATCTGCTCGGCCGCAAAGTGCTGGCGCAGTTCGGCAAGCATTGCGAGCGATTCGGCGGAAATACTCACCGTCGCTGCCTCAGCCGCAAGTTCGGCGAGATCGTGCGTGTCCAAGGTGCGGCTAGCCGGCGGTGGCGTCCAGCCGCAGCCGGGGCCGACCCGAAGCAGCGCGCCGAAGCCGGCCGTGCTGACGGCCGCTACTGGCACGCGCACCAGGAAGCGGTCGAAAAACGCATCGGCGACTTCGTCCGCGGGAACCGCGTTGGTGGCGCCGATGGCGCTGATCAGCGGGCAGCGTACGCGTCCGGCGCCGTTGTCGAATTCGCGCTCGTTCAGGAGCGTAAGCAGCGCATTGAGAATCGCGCTGTTGGCCTTGAACACCTCGTCGATGAAGGCGATCGAGGCATCAGGCAGGAACCCGTCGATGTGCCGCTCATAGCGGTCCTCTTCCAGCGCCTTGATCGACAGCGGACCAAACAGTTCCTCGGGCACAGAGAAGCGGGTCAGGAGGCGCTCGAAGTAGCGGGCGTCACGAAAGACCGTATGCAGGCGCCGCGCCAGCTCGCTTTTTGCGGTGCCCGGCGGGCCGATGAGCAGGGTGTGCTCGCCGGCCAGTGCCGCGAGTAAGCACATCCGGACACTGTCGCCGCGTTCCACCAGGCCGCGCTCCAGCGTGTCGATGATGGCCTTCAGACGGGTGCTACGCTTGGGCTGCATGGGTAATTTGTCTTCTTGCATTGAAGAATAGTAGCCTCAAACACGATATTACTTTGATTACCGGATGCTGCGGAGTGGCAATTATCGGGCCATTTCCAGCCGTATTGCGACATGCCTGCGAATCGAGACGGACCGAACGATGGGATTGCCAATCTCTTGCCCTTGATATATGCTTAACAATATGGTTAACTATAATCAGCATCAACTCGATCTCGTCTTCGGCGCCCTGGCCCACCCGATTCGCCGCGGGATACTCGCACGCCTGTCGACGGGCGAGGCTACGATCGCGGAGCTCGCCAAGCCGTTCAAGGTGTCCGCGCCGGCGATCACCAGGCACATGCGCATCCTCGAGGAAGCCGGCTTGCTGTCGAGAAAGAAGCAGGGACGGGAACATTATTGCCGCCTGGAGCAGAAGCGGATGAAAGAGGCCGAGGCCTGGATCGAAGATCACCGGAAATTCTGGAACGAGCGCCTGGACGCCCTGGAGCGCTATTTGAAGGAGAACCCCTGACATGAGTACCGACAACGCAAAGCCCGATCGCGAGATCGTCATCACCCGCCTCATCGACGCTCCGCTCGAGCGCGTGTGGCGGGCATGGGCCGACCCGAAGGAGATCGTCCAGTGGTGGGGGCCGCATGGCTTCAAGACCGATACCGACCGCCGCGAGTTCAAGGTCGGGGGAATGTGGAAGCACACGATGATCGGACCCGACGGCGCGCGCTACCCGAACGCGGCCCGCTACGAGGAGATCGTCGAGAACGAACGCATCGTCTACACCAATGGCGGGGGCCGCGAGGGCGCCAACAAAGGCGTGCATTTCCGCGCGGTCGTCACCTTCGTCGCGAAGGGGGACAAGACCGAGCTGACGCTGCGCAGCGTCTTCGACACGCCCGCCGAGCGCGACATGGTCGTGCGCGAGTACGGCGCCATCGAGGGGGGAAAACAGACGCTGTCGCGCCTTGCGGCCCATGTCGAAGGGCATTTCCTCATCTCGCGCCAGGTCGACGCGCCGCGCGACAAGGTGTGGAAGTGCTGGACCGAGCCGGAGCGCCTCGCCGCCTGGTTCGGGCCGAAGGGCTTCGAGACCGTCACCGCGAAACTCGATTTCCGGCCGGGCGGCGTCTACCACTACTGCATGCGCGGCAACGGCGTCGACATGTGGGGCAAGTGGATATTCAAGGAAATCGACGCGCCCGCAAAGCTCCAGTTCATCGACGCCTTTTCCGACAGGGACGGCGGCCTCGGCCGGCACCCGCTGGCGCCGACCTGGCCGGCACAGATGACGACGACCGTGCTGCTTGCCGACTTCGGGCCCAAGACCTTGATCACCATCCAGTGGTCGCCGTACGAGGCGAACGAGGCCGAGCGCAAGACCTTCTCCGAAGGCATGGCCAGCATGCATCAAGGCTGGAGCGGGACGTTCGAGCGCCTCGATGCCTATCTGGCGGAGTACCAATGAGCGCCAAGCAGCCCGATCTTGTCCTCACGCGCTTGGTCGACGCTGCTCGCGAGCGCCAGCCTTCCCGGCTTGGCGCCGCGGGTCTCGGGTTAGAATTGCACCGATGAGCAAGCCGGAAGCCGCCGCGGGCAGCGCCCACACTCCCATGATGCAGCGAAATTTGTATAGAGTGAACATATGGCCTGTCTTCACGAACGTTTCGCAATGCGTTTCGGACGCCAGTAGCCTTGGGGAATGAACGTGGTGTCACTTATGAAATCCGTCCTGATCACTGGCGCTAACCGCGGCATCGGTCTCGAACATGCGCGCCGATTTGCTGCGCAGGGGGCCCAAGTATTTGTCACTGCCCGGTCGCCGGATGACGCCAAGGAACTTCGGGCGCTAGCCGCGACGAAAGACCTGCGGGTTGAGATACTCGCCTACGAAGCGCGCGACGCCGAGGCTCCCGAACGGCTGAAAGTCGCGCTGGGCAATACCCCTCTGGATCTTCTCTTCGCCAATGCCGGCGCGCCCGATGACAAGACTCAATCGTTTGGATCGATCAATGTCGAAAGCACGCTCGAACTCATCCGCATCAACGCGCTCGCGCCCTTGAAACTCGTCGAAGCGCTGGCAGACAACGTCGCGCGCTCGCAACGCAAGGTAATCGCGTTCCAATCCAGCCGGTTGGGCTCAGTCACGGACAACGGCGCAGGTGGCTACTATCCCTATCGCATCGCCAAGTGTGCGCTAAACATGATCACCAAGAACGTGTCCATCGAGCTCGAACCACGCGGCGTAATTGTGGTGGCGCTGCATCCAGGCTGGGTACGCACGCGGATGGGCGGAGCTAGTGCACCTGTTTCCGTAGAGGAGTGTGTTACCGGCCAGCAGCGTTTGCTCGAGGAGCTTAAACCCGGTCATAGCGGGCGGTTCTTTAATTACGACGGCGGTGAATTGCCGTGGTGACTCCCGGCTCGCCTGGAATCCGATCGGCGTAGCCACTATCGCGTCCCTTGTAAGCGGTCTTGCCTCGCCACGCTCGATAGGTCAAAGTTCTTGCCGTCGGCGCTAGTCGCCCAGGCGACGATCCCTACCTTAACCACGCCAAAGCAGCTGAAAAGCCGGGGCGGAATCGTTCGAGGAAATCATTTACTTCATTTTCTTGATTTTTCCTTCCACTTCTTTTGCTCCCTTGGCATAGAACTTTTCTTCATCGGGGGCAAGCTCGCGCAGCAATCTCGCAAACTCTCCAGCGTGTACAAGTTCCTCGTCCGCTATTTCCTTGAGCACTTCCGCGGCGAGCTCGTTGTCGGTGGACTCGGCAAGCTGCATGTACAACTGGGTCGCTTCGTACTCTGCGGCCACCATGAAGCGAATTGCTCTGACGAGCTCCTCATGCGTGAGCTTCCTGTCGTTTGCCAACCCTGAAAATGGCGATCCGAACCCTGGCATGTTTATTCTCCTTTCTTACTTCGTTTCGGGATTCCGCCTAACGGCGGAGACCTAAGTCGACCCAGAACGTGCCCAGAGGATTGGTCCTCGTAAAGGCGAAGTCCCTCTAAG
>Ga0182021_10012456_pt1 | contig 10101 bp, 7 predicted proteins | sample 612E3MmetaG_FD_120493 | JGI IMG/M metagenome (GOLD analysis project Ga0182021, IMG submission 120493) | Permafrost microbial communities from Stordalen Mire, Sweden - 612E3M metaG (Illumina Assembly) | ecosystem: Environmental > Terrestrial > Soil > Wetlands > Permafrost | place: Sweden... | reverse complement strand
CCTGGACCGAGCGTTTCGGCGGCGCCACAGAGGCCGGCACGATGGTACTGACGAGCCCGCACTGCAAGCGGGTCCTGCCGACCGGTTTCTTCGCGCGGTGGTCTAAGCACACGGTGTCATAGACACGGTGACAAAGTCGGAACGACCGGTAGAGCTGGCTTCATGCCGGCTATGCGCATGGCCGGTATAAAACCGGCCCTACGGGGACCTCGACTCTGCGGCTACAGTGGCACTGCGCCTGTGATCGGCGGAACGAGCCAGTTCAGGTACGCATTCCACAGCGTCGGCCCCCAGAGCATCCACACCAGAGCCGCAAGCGCAAGGTAGGGGCCGTAGGGGATGCGGCTTTGCATCTGCTTCCTTCCGCCCACCACGAGGGAAACGCCCACCACGGCTCCGACGAGCGACGAACCCATGACGGTGAAAAGCACGGCTTTCCAGCCGAGAAAGGCGCCGATCGCCCCCAGGAGTTTCACGTCGCCCAGTCCCATGGCGTCCTTGCGGAAGATCAATTTGCCCAGGAGCGCGACCCCCCACAGCAGCCCGGAACCCGTCAGCGCGCCGACAATCGCGGCGGTGATGCCGTCGTAGAAGGCGGTTTCGAAGTGCATGGCGGGCACGAGGGCACTGAGCGCAATCCCCATGACGATGCCGCCGAGCGACACGCGATCGGGGATGATCATGTGTTCGAGGTCCACGAACGTGCCCAGCGCGAGACCGAACACGGCAAGCCAGTACACGGGGACCAGGCTGAATATGGGGAAGGGCGCCAGCCCCAGCGGCCGGGGTTCGCCGGGCGGTCCGAACTTGAGCCAGATGAGCAGAAAAAGAAAGGCCACGAGCAATTCCACGATGAAGTAGCGGGGCGAGATGCGGTTGCCGCAATGGCGGCAGCGGGCGCGAAGCGCCAGATAACTCAGGAGGGGAATATTGTCGTACCAGGCGATCGGTTGGTTGCAGCGCGTGCAGTGGGAGCGGGGCGAGATCACGGAAAGTTCGAGCGGAATGCGGTAGATGCACACGTTCAAGAAACTTCCCATGCAGGCGCCGAAACAGAATACGAGAAAATCCAGGTACAGGCGCAGATCCGCAGGCATGGAGGCTAGAATATCCGTGAGTCGCATGGCGTCCTCCGCTCTCGCCGTTCCCGGCGAATGTTGCCGCGAAGGATATACGGGGGACCGCGGGGCGGTCAATGGGAATGGGGGCACGCCGCCCCATGGGCGGAGACGCCAGTCCGCTATCGTCCCGCCCTTGGCCGCTGATCCGCCGCGCGGTCCCCGGCGATCGCGGTCAGAAGACAGGATCCATGAGAACCGATACCAGGAACACAAGCGCGCTTCCGATGTGCAGGACTGGCCACGCGGCATGGCCCAGAGGGAGGGGAATCAGGGGGTTGAAGACCACGGCGACGATCCCAAAGAGCGCAGTCCACAGGTGGCGCCGGGCGCCGTGAGTGGCGAAGACGCAATAGACGGCGACGGCACAAACGCTCCACCGGAGCAACTCGCCGCAATCCCGAGGTTGGAGCCCGAACCCCGCGAACAAGAGAAGGGCGGCCCCCACCCGGATAAGTGTCGCCAACGCTTCCGACCCATCCTTCATTGTGCGCCTCCCCTCAGACACAATACGGATGTCGAACCGACAATGTGGGCGATCCCCAGTCATCGCCCATTCGGTCGCCCCCCCCCCCCAAGCCGATCACTTGAAGATTATGGTAACCCTAGGACTAGACGGCTTGGTTGTCCACTGAAAAAAACCAACATTCGGGGATCGAGCACGGACGGGAGGGGGCTTCGGAGCTTTCTGTTCCAGGGGCGCGGAACTCGATCCATTCGCCGTCTTTAGCGGATCGCAACCTGCTTGTACTTCGACACGCCAAGCCCCAGACGTTCCATGGCGGCGATTTGGGCGTAAGGGTCCTTGTGGTGCAGCCGCTCGAAAAGGTGTTTCCCTTTCCCGAGCTTGTAGGGCGGGGTGATCGAGCCGGGGATGAGGTCCTTGACCTTGATGGCGTCCAGGGAGGCGCGGTCCACTGCCACGATGTCGGTTCCGCCCATGATGCCGATATCCGGCACGAGCGCCGGCGTGGTCATGCCCCAGCAGTCGCAGAAAATCGTGATGTCGGTCAGGACGTTGATATGGAACACGTTGGCCGGTTCGAAGGAATCCAGCATGAGCTTGGAAACACGGGCCAGGCCTTCCTGAAACTTGTCGAACCGTTGCCGGGCGATCTTGATGGCGCCCGCGGGGCAGATCAACATGCAGTGCATGCACATTCGGCAGTTGTGCCAGAAGATATCGAATTCCCCGTTCTTATTGAAACTGCTGGCGCCGGTCGGACATTCCTCGATGCACTTGTGGCATCGGATGCACCGCGCCTTGCTCCATTTCAATCGGCCTTCCAGGGCGTGCATCTGGCGGCGCGCCGACCCCGGGGTGCAGCCCATGGCGAGGTTCTTGCAAGCGCCTCCAAAGCCGCAGGCTCCGTGGCCTTTGACGTGCGAGAAATTGATCAGCACGTCCGCGTCCAGGACCGGCTTGCCGACCGGCACCCTGCCGAGCGGTTTCCAGCCGCTGTCCAGAAGCTTCGTTTTCGTACCGTCGGCCCCGAGGGTCGTGCCCATCGGCGCGCCGATCGTCTCCGGGGTATATCCGCGGTCGGAGGCCCCGTTGACGCTTTGGTCCATCACAGTCAGGGATCGCGGGTTCCCTTTGCGGATGTGATCCACGAGCAGTTTGACGAACAGCGGGTGAATGGTGCTGTAGCCGAGGCCGCCGCCGAAATGCATCTTCACGACCACGCTCTTTCCCGGCACCCGCTTCTCGATGGGCAGTTTCTCCAGAAGGCGGTTGAAGCGCGCGGGCAGGGTTTGGTCGCGGTCCAGCCGGCCGGGCAGGGCGGAGGCGAAGTAAACGGTGGATTCCTGGGTCATGTTTCTCTCTCAGGTATGAACGGACTCGGATCGGCGGGCCACGCGCATAATTTCGTCGAAGGTGGTGTGACCGCACAGGACGCGGCGCAGGCCGTCCTGGCGGAGCGTCACGAAGCCCTGGTGCACGGCCTGGCGGCGGATTTCGTTCGAGGGGCGTTGCTTCACGATCATGGCGCGGAGCGAGTCGTCGAGGACCATGATCTCGAAGAGAGCGATGCGGCCGCGGTAGCCGGTGAAACTGCATTCCGGACAACCGCGGCCCTGATGGAAGACGAACGGCTCCTTCACGCCGGCGAGTGTCGCCCGGATTTCCTCCACGACCTCCGGGATGGCTTTCGTTTCCTCCTTGCAGGCCGTGCAGATTCGGCGGACCAGCCGCTGGGCGATCACCCCTTCGAGGCAGGAGGAGACCAGGTAGGGCTCGATGCCCATGTCGGTGAGCCGCGTAATGGCGCTGGGCGCATCGTTGGTGTGCAGGGTGCTGAACACCAGATGCCCGGTGAGCGAGGCCCGCACGGCGATGTCGGCGGTTTCGGAGTCGCGGATTTCCCCGATCAGAATGATGTCCGGGTCGTGACGCAGAATGGAGCGCAGGGACGACGCGAACGTCAGCCCGATCTTGGAATGAATCTGAATCTGGTTGATGCCTTCCATCTGGTACTCGATGGGGTCCTCGACGGTGATGATCTTGACGTCGGTGTTGTTCAGGCGCGAGAGAACGGCATAGAGGGTCGTGGTCTTGCCGCTGCCGGTGGGACCGGTAATCAGGATGACGCCGTGGGGCAGGGCCGAGAGCGACTCGATCATCGGCATCTGCTCTTCGAACAGGCCGAGATGCTGCAGGTCAATGAACATGGCTTTGCGGTTGAGGATCCGCATGTTCACGGTCTCGCCGTAGCGGGTGGGAAGAATGGACACACGCAGGTCGAATTCTTCGGCGCCCAGCCGGACCTTGATGCGGCCGTCGTGCGGCTTGCGGCGTTCGGCGATGTCGAGGTCGGCCATGATTTTGACGCAGGAGGAAACGGCTTTGCGGTATTTCTGGATGCCGCGGGGCAGGGGGATTTCCTGGAGGATCCCGTCTATCCGGTAGCGCAGACGGATGTGACTCTCGAAGGGTTCGAGGTGGATATCCGTGGCGTTCCTGCGGATGGCTTCGGAAATCATCTGGTTCACGAATCGGATCATGCCGGCGTCGGCGGCCGTTTCCGTGACGTCCGCCTCCCGCAGGTCTATTTCCTGGGCAATGGTCGTTTCCGCGATGCTCTCGACCGTTTCGGCGCCCAAGCCATAGAAGAATTGAATGGTCCGGCTGACGTCGGATTCCGTGCAGAGCACCCATTCGATCACCCGGTTCACGATCATGCGGAGATTGTCGGCGGCGGCCAGGGAGGGCACCTGGCTGATGCCGAGCGTCAGCCTTCCGCCGTCAACGGCGAGGGGGATGACCCGGTGGTGCAGGGCCACCTTGGCGGGTACCAGGGCGACCGCTTCCTGGGTGATGCGGAAGTCTGCGACGGGTTTGAACGGAATGTTGGTCAGAGTGGAGAGTGTAGCCAAAACCTCCGGTTCCGGGGCGAAGTGTTCCTTGACCAGAATGGAGTCGAGCCGGTCCCCCGTGAGCGAGCAGCGGAGTTTAAGTTCCTCCACCTGCTCGCGGGTGATCAGGCCGCGGGCGATGAGATCCTGGGTCAGCTCCATGGAGAGGTGTTCGGAGAACAGGCGTTTTTCAGGAGCATCCATGGTCACTCATTCGATTCTTCCGTCGGAGAATCGCACGTTCGCGCCGCGTTTCAAGACGCGCGCCGTGCCGTCCGCCGTTGTCACGGTCAATTCCTCCGGCGCGACATTGGAAACGGCGAGACCGAACACCGTGGCGCCGTTCGTGTAGAAAGAGGCGGAGTGGGACTTCGAGTCCTCGATGAGGGCCATCAGTCCGCCGTCGGAGCTTTGATACAGGCCGCGGTAGGTGAGGTCGAGGACATCGCGCTTGGGCGGCTGGGGCGCCGGCGTCGAGGCGGGCTGGGGCGCCGGCGTCGGCGCGGGCGGGGGCGTCGGCTTCGGCTTCTGGGACTCGGGAGGCTTGGGCTGGGTGTCCGGCGCGATGGACTCGGGGGGCTTGGGCTTGAGAAAGTCGGGCAGGGCGAAGAGAGTGGTGTCAGTGGGCTGCATTCGGAGGGTCCCCTCCTTCTCAATATACGCCAGAAGGCCGATCGGGGGCGGCGGATTGGCGGGAGAGGCCGGCGGGAGGACCGGGGGCGCGAAGGCGATGGGCGTCAGCGTCTTCCACGTCCACCAGCCGATGGCGACGGCCAGGACGACGACGGCGGCGGCCAGAACCGCTTTGGCGTTCGCCCTCTTGAACCATGCCCACAGGTTGTCCATGTTGTCCTTCTAGTGACCGAGCGGCGCCGCGCGCCGCGACGCATTCGGCGAGTGCGCGCCGGACGCCATTTCCGTCGGCGTCTTCACGAATAATAGCGCGCTCATGACCGCCTTGATATTCAACAAATCCGTCTTCGTCGCGGTGGCCGGTTCCAGCCGAAGCCCCCGCAGGACGAACACATGGTTGGGCTCCAGGACGACGTTCATGAGCTCGTAAAGGTTGGCCATGCTGCCGAAGAGATCGAGCTCGAGCGGATACTCCGTGAAGAACTCGTCGCGATTGGGACCGGAGCGATGCAGCACGGGGGGGAGCGGACGGATCTCCCGGACGGTCTTGATTCGAAGGTCCAGGGCGAGATCCAGCATCTTCTCCACAACCCGCAACTGGAGCATGCGCTGGTACGGATCGTCGTTGCTTTCCACGGCTTCGTCCACGTTCAGGTCGCGGGGAAGGCTGACCCCGATGGCGCGTGACTTCGACAGAAGCCGTTGGCGGACATCGAAGAGCGCCACCTTGAAGTCAATGTGCGCCACCGTGGAGGTTCCCATGTCCTCCTTGGGCGTGTAAGACTGGAGGGCGGCCGCCGTCTTCCTCCATTCCTTTCTCAGGCAGTCGTGGTTGGCGGTTTCATCGGCCAGCCGGCGCTGGAGGGCGGCCTCGCCGAGCAGATAGTTCTTCTGAGCGAGTTCGGAGGACATGGCGGAGATATCGGATTCCAGCCGGCGTCGTTGGCTGTTCATGGGCAGCAGCAGGAAGAACCAGAGCAGGGCAATCGCGGCGCCGGCCGACAGAATGATGGCCATAACCTGCTGGCGTTCGGACCATTTTCCTTGAAAGATCGGATTCACCGCACCCTCATCTTTACGTCAATCACAAAGCGCCGCGAAAGCCGGTCCTGAAGGCGCTCCTCCTGGGTCTCGGGGTTCATGAGTTTGTCGTCGCTGAGAAGGTCGGCGGACTTCACGAAGTCCGCGGCTTCGAGCTTGTCGATGAGCCTTTGGACCGTCGAGAAGTCGGCCTTCCGGGTGTAGCCTTCGATGATGATGCGGTCCAGGGCCGCCGTGAGGTTCGTGGGCGCCTCGGTGATGGATGTCAAGATCTGGCGCCGGCGCCGGTCGTCGAGAGTCGGGCCATCCTGGGGCAGGAGCGCGGCGGCCGGGCGTTTGGAGTAATAGGACGTTCCATCGCAGACCAGAGTGATCCAGTCGTTCGGGTCTTTAGCCTGGGCCACGAGCGAAATCAGATCGCGCGTGAGCGGAATGGATCGAACCAGATTGGCGACGGGTTGAACGGTGTCCCGGATTTGCGCGTTCTGGGACTGCAGGGCCTCAATCTGCAGCACGAGTTGTTTCCGGCGCTCGAGACTCGCGCGTTGCTCCCGCAGATGGTTCGCCATGCGCCGATAGTCGTAGAAGCCGCCCAGCAGGCTGACGGCGAGGATAAGCGCCGCGGCAACGCCGGCGGCGATCCAGTAGGGTTTCTGGCGGCGGAAGAATTGCTCGTCGCGGATCGTCTGCGGGAGAAGGCTGAGGTTCGACCGGGGCGGAACGAGGCCGGAGGCGGCCAGGCCGGCGGCGAGGGTCCAGACGGCGGCGGGCTCGCACAGGCCGCGGCCCGGCAGGCGCGGGGCCGCGAGGACCGGCAGATTGACCTTGCTCTGAACATACTTGGGGAACCCCGGCAGCAGCGCGCCGCCGCCGGACAGGACAATCTCGCGGGGCCGGTCGGCCGGCTGGACGAAGAGGCTGTTGAAGACGGACACGGCCGACTGGAATTCCGTGACCCAACCCGTGGCGGCGCGTTCGAGGGCGGCGATGACGTCTTCTTCGCCCTTCTCCAGGGAGCATTCGCCGGCCACCTTCAGGTTCTCCGCCTGGGGACCGGTCAGGCGTTTGACCTTCGCGATGGCATCGGTGAACACCTGGCCGCCCAGGGGGAATGACCGGGCAAACATCAGGCCGCCTTCGCCCCCGATGGCGATTTCCGTGAGGGAATGGCCGACGTGGGCGTAGATGCGCGAGAAGCCGGCCGAGGGCATAACGGCCACCTGGGCGTTATAGAGGGCGGCGGGCGCCGGCACGATGTCCAGCAGATCGAGGCGCAGTTCCCGCGTCAGATTCACCGTCTCGTTCAGCAAGGACGGCCGCACCACGGCGAGAAGAGCCCGCCGGTCGCCCGGCGCGGTCCCGCACGGCGTGAATCCGTAAGCCATCGTTTCCGTGGCCATTTCCTTCAATTTCAAGACTTCCATGGCCGCCGCCTGTTCGAAGGTCCGCGGGTCGCCCGGGATCATGAACAGGGGCTGGAACATGGTGTCCTGCCCGGAAAGACCGATGACGCAGCGGCGGCCGGTCAAGCCGGCTTCCTTGAGCCAGCGGGCCATCATCGCCGTCCGGTCGAAGGAACCCGCCGGCAGGCGAAGCGTCTCGGCCTTCTCGAAGACGACTTTGCCGTCCTCAAGGGACGCCAGGACCGCCTTAGCCGAGAAACGGCCAATATCGAGTCCGAGGATATGATTTGCCTTTGCCACGGGCGGATAATCTAACCACGTTTCACTTCAGCGAGGGAAGAACAGGGGAAAACCCACAAAACCCGCGGCGATTCTCATTCTGGCCGCTGGCGGCGGGAAGGTTTCGAGTACTCAACCATTCCCGCCCTACAGGGCTCATGATCTTGTGATTTCCTGTAGGGCGGGAATGGTCGAAGACCTTCCCGCCGATGGCATAGTGAGATTTTGCGGGCCTTTCCATCTTCGTAACTTGACTCGTTTGCAACATGTTCGGCTCCACCCCCCAATAGAGTCTACGGTGTTTTAGGCGGCGCCACGGGCGGAGGCACCGGCGCGGTGGGCGCGGCTGGCGCGGCGGTCGCCGCGGGCGCTGCCGGCGTCCTGGGCGGAGCCAGCGGAATCAACTCTTCGCCGCGCTGGGAGATCAGCGTCGCCGTGACAAAGATGAGCAGGTTCTGCTGGTCCTGATTCACGTTGTCGTGCGTGAACAGGTAGCCGATCAGAGGGAGGTGCATCAGGATCGGCACGCCGCTTCGTTGGCGGTCCTCCGTTGACTTGATCAGCCCGCCCATCACGACCGTCTCGCCGCTCTGCACGATGACTTCGGTGTCTATCTTGCTCCGGCTGAAGATGGGCAATTTGATCGTGGAGAGACCGTTGGTGCCGTTGTCCACCCCCTGTCCGTTCGAACCGGTGGTCCCGGCCGAGGTGACGAAATACTCGTAGCGTTCAAAGGCGCTGATCTCGGGCACGAGCCGAAGGTCTATGCTGGACATGTCGGCGCCAACGCTGGGCACAACCTTCAACTGGATGCCGAGTTCTTCCAAGGTCGGCGTGCCCACCGGCACGAGGACCGAGGAGTAGGTTGAGGCGCCAGTAGTTCCGCTGACCTCGTTGGGAATGGACTGGACGTTGTATTCCTCGAAGTAGCGGAAGTCTTCGCCCACCCGGATGGTGGCCGGGCGATTGTTCACGGTGGTGACCCTGGGAATCGAAAGCGTCTTCGTTTTGCCCGTCTTCTCCAAGGCGTGGAGGGTCGCCTGGAACAGCGGATCGGTGAGGACCCCGCGATAGACGAGATTCATGCCTTGGGCAGCATTGATCGCCGCGTCGCCCGAAATCGACCCGCCCTTGTCAATCTGGGTCTGAATCTTTCCGTTGCTCTTCGAAACCGCCTGCACACTGTTGAGGACCCAATCTATTCCCAGTTCCCGCAGATCGGTTATGGCGGTGCTCATGAATCGGGCTTCGATCAGGACTTGCGGCGGGCAAACGTCGAGCGCCTCGATCAGGTCCTCGACCTGGACCAGGTTCTCCACCGTGTTCTTCACGATCAGCGTGTGGGCTTTCGTATCGAACAGCAAGTCCGATCCCTCGGGCTGCGGGACAAAGCGGTTGATGGCGTCCACGATATTGATCTCGCCCTCGTCCTTGGGGTTCTTGGACGAGGCGCTTGGGGAAGAAGGCGCATTTCGGCGGGCGCGTGACGGGGCCGATGACCGTGAGCCCGCAGCCCCGCCCCCGCCCCCACCCTGGTCCATGTCGCTGGCGTCAATGTCATGGGCAATGCCCTTCCGGAGGCGATAGCAGCGCATTTCCATGGGGACGCCCGCCTTGCCCTGTTCGCCCGGGGTGACCCAGATGGTGTTTTCGCCGAGATAGAACGCCACGCCAATGTTGCGGGCGACGTAGTTGAGGATCTCGGACAAGGGCACCTGGTCGGCGTGAATGGTGATGGCGTTGGAGCTGATGCTGGGGTCGGCGACCATATTGATCTTCTCGGTCGTTCCGATCGTGAGAATGAGGCGGGAGATGTCGGCGTTTTCGAGGTGAAGGGTGACCTTCTTCTGGAGCGCCTTTTGCATGGCGCTATTGGGCGTGCGGATTCCTTTCTGATCCACTTTCACCAGGCGGCGCAGACCGTAGGTGTCAGGAACGTCTTTGTGCTTTTCCAGATCGGTGGTCATGCGTTGATGCGACAGGGCCGCGCGTTGGGCGGCGGTGGCGGCACGCTGCTCCTCAAGTTTCCGGAGAATGCGTTTCTGGAGATCGGGCAGACCGGGCAGATTCGGTTGCTCCTTCGACAGGTCAATGCACTCGATCAGGGCTGACGTGTAGTCGCCTTGCATGAGAAATTCCTCGACCTTCGCGGTCGGGCCGGCGGGCGCGCCCTCTTCGCCGTTGCCGGCCAGTTTGTGAGTTGTGGTGCAGCCGGTGAATACGGCCGCGACGAATAGTGTTCCGATCCAGTACCGCGATTGATGTTTCAT
>Ga0182021_10012455_pt1 | contig 10102 bp, 11 predicted proteins | sample 612E3MmetaG_FD_120493 | JGI IMG/M metagenome (GOLD analysis project Ga0182021, IMG submission 120493) | Permafrost microbial communities from Stordalen Mire, Sweden - 612E3M metaG (Illumina Assembly) | ecosystem: Environmental > Terrestrial > Soil > Wetlands > Permafrost | place: Sweden... | reverse complement strand
CTACCGAATGCCTCTTATACACGTCATCAAATTCCAGTGCGCCCAAGGCCCTACACCAATCCCAATCAATGGCAATGGCGAACCGATCAAGATAAAGCTCTTCGGGCATGGCATCGACGCAACCCTCAAAGAGTTGCAGAAAGCAGCCTCATAAAAGGCATCGAGTGCAGATCATACAGAGGCCGGATTTAAATCCGGCCTCTGTTCTATTCTTCAAACAGGTTGATATAATGGTAGCATATATGCTACCATTATATCGTGGGAGGTATGATTGACCAGAAAATTGAAGCTCCTGGAAAAAGTCCGTAAAAACCCGCGTAATGTATCGAGGGAGGAATTTGAATCGCTAATCCGGTTGTTTGGATATATTGAGGAGGGCGGCAACCACCCAATGGCCATAATCGGCGATTATACCCTGCCCTATAAGAGGGAAAATCCAGTCAAGATTTGCTATATAAAAGACCTGATCGAAATCATCGATAGCATAAGCAAAACCACAAGAAAAAGAATGGACAAACAGTGAAGGGAATGAAATGAAGAATAAAAAAGATTTGGAATATTATGCAAGCCTTCCATACAACATCATTTTAGAGCCCTGGGATGACGGAAAAGGCCCGTACTATGTTGCCAGGGTGGCTGAACTCCCGCACTGCATGATCCATGGAGACACTCCCGAACAGGCTATCAGAGAGATCGAAATGGTCAAGCGCGAATGGATAGAATCCAATTTGAAACGAGGCAATAAAATCCCGGAACCTGTCGCAAGAAAATACAGCGGCCAGATCAGCCTGCGGATTCCACCTTCGCTGCACAGGTTATTAATCAACGCATCTACGGTGCAGGACGTCAGCCTGAACCAGTATATGACCATGGCCTTAGCAAACTTCGTGGGATTCCAATCGGCAGAAGCAAAAGATAGAAAATACACAGCTGGCCACGCTACGAGCCGCAGAAACGCTAAGAAAGCATCTCTTTAATCGCGGCCAGCAACTATGGATGCGAGGTAATAGCAAAAATCGTGATTATTCCGCGGGACGGGCCATAATACCAGAAAACCCTGTAGGCTGCGGGCGTCTTATGTTCTGCATATGCCTCAAAGACCTTCTCTCCGTTTGGTCCTTTTAAACTCATGAATTCATGAGTTTGGAGACTATTATGCCGGGGTTCACTTGCCAGGAACTTAATAGTCTTTTTTACGGAATTGTAATGTTTCTTTTGGGAGGCATTATTCTTAAGAAGCTCGTAAGCCTTCTCTGCTTCACTTGTCCATCTTAACTCGAACAAGATATAGTGCCTTACAGGGTATCAAGGTCTATTTTTGATACTTTGCCCTTTGCAGCATCAGAAAGACCACGCCGGACTGACGCAAGAGCATCCGGATTATTAAATAGCCATGCTTCCGTAGCTGGAATGGTTACTTGTGGGTCCAGTATAATTTGCCCAATGCTATTACTGTACACATGATAAGTGATACCTTCCCGCACCTGTATTTTACTTAAAGTTACCCGCTTTTTCGCATCCAGCTTTACGCTATCAGCGATCTTTTTGAACTCTGAATCCTTTATTACGTCGGTCATTATGAGAGAATCTTACCATCGGTGGGAATAGTAGTCAAGTGGGTTTATCCCACTCTGGTTAAGCACATTGTCCTCATCTTCTTGGAATACTGATTATGGGTGCTCAAGCACTAATATGCTTGACAAAACTTACTACTATTGCTATATTGACTTGTAACACTACTATGCTAGGAGGTGTAGCAATGCCAGTTATTAGGATAAGCGATGAGCTCTTCAAGGAGGTCCAAAAATATGCTGAGCCACTTGTCGATAATTTCGAGACCGCGCTTTGGAAGGCTCTAAGATCTGTCAATAAAGGCAATGTGGGGGTACCAGTGAAAATGACTTCGACCAGGACAGCAAATCTAACACGACAGAAGGAGTTTTGGAAACCTATATTGGAGACCATAGTTTCTAAGGGCGGAAAAGCTGATGCGCAAGCAGTTGTTGATGGAGTTGAGTCCAGAATGAAGAGTCGCTTAAAATCTGGAGATTATGAATCAAACACCGATGGTACAGCTAAGTGGTTTAAAGCAGTACATTTTCAGCGTCTGGAAATGGTGCACCAAGGATTGCTTGAGCATAACTCCCCACGGGGGATATGGCAAATAACAGACAAAGGAAGACAATGGTTATCACAGCAATAGTATTACTATTGATTGAGTTAATCCGGGATATGCTCGTAAATATATAGGATTTCTTACCGAAATTGAGCCGACACGCCAATCTGTCGCATTGGATGAGATGACCGAAGATTTTATGAAGATCAATGGATTATTGTAGGGATAGTACAACATATATCGCCTGCTAAAGTAGAATGCTTCAATGACAGGCCTTAATTTCAGAACTATTCTTAGTTATCTAGAAACCCATTTTCTTAAGAACGGCCCCAAACTCGCTAGATTTCATCGAACCGATTATTTCATGCTGCTTAGCTTCCTCGGGTTTATTTCTTAGCAGTGCCCACAATTGAAGTAGCTTGTGGCAGGTATTGAATACTCTGTGAACTTCTGCCTTTGTCTCCTCTTCTTTGATCAAACGTTTATGAACTTTGCCTTTTTTATACTCCAGTATTTGAAAATCCTCTCTCATATTGTTTAATACTCCAACGGTGTATCTTAGATATTCTTTCGATGAATCCATCGGTGAATGCGCCAACAAGTTCCTAAATTTCATCGATGCTTCCAGATTTTGCTTAATTTCCTTTATCAAGTGCCGGTTGTCGTGATATATCTCTATGTTCACTATTTCAATACAATCGTCAATCAATTTTATCTTTTTCTGGAACGATAACTCGCGTAGAATTAACGACTTAAGAGCGATAGCTTGATCAGTTAGGAGTTTGTCAATTTCTCCATCTAACTCCTCATATACAGGATAGAAGCACCACGCTATTATCGAGGTAAGCAGATCTTCCGCCTGAGTAAGAGTATCGATTGTTACTCCCCGAGCAATCATACAAGTAAAAGCCAGATCAACGAGTTTTTTATTTTCTTCGATCTTACTCTTTTCCATTTAATCCAATTACCTCTTTTTAGCGCTATCACTAGCATCAATTCTATTATTTACCATTGTCATTCTCCAATCATGCCTATAATATTCAGGTTATTTTATATTTAAGCGCATTTCTCTTGGAATTTTGCATATTCGGTTTCGAATACTATAAGCAATTCAGTAAAAAGCTCATTAACTTGGGCGAATATTCTTTGGTTATTGATTCTCAGATCATGCTTCCTTTTCTTAATATCTTCATCTGTTAGCCGTTTATAAAAGTGGTAATCGTCTGTGACTATTTCCGCCGTCTTTTTCTTGAATTTATCGTCACCATGTGTCTGCATTTTCACGAAGAAATAATATGCTTCAATCCTCTTTATCTCTTTGTCAGAATAACTATTGTAATGAACAATTCTATGACGAATATCTCGGGATTGGTCAATTGTAGTGGCAAGCGCGGTTAGGCAACCGCACACCTTTGTTTGACAGATGGCCTTATGTTCTACACTTCCCTTAAATGTTACTTTACGTACATTAATTCCCAGCCTGAAAGCAACATTCACCAATTGAAGAGCCCTATCCATTATCATATTAACGCGGATATAGTAGTTCTCAAGTTGATACACGATATAATCTTTGCGTGTCAAACATAATCCATCCATCATTTTTCTTGTTCGAAATCCTGAAAGTAGCTCGACGGCAAAGCCCATTTGCTCACATACGTTTACCATCTCACCCGTTCCTATTAACATATCTGCAACATATCGTTCGATTTCAGTATAGGGCCGTTTTAAAATTCCTTTTCGTCGTAGTTCTGGATTTTCATTTGACGTTTCGCTGATTATTTTGGATGCCAATGGTTGAAGAGCAATCGGTAATCTGGATTCCCAAAGGTTAATAATATTGAATCTAGAGATCGTTTGCTCTACGCGTTTGTTAACAAACATCTAACGCCCCTTTAGGCAAATACTAACAATCAACCTATGTGATGTCAATATATGTCTTTATGATCGCTAATTCGCCCAACTCCCTCATCAATACTAATGATTTCTAAACCATATCGCATCGGTATGGCCAATCTATTGCATTAAATAAAATACCCAGAGATTTGACGAATATAATGGGCATATTTTGGAAAAATGGAAGACGTGTAGCTAGGAAGAGACTGAAACTGCTCTGGTCAAATACACCATGCAGAACTTTTCATCCATTGACATCCTCGGCCAAACTAGTTTTGCTATCAAGACACATTACTTCCCATGGAAAATTCTCCCAATATTGTTGTGCAATATCCTCATCGAGTACGAGAGAAATACTTCTAACCGTATAGTCTTGGTCGTATTCATGGTCATTCAACAACCGCTCTTCCCATTCCTCATCTGGCACTAGTATGACAACCTCCACCGGCGAGAAAACTAACTCCTTACAGTTAATACGCCATTCTCGTTCCCACGTAAAATCGATCGGAGGTTCATTTATCGGTTCGTATCGAACATGGCGCCATTGAAGATGCTGCGGAAGAGCATCATATTCGATATCAGTTTGATAAATAACTGGACGACCACCTCCCTGAAAAATCCAACCTTTATCAAACATAATGCCGAAAGGTGCATATCGGCTATAATTACGTACATTGACTAGTCCGCCAGAAAGAGATAGAAGCGGCGATTCGGTAAAACATACGCACGGGTATCTGCCCTTGATTTTCTCCTGACCCGCGATAATGCATCGATCTGATAATATGGACCTCAATCGCCCGTAGGCTTCCTCCATGTCTTGCCTGGGACCTGTAAAATGTACGAGTTTATTACTTATGTCTGGTCTACTCATCCCAACAAATCCCTCATAGCGCTGTCTTTAATAGCGTATTAATTAGTATTACAGCCTCCTTCACTGCCACCCCATGCTTTACCGGCTTGCCTTCGAAGGCGGTTTCGGCCAGTTCCGGGCTGTAGTTGAGGACGCCGAGTACTTTTACGCTCCGTTTCTCCAGTTCCTTTGTAGTGCGGGTTGCCATAGTTTCAGAGGACACCTTGTTGAGGATGGCGCCCACACGTCCGATGCCCATGCCCTGCGCCATCTGGACGATGCGTTCGGCTACAACAATGGACTCAAAGGACGGTTCAACCACAACCAGTATAGTGTCAGCCTGGCGTTCCACGCCGCGGCCAAAGCTCTCAACACCCGCTTCCATGTCCAGGATAAGCACCTCGCCGTCTTTCAATTGTAGCTTTTCGACTATCTCACGGGCCGCCTCGGCAAACGAGCAGCCACAACCCTGGAAGGGGTCGGTTATCTTGCCGACCAGCATGAACCTGACACCGTCCAATTCAGATACGTATTCCGGAGGGATGGCGTCCATGAAGAACTTCTCCCGGCTGGATAACAGGCCTTCCTGCACTTTACCTGAAGCATCCGGCCTGGCAAATAATTCTGCCAGCGCCCTGGGCTGGCCGCTCACCCCCAACATCCTGCCCAACCCGGGATTGGACTCGTCAGCATCGATCACGACGGGTTTATAGCCGGCTTCCTTAAAGGCAGCCGTCAGCAGGGTCACTGCGGTTGTCTTACCAGAACCGCCCTTGCCGCAGACGGCGATCTTGCTTACGGTAGATTTTCGTGCGATATGCTCTTTCATAAATTCCCTGAGTTTCTTCGAGGCTTCCACCTTTTCCTCCGACGTTTTGGCATAGCACAACCCGCAGTCGATGCAGTCGTCACCGTCATAATAAGCAGCGCCTAAAGGACAATGGAATAGCCCCATTTCAGAATATCATCTCCTGTACCGGATAGAAGCAATGTTAATAGATGTTGAGCGACTCCGGAACATGTTCGAGGGGGCGCACCAGCTTCATGGTCCTGGCTCCGGACTTACAGGTGATATTGCAGCTACCACAACCCCTGCATATCTCCGGGTCGCAGAAAGCCTTCTCCCCTTCGATCCCTTCGTACTTTTTCATGGAGTTGGCCTGGAACTGGCACCTTTCAACGCATACCTTGCAGCCTTTGCACTTTTTGGGGTCGACCTGCGAGATAAAGCGGCTCTTCTGCGCCACCCTGATAGCCAGGCAGCAGCAGTAATGGCAGTTACAGAGCAGCTGGGTCACTTCACGCTGGTTGACGGTGACATGCACTGTGGGCTGCTTGTCGAATTTCTCGATGATCAATATGGCTTCGTCAGCGGAAATTTTCCTGCCCGTTCCCCTGTCCAGGTTATACTCAGCAGTGCGGTCCAGGGTGATGCAGGAATCAGGCGGCACGCCGCACCAGCGGTCAGTATGAGACGCCTTGCAACCGCAACGCATCAGGACAATCAAGCTGCGGGATTTCAGAATAGCATGGGCATCTTCAAACGGCTGCACTCCCTGCACGTCTTTGATGGAAGCCCAGCGCGGGACTATCCTGAATTCGCCGGGACGACCGGCAGGAAGGTCAGCAGGCGAAGGCTTGACCATCTGCCCTTCGATGAAACCCCACAGGTCATAATAAATCCGTCCCAGACTTTCATCATAATTCGGGTTCCCCAGCGCAGCGTCATGCAACTGCAAATAGGTACGCGCCATGGCGGGGCCTTTCTTGGTGGGAAACAGCAGGCCTTTCTCGAATAGCTCACGGATGTGCTTCTTTACCACGGTTTTATCTATTCCCAGCTTGAGGGCAAAAGCATCGGATACCTCCAGCGACCTTCCGGCTGAAGCCGGTAAATCGGGATCAGGCAGCGCCGCTACAATCCTGGCCTGCTCGGGATTGGCCAGGCGGGCGATGATCCTGGGCATGATCTCCTTGTCGCCGGGAAAAAGCTTGTTGGCCAGTTCAAAGTAGATCGGTTCGATAGGGAATTTGTTCTCTTCAACCCGCGCCTTTAGTTTTGCATATACTTCACTTGGATCCAAGGGTTTTGTCACTGGCAGCCTCCTTTCACATGAGTATGTTTGTTAGATGGATACAGTATATTTCATTAAATATATATTTCCAAGAAACCCTCACCCTGGCCCTCTCCCTTTGACAAAGGGAGAGGGGAAACTATTTATAAGAGGGGCTAAAGCCCCTCTTCAACGCCCCCATGACGGATGGGCCAGACTTGGAAAATTCATGCCGCATGACGTTGGGTACGAAGCGCAACGCCCCCATGACGAACCGGGTTGATGTTAAATATTCGTGCCGCACGACGTTAGGTACGAGGCGCAACACCCCATGACGGACCGGGCTGATGTTGAATATCCGTGTCGCAGGACGTTAGGTACGATGAGAAATGCCCCCATGACGAACAGGGCAGTATTTCAAAGACCAGGTCGCAGGACGTTGGGTACGAGGCGCAACGATTCATGCCGATATTGTAACTAAATTTGGACGGGTTTCCTAGGAGTGTACATGAAACTATGTCATTGCGAGGCTACGCAGTGGCCGTGGCAATCTAATGCATTGTGTTGCTGCAATCCAGCAGATCACCACGTCGCTCCGCTCCTCGTGATGATATGCTCCACCAAGCGGGTTTGAAAACCCGCACCTTACGATTTTTCGTTTCGCAGGGGGCGTACCTGAAACTATGTCATTGCGAGGCTACGCAGTGGCCATGGCAATCTAATGCATTGTGTTGCTGCAATCCAGCAGATCACCACGTCGCTCCGCTCCTCGTGATGACATGCTCCACCGGGCGAGTTTGAAAACCCGCCCCGATACATGACGTATATTCTTTATTTAGTATTGAAATAGTCATACCACATATCTGCATCCATGAGTGGGAATTCGTTCATATATACGTCTTTATCGCCCTGGATCACTCCCATTGAGCAGGGTGACCCACATACAACCGGCGCCCCATAAGTCTTTGCCCCGGAGAATGTATATCGGCCCACCATGGTATCGAAAGTGCCGCCTTTAAAAGTTTTCATCATTACATCCGGATCGGTAGTCCCGGCACGCTGAGCACACTCAAAATACTGGGAAAGCTCAGTGATAACTGCGGAGAAAGGTCCCCAGTCTACCAGGGGCTTACCGTATTTCTGCTGATACCTGTCACTGATCCTCTGCGTCATATCCAGATACTTCGGGGCTACCGTAACTTTCTTTAGTTCCAGCGGGTTAATACGGTTACCCATAATGCCCTGCGCCGCATCCTTGCCACAAATACCGAAGAAGGTGTCAATCATATTGTCAGAAGTTTGAGCAATCGGCCATTTATATCCCATCCCCCACCTCTGTTTAGCTATAAGCGCAACTTCAAGTATAGTGCCGCCAACAAAAATAACCTGAGACCCCTGTTCCTGCATTTTCTGCAGGTACGGCGTGAAGTTAGATGTCCCAACCGGGTAATAAACCCTGACGCTCTTAATTCCGAATTCTTTCTCCAATCTCTTATCAACAGTATCAAAAGCGGCCTCCGCCATGCGCCGGTCATCTATGGTCCCGGTCCACGCCAGCACGTGCAGGTCGGGGTGGGCTTGCATCACAGCGATAGCCTGGTTCAAAGTGATCTCACCGGTGGGAGTACCGAAAATAACATAAGGATCAGTCTGTGGACTGTATATCACGCCACCGGTCCTGGAGATCAGGATAACCTTCTCGGCATTTGTTACGGGGCTGAGCGCCGAAAATCCGGGACCAATATAACCAACGATAGCCAGGACACCATCATCATAAATAAGCTTCCTGGCCGCCGCCGCCGCCGGCGCAGGGGCGAACTGGTCGTCGCCCCACATAAGAGCAACTTTATACATATCATTACCGATCTTGATGCCGCCATCTTCGTTGATCAGTTCTATATATACATCGGTTATAACCCTACCCCTCTCCCCATACATGGCAGCAGGCCCGCTAAAAGGCATGATACAACCCAGTTTCAGTACCTTCTCAGGGACCGGGGCCTGGACCGCTGTACTACAGCTCGAGGTTACGGTGACTAGCAGAACAATAATTAGTAAAGCCACAGATATACGGAACCTTCCCTCATTCATTGTCTATACCTCCCCAGGATTACAAATCCTTCACCCTGATATTGCAACACAGTGAATACTGCAGCTATATAAATTATGTACTGAGTACTATGGATTTACGTAGAATGAAGACTCAGCGACGAGATTCGGATCAAATGCCTTCTTAATTTTCTTTTCGTACTCCAGGAAATCCAGGCAGTATGGGGCGGCGGCCTTTTCACTGGCTTCATTAAAGCTTAAACAGCCCTCGGCCCCTCCAACTGCCAATCTCCATCGCGGCAGCTTTACGTCTGCGTCACCCAGTATCTGCCGTACAGCTTTGATCGATTCAGGGTCAAACTGGTCGTAGTTGACCACGCTTTCAGTATGTGCCCAGTTTTCCCCAATGGCAGCAAACCAGGGGCTTTCACCAGCGTCAAGAATCTTACCTTCCGCTGCATATTTAGCATAGAGCTCTTCAGCGGTCCGTTGAGCTAGCAGCTTGGCAGAGTCCCAGCTCTCCTGGTTGACAGATGCTGTGAGAAAACCTGTGGAAACATTAAAAACACGCTGCTGCCCCTGCCCTGAAACCATAATACGAAAAGCCGGGCCCGTGATGCTTGGATCAAGCGGGAAGTTCATCCCGCCAGTCCTGTCCATGATCGCCTGCAAAAGACGATTCCTGTACTGCGTTTCGCCGGAAGAACTTGCATCCAATACGAGTATGACAAGGTACTTCAGCAGTTCCGCGTTCTCCGGCGGGGACACCTTGACCATCTCCCAGAAATCGTCCAGCGATGAAGTTGCCAGGATTGCCAGCATTGAGGCCGGGCTCCTTTGCATACTGAATGCCATGGCTTCTTCAGTCACCAGATAGAAAAAATCAGTCAACCGGTCGCGATCCGGGAATGCAACCGTGTATATCTGGAAATTCTCCGGTATGTCATATGTATATACATTAGGTTTACCGCTAACCTTTAATACCTGAGGGCCATACCAGGGTTGAAGCTTAACGGCTACCGTCGTAATAACACCGATGCCGCCCGTGGCTCCACCGTAACCACGCATCACCCCTCTCAAACTGGGACCAGGGCCATCACCGCTGAACCAACCTGATCCGGTCCCCAGGGAACCGAGACG
>Ga0182021_10012454_pt1 | contig 10102 bp, 12 predicted proteins | sample 612E3MmetaG_FD_120493 | JGI IMG/M metagenome (GOLD analysis project Ga0182021, IMG submission 120493) | Permafrost microbial communities from Stordalen Mire, Sweden - 612E3M metaG (Illumina Assembly) | ecosystem: Environmental > Terrestrial > Soil > Wetlands > Permafrost | place: Sweden... | reverse complement strand
CGAACGGCTGAGGCGCGATCGCTGGATGAACGAAAGCGAGGCCCGCCAGCGCATCGACGCCCAGCCTCCGCAGAGCGAAAAAATCCAACGCGCTACAGTCGTCATCGACAATAGCGGTACTCTACAGGAGACGCGCCAACAGGTGGAGGCCGCTTTCCGGGGCATTGAATTGAAGTCGTGACTTGTGGTATAGTTACGCTCGATCTTCACGAGTGAGGAATACGCTATGACCGATACCCCTATCAAAGTCCGCCGCGCCCGTCCCGACGATGCCGGAGCCATTGGTAATTTCTTGTCGAAAGCGACGCGCGGTCGCGTCGTGGTGCCGTATGACGATGTAGTTGAACGCCTGGGCAGCAAAGCCTATTTTCTTGCCACGACGGATGAGATCGTCGCGCTGGCCGGCTGGCGCGCAGAAAATCTCGTCGGACGGGTGGACGATCTGGTGATTTATCCGGGGTCGCTACGCCCCACAGTCGGCCGCGCCTTGTTCGAGCAAGTCGAAAAAGAAGCGCGCAAACTGGAATGCGAAGTGCTGTTGTTGTATATCCCCGTGAACGCGGCACAGGCCGCGGTCGTGTTTTATCAATCACTTGGCTATCAGCGCCGCCTGCTGGACGATATGCCGGGGCCGTGGCGACAAGCCATCGAAGAATTCCCTGGCGAGACGCACTTTGTCATGGCCAAACAGCTGCGCGAATTGATTACGAAGCCGATTTAGTTGAGGAGCAGGAACGAATGAGCGCCCTGAAGCAGTGGATCAATGTTCATCCCAAATTGGCCGCGTGGCTGATACTGGCGATGGGGATGGTGGTGTTAGTCGTGTGGTCTGCCAAAGACGTGGGCCTGCTGCCCGGTCAAATGTTGGCGTTGGTCGTCGCCACGATCGGATTAGCTGGATTATGCGTGTGGATCATCGGTTGGGAAGACTGACGACAACTCCATCAAATCAAACGCGCTCACCAGCCTGCTGCTGGTGAGCGCGTTTTCGTTTATCGGCCCTCGGCTAAAACCAGGTAAAAAACGAAGTCTGATCGGTTCCCGTGATGCCGTTGGACATAGCCGTTACTTCGATGAAGACCGTCTGAGCCGGTCGAAACGCGCCAACGTCAAATCGGTAGGAAGTGAAGCCATCGGCGTTGGTCTCGGGCAGCACGTAGGTTTTGAGCCCGGTCGCATCTTGCACTGTAAAGGAAACATCCGCATCTTTAAGCGGCGTATTCTTCTGATCGGTCACATACACATACAAGGTTTGGTTGAACCGGCGCGAGGTGATGGCGTACTTCGTCGTTGCGCTTACTTTCAGCGATAAGGGCACATTGCCGATCTGAGCCGACGGCACCGGATTCTTCAAGGCCGGATCAAACTTGCCCTGCGCCGCCATCAAATCAAAATGAATCGAGCCCAGATCCGCTAACTGCACGCGTTGCTCTGCCGCTAACTCCGGATACCACTCCATCTCTCCGCGCTGAAAATATTGCACGATGCGGCCACTGCCATTCTCCGGGCCATAATCCGAAATAGGATAGCCAAAGGTATCTAGCCCGCCATTCGAGTCAAAGAAATTCAAGAAAGCATAAGCGACCGTATGGCCTGTTTCGGGATAGTAGCGCTGAAAGTAGGTATTGGGTCCAGGCGCAGTCCTGGCCGGCGTTTTCTTCCCGAGTTCCTCGCCCAGCAACCCTAATTGCACACGATAAGGCGCTTGATTCTCAAGATGAAGTTCAAAACGGCACCGTTGGAAATACTGCACCGTGCGCCCGTTCAAGACAATTTGCTCGGTGATGGGGTATCCGAAGATGCGCAGGCCGCCGTGCTGGTTAAAGTAATCCAGAAACTCGTCACGCACGGTATGGCCGGTTTCGGGGAAGTACGCCGGCTCAGTTTGGGCTTGAAGGCTGAGAGGCATCAGCATTAGCATCAAGGCCAAACTCGCTAACCCCGCAATTAGGTAGATACGAGAAGATGGTTTGTGGACTGGCATTAGACATTCACCAACTGGATTCAAATGCCCTCATATTCTACAACACTCGGATCGAATAGGCAACCGCACTTGATTTCAGTTCGATTTCAAACACATATCAAACTGACCAACCACCAACCGATCGGTTTTCCGCCACCTCGATCGGCCTCGTGTGGATCCCTCTGGTCATTGGCCTAAACAATCTTCATATTCAATATAAGATAATTAATTTCAAAGTAAGAATAATGTATAAAAATCAATTTTAGGTATTGACAAATTTAGTTTCAGGTGTATATTACATCAAGAATATTGAAAGTCACTTAAACATTGTAAATTCAAAATAACACGTCATCATATTATGTGTCAAAGGGGAAATTATGAACCAGGCTCTTGCCCAGTGTCCAATTTGCCAAAGTAACCTTGAAATCACGAAACTGTACTGTCGCACTTGCGATACCACTATTGAGGGGCACTTTCAGCAGAATAATCCATTTCAGCAACTGGCCGCCGAGCAATTAGCGTTCATGATCACGTTCGTACGCAATGAAGGCAAGATCAATCGGGTGGGTGAAGAACTGGGAATGTCATATCCCACCGTCCGCAGTCGTCTCCACGATCTCATCCGGGCGCTAGGCTATGAAGTCGGTGAAGAAGAAGAACCAGCAGCTTTGCCCGAAGAAGAACGACGTGCCGTGCTGGACGCGCTGAGCAAAGGCACATTGTCGTCAGATGAAGCACTCAAACGGTTGAGCAGCAAAAGTTGACAACCAAACTCATTGCGAGCCGCACTCTATGACCACATTCCGCTCTGCTGTGAGCGCGACTCGCAATGATGAAGCGAGGTATTTGCTAATGAATGACTGGGCGATTGAAGCCGATCAGCTAATCAAAAGATTTCCGCGCCGTGCGACGCCCGCCGATAAGACGAATAGCGCCGACGGAGACGAACCTCAACCGGCGGCTCCCGCCCCCCAGCGCAGTCGCTGGCCTTTTGGCCGCAAAGCGGAACCGCCTGCGTGGTTCACGGCCGTCGATGGCGTGAGTCTGCAAATTCAGCGAGGCGAAGTCTTCGGCCTGCTAGGCCCCAACGGCGCGGGCAAATCGACGACCATTCGCATGTTGTGCACCCTGCTCGAACCGACCGAGGGAACGGCGCACGTCAACGGCTACGACATCGTGCGCCAGTCCAATCAAGTACGGCAAAGCCTGGGCACGGTATTGGCCGGTGAGCGCAGCATCTATTGGAAGCTCTCCGCGCGTGAGAACCTGGAATACTTCGCAGCGTTGTATCACATTCCCGCAGCAGTCGCGCAGCGCAGAATTGCTGAATTGCTCGATCGGATGGAGTTAACCGCCCGCGCCAACGATCTCGTTGAAAAATACTCGACCGGCATGAGACAGCGCGTAGCGATCGCGCGTGCGCTGTTAGCGCAGCCGCCCATCCTGCTGCTCGATGAGCCCACCCTGGGACTCGATCCCCAAGCGGCGCGGCGTGTGCGCGAGTTGGTCAAGGAACTCAAGTCCGAAGGACACACGATCTTGCTCACGACGCACTACATGGAAGAGGCCGATCAGCTGTCCGATCGGATCGGCATCATCGATCAAGGCAAGGTCATCGCGCTAGGCACACCGGCCGAGCTCAAGCGCCAGATCGCGCAGAAAGACGCGATTCGTTTGGAAGTGGCGGGATGGCACGCCGAGATGGCCGAATCGCTCCGCCAACTTCCGACGGTCGAGAACGTTACGCCTCGGTATACGGGCGCCGATTCATTGTGGGAAATCAATCTGCTGGCCGCCGACAGCCGCGCCGTATTGCCCGGCATTATCGATCGCATTAACTTCAACGGGACGCACGTCGTCAATCTAAACATCGTGCAGCCCTCGCTGGAAGATGTATTTATCCACCTCACCGGCAAAGCGCTGCGTGATTGATCGAAGAGGCATATCATGACGACAGCCCTGTATTGCCGTCTTAACTAGGAGTTAGCACAGATGAGAATAGACGCTCATGGTCACGCCTGTGGGGAATATGTCACAGCGGACCGTCTCGTTACGAAACTAAGCGAAAACAGACTGGATCAGGTTGTTCTATTTCCAGGGGAAACAGGAAGCAGCAAGATTCAAAAGGTCGGAGACCATAAACACAAAGAGGTGCTGTATTTCAGCAATGTCATTGGCACGTTCTGCGCAAAATTCATGGATTTTTCCCGCAAAATTGATGTGGGTAACGCTCATGTCTATCGCATGCGCCAGGAAGCGCCAGATAGAATTGTTCAATATTACTGGGTGACGCCCAGGTATGTGCATAAATTAGAACAAGACTTTCAAGAGATGCAGTTTGCCGGGATTAAATTGCATCAATGCATTGATTACTTTGGCATCCATTCAGACTTCTTGGGGGAGGTGTTGGATTTTGCAGAGCTGCATAACCTTCCAATTTTGATCCACTTATACGGGAGGAAAGATGCCAGCAACCTCATTGACGCAATCAAGGAAAGAGACGTTACGGTCACGATAGCGCATCTATTTCACGGCAAAGTATTTGAAGCACGCTGGCAAGAAATTGAAAGCAGAATATCTTTTGACCTGGCAAATTACTATTTGCTCAATAAGAGTACAGCCATGCGAGCCATCAATACTTTCGGGTGCGGAAAACTCATTTTGGGGGCAGATAATCCATACGGCGCGAATTGTATTGAGAAAACACTTGACCTGGTGGCTTCTTTGCCTGTCACCGAAAGTGACAAAGCGAAAATTCTGGGTGAGAATATGCAAAAAATCCTCGGAAATTGAGGGAGAAGCGCCGGCCCACTATGGCGCTAAACCGTGCGTACGTTTATTGCAAATGCGCCCGACAACTGATGGCCTGACACTCCATCATTGCGGCCTACTTGTGGAAAACGAATCATCATGACGACAACCACCTTCTCACCGCCGAACATTCGCAAACATGGCCTCACCGCCGAAGGACGCGCCCTGCGCGCGGTCGTGCACCGCGAATGGACGATCTTCCGCCGCTATCCCAGCTGGATCATCGCGCTGTTCATCTGGCCCATCATCTTTCCGATGGCCTACATCCTGTCGAGCCAGGCATTGGCCGGGCCTAACGGCGGCGGTCTGTTGATCTTTCAACGCAATGCCGGCACCACCGACGTGGTAGGCTACATCGCCATTGGCACCATCATCTGGATGTGGCAGAACGTGGTGCTGTGGAACGTCGGGTTCAGCCTGCGCGAAGAACAGCTGCGCGGCACGCTGGAAAGCAACTGGTTGTCACCGTCCTGGCGTTTCTCGCTGCTGCTGGGTAACAGCGCGGTGCAGATGGTGACGATGTTGATCTTCATCGGTGTGTCTCTGCTGGAATTCAGCCTGTTCTTTGGCGTGCGCTTCAACGGCAATCCGCTGGTTGTGGCCGTGCTGTTCCTGGTGTCGATTCCGTCGATCTACGGGTTGGGCTTTGCGTTCGCCAGCATCGTCATCACGGCCCGCGAGGCCAATGCGTTCGTCTTTCTGGTGCGCGGCTTGGTGATGATTTTCTGCGGCATCACTTTCCCGATCGCCGTACTACCCCAATGGATGCAGGGCGTGGCGACGCTGCTGCCGCAGACCTACATCATTAACGGTTTCCGTGAAGCGATGTTGAACGGCGCCGACTTCGCGACGCTGTGGCCCACGATTCAAGCGTTGCTTCTGTTTGGCGCGTTCTGGTTGGCGCTTGGCTTCGCTTTGTTCAAGCGCATGGAGCGCCGCGCTCGCCAGACCGGCGCGCTGGGACAATACTAAACAATGATCAATTTTCAATGATCAATGAACAATGGCAAATAAACGATGACTAACGACCCGCAACTAACTACCAATAACCAACCACCAACGACCAGTCTCGCTCGACCCAGTTGGCGATCGAATCTGCGCGCGGTGGTCGCAGTCGCGGCCAAAGATTGGCGACAATACTGGCGCTATCCATTGAATGCCGTTTCGTCGGTGCTCCAGCCGATCGTGTGGCTGACGCCCGTATATTTCATGGGTCAGGCGTTCAGCGTCAACGGCAAAGCGATCGGGTTCGCCGCCTACAGTGGCACCTCCGACTATATCTCGTTCATCCTCATCGGCACGGCGCTGAGCAGTTTTATCAACGCCGTGTTCTGGGGGATGGGTTACGCGCTGAAAAACGATATGGACGCCGGGGTATTGGAGAGTAACTGGCTCGCGCCGATACCGCGGTCTGTGCTGCTGATCGGCCATACGATCACCAATCTGATCGTCACCGCGATCACGGCCGTCATCATGTTGATCTTCGGCGCTCTGCTCTTTGGCTTCGAGGTCACCGGCAGTGTGCTAGCCGCCCTAGCCGCCACCCTGCCCATGTTGATCGGCCTGTACGGTTTCGGCTTCCTGTTCGCGGCCATCGTGCTAGTCATGCGCGAGGCCAACACGCTCGTCGATGTGAGCAGTTTTCTGGTGCAGATATTTTCCGGCGCCAACTTCCCGGTCACTATCTTGCCGAAATGGCTGCTGCCCGTCGCGCTGCTGCTGCCCCTGACTTACGGATTCGATGCCATGCGCGGCATCTTGCTCGGCACCACCACGTTGCTGCCGATCCCTATCGAAGTGGTTCTGATGATCGTCTTCATGTTCATCATGATCGTGTTCGGCCTGTACGCCTTCGGACGACTCGAGCGCTACGTCCGCCGGCGCGGCACGCTGGGCATGCACTAAAAAATCACGGGAGAAAACGAACATGGCTAACTCAACTGAACGCACCGAAATTTTGCGCCTGATCGAAAGCGGCAAAATCAGCACCAGCGAAGGTCTTACGCTGCTGAACTCGCTGGACAAGGGAACACCGCAGCTGCCGCCTAAGCCCCAGACTCCCCCGGCGTCTCCGCTTACGACTCGCGGCCGCTGGCTGCGCATCCGCGTGACCAACCTCGCGACGCAAGCCCCCAAAGTCAACGTGAATCTGCCGTTGGGGCTGGTCAGCGCCGGCCTGCGCATCGGGCAGCGCTATGCGCCGGAACTGCACGGCGTCGATTGGGACACCCTGCTGGACGAGATTCAGCGCGGGGCCAACGGCAAGCTCGTCGAAGTGGAAGATCAGGAAGACAACGAACGCGTTGAAGTCTTTGTCGATTAGCCGAATCAATTGTAGAATAACAGGAGCAAGACCCATGACTAACGCTAACTACACTACCTCTACAACGCCGCAATTGACGATCATCTGTCACGCCGATCTGCAGATCGTCGGCACGGCCGATAACCTGGTTGTGATCGATATCGAAGACGATTCACCTGCCTCGCGCGTCGAGCGTAAGGACGATGTCGTCAGCATCACCGCCATGAACGATTGCGATATCTCCTGCCCGATCGGCACAGCGCTGACCATCGAGCATGTCAGCGGTGATCTGCGTGTCACGCAGGTTACCGGCAGTCTGGCGATCAATGCCGTCAATGGCGACGCCGTGCTGAAGGATGTCGGCGCGGTGGCGATTAAGACTGTGCAGGGTGACTTGACTGTACGCAGCGCCGAGGGCGACGTACAGACCGACATCGTGCGCGGTGATGCCACGCTCAAACGAGTGGCTGGTTCGGTGGCTATCAACAAAGTAGCCGGCAATCTCGTCGTGGATGATCTGGGCGGAGGCCTGGCCGTCAACACCGTCAATGGCGATGCTACTCTGGAAACGGCGCTGCATTCCGGCCAAATTTACGTTACCAAGGCCAGCGGCGATGTGACCTTCCGCGTCAAGGGCGGTGGCGGACAGTTTACGCTGAACTGCAGAGGCGATCTTCGGGTGCGGGTGCCTATGGCCAACTGGACGGGCAACGACCGATCGGGCGCAGGCTTGTACGGCGAAGGCACAGCTCAAGTGACGCTGGTCGCCAATGGCGATCTGCTCGTTTTGCCCGCCGCCACCGGCTCGCCCGTGGACGCTGATCAAATTTCGGGACAGGTTGAAGCCCTGATCGAATTAGCCATGAGCCAGTTCGAAACGCAGATGTCCAAAGTGCAGCATGATCTGGAACAGCGCTTTGGCAAGCTGGACAAACACACTGAGAAAGCGGCCGAACGTGCCGCGCGCAGTGCCGAGCGGGCTAAACGCCGCGCCGAGCACGCTGCCGGATCGTGGAGCTTCTCGTTCGGCCGGCCGCCCACACCGCCGACGCCGCCCTCTGAACCGGTCAGCGATCAAGAACGCCTGCTGATCTTGAAGATGGTCGAAGAGGGCAAGATCGATGTCGATCAGGCGGCGCAGTTGTTGTCGGCCTTAGAAAGTTGAGCATGGTCGCCCACGCCACTTCGAATCAATCTGCTTCATCAGGACTGCGCCCGATTAACTCGCTGCGCGATGTCGTCGGCGTGACGACGTTGATCGAGCGCGCCTTCGCCGACGACATGGACGTAAACGGCCACAACTCGATGCGCGACCTGCGCTGGATGGGCCAGCTGTTCGGCTGGATGGATTGGTTCACGTCGCCGGGGCAAGGCATGCTGCCCGGTTACGTGTGGGTGGAACAAGGACGAATCGTCGGTAACATCACCGTGCGACGGCTCAGCCTGTTCGGGCACGGTTGGATGATCGGCAATGTGGCCGTCTTGCCGGAATGGCGCGGGCGCGGCATCGGACGCCAGATGATGGAAGCCGGCATCGAGTTGGTGCGCCACAACGGCGGCAACTGGATCGCGCTGCAAGTCCGTACCGATAACGACATCGCGCACAACTTGTATAAATCGTTGGGCTTTGCCGACACCGGCGAGATCGTTTACTTCGAGCGCCGCACGTTTCGCGTCGATCGGGTTGGCCGACCCCAACAACCCGTAGAAAGTCGGTTGCGCCCGGCTCGTCCGCAAGACATGGATCGGCTGTTTACACTGGCGCAATCGCTAGTGCCCGATTCGGTGCGCTGGGCCGAGCCGACGTATCGCACCACTTTCGATCTGAGTCTCGAGCGCGATGTCTCGGACTGGTTCAGCGGCGCGCAGCATGTGTGGCGCGTGATCGAAGCAGGCGATCAGATTTGGGGCGCGGCTTTGCTGGAAGCAAAACGACGACGACGTTCGGGACGGTTGTATCTGTGGGTCGTGCCCACCCACGCCGGTCGCATCGAAGAGATTTTGATCGACAGCGTGCTGGCCGAACTCGATGATCCGCTCGACCTCGTCGTCGCACGCATTCCGGGCGAGCACATCGCGGGACGTGTGGCGCTGACCACGCGCAGTTTCCGGCAGGTGCGCGCCCTGACCAGCATGAAACTACCGTTGAACGGCGCGGGCTGATCACGCCGAAGGACTCACTGATGGTTACGAGTGAAGAGCGTCAAAAAATTCTACAGATGATCTCCGTGGGGAAGATCACGGCGGATGAGGGAGCACGGTTGCTGAACGCACTCAGCGGCAACCCACTACCCGATCGACCCACGCCGCCCGAGCAGCCGCAAACTGCGCCGCCAGCCGATCAATCTGCACCAACCGATCGGGCTGAAGAGACAGCCGCGCCTGAGCAATCCGCGCAACAGGAACCAGCGCCGACGCCGGAATCAGAAGTGATCGATCCGCCGCCGATCGATGCGAAGATGCCGGATACACGGCATTGGTGGCAAGTGCCCTTCTGGATTGGCGCGGCGATTCTGATCGCGGGCGCGTTCATCGTAGCCGGTGCGTTATCCAGCGGCGCGGCATGTTTCGTGTTGTTGTGCGGCCTGCCGTTACTGTTCGTCGGTTTGATCTTGATCATCGTGGCGTGGTTCGCGCGCAATGGCCCGTGGGTGCACATCCGCGTGAAGAACGATCGACCCGGCGAGCACAACGTCAACCTCAGCGTGCCGTTGGATCTGGGCGTGGTCGCCGTGCGCGTGGCCGAGCCGTTCGTGCCGCAGATGCGCCACACCGGCATCGACGATGTGATCGTGTCGCTGAAGGACAACGTGAAGCGAGATCAGCCCGTCCTCATCGACGTGAACGACGACGAAGACGGCGAGCATGTACAAGTGATTGTGGGATAGCCAGATAAACCTCACACCCAATTTTTGCGCAAATTAGGCTACATTTCATTGACTGGCCTGAAAGCCATTGCACATTTTCCAAGGATGAGTCGTGAAGACTTCCCACATCAACCCAAAATACAGGCCAGAAATGAGTTT
>Ga0182021_10012453_pt1 | contig 10102 bp, 7 predicted proteins | sample 612E3MmetaG_FD_120493 | JGI IMG/M metagenome (GOLD analysis project Ga0182021, IMG submission 120493) | Permafrost microbial communities from Stordalen Mire, Sweden - 612E3M metaG (Illumina Assembly) | ecosystem: Environmental > Terrestrial > Soil > Wetlands > Permafrost | place: Sweden... | reverse complement strand
TTGCAATAAATCTGTTTTGCTGAATGGCGGTATCACGAAAACTGATATAATTTCATTATCAGGACCTTACGCGATTTAAAAAACCGAAGTCCGACAGGCTGCGTGAGCGTTTAGACACCGCGTGGGTCTACTTCGTCTTGGCCAGTTCCTGCCACAACCAGGCGCTCATCCGCTGGCCGGCGGCAAAGCAATCGAGATCGAATTTCTCGTTGGGCGAATGAGCATTAGCATCCGGCAGCGCGAGCCCGAGCAACAGGGTGTCCGCGCCGAGCGTTTTCTTGAAGTCGGTGACGATGGGGATCGAGCCGCCTTCGCGCATCAGCACCGGCTCGCGGCGAAACGCGGCCCGCAGCGCCCGCAGCGCAGCCTGCGCATGGACGCCGGAGGGCTCGACCAGATAGGGTGGGGCGCCGTGGCCGGGCGCGATCTCCATCCGCACGGTCGGCGGGCACAGCCGTTTCAGCCAGGCAATCGCGGCCTTCATGATCTCTTCCGGCCGCTGGCTGGGCACGAGGCGCATGGTGATCTTCGCCCGCGCCCAAGCTGGCACGATCGTCTTGCCGCCCTCGCCTTGATAACCGCTCGTCAGACCGTTGATTTCAAACGTGGGCCGGGCGGTGGTGCGTTCGAGCGAACTGAAGCCCGCCTCGCCAAACAGCGCCGGCACGCCGAGGAACCGGCGGTGGCCCTCCTCCGAACCCGGCAGGCGCCGGAGCTGCTTCCGTTCGAGCGGGGTGAGTGCCACGACGTCGGCGTAGAATCCCGGGATCGTCACCCGGCCCTTGGCGTCGCGCATCTTCGCGAGCAGCTGGCTCAGCGCCATTGCCGGATTCTCCACCGACCCGCCGAAAAGGCCCGAATGCAGGTCGCGGGACGGTCCTCGCAGGGTGACTTCGAGCGAAACAACGCCGCGCAGTGCGTAGGTGAGCGCCGGCAGGTTTTTCGCGGGCATGCCGGTGTCGGAAATCACCACAGCATCGCAACGAAGCTCCTCGCGGCGCTGGCGCAGGAAGGGCGGCAGGCTCTGGCTGCCAACCTCCTCCTCGCCTTCGAGCACAAACGTCAGATCGCAAGGCAGGTCCGTGCCAGTCTTGAGGTAGGCTTCCACCGCCTTCAGGTGGGCGAAATGCTGGCCCTTGTTGTCAGCGGAGCCGCGGGCGACTAGGGTGCGGCCGTGGATGGCCGGTTCGAAGGGCGGTGACTCCCAGAGCTCGAACGGCTCGGGCGGTTGCACGTCGTAATGGCCATAGACCAGGAAATGCGGACGCCGTCCCGCCCGGCGGGGCGTGCGGGCCAGCACAATGGGATGGCCCTTTGTGGGACACAGTTCGGCGTCGAGGCCGAGCTGCCGGCAGTGTTGCGTGAGCCAGGCGGCGCAATTCTCAAGGTCCGGCTTGTGGGCCGGCTGGGCGGAGACGCTGGGAAAGCGCAGAAGTTCGCACAGTTCGTCAATGAAACGCGGCTGGTTGGCTTTGAGGTAATTGAGGACGGCTTTCATAGGGATTGCGGTCACGGTTTACCGTTTGGTCAGAGATGGCAAAACGAATAGCGCAGCAGCCGGCCGCATCCAGACGGTCAGGCGAAATCGATCGACGGCCGGGCAGGAAGCGCGGCGTTCAGGCTCGCTCGTCCCGGAGCACCCGCTCGATGGCATGGGCCAGGTCGGCGATCTCGTAGGGCTTGGACACCATCCCGCGGAAGCCGTGTGCCTGATAGTTGGACAGGACCAGGTCGTTGGAATAGCCGCTGGAAACAATGGCGCACACCGCGGGATCCAGTCTCAGCAGTTGCTCCATGGCTTGGCGCCCGCCCATGCCACCCGGCACGGTCAGATCGAGGACCACGAGGGCATAGGGCCGGCCCTCCTGACGTGCACGCGTGTATTCCCGCACGGCTGCCTCGCCGTCCTTGACCGCGGTGACTTCGTAGCCAATTCGCCTGAGCATTACGCAGCCGACCTGCAGGATCATGTCCTCGTCATCCATGAACAGGATGCGCACCGGACCGGACGCGGCCGGCGGGGACGCGATCGCCGCGGGGGTATTCGCCGCATCCGGTGCACTGGCGGCGGCGGGCAGCCAGATGCGGAAAGTGGTGCCCCGGCCAATAACCGATTCGGCGGAGATATGGCCGAGGTGCTTCTTCACAATGGAATGCACCGTGGCGAGGCCGAGGCCGCTGCCCTGTTTCTTGGTCGTGAAATACGGGTCGAAGATGTGTTGCAGATCCTTCGGTAAAATCCCCGGACCATGGTCCGCAATCGTCAGCTTCACGTAGCGACCGGGCGCGAGTACCTGATTGAGTTCGGCGCCGACCAGATCATTCTGCAGGGTAATGTCGATGATGCCGCCGTCCTTCATGGCCTGCACGGCGTTGATTACGATGTTCTGAACAACCTGGCCGATCTGGCCCTTGTCAACATTGGCCGGCCAGAGATCACCCGGGATGTCAAACTGGCACCGCGAGTGCGAACCGCGCAGGGCAAACTCAGCGACTTCGCGAACCACGTCAGGCAGAACCACCGCTGCGCGGATGGGTGCGCCACCCTTGGCGAAGGTGAGCAGCTGCTGCGTAAGATCCCGGGCGCGTACGACCGCCTTCTCCGCGTCGCGCAGCGAGCTGGCGGACTCAGGTTCCATTTTGGAGTCCAGGCGCGCGAGCGAGAGATTGCCCATGACGACGGTCAGCAGGTTGTTGAAATCGTGCGCGAGGCCGCCGGCCAGCAACCCGAGCGACTCGAGTTTGCTGGCGCGCAGCAGTTCGGCCTCCAGCTGCGCCTCGCGCTTCAGCTGCTGGCGAATCTGCTCGGTCTGCGCACTCACGCGGCGTCGGAGCGCGGCAACCCAGACGATGAACAGCAGGATACCCACGGCCAGCGTGCCCGTGAAGCCGAGAATCCGTCTGCGTGTTAGCCAGGAGGGGCGCGTCAGCACGGCAATGTCGCCAGCGTTGCGCAGCTGAAATTGAAAACCCGCCGGCTGCGCGTGGGTTTCGGCAGCGGGTCCCGTCCAGTCTTTTGATAAATGGCTTCGCGCAAGAGGATGCGGCCGCCCTGCCGTCCGGGAAATCCGACGACGTCAATCCGGGCGCCAGGCTCAAGTGGAGTCTGTTCGCGGGAGAGAACCAGGAGGGTCTGCCCGGCGTCCGCGATGTGAATTAGGTGGCCCGGGGAGTACTGCAGCACGACGCCCGATACCTTCAGCCGGTGGGTGCTCGACAGCAGGGAATCGAACTGACCAAGGCTGCCGAGCGAGCGGGCCGGCAAGTCAAAGGGTTTTTCCGGGGCCGGCTCCTCGACCTGCACATACGCCGCGCCCGGCACATAGAGCGTGATCCCGGCCAGCTTGCGTTGCGCATTGGCGTTGGCCGAGCAAACACCATGCAGCCGGATGACCGCTCCGACCATGGCCGAAACGTACTCGCTGGCGGGCAGCACCGCGACGAATTCACCTGTCGAGGCAACAACTTCCAGGTCGTTCCAGGGCCCCCGGCGGCGGATCTGGCGGAGATAGCCGCGCATTTCAACCCAATTGGCGTTTTCGGCCCCGGTCAGTGCACTTTCCAGGGAGGTCAGACTGGCCTGGGGCAGGACCAGAGTGCTGACCTTGTCGAATCTGGAGGCTATTACGACCGGGGCAAACGGGCCCATGGCGGTGACCCCATGCACCTCGAGATTCCGGCCGGGACCGAACACTGCAGATGTCGACTTCCCCCGCATGACGCAGATGCCACCGCTCGAGTCCTGGATAAAGAAGAACGGGGAGTCCGGGTGGGACCACGTCACGACTCCCGTGAGCCAGACCGGCAAACTCTCCATTGCTTCGGGAGCTGACATCTCGAGCACCTGCTGGGCGAGTCGCAGGGTTGTCCGATTCGGCTGGACCGCGGGTACGGTGGCTTGGTTATTGCCTAGACGAAAGAGACCGGCGCGCAGCCGCCATTCCGTGCCAATGATCGCCGGATAACCCACGGCATCGATTATCGCATTGACGGGACAAAGCGTCGTCTGACCGGTGAGCACGTCGATCTGTCCGCTGTCATCACGGACTTTCACATATCGTCCCGGCTCCTGCGCCTTGACCGCGCCGACAATGTGCGCGATCCGGTCGCCCGGGAGGCGCGGCAGGTTCTCGATCGGAACGACCGGAGTCTGGAAGCGAGGGTCATTCTCAAGGCGGTTGACGATGGTCAAATGCTTCATGCCCGGAATGAGCACTTCCAGGGAGGAGAGTTTGTCGTCCGGTCCGATCTTCGGATTGTAGACACCCTCGATACGCACATTTGTGTCGCTCAGGTCGGGCACCTGGTCATTTGGCTCGAGCTGCACCCAGGCGAAAATAGTTTCCCCCTCCACCGAGAGGGTCAGGTACAGGTGGGTGGGATCGAGCCGCCGGAAGTGATCGACCAAACCCTCGCAGGTGACGAATCTCCTGATGGCCTGCCGGAACTGCGTGACCTTGCCGGCAATCGAGTAGGGGACCAGCCGGGACGAGCCTTGCTGAGTAATGGTGGCATGCTCGAACGAGATGTCGGCGTTGGGCGGCAAGATTGTCCCGGTAGCGACTATGTGTTGACCGGCTTTGAACAGGAAAAGATTGTCGCCATAGGGAACGTAGGCGCCCTCACCGTTGGCGTCCTGGACAAAGAGCATTTTCCAGCCCGCGTCGGTATAGGTCACATCGCATTCGAGCCGCAGAAGCACCGGCCGGGACTTTTGTTCAGGGGTCAGATCCCAGTATTGCTGGATATTCGTGATCAGCGGTGCGGCGTCGACCTGGGTTTCCGCCGGTTTCGACGGCTGGTCCTGCGCGACCAAGCCCGGCGCAGCCAGCACCACCAAGAGCGTCCAGACAACGCTCCACCCAACACGGGGGAATCTTTTCAACTGACGGCATATTAGAAACATGGCAATCTGCTGCCTAAGACCAAGTGAACCGTTAGGCTGACCTCAGGATCAGCACAAACCTGCTGGAGATAAAGCCAAGAGATGCGGGCCGGAGGCGATTCTTTCGCTTCCGTTCAGCCGCCGACCCTGCTTCGCTTGGCCCCCATGGAAGTGATCATCTTGGGTTCGGGCACCTCGCAGGGGGTGCCGATGATCGCGTGCCGGTGCGCGGTCTGCACCTCCGCCGATCCGCGCAACCAGCGCACGCGCTGCAGCATTCACGTGGTCATGGACGGCCTGCACATCCAGGTCGATGCCGCCCAGGAGTTCCGCGAGCAATGCCTGCGCCATGGGGTTGACTGGCTGGATCTCTTCATCCTCACCCATGGTCACGCCGATCACGTGGCCGGCATGGACGACCTGCGGCGCTTCTGCGACCTGCTCGGCGGCAGTGCGCTGCCCATCTATTCGACCGACGAAGGCATGAGCCGCGTAATCGCGATGTATCCCTACGCGATCATGGAACGGCCGGTGGTGCGCGGCTACCCGGCGTTCAAACTCGCCGAGTTGCCCCCGGTGCTCGAGTTGGAGCAGGGGATCATCCGTTCCACGCTCCTGCCGCATGGCGGGGTCAACGTGCTCGGCCTGGTTTTCGAGGAGCGCAGCAGCGGGGCGAAGTTTGTCTACTACACTGACTGCAAGCGTGTGCCCGCCGAGGCCCGGGCGCTGGCGGCGGGCGCGCAGGCCATGGTGCTCGACGGACTGCGCCCGGAGTCGCACCCCACGCACATGAACATTGCGGAGGCCGTCGAGGTCGCCCGCCTCATCGGCGCGCCGGTGACCTATCTCACCCACCTGACCCATGCGGTTGACCACGGACCCTTCGAGGCCACGCTTCCGCCGGCGGTCCGCCTGGCGTATGACGGACTCAGATTGAAGCTTTGAGCGGGACTCGTGAAGTAGAACCACGCTCAGTCTCCGAGGAACACAGACCGTTCAGTTAATCATGTAGGAAGCCAGCTTGCCCGTTCGACAAGCTCAGGGTCCCGAGCGAGGTCGAGGGACGGGCGATTTGCCCTCTGCCATCCCCCTCCGCCGGGCCTTCCGCCGTCGCCAAGCCTATGGCGGACAGGACGGAGGACCGATCGCGCGCACCGGTCGGCCGTAGCTTTATGCGAAGGCTGAAGCGCGCTTCCTACAAATGAACAGGTCCGGCTGAGCGCGAGCGGGCCGCGCGGTGTTGGCGGCAAATGCCGGAACTGGCAAAGCCCGATCCGGAACCTGATTTCGCGGGCCCGTTACCGGGCCGAGCTACCGCAGCGCGCGGATCTCCGGCACGCGCCACCACAGGTACAAGCCGTACGCGAGGGCGATGATTCCCCCCAAGGCCGCGCCGGCGGGAACACCAAAGTGTTCCGCCACGGTGCCGGCAATCAGCGATCCGATCGGAAAGAAGCCCACGAACACCATCATGTACACGCTCATGACCCGCCCGCGCAGGGCGTCGGGCACGGTCGTCTGCACGAGGGTGTTGGCCGTCGCGTTTTGCGTCATGAACGCAAGACCGGCCACGACCAGGAATCCGATAGTCAGGTGAAACGACTTGGACAACGACAGGGCAATGACCATCACCGGAAACAGCAGGTTGCCGACCGTCAGGATCAGCCCCTTGCGCTGATAGTTTCCGAGCGAGGCAATCACCAGGGCTCCCGCCAGCGCGCCCACCCCGATGGCCGTGCTCATAAAGCCGTAACCAACGGTTCCGGCATGAAGGACGTCCTGGGCGAACGCCGGCAGCAGCGCCATATAGCCAAGGGCAAACATGTTTGACACCGCGACCAGCGTAATCAGCGGCCGCACGGTCGGGCTATGCCAGATATAGCTGAGACCCTCCCGCATCTGCGTCAGCGGAGACTCCGTCGAAGTGGCGCCGACATAGGGCTTCACATCCATGAGGGCCAGTCCCGCAATCACGGCCAGGAAACTGACGCCGTTCAGCACGAAACACCATCCCGCGCCGACTGCGGCCAGGATGATTCCCGCGAGCGCGGGGCCGACGATCCGGGCGGTGTTGAACATCGCCGAATTCAGCGCGATGGCGTTCATCAGTTCCTTGCGGCCAACCATCTCGACCACAAACGCCTGCCGCGTCGGCCCGTCAAAGGCATTCGCCGTGCCCAGGAAGAACGCCAGAATCGCAATGTGCCACCACTGGATCGTGCCGAGCAACACGTCAGCTGCCAGGATGAACGCCAGGGTCATCATGGCCGTCTGGGTGACCAGAAGCAGCCGACGCTTGGGCACCCGGTCGGCCACGACCCCGGCCCAGAGTGAAAAAGCCAGCACCGGCACGCCGGAGCAAAACACCACGACGCTCAGCTTAAACGGTGAGCTCGTCAATGCGTACACCAGCCAGGCCTGGGCCACATTCTGCATCCAGGTGCCGATCAAAGACACGAGCTGGCCGAAGAAGAACAGGCGGTAGTTGCGATGCTGAAGTGCGGCCAGAGTGTGGCGCAGTGCGAAACCACTCGCCGGAGCGACCCGGCCGGGCGAGCCGGCGGGAGCCTGGGCGGAATGGCGGGTGTTGGGATCGCTGTCACCCATATTAGAGAAGGCGGGGCAGGCTTGGTGACGAAGCAGCCCGCGTCAAATGATCCGCGCGGCGATAAAATGAGCTTATGATTCTTTGACGCAGGCTGCTGCGTCCGCATTTCGGCCGCAGAATGTCTGGTATGGGTCGGGGCGCTTTGCTGGCCAGCAGAGTCGCGCCCTCCGGAACGGGCGCAGGCCCCTCGGCAGGCTCGGGGCGGTGAGCCCGTCGAACGGGCAAGCCTGCGCCCCTTTCCATGGTTTTCGGAAAGCCTCCAGCGCTCGCGGTCATCGATCCCGATGCCCCCGGATCGACGCTGCGAAAACAGCGGGGTTCACGCGTGCTTGCCATTGGCGAAAAAAACGCTTGCTTAAAGCCTACTAATGAAATCTAGATTGAAATAGTCGACATTATGAAGCTCTCCAAGAAAGGCGAGTATGCCCTGCGGGCATTGATCGATCTCGGCATAGCCACCGAAGTCGGCCGATCGCTTGTTCAGGTCACTGAACTCGCCGCAAATGAGCAACTTCCGATCAAATTCCTCGAGCAAATCATGCAGTTGCTCAAGGAGGCGGGTCTCGTCGAAAGCCAGCGAGGGAAATTCGGCGGCTACCGTCTCGCCCTGCCAGCCGGCAAGATTGCCATTGGGCAGGTCGTGCGCCTGATCGACGGCCCGCTGGCCCCGATCGGTTGCGTTAGCCAGACCGCCTATGAGAAGTGCTCCTGCCCCGATGAAACGCACTGCGGCCTGCGCATGCTGATGCTCGATGTGCGCAACGCCATCACCAACATCCTCGACCGCTATTCGCTGGCCGACGTGGTCGAAGTGACGTTACGCAAGATGCGCCGCGACGCCGTGCCACTGCCTTTCACCCAGCCCTTGCGCGCAGCCCAGCAGGCGCGCGAACGCCGGAAGCATCCCCTGGCCACTTGGTCCGGCCGGCTGCAGCCGGTCGAAGGACTCATCAACAATCTCCTTGGAGATTACGCGATATGAATGCGATCAAGCCACCGGCCCTCCGGGCCATGCTCGCGGCGGTGACCTTGTCCGCCGGACTAATTCCTGGGCGCGCGGCGGACGACTCCGATGCGGAAATCAAAACGCTGCGCGAGCAGATTCGGCTACTAGACGAGCGGTTACACCAGCTCGAGCAGAAACAGCAGCTCAAGGAGCAGGAGGCGGCCGCCGCGACCAAGGCCGCTCCCAGGATCATTGCGAGCGACACCGGCTTTGCGATTACCTCGGCCGATGGCGCCAACTCCCTCAAGTTGCGCGGCCTCGTGCAGCTCGATTCGCGGACTTTCTTCGCTGACGGCGGCATCGTGAACAATGCGTTCGTGCTGCGCCGCGCCCGTCTGTTCTTTGAAGGCACGATCGGCCGGGATTTCTCCTTCCAACTCGTGCCCGAATTTGGCGGCGGCAGCTCCACTGGGTCCACCGTGCCCAGCATCCTTGATGCAAACCTTGGCGTCACTTTGAGCAAGGGATTGCAGTTCAAGATCGGCAAATTCAAATCCCCGGTCGGCCATGAGTTGCTGCAACCTGAGACGTCGACTCTTTTCAGCGAGCGCTCGCTTGCGACCAACCTGGTGCCCAACCGCGACCTTGGCATCCAGGCCTCGGGTGAACTGCTGAAAGGCACCGTCAATTATGCGGTGGGCGTCTTCAACGGTGTGGCCGATGGCGCCAGCTCGACGAACGCTGACTTCGATAACGACAAGGATGTCGCCGGCCGGGTGATGGCCTCGCCGTTCAGGAACCGGGTCGACTCGCCGGTGCAGGGCCTTAATCTCGGCGTATCCGGCAGCTTCGGCCGTGAAAAAACTGCCAGCGGTCATACCAGTGCCTACCGCACAGACGGCCAGCAGGTGTTCTTTTCCTACGCCGCGAGCACGATCTCCGACGGCCAGGCCTGGCGCCTCTCGCCGCAGGTCGACTACCGCTACGGTTCTCTTGGTGTGCTTGGCGAATATGTGCTGTCCACGGTCAATGTCCGTCCCAGCCTGACCGGGCCCAAGGCCGAGTTGCAGAACCATGCCTGGCAACTCGCGGTCGGCTACGTCCTCACGGGCGAGAAGTCGTCCTATGCCGGCTTGGTGCCCGCCACGAACTTCGACTACCGCCAGGGCACGTGGGGTGCGTTTGAAGTGGCTGCCCGGTGCGCCAACCTGAAGATCGATGATGCGGCCTTTCCGCTCTTTGCCTCGGCTGCCAGCAATGCCGACGAGGCCACCGCCTTCGGGGTCGGCCTCAACTGGTATCTGAGCAAAGCCGCGATCTTCAAGTTCGACTACTACCATACCAGTTTCGGCTTTAACCCGGCCGCTCCCCGGGTTTCAACCGCTCCCGTTCTCCAGCAGGACGAAAAGGTCTTCATTACGCGTTTCCAATTGGCGTTCTGACCCCGCCCACCGGAATCCCCGCTCATGATATCCCGCGCTTTCCTTCTGTTGCTGCTCTCCGCGATGGCGGCACACGCCGAGAAAGCCGTCCTGCGCGTCGGCTATTTTCCCAACATCACCCACGCCCAGGGCGTGATCGGCAGCCAGACCACGCGCGAAGGCCACGGCTGGTTTGAACAGCGGCTGGGACCCGACGTCACGATCCAGTGGTTTGCCTTCAA
>Ga0182021_10012452_pt1 | contig 10103 bp, 9 predicted proteins | sample 612E3MmetaG_FD_120493 | JGI IMG/M metagenome (GOLD analysis project Ga0182021, IMG submission 120493) | Permafrost microbial communities from Stordalen Mire, Sweden - 612E3M metaG (Illumina Assembly) | ecosystem: Environmental > Terrestrial > Soil > Wetlands > Permafrost | place: Sweden... | reverse complement strand
TTGACGAAGAAAACACCCTTGCGCTTGCCGCCGGTTTTACGTCCATTGGTAGAGGGGGCCTAGTTGAAGATACGGTTTACCATGTCGAAGGCCGCTCGATTCTCACCGTCATCGGCGTTTTTAATCCGCCCGGTTATCAGACAAGGATTTTCTACACCCGGCACTACCAACCCCCCGCCGAAACCGGCTCTAATCAGCTTTCCGGCACCAAGCAGCTGCGCATCAAAACACTGTCGTTTTTTAAGCGGATGCTGGGGCCGGATTATTTACAGCTACACCGGAAAGCCTCTGAAGAAGAAATCCTAAGAGCCATTGCCGACATCAAGAAAGCCATAGCCAGAGGCAGAGAGGAACCAGAGCAACCAGAAGAATATGATGACGAAATCCCTTTTTAAGGCCGGTGATTTATGAAGGTCATTTCATTCCCTGTGAATTACACAGCCCCAGCACGCAAAACCGCCAAATGGATGGAGTCTTGGTTTCTCTCTAAAATTGATAAGAGGTTGTCCAAAGAAAACAGAGCGAAACGGTTGAAGGAAATGAAGGAAGCGTTTAACGCATGGCAAGAGGAAGAAGGTAGGCCGAAATTGCCTTTTGAATTGGATAAACCATGATGAAAGCCCGGAAGCACCTGACCTTTGCCGAAGTGAACCGGCTTATAGCCGCTACCAAGGGCCGCCGGAACGAGGCCCGCGACCGCTGCCTTTTGCTCCTGATGTTCCGGCATGGCTTGCGCGTGTCGGAGGCCACCGGCCTCATACTGTCGCAGGTTGACCTTGAAAGCCGGGTGCTCCACGTGCAGCGCCTGAAAAAAGGCTTGTCCACGACGCACCCGCTACGCAACGACGAGCTCAAAATTATCAAAACATGGCTTAAAGAGCGTGCGAAAATGGAACTCAAGACGGACGCCTTTTTTGTCAGTGAGCGGCGCGGCCCGATGAATCGCAAGACGGCATGGCTGGCGATCCGCACCTATGGCGAGCGGGCCGGGCTTCCCCTTTCCGCTCACCCGCACATGCTCCGGCACGCTTGCGGCTTCGCCCTGGCCGATCAAGGGGCAGACACGCGGCTCATTCAAGACTATCTTGGCCACCGGAACATTCAGCACACCGTCATGTACACGGCGTCTAACCCGGCACGGTTTGAAAGGCTCTGGCGATAGGAAAAAGGAGAAGTAGTTACTTTCGTTAGGAGGGACATCTACCATGAATTGTGAAATTGAGTTTTTGCCAGTGGGAGAAAAATCAAAAGCTGGGGATGCAATTGTTGTTCGATACGGCACCGTCCAATCCTATGAATTAATGATCGTCGACGGGGGACATGAAGAGTCAGGTCAATTACTTGTAGATCATATTAGAAAGCATTTTGGCAAAGACGCGGTTGTTTCTCACGTCGTGCTGACACACTCAGACAACGACCATGCGTCGGGGCTTCGTACAGTGCTATCAGAACTTACCGTGCAGAACCTATGGTTGCACGCGCCGTGGGCGCACGCGGCCGCCGCACGGCCCTATTTTAAAAACAAGCAGTGGACTGACGACGGCCTCCAAAAAGAATTATGGAAAGAGTACGACCTGATTAATGAAATCGTTCAGATTGCCATCAACAAAAAGCCCCCCATCCCCATTTATTACCCCTTTACAGGGACACAGATCGGGCCGTTTCGTGTCCTCTCGCCATACAAAGATTTATATACGCTTTTATTGCCACAGTTTGGCCGTACGCCTGATCCAGATCAAGCTGCAATTGAAGCCGAAGGTTTTTGGATCGGGAAAGCGCCTTCCTTTTTAGCGAAGTTAGCGGAGGCGGTAGTTGCCAAGGTTCAGAAGTGGTTTACAGAGAGCTGGGAAAAAGAGCGGCTGAAAGATGGCGGTGTGCCGACTGCAAGCAATGAGAGTAGCGTTGTCCTATATGGCGATTTTGGGGACAGCGGGCGCTTTTTGCTTACGGGCGATGCAGGAATTATGGCCCTTACTTTAGCGGCTCACTATGCGGAACAGAATAATCTCACGCTTCAGGATTTTAAGTTCGTTCAAATTCCCCATCACGGCAGTCGCCGGAATGTCGGCCCCACAATTTTGAACCGCCTTCTTGGCCCCATACAACCGCAGGGAAGCCCGGAACGGTTTTCAGCCTTTGTATCTGCACCAAAGGACGATGATACGCACCCTCGAATGATGGTGCTCAATGCTTTTACGCGGCGCGGTGGCCGAGTAATTGCCACCCAAGGAACAAGTAAGATTTATTGGGGAGGTTTTCCGCTGCGACCAGGATACAGCACCGCAGAACCAATTCCCTTCACCCCGAAAGTTGAAGACTATGATTGATCGAAATTCGATTTTCCTTATGGAGCTTTGCTAACATGGCAAAATCACTTAAGGAACAAAACCGCTGGCAGATTTGGCTTATTGTCGCCGTAAACTCTCTATTTTTATATGGTGTTGTTCAATCAAACGCCATCCAAGCTGAAGGCTTGCGGGCGATGTTCAAGGACGCCAGCAACCTTCTGCCGGTTGGGCTTGCGATTATCGTTTCGACGGTTTTAAATGGCCTGCTCAGTGCGGACGCTAAGGCCCGGCTTGTTTTTTTACGTTGGCATAACGCCCTGCCCGGTCACCGCTCTTTTACCCAATACGGCAAGACCGATCCACGCATTGACCTCGCGAAGCTTGCGAAACTACATGGCTCTGCGCTTCCCACAGACCCAAACGAACAAAATAAGGTTTGGTACCAATTCTATAAAACCATTGATGATAATCCTGCCGTTTTGCAGGTACATCGTGATTTTCTTTTAACCCGAGACTACACGGGATTAGCCGCATTGTTCATCGCATTTTATGGTGCTGCCGGTTTATATGCCATACCCTCGTTGAAAATTTCTATTTTATATATCCTGCTACTCATCATTCAGTATGCTATCGTTAGGCGCGCCTCAGCCACCTACGGGGTTCGGATGGTTACGACTGTCCTCGCACAAAAGGCCGCAGAGATGAAGAAGTAGGTACACGGCGGATATCCCGCTGCTAATCCGGCGAGGTTTAAAAGGTTGTGGTCGAAGGTAGCATCAGCTATTGCATAGCCACCTGTTGATAGACGCTTTGCCCCTGCCCGTAGTAGCTATCAAACACATGTCGGTAAGTTAGGTCGCATTTTCGTTCGTAGATGTCTGTTGTGTAGGCTGCGGGAAGAGTGTCCAGGGTAATTTCAATGGCCTGCCGAACCGCGGCACGTGATTGCTGCCGCGCACGCCAATCGAGCACCAGCTTTTCTTTTCTCAACGTTTCCAGAAGATTCCGCGCTACCCTCTTCACTTCCGCTTCTTCTTTTTTGGTCAGCTTCGGGTCTGGCCGGGTCAACAAATCAAAAATTGCCAACTCTTCCTCGTTCAAGCCCTCGGCCACAGCGCGTTGATCTTCCTTACTCAGTTCGCGCGTGAAGTTTTTCAATTCTTCAAAAAAAGCTTCAATGTTTTTGCTGCCTGAATTGTACTCGTCGATGAGCTTTTGAAACCGCTCCAGGTAATCGGCCCGTGAGCGGTTCAATTTGACCATACAGTCAAGTTTCTGAGAAATAAGGTTACGCAATTTTTCAGCTTCGGTGCGCTTGCGACCGGCGGAAAACTTTGTTTGTAACGCCTCAAAATCGATCTTGCTCAAATCTACCAGGCCAGCGCTGGTGTCGAACTTCCCCGAAGGTGAACGGATAACGTAACCTTCTGTGGCAATCGAAGCATCGAGCAACGTCTCAACTTCGCCCATCACTTCTGATATGTCGGCCGGAGGTGTCAGTGCCCTGATTTTCTCGGCGATCATTGAGAGCAGCACAGCGCGGGGCGCAAGTTCGGAAGCTTGAGGGTCTGGCAAGATTGCTTTGAAGAGCTTGGCAGCCTGGCTGGCCAACTGCATAAACCGCCTCTTCTCCTCCTCGCTGCTAATTAGGGCTTCTACCGCATCGTCAAGCAACCCGATGCGGACAAACCCACTGGACGCTTCAATATTGGCCAAAACGACTTTGCGTGTTGCGCAGTATGCATCCGCTTCGGCAAGCGCCTGCTTGAGAAGTTCCACCAGCGCCGTCTTGTCCTTGATTGGCTCATCATCGCCAGAGCCCCCTACAGTTGGGGCCGCGTAAATGGCGAGGGCCTTCTGCAAGCTGCGAAATACGCCGACGTAGTCCACAATCAAGCCAGCCGTCTTGCCAGGGGCCACGCGGTTGGCGCGCGCGATGGTTTGCATCAGCGTATGGTTACGCATGGGCTTGTCGAGATAGATAGTCGAACAGGAAGGCACGTCGAAGCCCGTGATCCACATGGCGCAGACAAACACTATCCGTAGCGGGCTGTCCGGGTTCTTGAACAGCTCTTCGAGGTCTGTTGTCACCATTCGAGTGCGATGCGGAACTATGTCGAGGCCCTTGGCTGCCATATCGGCAATTTCGTTCTGCCCTTGTGAGACCACGACCGCCATGTCGATCGTTTCCATCTCGGCGATCTGGGCCTTAAGAATCTTCAGTTCGGACACTTTCGCGGAAGGTAATTTTGCCTTCAGCTCAAGAAGCTTCGCCGACCAGTGAGCCTTGACCTTGTCGTACATCCGCACCGCTGTAGCCTTGTCGATGCAGATCATCATGGCCTTGCCCTTGTGGCCGCGCCCGAGAAAATGCGTGACCAAATCCTCAGCGATCTTCTCTAACCTCTCTTCGCGGGTGATAAGGTGATATTCGCGGGCAAACTCCCGCTCCAGCTTCTTTTCCTGATCCGCGTCCAACTCGGCGTCTTCCAACAGCCGCTCCATGTCGGAATTTAATTCCTGATTGGTGAGTTGGAGTTCGGGGATGCGGTTTTCATAATAGAGGGGAACGGTTGCGCCGTCCTCGATGGACTGGGCGAAGTTGTAGACCGACACATATTCGCCGAACACTTCGCGCGTCTTTTCCTCGCCCGCCATTAGCGGTGTGCCAGTGAAGCCTATGAATGCCGCGTTGGGTAGGGCCTTGCGCATGTTAAGGGCGAACACGTCGTATTGGCTGCGGTGTGCCTCGTCGGTAATAACGATGATGTCGCTACGATCCGAAAGTTTAGGATAAGCCGCGCCGTCTGTGGTGCGGAATTTCTGGATCAAGGTGAAAATATAACGGTGATCTTCTTGGAGTAGTTGCTTAAGGTTTGCCGCGCTGCTCGCCTGTGCTTCCAGTTCGGTTACTGCCCCGACGGCTGTGAATTTCTTATAGATTTGGCCGTCGAGATCGTCCCGGTCGGTGACAACCAGAAAAGTCCAGTTTCCAGGAACCGTGCGCAGAATCTTCTGCGAGAAAAACGACATCGACAGGCTTTTGCCACTGCCTTGCGTGTGCCAGAACACGCCAAGACGCCCTTGGTTCGTTCTGAGGGTCTTCACGGCCTCGATAGCTCGGTTAACGCCGAGGTACTGATGGTTCTGGGCCACCTTTTTAATCAGTCCGCCGCGTTCTTCCTCGAAGACAGCAAAGTTTTCCACCAGGTCGAGCAACCGCGTCTTGTCACAGGTGCCGCGAATGACCGTTTCCAGCGAGACCACGCCCTTCTCGCCTTCTTCATTAATGCGTTTCCACTCGAAGAAATATTCCCAAGTGGCGCTGATGCTGCCCAATCGCGTTTGGCTGCCATTGGAAATGATCAACAGCGCGTTGTAGACGAAGAGCTGAGGGATAGCGACATGGTAGTCGCGCAGGTTCTGGTCATAGGCGTTTTTGAGCGCCTTATGGGTTGCCTTGAGCTCGATGAAGACCAGAGGAATGCCGTTCACAAACCCCACCAGGTCACAACGGCGACGGTACATGTCGCCAGACACCCAGAACTGAGAGGCGAGGAAGAATTCGTTTTTCTCCGGTTCGCGCCAATCAATCACTCGCAATATCTCGCCTGTCTGGCCGCCGTGTTCGTTCGGCAGTTTTATGGGCACACCATCCTTCAGGAGTTTGTAGACCTCCCGGTTAGCGGCTTCCTTACTCATGACTGAGCGGTCGCGGGTCAGTTCGTCGATAGCTTGGGTGTAAGCATCGTCGGGCAAGCCGGGGTTCAGCTTTACCAATGCGGTGCGAAGACGGCGGGGAAGGACAACTTCGTGATCGGTCTCGCGTCCCTCGCTGCCGGATTTGCCGAAGGTCTCGTGATAAAGGTTGGCCGTTTCCCATTGCATCGAACCGAACAAAGCAATAGTCGGCCGCTCGACCAAAGTATCTTCGGAGTATGAAGCAGCGTGGGAGGCTGGAGGATTCATGCGGCGACTGCTTTCTCACTGATTGTGCTTACTTCGAACACGTCGATTTCTCCGGAGATAAGTTTTGGAAGCAGGAGGTCGCGAGTGGTGCGAAGGTTAGTGTTTTTGTTCGTAAGGTTTTTAATGAGGTTCCATATTGGGCCAACAGTGGTTTCAAAGTGTTCAGACAATTCGTCTGGTGAATTGACAAATCGAATGCCCTGAACGTCATTTTTGGTGACGGCTTTGAAGATTGAGCCGCTTCCCATGGAGTCCTCTTCTCGGAATTTCTCCAAGAGTCGATGCAGGAGAAGGCACTGCTTACCGGATTTCGACCGCATGGCACACAACCCCCGGCCAATAACCATACAAGAGGGCGAGAGATTAATGCGTCCTACTGGGGCGCGAACACTCATTAAAATATCGCCATCCTCTGCTTTGCGGCCTTCTGCTGTGCAGTACGTCTGGTGGGTGGGAAAGTGTTTGTTGAAATTCGTGACGCCTTGGTGAAAAGGCATACCTATGCCGTCCGAGTTGTAAAATTCAGACTTTGGTGATTGCCCCATAGTAAGGAACGCACTATCAGCAAGTGTCGCCACACCCCACCCCTCAGGAATAGGCCCCAGCTCGGACTCGACCATGCGCACGTTCTCGTGACCTGGGAAGCGGAAGTGGACGAACCATTCCTCGTAAATACGCCGCGCCATTTCTTCCAGGATCTTTATCCGCAGCGCGTTTTTTTCGATGAGGTCGTCGTAGGCGGAGAGAATGGAGGCGATTTTCCGTTGCGTGGGGAGGGACGGGATTGTGATTGGAAAATCGGGAAACTTGGCTATTGGGATTCTATCAACCGTGGCACCAATCAACGTATTCTGAGCAATAACATTTCGCCACTCTTGGCCGTAGAAATAATAGTATAAGAATCTTCCACAAATCTTGGACTCATCAGGTCGAATCAAGGCCATTCGCCTACCAAGGCAGCCACGAAAACCTTTCGGAATCAGGGCATAGCGATTCAAGGTGGCTTCGTAAGAAAACACAATGTCCCCATATTTTGGTTCAACGCGTTTAATCCAACGCGGGTATTCCTTTTCCGAGATATGGCGAACATTGGAAAGATCAAGTTGACCGCTCTCTCCTACATTCTTGATGCCAAGAAATATGGGGCCTGAGTTTGACGGCTTCGGAGTGGCATGCGGCCCATCGTACATTCCGGCATAGACATCTCTTATCGGAATGGTTTGCCTTTCTAACATCATCGCTCGCCCTCCAACAACAGAGTCACATTCTCGGCAATATGCTCTTCCAGTTCCCGTGCTTCCGTGTTGAGGGATTCCAACTCTTCGTTCAGCTCCTCCAGTCGCTCGGCAAAGACAAACTCATCAGCCCCACGGGCAGTGACGCCAACATATCGCCCTGGATTCAAACTCCAGCCCTGTGCCTCGATTTCTGCTATGGTCGCGACCTTGCAAAGGCCTGCCACGTCTCCGTAATGACCTTTGGGAAATTTCTCTTTAAGCATCTCCGCGCTGTCTGCGTCGGTTTCTACAGTTTCGCCACGATAGAGCCGGGCGATATTGGCGAGGAATTCGACCTGCTCCTCGGTGAAGTCGCGATGTGCGCGGTCGATCTGGTGAAAAATGTGGCGGGCGTCGATGAAGAGGACTTTGTCTTTGCGGGCAGTCGTTTTCTTGCCGCGGTCGAGGAACCATAGCGTGCACGGCAATGTGACGGTGTAGAAGAATTTTGAGCCGACAGCGACGATAACGTCCACTGCACCTTCCTGAATCATGCGTTTGCGAATTTCCAGCTCGCTTCCACGCGCATCGGCGGCCGAATTGGCCATGACGAAGCCAGCGCGGCCGGTGGCATTCAGCGCCGAATAGAATATCTGAATCCATAGATAATTACCGTTATCCCCGCTGGGTAAACCAAACGGAAAACGCGGATCATCTTTGAGACGTTCCTTGTCCACGCCGGAGACATTGAACGGCGGATTTGCCATGACAAAATCAAAGCGGCCACCCTTCTTGTCGCAGGATTGATGCGGGTCTTCATAGTAGGTGTTGGCCTCGCGAATGTCGCCGGAAAGACCATGAACGGCAAGGTTAAGCTTAGCCATACGCAAGGTTTCGGCAGTCTTTTCCATGCCGAAAACGCTTATTTCGTTGCTCGGCGTTTTTTGGTGCCTTTTCACGAAGCTCGCACTGTGGACGAACATGCCGCCAGAGCCGCAGGCCGGATCAAAGATGCGGCCGTGATAGGGTTCAATAATCTCGACGATCAGCTTGACGATACTGCCTGGTGTGTAGAACTCTCCGCCCTTCTGCATGGTTTGCTTGGCGAAGTTGCCCATGAAATATTCATAGACACGACCAAAGGCATCGCCGGGGATATGGACTGGTGCGAAGGATTTTAGTAGTTCGACAAGCACCCAATTGGGGATCAGATTATATGTGCGCGGCAGCGCCCCCTTGAGGTCTTCGTTCTCGTCCTCGATACCCTTCATGGCCTCGTTGATAGCCTTGCCGATGTTTTCGCCTTCGGTGAGTTTCAAAAGGCTTGAGAAACGCGACTGCGGCGGCAGATACATCACGCCGAGCGCCTGATAATCCGTCTTGCCAATCTTGCGGCGGCCCGATGCGCTTTTGCCAAGTTTGGCTTCTGCTTCGGTAAAGCGCGTTTCGGCATAACGCAAAAAGATCAAACCCAGTACCGGGGCAGCATACTGAGAAGGCATGAGGCCGGTGTTGGCCCAGAGTTTGTCAGCTGCCGACCAGAGGCGGGCTTCAACATCGTTTTGATCGTTTATCATAGTGCTCTTTTGCTACCCCTCTTACGGACGCAGATCGTTACCCGTCTTTGCTTTTCCTTTATGCTCAGGGATTTTTTGCAGCGCATCGCCTATTTCTTGCGCCGCCAAGCGTAGCTCATAGTTCTTTTGCAGGTTCATCCAAATATCAGGCCCAGTGCCAAACCACCGGCCCAGGCGCAAAGCCGTATCACCCGAGATTCCCCGCTTGCCACGGATGATTTCGGTGAGCCGGTTCGTCGGCACCCCCAATTCTTTCGCCAACTCGTTAGCGCTCATGCTGAGCGCCTTCAGCTCGTCGGCCAGGTGTTCCCCTGGATGGATAAGAATTCGCGCCATAAGTCACCTCCTAATGATAATCCACGATTTCCACGTTAAGCGGCCCTGGGGAGCCTTCCGGCCATTCAAAGCATATCCGCCACTGATCGTTGATACGGATGCTGTGCTGGCCTTTACGATCCCCCTTGAGCCCTTCCAGCCGGTTGCCGGGCGTGTTCAGCGCCATGAGCCGGTCGGCAGCGTGAAGCCGGTCGAGCCGCAGCATGGCTTGCCGTTCAATCGCATGGAACGCCTTGACCCGTTCGCCCTCGAAAAAGGCCCGCGTCCGCTTGTCGCGGAAACTTAAAATCATTCAGCACCTTGCTATATTGTAGGTTATACGTTCAGCGTATAAGTGTCAAGGCTTTTCCGTTCGTGAAAAGCTTTAGCGGTATTCCTGGCCGCCCTGCCCTGCCCTTCCCTTGCGTTCCCCCCTACTCCGGGCTCCGGCTTATCATGGCCGAGGCGGCCCGTTTTCAAGCCCCGGCCCGCTCCATTCGCTGCGCTCCCGTGTAGGGGCATTGAAAAGCGGGCTAATTGCCCCGGCCTTATGTGCGCCTTCGCCCCCGTCGTGGGGGTAACGCTAAAATGAAGGAGCACAGAACATGAGCACCACGAACACCGCCTACAAGCCTTTCACTTCCGTCCGGATCGTTGCCACTCGCGGCGCTGTCGAAAAGGTACCCTACGATCGTTTGATGCAATGCCTTGGCCGTCATCTTTGCGGCGATTGGGGC
>Ga0182021_10012451_pt1 | contig 10103 bp, 5 predicted proteins | sample 612E3MmetaG_FD_120493 | JGI IMG/M metagenome (GOLD analysis project Ga0182021, IMG submission 120493) | Permafrost microbial communities from Stordalen Mire, Sweden - 612E3M metaG (Illumina Assembly) | ecosystem: Environmental > Terrestrial > Soil > Wetlands > Permafrost | place: Sweden... | reverse complement strand
CTGCAGATAGTCGGTGAGCACCGGGGCCCAGGCTCCCCAGATGAGGTATTCCAGGAACATCATGATGCAGAGCCGGGTTTTAACGCTCATACTTCTCCTTGGCGGCGCCGCGGCGTGTATGCGAAAAATATATAAAGCGCCGCACTTTGTCAATCGCCGCGTTCTGCTCCCGGAACGATTGAATGGGGGAGCGCATGTGTGGTACGTTGTCTGAACGGGAATCGCTCAAGGGAGGAGCATTCATGCGTCGTTTTCGCTTCGCCGCGCTCGCCCTCCTGGCTACGGCCGCGCTCGGTCTCGCCCGCGAAGCCGGCGCCGCCCCGGCCAAGAATTACTATTTTCCCGACGTCCGCATCGAAATCCGGATCGCGGCCGACGGATCGTTCGCGGTCGAAGAGCGGAGGACGTTCGCCTTCCAGGGCCGGTTCACCTGGGCCTCGATGTGGATTCCGGCCCGCTATGTCCGCGGGCCCATGAGCTACCGGGTGAAAATCGAGGACTTCACGGTCGAGGATCGGGACGGAACGCCGCTCCGGACGGAGATCTCGGACGGGGCGGAGCGGTTCGAAGCGAAGTGGTATTACAGCGGCGGCAACGAGCGGAGGACGTTCCTCATCCGCTACCGCGTCCGCGGAGCGGTGTTCAGCTACCCCGACGTCACCGAGATCTACTGGCAGGCCATCGGCGGCGGGTGGACGAAGCCGACCCAAGCGGCGGACATCACGGTCCATCTTCCGGCGCCCGTCGCGGACCGGAGCGACATCCTCATATATGGCCACGGCCCGCTTTCGGGACGGTCGGAGATCGTCGACGCTTCGACGGCGCGCTTTACGGCGACGAACGTGAAAGCGGGGCAGTATCTCGAGATCCGGATGGCCTGGCCGCCCGGTCTTGTAGCCGGCGTCCCCTCCGCGGACTACACGCGCGCCTCGCTCCGCGATGAAGAAGCCCGGCGCGTCCAACAGACGATCGCCGATCTCGAGCGGGAGCGCGCCGGGGCCGAGCGCCGCGCCCGAATGGTCCGAGCGGCGAGCGGACTTTGGCTCGTCGCGCTGGTCCTCGTCCCCTTGCTCTGGCTCCCGTTCTTCGTGCGGACCTGGCGGCGCGTGGGGCAGGATCACCGGTTCGCCGGCCTGCCCGATTACGCGCGCGAACCGGCGTCCGACCTGCCGCCCGCGCTCGTCGAGCTTCTGCTGAAGGAGGGCGTCGGCATCACGTCCCGGTCTTTCACCGCCACGATCTTTGACCTGGCCCGGCGCGGGTGGCTCGAAATACAAGATCAGCTCGTCGAAAAGAAGCATCTGTTCGGGAAAAGCGAGGAGTATGAGACCACGATCATCCTGAAAAAGGCCTATGCTGACGACCGCGAGCTCAAAGCCTACGAAATCAATGTCCTCGATCTCCTGTTCGAAGGTCTGGCGGGAGGGGCCTCCGACGCCGGGGCCCGGCTCACGGTCGACGAGCTCAAGTCCTACCTCAAGAGGAATCCCCAGAAGTTCCGGAGCTGGTACGAGGCCTGGACCAAGTCCGTCAAGGCGGAAGGGGCCGCTTTGGGCTTCATCGAGCCCGCGAGCCTCCGGGCGAGGAACGTCTTTCTGATCGTGACCGCGCCGCTGGCTCTCCTGACGCTCAATCCCATCCTGCTCGTCTTCGCCCTGTCCCTTGTCCCCACGCTCAAGCGCCGGGCCCTGCCCTGGGCCCGCGAAAACGAACAATGGAAGGCCTTCCGGCGCTTCCTCCGGGATTTCTCGCACTTCCGGGATATCCCTCCCGAGGCTTACAAGCTCTGGGAGTTCTATCTCGTGTTCGGCATCCTGTTTGGATTCGCGTCCAGGATCCTCAAGGCGCTTCCCGACATTCTCCGTAGCGGCCGGGCGGCCGCCCCGGGCTGGTACACCGGCGTCGGCCATTCGGGCTTCTCCGGGCCCGGCGGCCTGGAGCATATGATCGCCTCGATCAATGCCATGTCGACCTCCATCCAGACGGCGGCCAGCTATTCTTCGGGCGGAGGGGGCGGATTCAGCGGCGGCGGGGCCGGCGGCGCAGGGGGCGGAGGCGGCGGAGCGGGATGAGACGAGCCCCCGCGAAACCCTTTGCAGGCCCGTGACGTATTATCCAAGGGGGGGCGGTCTCAAGAACCCCCTCGGCGAGGAGGCCATCATGACCGAAGAACAGAAGCACACGAGGACCGAGGAATTCAAGCTCAGCGGAGGGGAGATCCTCGACAAGATCAAGGAGCTGCTTCACGAGGGCAACATCCGCAGGATCATCCTCAAGGACGAGAAGGGGAAGACCTTCCTCGAAATCCCGCTCACCGCGGGGATCGTCGTCGCCGCGTTCGCCCCGATCGTGGCCGCCGTAGGCGCGATCGCGGCGCTCGTGACCAAGATGACGATCGTCGTGGAGAAGACCGACAAGTGAGCCTCGGCCGCGGCGGGTTTTGATTTGCCCGCCGGGAACTTATAGAATGGGCTTGGTTCGCCCGGGCCGGCGCCGGGCGGGAGGAGAGCCCATGATCGCTCGTGTCCTATCGCTTTCCCTTCTGGCCGCATTGAGCGCGGTCCTTCTCTCGGCGGGGGCGGACGCCCGGCCGCTCCAGCGCACCGAAAAGCCGATCCTCCACGGCCGGCACTGGGCGGCCATCACGGGCAAGCCCATGGCCGCCACGGCCGGCGCCAGGATGTTCATGATGGGGGGGAATGCCGTCGACGCGGCCTGCGCTATGCTCGGCGCGGTCTGCACCATGTGGGACGTCTTGAGCTGGGGAGGGGAGACCCAGGCCCTTATTTACCATCCGGTGCTCAAGAAGGTCATCGCCATCAACGGCCTCGGCGTCGCGCCGACCGGCGCCACGACGGATTTTTACAAGTCCCGGGGCTTCGCCTATCCGCCTCCGGACGGCGTCCTGTCGGCCGTCACGCCCGGGACGCCGGGCGGCCTCATCACCATGCTCGCCGAATACGGCACCTTGGGCCTCAAGGACGTGCTCGCGCCCGCGATCGAGATGGCCGACGGCTATCCGATGGAAAAGGACACGGCCGACCGCATCGAGAAGGACAAGGCCAAGATCAAGGCCTGGCCGTATTCGCGAAAAGTCATGCTGCCCCATCTCGGCGAAGCTTACGAGGCTCCTTATCCTGGAGAGGTCTTCCGCCAGCCCGACCTGAAGGCGACTCTCCAGAAGCTCGTCCAGGCGGAGCAGGACGCCCTGGCCCGCGGCCGGAACCGGAAGGAGGCCCTCTACGAGGCGTATGACAGGTTCTACAAAGGCGATGTCGCCCATGAGCTCGTCCGGAGCGTGAAAGAGCTAGGCGGCTTGATCACCCTGGATGACCTCGCAGCCTGGAAGGTCCGGATCGAGGAGCCGGTCATGACGATCTACAAGGGGATCGAGGTCTACAAGCTGAACTGCTGGGTCCAGGGGCCGGTCATGCTCCAGGCCCTCAATATGCTCGAAACGCTCGATCTCAAGGGCATGGGCTTCAATTCGGCCCGTTACATCCACACGCTGTATCAGGTGATGAATCTGGCTTTCGCCGATCGGGATTTCTATTATGGAGATCCCTATTTCCCGCCCGAGGAGCCGATCCTGGGGCTGCTGTCGAAGGAGTATGCCCGCAGCCGCGTACGGCTGATCGACGCGTCGAAGAACGCGGTCGACGTGAAGCCGGGGGATCCGTATCCCTTTGAAGGCAAGACCAACCCATTCAAAAAGCTCCTCGAGGGCTGGCCGCCCGGAAAGCGGAAAGATCCGCAGCCCGAGGATTTTTGGATGGGGACGACGTCCATCCAGGCCGCCGACGAGAAAGGCTGGGTCGTTTCGGTCACGCCGAGCGGAGGCTGGGTTCCGGCCGTCATCGCCGGGACGACGGGCGTGGGACTGAGCCAAAGGGCCCAGAGCTTCGTCCTCGACGAAGCCGAAAATCCGTTCAATGTGATCGCGCCGGGCAAGAGGCCGAGGGCGACGCTGACTCCCGGCCTTGCCCTCAAGGGAGGGGCGCCGTTTCTCTCGTTCGCCGTCCAGGGCGGCGACACCCAGGATCAGAACCTTCTCCAGTTCTTCCTCGACATCGTCGAATTCGGGATGAACGTCCAAGAGGCCTGTGAAGCGCCCAACATCACGAGCTACCAGATGCGGAACTCCTTCGATCCCCACGATTCGCTTCCGGGGAAGATGGACATCAACGAGGCGGTCCCGCCCGACGTGCGGGAAGCTCTGAAGGCGATGGGCTACACGCTCGAGGTCAAGAAATATACTTCCGGCCCGATCAATGCCATCTTCTTCGATCGCAAGCACGGGACCTTCTGGGGGGGATCGAGCAATTACGGAGACGATTACGGGGTTGTCTGGTAAGAGGGAGGCGGGAACGCCGCGGGGCCAGCGGCCCCATTGCAACCAAAGGGACAGCTCCGGGAGTTATCGAATCAGGAGTAAGGAAGCGTGACAGGGTCTGTCCCTCTTTATGGACTCGAGCCCGCGGAATGTCCTGTTTTGGAGACAGTAAATCCTTTAGAGGCCGGGATCTTCAGGGAAGAACGGTTGGCACGTTTTTTGTATGCATATTCAAGGAAGAACTATGGCCGGCATGGATCAAATTTGACAAGCTTGATAGGAAAACATAAACATATACGGCAAGGCCTTCGTCCGAGAAGTGGGCGAGGCTGGTCCTAGGAGGTTCGATCATGAGTCTCGCGCTGTATAAGCTCAACCGGCGGAACGCGGCGATATCGGGGATCATTTTCGGGCTCCTCCTGAGCGCGTTTTTCTCCCCGGCCTATGGACAGTATTTCGGCCGGAACAAGGTCCAATACGAGAAATTCGACTACCAGATCCTCAAGACCGAGCATTTCGACCTCTATTTCTATCCCGAGGAGTCGGCCGCCGTCCGGGTCGCGGCCCAGATGGCCGAGCGCTGGTACAAGCGCTATTCGCGCCTCCTCGGCCACGAGCTCCGGGGCCGGCAGCCGCTCATCATGTACGCCAGCCATCCCCAATTCGAGCAGACCACCGTCCTGCCGGACGTCATGAGCGAGGGGACGGGCGGCGTCACGGAATCGGCCAAGCGGCGGATCATCCTGCCCTTCGGCGGTACGCTGGCCGACACGGACCACGTCATCGGCCACGAGCTCGTCCATGCCTTCCAGTACGACATCGCGGCCGCCGCCGGGCCGCGCTACGGCAACTCGCAGAACGGGGGAGGGATCGAGCGGGCCCCGCTGTGGTTCATCGAAGGGTTGGCCGAATACCTCTCCATCGGCCCGGTCGACTCGCTGACGGCCATGTGGATGCGGGACATGATCCGCAAGAAGAAGATGCCGACCATCAAGGACCTGCGGGATCCCTACAAGTACTTCCCCTATCGCTACGGCCAGGCGCTCTGGGCCTACATCGGCGGCCGCTATGGCGACTTGACCGTCGCGAAGCTCATGAAGGACGTCTGCCGGGGCATCGACTACGAGGTCGCCCTGGAGAAGACCCTGGACATCAAGCTCGACCAGCTCTCCAAAGACTGGCAGGAGGCTCTGAAAAAGGATTACAGCCCGCTCCTCGCGACCACCCAGGCCCCGGCCAAGCTCGGCCGCCTGGTGGAGCTCGGGACGGAAACCGATCCGTACAATGTCGCGCCCGTCGTCAGCCCGGACGGCAAGTCGTTCATCTTCATATCGTCCCGCGACCTGTTCTCCATCGAGATGTTCATGGGCGACGCTAAGACGGGCAAGATCACGCGGAAGCTCACCCGGACCGCGGTCGATTCCCATTTCCAGAGCATCCAGTTCATCAACTCGGCCGGCAGCTGGAACGCGGACGGCAGCCGGTTCGTCTTCGGGGCAGTGAGCGAAGGGAAGCCCGAGCTGGCATTCCTCGACGCCGAGGGCCGCAGCGTCGTCGACGAAATCAAGTTCCCGGCGCTCGGCGAGATCCTGAACCCGACGTTCTCTCCCGACGGTAAGAGGATCGCGTTCTCCGCCCTCACCGGGGGGTATACGGATATCTACCTCTACGACATCGAAGCCAAGAAGCTCGAGAACGTGACCGACGATCCCTTCGGCGACATCCATCCGGCCTGGTCGCCGGACGGCCGCTGGATCGTCTTCGTCACGGAGCGCTTTTCCAGCCAGCTGGCCACGAACGGGATGATCATTGGCACCTACGATCTGGCCCTCCTCGATCCGGCCACCGGCGACATCAAGAAGTTCGACGTCCTGCCCGGCGCCAAAAAGATCAACCCCCAGTGGGCGCCGGACTCGAAGTCCATCTTCTTTGTCTCTGACCGCAACGGGATCTCCAACATCTACCGGGCCGACCTCGCCACGCGGGCCGTAACCCAAGTCACCAATCTCTATACGGGCATCAGCGGCATTTCCAACTTGAGCCCGTCGATCTCGGTCGCCGCCAAGACGCACGACCTCTATTATTCGGCCTATGACAACGGTTGCTTCAGCATCTACGCCCTGGAGCCCCAGGAGCTCCAGGTCGGAACCCCCGTCCCGGACACGCAGGAAGCCGGCCTAGCCGCCGTCCTGCCTCCGAAGGACCGGCAGGGCTCGGAAATCCTCGGCCTGATCAAGAATTCCGCCTATGGCCTGCCCGATTCGTCCAAGTTCTCGACGGCCCCCTACCAGCCCAAGCTCTCGCTCGACTATGTGATGCCGCCGACGGTGGGCGTCGGCTATGACCCTTATTACGGGGCTTACGGCGGCGGCGGCCTGGCCGCCTATTGGAGCGACATGATGGGCTGGCACAACCTGATGACCATGGCCAACGTCAGCAGCCGGATCATGGACTCGCAGGCCATGGTGGCCTATCAGAACTCGAAGAACCGGTTCAACTGGGGCGCCGTCATCCAGAGGATGCCCCTCGTCTACGGTGATTATGCCGAATCCTTATCGCCCGATGGGACCAGCATCATCGAGCAGGAGATCCTCTACCGCCAGATCTATTACCAAGCCGGCGTCTTCGGCAGCTACCCCTTCAGCACCTTCTCCCGCGTCGAGCTTTCCGCCGGATACAACTACATCCAATTCGACAACGTCGTCTATACGAGCGAATACGACTACTATACGGGCGCCCCGGTCTTCATCGACCAGCGGACCGACCTGCCGTCGCCCGCGGGAATCCACATGGGATACGTCGGGGCGGCCGTGGTCTACGACAGCTCGCTCTTCGGCGCCACGGCGCCGATCGTCGGCCAGAGCTATCGGATCGAAGTGGCCCCGTCGTTCGGCACTTTGAATTACTACAGCGTCACGGCGGACTTCCGGAAATACATCGTCCCGGTCAAGCCGTTCACCCTGGCCTTCCGGGTGATGCATTACGGGCGCTATGGGAGCGGCGCGGACGACAACCGGATGTACCCGATGTACATCGGCTACGACATGCTTGTCCGGGGCTACGATTACGAATCGTTCACGGCTGACGATGCCACGAACGGGACATTCAACATCGATCGCCTGTTCGGCACCAAGATCGCCGTGGCCAACGTCGAATTGCGCTTCCCTCTGTTCGGCCTGCTCGGCTTGGGCAAAGGCTATTACGGCGTCTTCCCTGTGGATTTTGTCGCCTTTTACGATGCGGGCCTCGCGTGGGGCCGTTCCTTATCTGGTGAAGACAACAAGCCCTGGTTCGTCTCCGGAGGCAATCCGGACTGGAAGCCCCTCACGAGCGCCGGCGTCGGCGTCCGGGTGAACCTGTTCGGCTATCTCGTTCTGGGCGTGAACTACGTCAAGCCGTTCCAAAGGCTGGACGTCAACGGAAAGACCGTCCCCGCCTATTGGCAGTTCAGCTTTTACCCGGGATTCTGAGCTTCGAAAGAGCGCGCCCCCCGAGCCCGCCCGGGCTCGGGGGTTATTTCCGGCATTTGAAAAAAGTTTTCATCCCGGGCGCCGATTTCTTGTATCATAGGATTCCGATAAGCATGACACGCGCCCTTCGAGGAGGTTTTCCGATGCTGCCTCGTTCCCTCCCGCGGCTTGCCGCGTTGCTGAGCCTGCCGATCGCGCTCGCCTTCGCCGATGTGACCAAGGCGCCTGCGCCCAAAATTCCCTTCGATCCGCCGACCTACGTCTGCTACCGGGCGGCCGCGCCGATCGTCGTCGACGGCGATCTCGACGAGGACTCTTGGAACAAAGCCCCCTGGTCCGAGAATTTCGTGGACATCGAGGGCGGCGGTCGTCCGCGGCCGCGGTTCCGGACGATGGTCAAGATGCTCTGGGACGATGATTATCTCTATGTCGGGGCGTATCTCGAGGAGCCCAACGTCTGGGCGACCTTGACCAAGCGCGATTCCATCATTTTCCTGGACGACGACTTCGAGGTTTTCATCGATCCCGACGGCGACACACATAACTACTACGAACTGGAGATGAACGCCCTGAACACGGTCTGGGACCTGCTCCTGGTCAGGCCCTACCGCGACGGCGGCCCGGCGATCCACGCCTGGGACATCCAAGGACTCAAAACCGCGGTCAAGGTCAGCGGCACCCTGAATAACCCGGCCGACAAGGACAAGGGCTGGTTCTGTGAGATCGCCCTGCCCTGGGAGGTCCTCAAGGAGGCCGCATCGCCCAAAGCCTCGCCCAAGCCCGGGGACCAGTGGCGCCTGAACTTCTCGCGCGTCGAGTATAGGGTCAACGTCGTCGACGGAGCCACGGTCAAAGCCTCCGACACGGCCGGGAAGCCGCTGCCCGAGGATAACTGGGTCTGGGCCCCGACGGGATTGATCAACATCCATTATCCGGAGATGTGGGGCTATGTCCAGTTTTCGGGAAAGATCGCGGGCAAAGGGCGCGATTCCTTCGTCGACAAGCCCGAGGAAGCGGCCAAGTGGGCGCTCCGCAAGATCTATTACGCCGAATGGGCCTACCGCGCCGGAAAGAATGCCTTCACTTCGGACCTCGCGGCGCTGGGACTCAAGGACAAGGACCTTAAGGTCAAGGGCTACGCCTCGCCTCCGACCATACAATTCACGGACAGCCTTTTCGAAGCCATATATAAAGGGCAAGCGGGCGACGTCTGGCGCATCCGCGAAGACGGCCGGGTCTGGAAGGACCAATAGCCGGCGGAACGGGGCGCGGGCCATGCCTTTCGACTTCGACACGCCTATCGACCGTCGGGGGACGGCCTCCCTCAAGTGGGACTTCTGCGAGCGTGTCCACGGCCTGTCCGGCGTCATCCCCATGTGGGTGGCCGACATGGACCTGGCTGCGCCGCCGGTCGTGGTCGAAGCGCTCCGGGCGCGCGCCGCGCATCCTGTTTACGGCTATCCTATGGCCCCGGCTTCGTTCTGGCAGGCCGCCGCGGGCTGGTTCAAGCGCCGGCAGGGCTGGGACGTGAATCCTTCCTGGATGACCCTCGCGCCGGGCGTCGTGCCCGCGCTCAACCTCTGCGTCGCAGCCTTCACCCGCCCCGGCGACAAGATCGTCATCCAGACGCCGGTCTATCATCCGTTCTACTCGGCCGTCGAGCTCAACGGCCGCCGCATCGTCCGGAATCCGCTCCGATGGGACGGCCGCCGGTTCGTCATGGACCTCGAAGGCGGCGAGGCCTGGCGCGACCCGCGGACGCGGATGCTGATCCTGTGCAGCCCGCACAATCCTGTGGGCCGCGTCTGGACGCGCGAGGAACTCGTCGCCCTGGAGGCCGCCTGCGCTGCCCGGGACCTGGTGGTCATCGCCGACGAGATCCACGGCGATCTCATCCTGCCCGGGAACACGTTCACGCCCTACGCGACGATCTCCCCCGCAGCGGCGGCCCGCACCGTAACCCTCGCCGCGCCCAGCAAGACGTTCAACGTCGCGGGGTTGGGGACGGCTCTGGCCATCGCATCCGAAGCCCGGCTCAAGGACCTGTTCGACGCCCGTATCCAGAGCGCGGGGCTCAACGTGAACAGCGTCTTCGGGCTGGCGGCCTGCGAGGCGGCCTACGCCGGCGGCGACGCCTGGCTCGATGCGCTGCTTTCCTATCTCAACGGGAATGCCGCTTTCGTGGAGCGGTTCGTGGCCGAGCGGCTGCCGCGGGTCGGATTCATCCGGCCCGAGGGCACGTATCTGGGCCTGCTCGACTGCCGCGCCTTGGGGCTGAGCCAGATGGAGCTGAACGACCT
>Ga0182021_10012450_pt1 | contig 10103 bp, 9 predicted proteins | sample 612E3MmetaG_FD_120493 | JGI IMG/M metagenome (GOLD analysis project Ga0182021, IMG submission 120493) | Permafrost microbial communities from Stordalen Mire, Sweden - 612E3M metaG (Illumina Assembly) | ecosystem: Environmental > Terrestrial > Soil > Wetlands > Permafrost | place: Sweden... | reverse complement strand
TCGAGCATGGCCTCGACGTCGTGAACACGCACGACGTGCGCGCCGCCGAGCACGGCCGCTGCCACTGCGGCCGCAGTCCCCATCAGGCGCTCGCCCACCGGTCGAGCGAGGGTCTTGCCAATGAAGCGCTTGCGCGACGGCCCGACCAGCAACGGCCGGTCGAGCGCTGCCAGCTCGTCGAGCCGGCGTAGCGCCTCGAGGCTGTGCGCAGTCTCCTTGGCAAAGCCGATGCCTGGATCGAGCAGGATCTGGCTCGTGCGGATGCGCGCTTGCTCGGCGCAGGTGAGCGCTTCGCGCAGCTCCGTCGCGATCTCGCCCGCCACGTCGCCGTAGTGCGGCGGACCGTGCAGCTCATCGAAGCTGCCGCGCGAGTGCATCAAGACCACCGGGACGTCCCGCCGGGCGGCCAGCGGTGCCATCTCCGAATCGAAGCGCAGCGCGCTCACGTCGTTGATCATGTCAGCGCCGGCGTCGAGCGCCGCCTGCGCCACAGCCGCCTTGGTCGTGTCGACCGAGATCCAGCCCGAGCTGCGTTCGCGCAGCGCGCGCACGACTGGGACGACGCGGTCCAGCTCCGTCGGGACGTCAACGCGCGCCGCCCCGCCGGGACGCGTGGACTCGCCTCCGACGTCGACCACGTCCGCCCCGGCTGCGAACATCGCCAGCCCGTGAGCGACAGCTGCCTGAGTATCGAAATGACAGCCACCGTCGAAGAACGAGTCAGGAGTCACATTGAGCACGCCCATGACCCAGGTGCGCGCCCCCAGAAGACAGTCCTGGCCTCGCAGCGTGAGGCAGTAGCGTTTGCGGCTCGCGTGCCAGGCGATGGGGCACTCTCCTGCCAAGTGCTCGGACGATTCGTCAGGCGGTAGCGCCAGACTCCGCGCCGGATACCGTCGCTGGCGACGCGGGCGTGTCAGCGTCCGCCGCTCGCGCGCTGTCGTCGCCCGTCGCATCCTCGGCCACCAAGATCTCGCCGTCGAGCACACGCCGCAACTGCAACGCATCGAGGACCTCGCGCTCGAGCAGCGCCTCGGCCACGCGCACGAGCTCGGCGTGATGCTCTTCGAGTTGTCTGCGTGCCCTGCTGTACTGTTGCATGACGATGCGCTTGACCTCGGCGTCGATCGTCAGCGCGGTGGCCTCGCTGTAGTCTTGCCGGCGGTTGAACTCCTTGCCCAGGAAGATCGCCTCCTCCACCTTGCCGTAGGTGAGCGGCCCCAAGGCCTCGCTCATGCCCCACTCGCAGACCATCTTGCGGGCGATCTCGGTGGCCTGCTCGATGTCGTTCTGGGCGCCCGTGGTGATCGCGCCGAAGACCGTCTCCTCGGCAATGCGACCGCCCATCAGCACCGCGACACGGCTCTCGAGCTGCTCCTTGCTGAGGCTGTGCCGTTCCTCGGTCGGCAGTTGCTGCGTCACGCCCAGGGCCATGCCACGCGGGATGATCGTCACCTTGTGAATCGGGTCGGTGTGGGGCAAGTACGTGGCCAAAAGCGCGTGCCCGGCTTCGTGGTAGGCCGTCACCTTCTTTTCCTCGTCGGTGATGATCATGCTCTTGCGCTCCGTGCCCATCATCACTTTGTCCTTCGAGGTCTCGAAGTCCGCCATGGTCACGTGCTGCTGGTTGTGGCGCGCTGCCAGCAGGGCCGCCTCGTTGACCAGGTTGGCCAGATCGGCTCCGGAAAAGCCCGGAGTGGCACGCGCCAGCACCGAGAGGTCAACGTTTTCCGCCAGCGGGATTTTGCGCGTGTGCACGTCGAGGATGCCCTGGCGCCCGCGGATATCGGGGCGCGGCACGACCACGCGGCGATCGAAGCGCCCGGGCCGCAGCAGCGCGGGATCGAGCACGTCCGGCCGGTTCGTGGCCGCGATCAGTATCACGCCCTCGTTGGACTCGAAGCCGTCCATCTCGACCAGTAGTTGGTTGAGGGTCTGCTCGCGTTCGTCATGGCCGCCGCCCAGGCCCGCCCCGCGGTGGCGTCCCACGGCGTCGATCTCGTCGATGAAGATGATGCAAGGGGCGTTTCGTTTGCCCTGCTCGAACAGGTCGCGCACACGCGAGGCACCCACACCGACGAACATCTCGACGAAGTCCGAGCCCGAGATCGAGAAGAACGGCACGTTGGCCTCGCCCGCGATGGCACGCGCCAAGAGCGTCTTGCCCGTGCCTGGCGCCCCCATCAAGAGCACGCCCTTGGGGATGCGGCCGCCGAGCTTCTGGAACTTCTGCGCCTCGCGCAGGAACTCGATGATCTCCTGCAACTCCTCCTTGGCCTCGTCGACACCGGCCACGTCTTTGAAGGTGACTTTCTTCTGTTGGCTCGCCAGGAGCTTGGCCTTGGACTTGCCGAAGGAAAGCGCCTTGTTGCCACCCGCCTGCATCTGGCGCATGAAGAAGATCCACAGCGCCACGATCACCAGCAGCGGCAGGGAGTAGCCCAGAAGCGCGCTCAACCACACGGGGGATTGGTCGAGCTGGTAGCTGAACTCGACCTGTTTGGCGCGCAGCGCATCGACCAGCTTGTCGTAGCTCTCGGGGATGACGGTTCGGAAAGACTCACCCGAGACCTTGTGGCCCTTGGCTTCGCTGCCCGTGATGGCGACGTCCTTGATCTTGCCCTCGTCCACCAGGTTCATGAACTCGCTGAAGCGCAGCGGGACCTCGTGCTTCTGCGGGGTGAGTAGGTGCCAGGCCAGGAAAAGGACTGCCAGGAGTGACAGCCACAACATGAGCGTCTTGAACGTCGCGTTCACCGTGTTAGGACTCCTCTCGGTCAGCTTGGGGGGTGCCCGGCGTCGGAAGCGGGATGGTCGCCAGGTAGGGCAGCTCGCGGAAGCGCTGCTGATAGTCGAGACCGTAGCCGACGATGAAGCGATCGCCGGGCTTTTCGATGGTGAAGGCAGCCCAGTCGGGACGCACGTCGGTCTTGCGTTCACTCGGCTCGTCAATGAGCGTGCAGACACGCACGCTAGCCGGGCGCTGCTCACCGATATGGTCGAGCAGGAAGCTCAATGTGACACCGGTGTCGATGATGTCGTCTAGGAGCAGGATATGGCGTCCGGCGTAGGGGATGTCGGTGGAGTAGACGATATCGGCGCTGGCCGCTGCCCCGCCCAGCTCCCGCAGCGACGCGCTCTGAAGGAAATAGCAGCGCTGCGGCAGGGGGATGGCGCGGATGAGGTCGGCCATGAAGACCAGACAGCTCTTCATCAGGCCGACGACGCATAGCTCCCGGCCGGCACAGACGCGGCCCACCTCGGCTCCCAGCTCGCGCACGCGAGCCTCTATCTGTTCGCGCGAGAAGAGCACGGTCGCTTCGGCCATCATAGGCACGCCTGCAAAGTCGGAATGCGTCGAGGTGCGGCAATGGCCGCCGCCTGAGCGTGATCGCGGCTCACGCCTACATGAATCCGTCGCGGTCCGCAGGTGCCACTGTCCAGCCGCAGGCCCGGGATCCACACGACTCGGTCCCCGGCGGCGACCAGCGGCAGCACAGCCCGCTGACCAGCCGGCACACGTCGCTGACAGAGGAAACGCTTGAGGCTGATCTCGCGGCCGTTCACGCGCACGCGGTCCCCAGGCCGACGCGTCCGCACGATCAGGCGCTCGGCCTCCTCCGCGCTGACGTGGGCCTGCTCCAGGGTCGGAGAGGTCTCGCTCGAGCAGGCTGCTGCTGACACGGTCCATCCACCCGGAAGCTCTACGCAACCCGGGACGCTCAACGGGAGCGCGGGCCAGCGCAGCGCCTGCTGGCGCTCAGCGATGCGCAACATGTCGAACTCGAACACGGCCTCGCGTCCGCCCGGCAGTGTGAGACGTCGACCGGAGGGCGCGGCCGTCCTTGCCAGAGCGAGGATGCGCTCTACCAGCGCCGCCGAAAGACCGACCCCTGCTCCGGCGCGGCCACACGCCATGCGGACAGCGCGACGAGCCAGCGCCGGCGGCGCCTGGGTCAGCGCCGCGCGATACAGGACGACCTCGCCGCCAGCCTCACTGCTCCTCGCCCGCTCAAGCAGATCCGCTGCCAGGGCATCGAGCACGTCGTTTTCATCCGTGAGGAGCGTGGCCGTTGCCGCGAGACGCGCGCGCAAGCGTGGGTTGAACTGCTCCTCGAGGTAGGGCAGCAGGTCGTGCCGGATGCGATTGCGCAGCAGAGCACGGTCCGTGTTCGAGGGATCCTCCCGCCAGGTGAGGCCGCGCTCGGCGAGATAGTCCAGCACTTCGGCGCGCGAGACGCTCAGAAGCGGCCGCATGAGATCTCGCGAGAAGGGGCGCATCGCCGCCAGGCCGGCCGCGCCGGCGCCGCGCAGCAGTCGCAGCAGAACCGTCTCTGCCTGATCGTCGCGCGTGTGCCCGACGGCGATGGCGCTGGCCATTTGCCGCGCGCGCACCGCTCGCAGAAACCCGTAGCGCTCCTCGCGAGCCGCGGCCTCGATGCCCTCACGCCGCAGGCGAGCGCGCCCGCGCACATCCGCGTGCGCGGTCTCGAAGGGCACCCCGAGCCTCGCGCAAAGCTGCGCACAGAAGGCCGCGTCCTCGGCCGAGTCGGGACGCAGGCCATGATCGAGATGGCCCGCCACGACCCGGAACCCGCGCACGCGAGCTAGGTCGACAAGGACATCGACCAGCGCCACAGAATCCGCGCCGCCCGACAGACCGCAGACGAAGGTCGCTCCCTCCAGGCCGAACGGACACTGGCGGAGAGTCCTGTCCACGGCTCGGCGCAAAGGTGAGGCCTTCATGTGCTCACACCACCCGTCGCTGACGATGTGGTGGCGGTGCAGGGATTTGAACCCCGGACGCCGCGGATATGAGCCGCGTGCTCTGACCAGCTGAGCTACACCGCCGTGAGAGAAAACCGGCACGGGCGTCCGCCGCAACCTGTCTCGCTCTAGAGTCTACTACGGAACGCCTCGGCTGGAGGCCTCGGGGCCGCGTGTTATACTTTCAAAACGGCGATGGCGCAAGTCCCGCCCGTCCGAGAGCCGCGAAGAGACCATGGAGTGCGTCGGCTGCCAGGTGAGCGACCAGGACGACCGGCTCAACAAGTGCCCCATCTGCTTCAAATGGGTCTGTGACAACTGCGGCTTTCGCAGCATGGGGCGGGTTTTCTGCGGCAAGCGCTGTTCAGATCAGTTCTTCTTCGGCGACGACGACGACGACGATGGCGAGTGAGGGCGGGCGACCCCGCGACGACGTTGAGCTACCCTCTTGAGAGACCCCGGCGACTGCGACGGACTGAGCGTCTGCGTGCGCTCGTGCGCGAGACCGCGGTCGCGCCCAGCCAGCTCATCTATCCGCTCTTCGTCGTGCCGGGCGAGGGCGTGCGTCGCGAGATCGAGACGCTGCCCGGCTGCTTCCACCTCTCCGCGGACGAAGCCGCGCGCGAGGCGCACGCGGTCGAGCAACTGGGCATCGCAGGCGTCATCCTCTTTGGCCTGCCGGCAGGCAAGGACGAGCGTGGCTCGCAGGGGTACGCCGAGGACGGAGTCGTGCCCAACGCCGTGCGCGCCATCCGCAGCACTTGCCGCGACCTGCTCGTCGTCACCGACGTCTGCCTGTGCGAGTACACCTCGCACGGCCACTGCGGCGTGCTCGCAGGCAGCGAGGTACTCAACGATCCGACGCTTGCGCTCCTGGCACGCATGGCCGTGGTGCACGCGAGCGCCGGAGCCCATGTCGTCGCGCCCTCGGACATGATGGATGGGCGCGTCGGCGCTATTCGGCGAGCGCTGGACGACGAGGGCCATACGGACGTGGCGCTGCTCTCCTACGCCGCCAAGTACGCCTCGGCCTTCTATGGCCCTTTTCGCGCGGCAGCCGACTCGGCGCCCCAGGTCGGCGACCGGCGCGGCTACCAGATGGACCCCGCGAACTGTCGCGAGGCGCTGCGCGAGGTGCGCCTCGACATCGAGGAGGGGGCCGACATAGTCATGGTCAAGCCCGCGCTTCCCTATCTCGATGTGGTGCGTGCGGTGCGTGAGGCAATCGACGTCCCCGTAGCGGCCTACAACGTCTCGGGCGAGTACGCGATGGTGAAGGCAGCGGCGCAGCGCGGCTGGATCGACGAGGAGCGCATCGTCAAGGAGACGCTGCTCTCGATTCGACGCGCAGGCGCTGACGTGATCCTCACCTATCACGCCAAGGACTTCGCCCGTTGGTCCTGACGCCTCGCTCGACTCAGACACAGTCGCGAGACACGCACGAAGGAGAGGCGCTCGTATGACCCGATCCGAGGCCCTGTTCGACCGCGCCTGCCAGCTGTTGCCGGGCGGCGTCAACTCGCCGGTGCGGGCCTTCAAGGCGGTTGGCGGATCGCCGATCTTCATCGACCACGCCAAGGGCGCACGCGTCTTCGACGTCGATGGCCACGGGTACATCGACTACCTCGGCTCGTGGGGGCCGATGATCCTCGGACATGCCCACCCTTCGGTCGTCGAGGCCATTCGCCAGGCGGCCGAGCGCGGCACGTCCTACGGCGCGCCTTGCCCGGCGGAGGTCGAACTGGCCGAGCGCGTCGTGCGAGCGATGCCCAGTATCGAGAGGGTGCGCTTCGTCTCCTCAGGCACAGAGGCGACGATGAGCGCGCTGCGCCTGGCGCGCGGCTTCACCGGCAGGGACAAGATCGTCAAGTTCGAAGGCTGCTACCACGGCCACGCGGACGCGCTGCTGGCCGCTGCCGGCTCCGGCGTCGCCACACTCGCCATCCCCGGGTCGCCGGGCGTTCCAGCCGGGACGGTCGCCGACACGCTGCTCGCGCCGTACAACGACGGGCCGGCCGTGAGCGCGCTCTTCGATCGCCACGACCGCGAGATCGCGGCCGTGATCGTCGAGCCTATCGCCGGCAACATGGGCTGCGTCGCTCCACAGCCGGGGTTCCTCGCGCACCTGCGCTCGCTGACGCACTCCGCAGGTGCCTTGTTGATCTTCGACGAAGTGATCACCGGCTTCCGGCTCGGGTTCGGCGGCGCGCAGGGACTTCTTGGCATCACCCCTGACCTGACGTGCCTCGGCAAGATCCTCGGAGGCGGGTTGCCGGTCGGTGCCTACGGTGGACGTGCCGACGTCATGGCGCAGGTGGCGCCCGAGGGCCCGATCTATCAGGCCGGAACCCTCTCTGGGAATCCCCTGGCGATGGCGGCGGGCTGCGCCATGCTGGACTTGCTGGTCGGCGAGGAAGTGTACGGACCCATCGAGGCGCTCGCGGCGCGACTCGAGTCAGGGCTTCGCCAGGCCGGCGCCAGCGCGCGCATGCCCCTCTGCCTGAATCGCGTCGGCTCTATGCTGACGCCGTTCTTTTGCGCGGGACCGGTCGTGGACTTCGCGACTGCGAGAGCCTCCGACACGACGCGCTACGCGCGCTTCTTCCATGCGATGCTGCGGCGCGGCGTCTACTTCCCACCAGCGCAGTTCGAAGTCGCCTTCGTTTCGGCAGCCCACAGCCAGGCCGACATCGACACCACCCTGGCCGCAGCGCGAGAGGCGATGTCCGAGATCGCCGCGATCCAGCGCTGAACGGAGACACACGAATGAGTCGAGCGAAGGTTGCCCTACTGCACACGTCGCCTGCCACCGTCCTCGCGGACTACCACCGCTTGATGAACCTGGCCGGCTATCAGGCCGTCATCGCTCGCGACGCGGATACGGCACTCAAGGTCAACATCAGCTGGCATTTCTTCTTCCCGGCCAGCTCAACCACGCCCTGGCAGCTCGAAGGCGTCATCCGCGCCATGAAGCAGGACGGCTACGACCCGGCCTTGATCCACGCCTGCCACAATCGCACCGTTGTCATCGACGCCCACCTGGGCGAGCGCGAGAACAAGCAGCTCGACGTCGTTCAGGCCCACGGCCTGCGCAACGTCCACCTCTATGAAGGCGAGGAGGAGTGGGTCAACGCACGCGATGCCGTCGGCGATCTGACTGAGCGCTTCCTCTGCCTCAACCAGGTCTACCCGCAGGGTTTCATGATCCCGAAGCGCTTCATCGGGGAGAACATCATCCATCTGCCCACAGTCAAGACGCACATCTTCACCACCACGACAGGCGCGATGAAGAACGCGTTCGGAGGTTTGCTCAACGAGCGGCGGCACTGGACCCATCCTGTGATCCACGAGACGCTGGTGGACCTGCTGATGATCCAGCAGCGCATCCACCGCGGCCTGTTCGCCGTGATGGACGGCACATTCGCGGGCGACGGGCCAGGGCCGCGCTGCATGGTCCCCTATGTCAAGAACGTCCTGCTGGCGTCCAGCGATCAGGTCGCCATCGACGCCATTGCCGCGAAGCTGATGGGCTTCGACCCGCTGTCCGACTGCAAGTTCATCCGCTTGGCGCACGAACGCGGGCTGGGCGTCGGCGATGCGCGCGAGATCGAGATCGTCGGCGACGCGGAGCTGGCCGAGCAGAGCTGGCACTTCGTCGGCCCGTTCAAGGAAATGACGTTTGCCGCCCGCATGCAACACCGCATCTACTGGGGTCCACTCAAGCGCTGGATCGAGTGGTCGCTCAAGACCTGGTTGGCGCCGTGGTCCTACGTCGCCAGCGTCGTCTACCACGACGTACTCTGGTATCCATTCCGGGGCCGCCAACGAGTGCAGCAGGCCCTAGCGAGTGAGTGGGGGCGGCTGTTCGCGAACTGGGGCCACTTCCGCGCGAACGAGAGGGGCTATGCCGAGGCAGGATCTGCCACTCCTGTACTCGTGCGCGCCCCGCGTCAGCTCGTGCGCATGGGGCTCAAGGCGCTCTGGACCTGCGTCAAAGAAGCGCCGGAGATCGCACGCCGCCGGCGCACGTCGGCGACGAGATGCGCGCCCGCCACAATGGGGCGCCTCCGCTAGAAGATCCGCTCCTCCGCTCTGTTCACGAAGTGGAAGGTGTGCGGCCAGCCGGGGAGTATCAGCGCCTCTCGCTCATAGTCCACGGTAACCGTGCGCGACACCTCGCCGGTGACGACCTTGAAGTCGTGCTCGTTGAGGTAGTCCTGCAGCTCACAATCCCGTATCGCGTCGTTGATCGCCTTGGAGAGCGACGCTTCGACGCGCGCAGAGCGAGGCGTGCGCGCAATCTCGTGCATCTTGTCGTTGAGCGTCCAATTGAAGTAATAGAGCGGCCCGACGTGCCACGCCGCGTAGCCTAGCGCCACGAAGACCGCTAGCCAGAACAAGGACGAGAGCCGTCCGCGGCCCGTTTCGCTTCGTCGCATCATGTCTGTTTCCCCCTTGCGTCGATCCTTAGCGGATCACGTGGAAGAACCGTCGCCAACGCGTGCGGCCGAGCGCTGTCAGAGTGTCCATCAGCCAGTCCGAGAGCCGGTCTCGATTGTACTCGGCCCGCGACGCCTCGTACGACCAGTAGACAATGAGCGCCCGGCCTTTGACCTGATCCTCCGGCAGAAAGCCCCAGAAACGACTGTCGAGGCTGTTGTCGCGGTTATCGCCCATTACGAACAGTTGGCCCGGGGGCACTTGTTGCGGGCCCCACTCGGAGCGCACGTCGCCGCCGATCAAGACTCGCTCCTGGTCGTCGGGTCGCCCGGAGGAGCCGAGGAAATGTACGTAGGGCTCCTCGAGGGCCTGCCCATCTACGAATACGGTCCTGTCGCGGACCGCGACGGTCTCGCCAGGCAGGCCGATCACGCGCTTGATGTAATCCTTCTGCGGATCCTTTGGGTACTTGAAGACCACGACGTCGCCGCGGCGGATCGGCCGCGTTGGGCAGACGGCGCGCTCCAGCGCAGACCCAGCCGGCGAGAAGACGAACTTGTTGACGAGCAAGTGATCGCCGATCAACAGGTTCGTCTCCATCGAACCCGAGGGGATCTTGAATGCCTGGACGACGAAGGTGCGTACGAACAGCGCCAGGATGAGAGCGACCACGAAGGACTCGAGGTACTCCCGCGCCGTCGACCTTTTTGGAACGTCCGAACGGCCGCTCTGTGCGTTGGCCACGGTCACTATTCTAGCCGAGCTGGCTCGCCTTGCGGTGGCACGGCGCTCGCGACGGCCCATCAATCCACCCTCAGTACGGCGAGAAAGGCCTCTTGGGGGATGTCGACCCGCCCAACCCGCTTCATGCGTTTCTTTCCTTCCTTCTGCTTCTC
>Ga0182021_10012448_pt1 | contig 10104 bp, 9 predicted proteins | sample 612E3MmetaG_FD_120493 | JGI IMG/M metagenome (GOLD analysis project Ga0182021, IMG submission 120493) | Permafrost microbial communities from Stordalen Mire, Sweden - 612E3M metaG (Illumina Assembly) | ecosystem: Environmental > Terrestrial > Soil > Wetlands > Permafrost | place: Sweden... | reverse complement strand
AATTTAGAATGATGATGCATAAAATTTCCCACAATAGACGAAGGCCGATTTAGAATGTTACAATTTAATTAAACAGTCATGAGTGATGAGTGCGCATAAAAATTCTTAATTCGATATTCGTTGATCAATATTCGATATTCATTCCTTATCTTTAAAGAACCTGTTTTCAAAATTCACCAGATAAAGCCGCTTCGTCGCACGCGTGACTGCCGTGTATAGCCAGCGTAGAAATTCAGTGTTCAGCATCCTCTCGGTTATGTATCCCTGGTCAATGAATACTGTGTCCCATTGGCCTCCCTGGGTTTTATGACAGGTAAGAGCATAGGCAAACTTAACCTGGAGGGCGTTGAAATAAGGATTGAGCTTGACTTTCTCCACTCTTTCCCTGCGTGCCGGAAGATCAGCATAATCCTCCAATACCGTTTGAAACAGACGGTTATTCTCAGATTGCGGAAGTGCAGGAGAATCCGCCATAAGCGTATCCAGTATGATTTTTACATCCAATTCCTTTTCTTCAGGATAATCAAGGAAACGGATGGTCACATCAGCAAACCGGAACCCATAGAGCTCTTCTGTTTTACGTATCCGCATCAGTTCCACGATATCCCCGTTTGCAATGAAACCGGCTGATGATTCGGGTGGCAGCCAGAAATAATTATTCTTGACCACCATCAGGTAATCCCCTGTCGAGATCTCGCCATCCAGGAAAAGGATACGGTTCCTGATCTCACGGTTATAGATATTGGCCCGTTTGTTCGAACGGCAGATCACTACATTATTATCCTTGCCCGAACCTGAATAGGTCCGGTTGAGAATCTCTTCCAGTTCAGAACCGTTTATCCTGATCACATCGCTGAAATTTTTCAGGTTGAACAGAGGAAACATCACTTTCTTTTCGGGAATTTCGCTCCGGATCAGTGTAGCATTCTCAAGTATCCCCGATTCCCTGCTTTGACGCACTACCTCGGTCAGCTCATCTTCATCGGTTTCCAGGTTGTAGGCCTGTTTAAGAAAGACGGTGTCAAGGGCAGGACTCTCATCCAGACCAACAGGAGGAAGCTGTGCCGCATCGCCTATGAAAAGGATCCTGCAATTCTCTCCCGACTGCACATAAGCGAACAGGTCATCGAGCAGGTTGCGGGTTGAAAACAATTGACCTTCGGCCTTTGTAACATGCGGGATCATGCTGGCCTCATCAACTACGAACAATGTATGTTTATGATGGTTCTTCTGAAGCCTCATGATAATATTACCTTCCTTCGAGGTCCAGGCAAAATATATCTTTCTGTGGATGGTATGCGCGGGAAGGCCGGTATAGCTTGACAGCACTTTCGCTGCCCTCCCCGTTGGCGCCATCAGTATTATCCGTTTTCCCAGTTTCGGCAGAACATTCACCAGGGCCTTGACAACCGTAGTCTTACCGGTTCCGGCATACCCTTTCAATACAAAAATGGCATTGGATTTCTTCCAGCCAAGCGTAAGGAAAACGGCCAGATTGCCCATCAGCCTTCTCTGGCAGTTGGTAGGTTCATAAGGAAACTCCTCTACCAGGGTGGATATGACTGACTTCACATCCATAAACTACTTATTCGTAACGAAGGGATTCAATGGGGTCGAGGTTGGCAGCTTTCTGTGCAGGAAAAATGCCTGATATGAGGGCCACAAAAAAACACAGTACAACCCCGGTAATGATCCATATCCAGGGAATGATGAAAGCGCTGCCGATCAGCAGCGAAATCATATTCCCGATAAGAATGCCAAGGGTGATTCCCAATGCACCTCCAAGCTGGCCAATAACAATAGCTTCAACAAGGAACTGGTTACGGATAACCCTACGGGTAGCGCCGATAGCCTTACGTATCCCGATCTCACGCGTTCGTTCAGTGACCGAGACCAGCATGATGTTCATCAGGCCTATCGCGGCGCCTATAAGGGTGATCGCACCTATAAGGGTCGCCGCCCAGGTAACATATTTAATGTTTTCTATCAGCATTTTGGCGATATTATCGCTCTTGGTGATCTCGAAAGTGTTTTCAATTCCTACAGGGTCCTTGCGGATACTCCGGAATATTCCGCTGGCTTCACCCACAGCCGGGTCTACCAGCTCGGTTTTCCTGGCCATGACATTGATATTGAACGAAAGATTCGGCCTGGGAAATTCTTTCCTGCAGTTGTTCAGAGGGATCAGGGCGTTCCGGTCTCCGCTGAAACCCATACTGGATCCCTTGGATTTTAATATTCCTATTACCCTGTATTTCCCCGGGCCTATTGAGATCAGTTTTCCAAGGGGATCTTCATTATTCTTAAAAAGGTTTTTAATGATCTCCGATCCGAGAATGCAAACCGACAGACCTTCATCAACCTCATTCGTCGAAAAATTCCTGCCCCGTTCAACCTCGTCTCCCGAAGTAATGATATAATCATCGTCGGTGCCCATCACCCGGGTATTGGGATTGGTCTTGTTTGAGCCGTATTTCATTGTCACCCCGAAAGAGGCAAACATCCATACTGAAGTATTGGCGGGAAAGTCGAACCGCTTTTTAAACTCCATCGCCTGGGCGTAGGTTATAGGATCATACCGTTTCTGAACCTGGTTGTCATTACCAATATGCACATTCATGCTGCGGTTCCTGATGGTAAACGTATTTGCCCCCATCATCGAAAAATTCTGGGTAAGATAATATTTGATCGAGTCGGTGGCCGTGAGTATTCCAACAAGGGCCATGATCCCGAATGAAATAATAAGAATGGTCAGGATGGTCCTCAGCAGATGGCTTTTAATAGAATCCAGCGAGATCTTTACGTTTTCAAAAGCAAGAGAGTTTTTCATGAGTTGATTTCTTTTTTCCCGAAAGCAAGGTCACCGGCATCGCCAAGTCCCGGTACAATGAGTGATTGAGCCGTAAGCTCCTCGTCAATTACCCCTACCCAGATATCAATATCCTGCTGCGGGATATGTTTCCTGATATAATCAAGTCCCTCCTCGCTTGCAAGCACCGAAACGAGGTGGACATGTTTTGGCTTGCCCTTTAGCATCAGGTCCCTGTATGTATTGACCATGGAAGTCCCTGATGCAAGCATCGCATCACATATGATCAGAACCTTGTCGTTGATATCCGTAACCTGTGAATACTCTACGTTTATAGTAAAGGAACCATCCTTATGCGTTTTTCTGTATGCCGAAATAAAAGCATTGTCGGAATGATCAAAAACATTAAGGAACCCCTGGTGAAAAGGTAATCCGGCCCTCATGATCACCGCGAGAACAGGATTTTCCCTGAGAACGGGCACCATAGCCAATCCCAGCTGAGTAACAACTTCTTTTTCAATATACTCCAATTGCCGGCTGATCTCATACGCAAATATCTCACCGAGGCGTTCAAAGTTGAACCTGAACCGTAAGCGGTCTTTCTGGATTTCCGCATCCCTGATCTCCGAAATGAAGACATTCAGTACCGAAGGGGTGTTTGACAAAATATGGACCATAGCGTTTTGTTTCGTGAATTTGACAAATGTACCTATTTTAATCTCTTCCTGATCGCCCTGGTCATCTTTAATCCGGCATTTATCAGAATCGGCAGACGATTCCAGAGAAGCCTGTGATAGAGTATCTCCGATGCCCCGAAACTTGTATAGAACCTGCCCAGGTCAGGATCATTCCCTCCTTCAAAATCAAGGATCAATTTCTTTCCGGCATTCTCCCTGATAAACTGGTCGATCAGCTGGAACATGGCGCCGTTCTCCCTCGCTGATGAGGCTGAAGCGGCAAAAAGGAAATACACCCTGTTGCCATCGGAAAGAAAAAATGCAGCGGATGACAACAGACCCTGTTCGTCAAATGCACCCCTGACACATCCAATTCCCTTGTCCAGCCCGGTTTTCATCAGGGTTTCCATCCGTTCATAATGAATATCCTTCAACTTTCCCTCCCGTTCTCCGAAATTCGCGCGGAATAATGTCACCAGTTCATCGGCACGTATATTTCGCCCGGTATTCACCCCCGATTCCATGGCTTTGCGGATATTCCTCCTGGTATTCTGAGAATAGCCCGCACTGATCTCATCATAGGGTTTAATAAGATTTAATTCATGGTTGACCCTTTGAATAAGTTCAACAGCATTGTTTGCAGGTATAAAGTCTGGCGTGCCATGGATATCAATATATCTGAAGCGGGCCGGGACAGCGTTCAAAAACTTATCTGTAACTTCTGTTTCGATTGGGGCCGATGAGATCAATCCAAGCTGTTGTGCAAAAAAAGGCTGGAACAAATAAGATACCCCGGCTTTCCGCCCCCCGGTTAATGGGAAAACAGAAGAATAATCGTCCGAAACAAGGGCCTCCCAACCGGGTGCGACAATATCAAGATACCATGAAAACGCGTAAACCCGGCGGTTCAGGGAATGGCTGACAGATTCATCCCACCTTGCCCTGTCAATTTCATCATGCCTTAAATAGCTGATCATTTCGTTATTGCGCTGCAAATCTCAGCAGTTCCTCATAAATGTTACGCCAACCCAACCACCTGCCATACTCCGAAAAAGTCTCATTATGGTAAAGACTTATGAACTCCCCTCCCACTGACCTTACCATTGAAATCATGCGGTGAATGGTTTCGATGCTTTGTTCCGGCGTTAGACGTAAGTAATCCTTCATTGTTACATCCATAAGGGTAACCGGGTGTATTTTCAGGGGAACTGTTTCATTCTTTGAAAGGTCGAAAAACCAGTATGACCTGGCCATGCCGCTTCTGAAGCCGGGATGGGAAGCGTATCCCATTGAAAAATCATCCGTGACACCCAGGTTTGAAAGGTTCCTGAAGGTCCTGGGGAATGATATTTTCATAAAATGCTGGCGGCTGACAGTAATGTCATGTCCTAAAACCCGGCCCAGTCCGGAGTGTTCCTGGGTTAGTTTCTTAAGATGTTTGTTGGACGAAAGCGAAGGATGGATCCCGACTTTTTTATCCGCGTCAAGGGACAGCAGAAGCTTATGGAAGGTCTTGCGTGAAACGGGAATATTATTATCATCCCCTCCGTAGTCAGCAAACAGTACAAAATAATAAGGACTGAGGCTGTACCGGGCATGTATAGTATGCATGTATTCGTAGGTATCGTAAGGGTCGGCCGCCACTCCGGAAAGCACTTTAAACCTCAGGAAAACATCATAAAAATTAAAATTCATCACAGATCGTGCAATCCCTCCTGCAGTTCTTGACAAGCTGCGGCATCTGAATGCATAAGCATGATCAATGTCGATGGTTGGAATAAATGAATACGCCGGTCTTCTGATCGTTATGCCCGGGAACCGTCTTGTAATTACCTCGGCAATCCGGTCGGCCCAGAAATGTACAATGGGAAGGTCCAGAAACTTACCCTGCATCGCGATGGAAGCATGAGCCTGAAAGCGGCCGTATTTATCATGCTTGTGCCGTTCATATTCCTCATACCTGCTCACCATGTAAAAAGAGGCGGCAAAGGGATCAAAGGGCAGGGCAGATTGTTTATTCTCCGATGGATATATGACCGGTACGCGGTCTTCATGGCTGATACCCGGCTCATGGGGAGATATAGTTTCCTCAAATAAAAGGCTTGCAGATTCAATGAAAAGTTCCTCTCCCACTGGGGCCGGGGCATAAACCAGCTTCGGTCCCTGAAATGATATAAAATCATCCTGAAACGTTGTAAAAGCGCATTCCATTCCCAGCAGGTCTCCGAATACCAGGCTGCTGATATACCGTAAACGGTTAGGGACGGAAGGGGTGTAGATCAGGATCAGAGTTCAGGGTATTTGATGTAGCCAAATTAAGAAAAAAACGAAAACTTTCGTACTTTTGATTCATAAATTTAAAATGCTCCCCAGGGTAAGCGTCTGGTCCGGGTTCAGCCTGATGGGCCGGTGATTCACAGCGGGAGGGTTAAAGAAACAGATCTGAAGGGTATTTATGGAGAATTTTATCGTTTCGGCAAGAAAATACAGGCCACAGACTTTCGACACTGTTGTGGGCCAGGCAACTATAACCAACACACTTAAAAACGCGATCAGGCATAACCAGCTTGCCCAGGCATTTTTATTCTGCGGGCCCAGGGGAGTCGGCAAAACAACCTGCGCCCGCATCCTTGCCAAGACCATTAACTGCGAACACCTTTCCACGTCGGTTGAAGCCTGCGATCAGTGCCAGAGCTGCATCTCATTCAACGAGAATTCCTCCTTCAATATTTATGAACTTGACGGCGCATCAAATAACTCGGTGGATGATATCCGTACCCTGGTCGACCAGGTTCGCATTCCTCCCCAGATGGGAAAATACAAGGTCTATATCATCGACGAAGTGCATATGCTCTCGGCTTCCGCATTCAATGCCTTTTTAAAGACCCTTGAAGAGCCGCCGCCCTACGCGAAATTTATTCTTGCCACAACCGAAAAACACAAAATTCTTCCTACCATCCTTTCCCGCTGCCAGATCTTTGATTTCCGAAGGATCACGGTGGATGATATGGTAGGCCACCTGAAGTTCGTGGCTGACAAGGAAAACATCAGCTTTGAGGAAAATGCGCTGCATATCATCGCCCAGAAGGCAGATGGCGCGATGCGCGACGCTCTCTCGATTTTTGACCAGCTTGTTAGTTTTGCAGGGAACGACCTGAAATATTCCACTGTGATTGAAAACCTTAACGTACTTGACTGCGAATATTATTTCCGCGTCAGTGACCAGATATTAAATTCGGATATCGCCGGCACCCTGCTGACTATCGATGATATTCTCGGAAAAGGTTTCGACGGGCAGCATTTCCTCATCGGGTTCGGAGAGCACCTCAGAAATATTTTGGTATGCAAAGATCCTGTCACGATAAAGCTGATGGAGGCCGCCCCTTCGATCAGGAGGCGCTATACGGAACAGGCAGGCCGTTTCGAGGCCGCTTTTCTGCTGAACCTTCTTGATATTACCAACCGATGCGACCTTGCCTATAAGACCAGCAACAATAAACGTATCCACCTTGAACTGGCGCTGATGCAGATGTGTTCTGCATCCGCTCATCAGGGAAAAAAAACTTCAACCTCTGAGAAACCGCGACCCGCAGGCATAGCGGCTCCGGTAAACCCGGTCAAACTTAAAGACCTGAAGGAAAATGTTTCAGGAACTATTTCCATTAAACAGTCTGTTAAACCTCATGCCGGCAATTCTGAGGTGCTTGAAAACCCGGCAATTTACGATAAGGTAAACCCGTTTACCCAGGAAGACCTGAATAAAGCCTGGAATGATTATGTAGCCGGGCTTAAAACGGATATGCCCCACTTATATAACAGTTTGGTTCAGTTTCTGCCAGTTCTGAAAAATGATTTCAATATTGAGATAACTCTTGAAAATAAACTGCTTGAAAACGAGATCTTCCAGAAAAAAGGGGAATTGCTCGGATTTCTGCGTTCCAGGCTTGACAATTATAAATTAAACCTGACAGTAAAGGTTGAAGAGAACAGCAGGATATTAAGGCCGTATACCGATAAGGATAAATTCGAGAAAATGGCTTCAAAAAATCCTTCACTTCTGAAATTAAAGGAAGAACTGGATCTGGAAATTGATTACTGATATGGCCGGTGTAATTTATACTATCGGAGAAACGGTCCTCGATATCATTTTCAGGGACGGCCAACCCGGATCCGGGATATCTTTTGCTGCAGAGGTTTGTAAATCGCTTGAAAATTATATTTCACACGGGTTCAGTAAAAGCCTAAACTCATGAGTCATTGGTTTACCAGATCGATATTAAAATCAATGGGATGGCGTACCGATGGAAGAATGCCTGCTGAGATTAAAAAAGCAGTCATTATATCAGCCCCTCATACCAGTTATTGGGATTTTGTCATAGGCTGGATGACGTTTCATGTTGCCGATGTGAATATCCGCTTCCTGATCAAAGAAGAAGTGTTTAAAGGCCCACTGGGCTGGCTTTTGAAAAAGCTGGGTGGGATACCCGTCGCCAGGGGCAGAAAGAATAATATAGTCGACCAGGTAAAGGATTTGTTTGACAGCAGTGAGTCGCTATATGTCGTGATCACACCCGAGGGAACCAGGAAGAAAGTTACACAATGGAAAAAGGGCTTTTACATGATCGCAATGGAAGCCGGGGTCCCTATTGCCTGCTCATTTATTGATTATGGAACAAAATCAGGAGGAATTGGGCCTATCCTGACTCCGGGCGGGGATTTTGATAAGGATCTGATTTTTATTCAGGACTTTTACAGGGGAATGAAAGCGAAACATCCTGAGAGATTCAGTTTATCCGAAGCCGGAACAAGGGAAAATTAGATTTTCATAAAAACATCCTGTAAAATGTTGAAAAGGAGAATAATCAACCCAGCCTGGCGACGGTGGCAAACTCAAGAAACCTCACATCGGCCATATAGCCAAAACTGATGATCCCAAGCAACCTCGTCAATACATTGTTTGTCGGGTTTATGCCGGTACAGTTTACAACAGTATATCCAGTGATGGTAAACATCCGGATTATGCTTTTTTGGGTAAAGAAGCGGTAATGGGTTTTGTCGAGGATACCCCCGGCTTTGTACTCCCAATCCTTCTCAATCAGAACTTCATAGAGGTTGCGGATGTATCGTACATTGGGGATGGAACATACAATGTAGCCACCGGGAACCAGGATATCACGGCACAATTCCAGCACCCTGTCGGGATCTGTAAAATGTTCCAGCACATCGTTAAAAACAAGGCAGTCGAAATTCCTTTTGGGCAACAGCGGATAATTTTCATGAAAATCACCGGCCAACACGCGGTCGAGTTTGCTTTCTGCAACCTTTGCGGCGGATTCCGATAATTCCACACCCCATACCTCCACGCCCTCTCTCTCTTTCAGCAGCTTCCCGAAGTTTCCTTCGCCGCAGCCAACCTCAAGAATCCGTTTGCAGGACAATGGGATAAAAGCAGGCATCTCTTCCCGTGGGTCAGTATAGTAGACCTGCATTATCTTTTCACTTGAAGGTGGTTTTTTCATTTACTAAAATTATATAATCTTTTCATAATAATGATGAGGTTTATTGGTGGATTTGGGTGGACTTCTTTGATATAGCGAGAATCCATCCGATTATAACCAGACAATAGATACTCTGCATCAACGACAACAGAATAAATCCCACGACCGGATCCCTGAAAAATAAACCTCCTGTAACAATGGAAATGACGATCAAACCAGAGCCAATAAAAGAAATATAGAACATGGACCTTGCTTTCCCAATGATGAGGGGGGCCTGGCTGATGGTTGAACGGATAAAATCAAAAAACATCCAGGGCGCCAGAATACGTGCATACCTGCCGGCCTCTGTCCAGGCGCTTCCGAAAATAAAGCCAATAAGCCAGGGACCGATGGTTAACAGGATGATCAGCGCCGGGAATGCAACAGCAGCCGATGTCCTTATCGTTTTCATAACCGGTTGGGTCATGTTCCCATCTTTCTGGTATTGCTCTGAAGCCTCTTGATAGAAGACCTGGCCTATGGAAATGCCGACAAGCCACATCGGAGCCTGAAGCAGGCGCAGGGATAAGGAATATAATCCCAGAACCGAAGATGAAAAGAATATTTTCAGGAGGTAGACAATCCCATACGACTGGACCATTTCAACGATCACCTGCGGAGTATTGGCCATAGGGAGGTATTTGTATTTCCCAGCAAGTTTTTTTTGTGATGTAAGATTAAAATCACGGAAATCTTCACGGTGACGGAAGTAAAATATGATTACGAAAAAGATTATGACAAACAGGAATCCCGCAAAATTTCCCAGCCATAATCCCAATGCTCCCATACCGGCAAACCCCATAAGTAAGGTTGCGAGGTTATTACCCAACGAGGTAACGATTTTGGAGTATGCCAGTGTCCTGTATTCCCTTTTGTGATTATACCACTGCTGGAAAACACTGCTGGCGGCCATCAGGAAAATCAGGACAGGAAGCAGGTAAATCCATTGTTTATATACCGGATTCCTGATGAACCCTGGAAAGAAAAACAAATCGATGACAAACAGAACGAAAGCTGACAAAATCGCAATAAAAAAGGCAATGATCAGTGAAAGAAAAGCCAGGTTAACCGAATCACTGTT
>Ga0182021_10012447_pt1 | contig 10104 bp, 7 predicted proteins | sample 612E3MmetaG_FD_120493 | JGI IMG/M metagenome (GOLD analysis project Ga0182021, IMG submission 120493) | Permafrost microbial communities from Stordalen Mire, Sweden - 612E3M metaG (Illumina Assembly) | ecosystem: Environmental > Terrestrial > Soil > Wetlands > Permafrost | place: Sweden... | reverse complement strand
TTTCCGAAGTTCGAACTGGCGCCCATGCGGATGTACTTGATGATGTTGGCGAACACCCGGCGGCCTTCGATGATGCCTTCGCCCAGCACGAGAAGGCTCTTCTCCAAAAGCACGATGTCCGCCGATTCCTTGGCCACGTCGGCGGCCGTGTCCACCGAGATGCCGACGTCGGCGGTCTTGAGTGACGGCGCGTCGTTGATGCCATCCCCCAGGAACCCCACCACGTGGCCGTTGGCCTGCAACGTGCGGATGATGGTCTCCTTTTGCATGGGCGAAAGCTTTGAAAACACGTTGGCTTCTTCCACGGCCCCCTTGAACTCGCCGGGCTCCATGCGCGCCAACTCATCGCCGGTCACGTGCCGCTCGACGGCGAGTCCCACGTCTTTGCAAATTTTCCGGGTGACGAGGGGATTGTCGCCGGTCAGAACCTTGACACGCACTCCGGCCGTACGGAGCATCTCGATGGCGGCGGCGGCGCTTTCCTTCGGCGGGTCCAGGAAGGCGATGTAGCCCAGGAGGATGAGGTCGCTCTCGTCGGAGGCGCCAAACGTTTGTTGGGTGGTCGGGAACTCGCGATAGGCGATGGCCAGGACACGGAATCCGTCGTCGTTCAGGTTCTGGACCTCCTCGAAAAGATCGTTCCGGATGACGTCAATCAACGGGTAGATCTCGTCGTCCACCTGGTACCGGCTGCAGCAGGTGTACACCTCTTCCACGGCGCCTTTGCAGACCAGGACCGGTTCGCCCTCGTGTTCGATGATGACGGACATGCGGCGGCGGTTGAAATCGAACGGAATCTCGTCCACCTTGCGGCAATCGCGTTCCACGTCCAAATCGCTATAGGCCAGCACGGCGCGGTCCAGCAGGTTTCGCAGGCCGGTCTGGTAGTAACTGTTCATGTAGGCGTAGCGGAGGACATCGTCGCTTTCCCGCCCGGTGATGTCCACGTGGCGTTCCAGAAGAACGCGATCCTGCGTGAGGGTTCCGGTCTTGTCCGTGCAGAGCACGTCAATGGCGCCGAGATTCTGAATGGAGGGCAATTGCTTGACGATGACCTTTTTCCGGGACATGGCCATCGCGCCCTTGGACAGGTTCACCGTGACGATCATCGGCAACATTTCGGGGGTGAGACCGACGGCGACCGACAGACCGAACATCAAGGCCTCGATCCAGTCTCCTTTTGTCAGACCCACGATCAGGAACACGATGCCCACCATGACCACCATGAACCGGATCATCAGCCAGGTGAAGTCGCGAACGCCGCGGTCGAAACTGGTTTCGGTTTGCCGGCTGGCGAGTCGCTCCGCGATGGACCCGAAGTAGGTCCTGGCTCCCGTGTTGACGGCCACGCCCCGGGCCGTGCCGCTCAACACGTTGCTCCCCTGAAAACAGGCGTTTGCCAGATCGAGCGTTCCCCGCCCTCCGGCGGCGCAGGGGTCCGCCGTCTTCTCCACCGGCATGGATTCCCCGGTGAGGGCGGACTGGCTGACGAAGAAATCCTTGGCCGCGATCAGGCGAAGATCGGCGGGAATAATCGCCCCCGCCTGGAGAACGATCAGATCGCCCGGCGCGACGTCTTCCATCGGAATCTCCGTCTCCTTCCCATCACGCACGACCACGACGGTGGATTGGACGAGTTCGCGTAGTTTCTCCACGGCGCGGGTGGATCGGCGTTCCTGGACGTACGACAGGGCCACGCTGAGAATCACCATGCCGCCCACGATTCCGGCGGACCACAAATCCCCAACGAATGCCGATACGCCCCCGATCACCAGCAGTTGGATGACGAGCGGGCTCCGAAGGCGCTGGAGAATATCGGTCCAAAAGCCGGCCTGTTTGGCGCGGGCCACCTCGTTGGGGCCGCTCTCGTCGAGCCGCCGGGCGGCCTCGTCCGCCGAGAGGCCGCCGGGGCCCGATCCGGCCTCGCGCAGGCAGGCCTCCGCCGGCTGGGCGCACAGGGCTTCCAATCGGCGCTCGTCGTCCGACATTGTATGCCGCGCGGTGGCCTCCCGCACGACGAGAGTTGGGGATATCTTCGCGAAGAGGGATCTAAACACGCCGCATCTCCTCCATGGAATTACTCGTAACGGCGCCTCATGTGGGAGGGAGGAAGCTTCAAGGCGATGCGATACTTCGCCACGGTCCGGCGCGCGATGTGGATGCCACGCCGAGTGAGAATCTCGAGGATGTCCTGATCGGAAAGGGGATTCCCCGCGTCTTCGCCGGCGACGATGGTCGCGACGGCGTCCTTGACCGTCTTGTTGCTCACGACGTTGCCGTCGTTGGTCCTCAGGCCGGGGGCGAAGAAGTACTTCATCTCGAAGACGCCCCGCGGAGTCTGCATGTGCTTACCCGCCACGGCCCGGCTGACGGTCGTCTCGTGGAGCCCCACCGCGGCCGCGACCTCGGCCATGGTCAGCGGCTTCAAGTGGGTGACGCCGTGGTCCATGAAGTCTTCCTGAACGCGAACGATTTCGACGGCGATGCGATAGATCGTGTGCTGCCTCTGATGAATGCTCTTGATCAGGAACGCGCTGGAGCGAACGCGTTCCAGAATGTAGTCGCGGACGTCCTTGGCGGTCGTCTCGTCGTTCATGAGCGCGCGGTAGTGCTTGCTGATTCGCAGCCGGGGCAGGTCGTCGTCGTTCATGAGCACGGCGTAGCTTCCCTCCACCTTGCGCACGACCACTTCGGGAGTGACGTAGGGCGACGTCTCGGAACTGTAGGCGCGGCCCGGCTTGGGTTCGAGGGTCGAAATAAAGCCGGCCGCCGCCTGCACGTCTTCGACCTGGGTCTTGAGGGACCGGGCAATCTCGTGGAGCTTGTGGGAACCGAGCTTGTCGAGATGGCCCGCCACAATCCGGGCGGCCAGGCTCTCGTTCTTTCCGAGCCGTTCGAGTTGGAACAACAGGCATTCGCGCAGGTCGCGGGCGCCAACGCCGGGCGGGTCGAAATCCCGCACCACGGCAAGGAGGTCCTGCAGGTGCTGGGCGTCCGCGCCGGACGTTGACGCAAGTTCCTCGATGGACGAGGTCAGGTAGCCGTCGTCGTTGATGCTGCCGATGATCAGTTCGCCGAGGGCGCGATCGGGCTCGTTGAGTTCGCCGAGGGCCAGTTGTTTGAGCAAGTGCTCCTGCAGGGATTCGGGCTGCGTCAAGGTGTCGAGAAAATACTCCCGTTTCTCCCCTTGTTCCGCCGTGAAGGGCTGGGTTCCCCTTTGCTGGAAGAAATAGTCCTTCCACTCGTCGTCCAGACGGGCCAGGATTTCAAACTCCTTCCTGAAGTCGAGGGACTTGCTGCTTTCCGCCTCGGACACGTCGGGATCCGCCTCGACTTGGGGCGCGGCGGGCGGGGCTTCCTCCAAGGTCGGATTCCGGTCGAGTTCCGCCCGGATCATGGCGCGCAATTCCAGGACCGGCGCCTGCAGCATCTCGAGCGATTGCCGCAGTTGCGGGGCCAGCACCATGTGCAGGCGCTGTTCTTGAGAGAGTTGGAGGCTTTGATCTGGCATGACGGCCCTGTCTCTGATAAGGGACTATAGGTAGGCGTGCATACCGGCTCAAGGGAAAAAAGGCGGGAAGGTTGGGGCAAGCGGGGTCCAGGGTCCGGGAGTCAGGGTTGAGGAGTTTCCATTCGTAATCCTAATCTTGCTCGTAATCCTGATCGAAGCTCCCGCCGATTACGATTACGAGCAGGATTACGATGAGGACGGCAGACGAAAGGTAGCAGGAATGGCTCTTCGGTTATGCGTTTTGGGCAGCAGCAGCGGCGGAAACTGCACCTATGTCGCGTCCGACACGACCGCGATACTGGTGGACGCGGGGCTGAGTGGAAAAGAAACGGCGCGGCGCCTGGCCGTCCTGGGGGTGGAGGTGTCGTCCATCCGGGCCATTTGCCTGACCCACGAGCACTCGGACCATACGGCGGGGCTTGCCATCCTGCAGCGAAACGGCGGACTCCAGCTCTACGCCAATAGCGGAACGATCGAGGGCGTGGAATTGCGGCTCGGACAAGGAGTCTTGAAGTGGAACGTCTTCGCCACCGGAAGTCCTTTCCAAGTCGGGGACCTTTCGATCGAGCCGTTCTCGGTGCCGCACGACGCCTACGATCCCGTCGGGTTCGTGATCGGCCAGGGGGTCTTCCGGGTGGGCGTCGTGACCGATATGGGCGTCGTCACCGGGCTTATCCGGGAGCGGCTGAAACATTGCAACGCCGTCGTCGTGGAATCCAACCATGACGAACGGCTGCTCAAGGAGGCTGACCGGCCGTGGCATCTCAAGCAACGGATCTCCGGCCGGCAGGGCCACCTATCCAACGAGCACGCGGCGGAATTGGTTGCCGAGATCGCCGGGCCGGAACTGTCGGCTGTCTTTCTCGCCCACCTCAGCGAGGAGTGCAATCGGCCGGATTTGGCGCTCCGGACGGTCGGGCGCTCGCTGGAACGGTTGGGTTTGAAGCATGTGGCCGTCAAGATCGCGCCGGCGGATGCGATCAGCGACTTGTGGGTTGGCGATCCCGCCGCGGTTGCCGCAGTTCCTCCACGATGATCGCCGCCGCCCGCTCCGCGGCCTTCCCGCCGCCGAGCGCGGCGCGCACGTCGTCGAATCCCCGGAGCATGTCCGTCCGCGCGGGACCGTCGGCCAGCAGCGGCTCCAGGGCTGCGGCCAGCCGCGGCGGCGAGGCGTCGCCCTGGATCAGTTCCGGGCAGACTTTCCGGTCCGCGATCAAGTTGGCGATGCCGATGTGTGGAATCCGGACCAGCCATTTCGCCAGGTGGTAGGTGATGGGGGACGTCTTGTAGACCACGGCCATGGGACATCCGATCAAGGCGGCCTCCAGGGAGGCGGTGCCGGACTTGACGAACGCGGCGCGGGCCTGGCGCAGGACTTCCCGCGTGCCGCCGTCCACAACCCCGAGGCGCGCCGGCTTTCGCGGTAGCGCCGCCAGGCGGCTGCGAATGCGCTCGCCGAGTTCCCGCGACGGCGCGGGGATCAGGAACGAAACGTCGGGCCGGTGGGATTCGATGATGGCGCCGGCCTCCACCAGGACTGGAAGCAAACGCTCGATCTCCTGGGCGCGGCTGCCCGGCAAAAGCGCGATCCGGCAGTCGCTTCCCCACGGCAACTCACGCCGGGGCTGGCTCATGAAATGCCGTATTTCGTCCACGAGCGGATGGCCCACGAAATCCACTTTCAGCCCGGTCTTCTCGAACACGCCGGGCTCGAAGGGAAAGATGGAGAGGAGCCGGTCCACGGAGGCCGCCATTCCCGGTATGCGCCCCCGGTTCCAGGCCCACACCTGCGGGCAGATGTAATAGATGACCTTCAAGCCCAAGGCTCGCGCCTTCTTCGCGAACCGCAGGTTGAAGCCCGGGTAGTCTACCAGAATGACGGCATCAGGCCGCCGTTCGCGGGCGAGTTCGACCATGCGGCCGAGCGCGCGGCGAAAGAACGGCAGCCGTCGGATCACCTCGGCGAAGCCCATGACCGCCATGTCGCGGACGTGATAGTGCAGTTCCGCGCCGGCCGCCTCCAGTTCGTCCCCGCCGATGCCGTAGCCGCGCACCGTGGGGTCGAGTTTGCGAAGGGCGCGCAGCAGGAGCGCGGCATGCATGTCGCCGGAGACTTCGCCGGCCACGAAGAGGAGTTCCGGCGGACGGCTCACGAGCCTCCTCTGCGAATACGAATGGTTGTGGTCATCGGACGCCTTGGCATAGCGACGTCAACCATACGGAGAGCAACGACGATGAGCAAGCGAAAGAAAGGCGGGTGCCAGATGAATACGGGATTGGGAAACCGAATCGGTGGTGCCGCGAGTGGTCGCGTTCGATCCCGACGAATTGGGCCGAGTCCATTCGATCACTTGGCCGGACGGCTCAATGGATCAGTTCTCCTCCGATGAACGTGGTCAACGTGAAGGACGAACTGAGCCGGACGGTGGAGAGTTACACGCTGGACCTCCAGGATCGGCCGGTGACCGTGTCCAACGTGGAAAGCCAGCAGATGAGCATCGCCTGGGGATTGGCCGACTTTGTAAGCCAGATAGTGCGCTTCGACGGCACAACAAATACCTTCGCCTACGATACAGGCGGACGACTGAACCAAGTCACATATCCGGGCAGCACAGTGTCGTATGGCTGGCTCAAGAACGGGTTGCTGGCGACCGCCTCCAACAACATCGGCGTCGTGTCCAACGCCTTTGACGGAGCGAACCGCCTGATATCGTCACGCGCCGTTTGCGGGCCGCTGACCAATACCGTGTCTTACAGTACTGACGAGCGTTTCATGGAAGACCGCGTCCAACCAAGTCTTGCGGAGCCGGGCCTATGGTTATACGATGGCCCGCATGATCGAGCATGTTGACACCGAAGACGGCGTCCGCACCGAGTACGCGTATGACGCACTGGGCCGGCAGGTTGCCGCAGTTCAAAATGGAGGATCGCGCTCCGTCGCGACCGTGACCCATTACAGCGACAAGGGGCAGGTTGACTGGACCCAGGACGCCGCATCCAACCGCACCACCTACACTTACGATTTCATCACCGGGCAACGCATCGCGGTCACCGACGCGCTCTCCAACACGACGTGGACCGCCTACGACCCGCAAGGCCGCGTCCTCGCCACCTGGGGCGCCACTTATCCCGTCGCTTACGAATTCGACGATTTCGGTCGCATGACGGCGATGCACACCTATCGCGGCACCAACTCCATCGCCTCCTACTCTGATATTTCAAATCTGAAGTCTGAAATGGATCGAACAGCCTGGCTGTACGATCTCGCGACGGGCCTGCTCACCAACAAGCTCTACGCCGACGGCAAGGGACCGTCCTACACATACACGCCCCAAGGCCAACTCGCCACCCGCACGTGGGCACGCGGCGTGGTCACGACCTACAGTTATGATCCGATATCCGGCGCGCTGACCAACATGACCTATTCCGACGGCACGCCCGGCGTCTCCTTCACGCTGGACCGCCTCGGGCGGCAGACGACCATCACGGACACCACCGGCACCCGCTCGTTCAGTTACAACGATGCCTTACAACTGGCCGCGGAAACCAATGTTTTGGGCGGCATTCAGCGGTCGTACGATTCGTTGGGCCGGTCGGCGGGATTCAACCTCGGCGGCAATTACTCGGCGCAGTACGGCTACTCGGGCGTCGGCCGCTTCGCCGTTGTCTCCAATACTGTGGGAGGGGCGCTAGCCGCCGCGACGTATTCCTACCTCCCCGACTCCGACCTCCTCTCCGGATTTTCCACCCATGTAGGGCCGCCGCTTGACGGCGCGCCGCTCTTCAGCGTCTCCCGCGCCTACGAACCCAACCGCGACCTGATCGCCTCCATCTCCAACACATGGAATGGCACCGCCATCGGCAATTTCGCATACGCCAACGACGCGATTGCAAGACGCGTGGCAAGAGTGGATAATAACATCGTGACCAATCTTTTCGGTTACAACATGCGCAGCGAACTCACATCCGCCATCATGGGCAGTAACGCATACGGTTACGTGTTCGACCCCATCGGGAATCGCCTTACCTCTGCGATTTCAAATCAGACTTCTGAGATTACCCACTACGCCGCCAACGCCCTCAACCAGTACACGAATATTTCCGACGTCATTATTCTGACGCCAACTTACGATCTTGACGGAAACATGACGAATTATGGCGGATTTGCCTATTCATGGGACGCCGAAAACCGCCTGTCCGACGTCCAGTCGAATGACACATTGATTGCCAACTACAAATACGACTACATGTCCCGCCGCTATCAAAAAGTCGTGGGCTCCACGACCAATACTTTCCTGTACGACGGATGGAATCTGGCACAGGAAGTTTCAATTTCTGGCGGGAATGTCAGCACAAACATCTATACGTGGGGACCTGATCTCAGCGGCTCACTCCAAGGGGCTGGCGGTATCGGTGGCTTGGTCTCGGTCGCGAGCGATGGCATTAACTACTACCCCAGTTACGATGCAAACGGCAACATTACCGACTACGTGGATACCAACGGCACAGTTGTCGCGCACAGGGAATTTGACGCTTTTGGCAAGACAGTCGTGGCTACCGGCAGCATGGTTCACACGCTGCATTTCTGGTTTAGCACGAAATATCTGGATGAGGAAACCGGCCTGTATTACTACGGCCTCCGATACTACAGCCCTGAAACGGGCAAATGGATTAACCGCGATCCGTTAGAGGAACTGGGCGGACTGCATCTGTATGCTGTGTGCTTGAACAATCTTGTCAACCATGAGGATCCGTTGGGCATGACGAGTATAGATGCCACGGAAAAGAAGATATGCGAACTAGTTGAGGAGTTGTCGGAATTACTATTGGAGAATCCCCTTGCCCAAATACTGTTGAGGAGATACGAGATATATAGATTACGAGAGAAGTATAAGGATATTAAGGGAGCCGTGGACCTTATCGACCAGTTCGAGCGCAGTGCTTCCGGGGATTTCGGGTGTTGGTTGGTCGGTGCGGTCGCAGTGCTTGAAAAGACACCATGTGCTGCGGTGCCGATGATCAAGAATACCAAAGCATACAAGGATGCCAAGATAGAGTGCGAATGCAAATCGGGCCATAAAGAGCCAGCGGACAAGAAGAGCGACGATTATCCGTATTTGACTCCGTTGCCACGAGAACAGCCGAAGACAGATGAACCAAACAAGGACTTTCCTTATCTGACCCCCCTGCCCAAACAGTCCCAACTATATGGGCCTACCAAAGGTTATCCGCACCTGACTCCTCTTCCAGATACGAAGACGCCACCACCACCTCGACCCGGAATGGAAAAGGTGTGGTAGAGATCGATCACCTCATCGGGTTCTCGCGAGGAAGATCAAAGCAGAAAGGTATGATTCTTATGGGGAAGAAGGTGATGCTCATTTGTTGTGTTGTGATCTTTCTGATCGGTGTCGTTGTTTGGATACGTTTCCAAAGGTGGGGAACACCACAACCCTATCTGATGACGGATTATCTGGGCGACGAGGTCAAGGCAGAGTATTGGTCAATAGCGTTTCATCCGATTGCTGCAAAGATGGCCTTCGCGAAAGGGGACTTGGGAGGCGTCGAAAGGGCTCTGCAACAGTCTCGGGATTCAATGCAGGAAGCCATGGCAACAACATGGTTGTTGCAAGGGGTTCTTGCTTTTCAATTGGGTGACCACGATTCAGCACTGCGAGCTGCTCACGAAGGTGTCAAGTGCTGGCCAAAGCAGGTAGAAGCTGCGGCTTTCAAGGTGTATTGTATGCGGGCTATGGGTCTAACAAATGATCTCCCTAACATTGCAAGGTGGAGCCGGGAACATCGCAAGGAGATGAATGACTATCATCGGGCGCTCTTCGATGCCGCTCTCGCATCGACGAATCGAGAGTCGACTGCGTCGAAGCATTTTAACACGGGCGAGCGTGCCTTTCTTGAGTGGCTGGAGTCTTTACCTGCCCATCTTCCCGAAAAAGACGGATCAGTCAGAGAGGCGAGGTCAGGGGATGGCGGGGAGGGCCAACCATGACAAGAAGTTGTCGACCTCCGAGGTGTACGCGAACCATTAGGAGATGCCATCATGGCGCGATTTCGTGAAGTGTTCTCGGTGACGTTCCTGACGGCATGGGTTGCTCTGTTCTTTCTCAACGACATCTGGCGGATTACGTTGCCTTATGGCCACGGGGAGGAGTTCATCATGGCAAAGTATGAGGAGACGCCGACACAAATCATGCTTTGGAGTACGGTCTACGCCGCTATGTATGGCTGCGTGAACGTGGTGGTGCTTTGGTTATGGGCGAGAATGACGCGAGGTCTTCACACGGCAAAGCAGCAGCCGCATGGCTCGACGCACGAACAGTAGGCAAATGTCCAAGGGCGAAGGGTCACGTCTTAACATGTCGGGTAGCGGGGTCACGTCGCAATAAGTAAGAACCAGCCAATCATTGAGGCTTGCGGATGCATGGACTGAAGAAAAGGCATCGGGGTCAGGTCTGAATGGCGCTAAGTTAAGCGGGGTTTGCGTCCGGGTTTTTGTTGGATTCTCTTGCCGCGGTGCGGCACTTCTCTGAAAAGGTGGCGCGGTTTGGTGAGTCGCGCGTAGGGTTTGGGTCTCC
>Ga0182021_10012446_pt1 | contig 10106 bp, 6 predicted proteins | sample 612E3MmetaG_FD_120493 | JGI IMG/M metagenome (GOLD analysis project Ga0182021, IMG submission 120493) | Permafrost microbial communities from Stordalen Mire, Sweden - 612E3M metaG (Illumina Assembly) | ecosystem: Environmental > Terrestrial > Soil > Wetlands > Permafrost | place: Sweden... | reverse complement strand
GGCAATTTCGCGAGGCAAAAACCCCTTGTTGTGGGGAATGTTATCCGGGGTCTTTCCGTTTTTTCTGGTGGTTTTACATTTTCACAAACCCACCCATGAAATACGAGGGCATTTCCGAAAATGTGCTCATTGTGAAAGAACCTTTCCCTGGAAAGATACCGTATGCAAATACTGTGGGACTGCAGTTTCCAATGTTGAATCTACTTAATACAGACCTTGCGAACTTCCTTTAGATCGGTCAACCCTTGGAAGCATTTCAGGATACCGTCCTGTTTAAGGGTCGTCATACCATCCTCAATCGCCTGCTTTCTGATTAATTCAATTTCAGACTTACGTTTTACCAGCGCTTTGATAGCATCAGTTCCTTCAAGTAATTCATGAAGTCCCAGACGTCCCTTGTAGCCTGAATCCCCGCATTTTGGACAGCCGACCGCCTTGAAAAGCTTTATGTCAGCCGGATTGATTCCTGTTTTAGCAAAACCTTCTGGTCCATATTCGAGGATTATTTCTTCAAGTTCCTTCTGTGACGGGACGTATTCCTCTTTACAGGAGCAGAGACGTCGTGCCAGGCGTTGTGCAAGAATACAGAGTATTGCATCTGAAAAACTGAACGGATCGAGCTCCATGTCGAGCAGACGGGTAATTGTTTCCGGCGCCGAGTTTGTATGCAAGGTTGAAAATACCAGATGGCCGGTCAGAGAACATTCGATGCCGATTTCAGCAGTTTCCTGATCACGCATTTCTCCAACCATGATGACATCAGGGTCGGCGCGTAGAAACGAACGAAGAGCCGCAGCAAAGGTGAAACCAATCTTGGGGTGTACCTGCACCTGACGGAGTCCTCGCTGGGTTATCTCGACCGGGTCTTCGGCGGTCCAGATCTTCGTATCAATCGTATTGATAACCGAGATGGCAGAATGAAGTGTCGTTGTCTTGCCTGAACCGGTCGGTCCGACGACCAGAACCAGGCCATACGGCTGCTTGACACACGCATCCAGTACGCGGGAATTGCGCTCGGTTAACCCGAGTTTGTCGTAGGGAATCGGTTCCCCGGATGCCAGGACGCGCATGACTACATCTTCGAGTTGGCCGGCGGTCGGTACCGTTGCGACGCGCAGCTCCACATTGAGCGGACCGAACTTTTTAAAGTCAATCTTCCCGTCCTGCGGTTTGCGCCGCTCGGATATATCCAGGTTGCACATGATCTTGATGCGCGATGGAATGGCATATTTGTATTTGTAGGGAATTTTCTGGTAGACCTTACAGCGCCCGTCTATCCTCATCCTGACCTGCACATCTTCTTTGCCGGGGAACGGCTCGATATGGATATCAGAAACCTTGTTGTTCACGGCATCAATGATAATCTTGTTGACCAGCTGGACGATAACGCTGTCCTGTTCCGAAACCCTCTGTGACTCAGATTCAACTTCCGGATCATCACTTGAATCAAGTCTATTCAGAATATCATCGATGCTGCTTGAAGCGCCTGACGTCCCATTATGGTAAAACAGGTTGATATAGCTCAGGATATCTTCCCGGAAAGCACCAACAAAGCTGATGCGCTTGTATTCGGGGTAGACGAATTTAAGCATGTCCTGCCGCCCGAGATCGGTCGGGTCATCAATTATGATATCCAGAATACCGTTCTCAATCTTGTAGGGAACCCACCACTCCTTGCTTAGTCGATCAGGTTTAACCCGTTTGAGCAGATCGTCATCAAGCGGCTGCGATGTCGGGTCATAACTGACAAATTCGGTTCCAAAATAGAAAGAGAGGTTTTTAGCCATATCCTCCCGGCTGATTCCGAATTCACGCATCAAGACCGTGTCCATGCCCGCCTTGGCAACATCGGGATGGGTTGACGCTTTTTCCAGAATTTTGTCGTCAACCAGATTTTTGTCCAGAAGGTAATTGTAACGCGCCTTGTGGCGGATAACTTTCGTGGTAACCGAAAGCCGGTAGATGTTGTGGATGGCGATTGAGAGCGAGGTGGCCAGTTCCATGGCGTAGCTGATGTCAGTATCGTCGTAGGGGATATCCCCTTTTTTGTTTATGATCTGGATGACGCCGATCAGGGTGTCCTGGAATTTCATCGGCACACACAATACCTGTCTGGTGACAAAGCCGGTTTTAGTATCCCAGCTGTCGTCGAACCTGAGGTTGCTACCGATCATCTTCAATTCATGCTGGTCGTACGCATTTTTTATGTTGATGATGGTTCCGCTGGTCGCGCAGTAGCCTGCGAGGCTCGCATCGCTGATCGGCACAACGATCTGCTGGACCTCACTGCCACTTTTAACTTTAGAAATAAGCAGGTTGCGTTTGGAATCCGTCAGAAATATTGTTATCCGTTCAGCATTGAACAGTCCTGCAATACTATCCTTGATATGAAGCAGGATAGTCGTGAGGTTGTCGGCGGAGTGGATTTCGTTGATTTTGTCCATCAGCCGTTTGCGATATTCAAGCTGCTGTCGTAAAACGTCAGTTTCCTGCTGCATGGCATGGTCCTTTTTAGTAAATTAAAAGTACGTATCCCGTTTATCAGGGGCAAGGAAATAAACTTGCGTTAGAGTAGCAGATTATGAGTATATCTCAAGCGTTATTCAATATACGTCCCCGGTAACTCATCTGCTACTTTTTTGCCTCGAATCCCGCCGCAGTGGTTTAATCCATGGTTATCTCGGTGATATTAGAGATGACTTTGAACGGTGAAAATGGTACATGAAACATTATCGCGTATTCACATATCGCTGAGTGCCTTGGGGGTGCTATGAAATTGCGGATATTGGGAAGTGCCGGTGCAGAACTGCCAGACTTCAGGCCACCGGCTTTTTTGCTTGATGATCAGTTGCTCCTCGATGCCGGGACGATCGGTTCGGTGCTGTCGGAAGAAGAACAGTGGAAAATTCATACCATTTTCATTACCCATTCTCATCTTGATCATATTCGAAGTATTCCCGCCCTGGCAGACAACATCATAATCAGGAATCAAATCCACACGGTTTCAGTTCAGAGTATTGGTGAAGTCATTACGGCGATGCAGAATCATCTCTTTAACGACATCATCTGGCCTGACTTCACTAAAATTCCTACGGAAGAAAATCCGGTTCTAAAGTTTACGACAATCTCTCCGTATCAGGAAAATACCGTTCATGGGTACAGGGTTACAGCCATCCCGGTAAACCACACGGTTCCAACTGTTGGATATCTGGTGAAATCCGGCGGAAGAACTCTCGTTTATACCGGAGACACCGGTCCGACCGAGGAGATATGGGCACATTGTTCCGGTGCTGATGCTCTGATTGTTGAAGTTTCTTTTCCCGACTCCATGGAGGATCTTGCCTTGCTGACCAAGCATTTGACGGCGTCCATGCTGGTTAAAGAGCTTGCGAAAATAGACGTATTGCCGAAACGAATTCTTATTACCCACCCCAAACCGCAATATTACGACATTATTCACAGGGAAATCATAGCGTTGGCAATTGGTGGCGTCGAATTGCTGCGCGATGGTTCAGTGTATGAAATTTAAAGATGCTTAAAAGAACGCTCCGCTTTCAGTCGTTACCCCATGTTTACCCACTGTAAAATATATTTTTAATCTTGCTAAAACAGGCGCTTTTCAGTATGTTCGTCGCTGTTACCCACTTATTTTATTCCGTTCGGAGGAAGCATGTACAGTCAGGCCGGCAAGACAAAATTTCAGGTTGATTTTCGTCAGCATCTGCGTGACCAGAATATCAGCGGCAACCTGGTTCATCTACTCTGTGAAATTGCCGAAGCAAGCAAATATGTGATCAATGCAGTTCGAACCGGCGACCTGGGTGTTGCCGGCACTTCCAACCTGTACGGCGAAGAGCAGCTTGCCCTTGACGTCCTCTCCGATCGCATTATGCGCAAGCGTCTGCAACATTCCGGAGTTGTGTGCAACATCGCATCTGAAGAGATGGAGGAGATTTTTCAGGTTACCAGCAATCCGCAGGGGATGTTTTCCGTCGCATACGATCCTTTGGATGGTTCTTCGCTGGTTGATGTAAATCTGGCGGTCGGCACTATTGTCGGTATTTACCAGGGGGATAATCTGCTTCAGCCCGGTCGAAAGATGGTTGGCGCAATTTATATTCTGTACGGTCCCCGCGTCTCTTTGGTGTATTCGGTCGGAAAAGGCGTTTATGAATTCACGATGAACCAGTTGATGGAATATACGCTTACCCGCGAAAATATTCAGATGAAACCGTCCGGTGATATTTATTCTCCCGGTGGTTTGCGCAAGAAATACAGCGAGGGTAATGAGCGTTTTATCCGCTATCTGGAAGATAAGGGTTCAAAGCTGCGTTATTCCGGTGGGTTTGTACCGGATTTCAACCAGATTCTTATGAAGGGGAAGGGGGTCTTCATGTATCCGGCCCTTAGTGATACTCCGAATGGCAAACTGCGCCTTCTGTTTGAGCTTAATCCGATGGCGTTTTTGGTCGAGCAAGCCGGTGGTGCCGCTACAAACGGTGAAATTCCGATTCTCGATATTGTTCCTGAAGGCCTTGATCAGCGCTGTCCGGTCTATATCGGCTGCAGGGAAGATGTTGCCAAGGCGGCGGACTTTTTGAACGGCACCTGCTAAAGGAAAAGCTGCCATGAGAGCTTCTGAACCGAAACCAGATATCCTGCCTCAGCGCCTCTGCAGTGAGATTCAGCTTTTCGATTTGTGTTACCTGGATTCGTGTGGCCGCAAAAACGGCCGTTTCTGCACGAATTCCGCCTTGCTGGATAAATTTGAAAAGATAGCTGAAGATGAACTCCGTGCTCCTGAGCGTTTTGTTTCTGAAGAGATTGATGACGCTGAAGTGGATAACAGTGATGGTGATGGATATGAAGATAAGGGTGCTATGGAGGATTTCGATGCTGTAGAGGACGACGGCTGGGAAGACGAAGAGTAGTAAATCGTCAGAAATATTTCGTGGATACCTACCGCGGGGTCCGGATTCGTCCAGACCCCGTTTTTTTTATATAAAGCGCTTTCCAGCACAATCCTCCCACTGTTTACGGGGGATCGAAAGAAAGAGGTCGGCAATGGCCGGATCGAATTGAGTGCCCCGGTATTTGATGATTTCGGCTTCGGCCACGGCGAAGGGGAGTGCCTTGCGGTACGGGCGATCGGTTGTCATGGCATCCAACGTGTCAATTAATGCGAAGATGCGGGAGCCGATCGGAATCTGTTCTCCCTTGAGCTGTTTCGGGTAGCCGCTGCCATCAAAGCGCTCATGGTGGCAGAGGATAATCTCGGCCGGCGTCTTTAAGAAGTTTATCTCTGACAAAATGGCATAGCCAACTTGCGGATGCCTGCGCATTTCGATCCACTCACTCTCATCAAGCTGACCCGGTTTGAGCAGTATGTTATCGGAAATGCCGATCTTTCCAATGTCGTGAAGCAGAGCACCCTTTGACAGTTCCTGCAGTTCCCTTCCGGTCATGCCGAGTTTTCCGCCCAGAAAAGCGGCAAAGTTCATAACCCGTTCCGAATGTGAGCCAACCTCTTTCTCACGGGCATCCAGGGCTTTTACCAGTGCGGTCAGAGTGTTGTCGTAGGCGCTTGAGAGTTCATTCATGGTTTTACGTAACTGGGATGTCTGTTCCATGACCTTGAACTCAAGGCTTATCTGATAGTTTTTCTTTTCAATGGCAAGGCAGCGCCGCTCGATCAGATTCTTTACGGTCAAGACCACACGATTGATGCCGAACGGTTTGGTTATGTAGTCATCAGCTCCGAGATGAACACATTCCATTGCGGTGTTCATATCGGAGAGTCCCGTAATCATCAAAACTGCGATATCCGGGTTAACTTTTTTCAGGTCACGCAGTAATTCAACTCCGCTTCTGCCCGGCATCATGATATCTGAGATGACGAGATCAACCGGTTGCTCGCCCAGAAGTTCAAATGCTTCGTCTACATTGGCAGCCTGATGACAAATATACTTCTCCTGAAGCAGGGCGGAAGCAAGCAAATCTCGAATCATCTCTTCATCATCAACAATCAGAATATGTTCTTTCATTCCTTTTGTTCTCCATGTGTAGTGGCTTCCCCACGCAGGCATTTCTGCACAAGCCTGGCAAGAACTGCGGGGGTAAACGGTTTTTTCAAGAACGTAATCTGCTCACCCGGGAAGTCAAAAGCGTTTAAATATTGCTCAGAATACCCCGACATAAACAACAGTTTGACATCCGGATATTTCTGGCACATTTCCTTGGCCATCTCGAGGCCGGACATGTCAGGCATCAACATATCGGTCAGAACCAGATTGATCTTTTCACCAGTCCGGTCAAAAATCCTCAGTGCCTCCAGAGGCCCGTTTGCGGTAAGAACGTCATATCCCTGAGAACGTAGCGATACGGCGGCAAAATCCAGTACTGTCTGCTCATCTTCGACTATCAGGATCAGCCCTTCACCGCGCTCCGGTATTGAAGTGATTCCCGGAGTACCGGACAACTCCGTGTCCCCGTGATGTTTCGGCAGTCGCGGGATGTATACTTTGAACTCCGTTCCGATACCTATCTGGCTGCGTACCAGGATAAAGCCATTGTTCTGTTTCACAATTCCATACACTGTTGCAAGTCCGAGGCCAGTTCCCGATTCAGCTTTGGTTGTGAAAAACGGTTCAAAAATCCTGGCAATCACCTCATCGCTCATCCCCATGCCGGTATCACGAACCGAAATGACGACGTAATCCCCCTCCAGAGCCCCACTGTTTTTGCGAACAAAGGTGGAATCAATGGTGCAATTTGCTGATTCAATCGTAATAGTTCCACCGCGCTCCATTGCATCCCGGGCATTTAAAACCAGATTCATAATAATCTGTTCAACCTGACTTGGATCAGCGAGCACCATACTGATATCATTTGAAAGATTGGTCGTAAGGGAGATGTTTTCACCGATCAGACGACAGAGAATCTTATGAATACTGGCAATGAAGATGTTTATATTTATCGGTTGCGGGTCGAGTATCTGGCGTCGTCCGAAAGCAAGCAGTTGACGAATGAGAGCGGTTGCCCGTTCACCCGCATTGATAACCTGCTCGATGTCTTTGACTGCCGGAGAATCTGAAGCGATTTTTTGCAGGGCGAGTGTGCTGTATCCGGTAATTACGGTGAGCAGATTATTGAAATCGTGGGAAATACCCCCCGCAAGTTGGCCGATCGCTTCCATTTTCTGGCTCTGACGGAGTTGATCCAGTGTTGATTTGCGGATCAATTCTGCCCGGGCGGCAGAAATAGCAAGAGCGCAGGAGTGAGAAAAAACTTCAAGATCGATAATATCATCTTGTGAATAACCATGTTCACAATTGGCCAGTCCGATCATGCCAATTGCCGCCGAACCGATTTTAAGGGGAAAACCGGCAAAGGTTGAGATGGTGGCTGAACAGATGTGGCAGGAACAGGCTTTCCAGTGGTTGTCTTCAGGGTAGTTTGCGACTATCGATCTGTTCTCGATGATCGGTGCCATAATCAGTGATGCATGGAGAGGAACTTCATACTGGCCGTGGAGCATGAGTTCATTTTGCACCTCTTGAAAACCGTGAACCGGATCAAGTGATGTCATGGACAATGCCAATACGCCGGCATTACCGTTGGGAAGCATTTCATACAGAATTGCAAGGGAGGAACTCGTAACCGTCATGCAGGTTTCAAGAATTATTTCTGCCATCCGGTTCAGATTGCCATGTTCCATAAAATCAAGATTAGCGTTGTTTATTGATTCAATCAGTTTTAAGCGTTGCTGTTGATGCTCTTCGGCGTGTCTCTGATCGGTAATATCCTCGGAAACTTTGATTAAATGGGAAACTGAACCGTCATTCGATTTAATTGCCGAAATAACGGCTTTTTCAAGATAATGGGTACCATCCTTACGGCGGTTGGAAAACTCTCCGCGCCATTCAACACCGGAATTCAGTGATTCCCACAAGCGGTGGTAAAATGCAGCGGACATCCGTTCAGACTTGAGAATCGCCGGAGTCTTGCCGAAAACCTCTTGGGATGAATAACCGGTCACTCGACAAAAAGCGGGGTTGACATACTCTATGATTCCGGTGTTATCAGTGATAAGCACCTGTCCAAAACCAATCTCTGAAGCTCGAAAAAACTTACGCAATTCTGCTTCAGCAAATTGACTGACTACATCAGATATGTCTTGGTCTGAATTCATCCCGCAGGCACCTTTGTATATTTTTTATCTGGCAGGTGGTTTATTGCATGCGACGTGGATTTGTACCACTTAATTGTCATATTTTCAAGTAGCATGAGCTATGATATGTATCGGTGCATAGTTAGGTACATTTACTATGGATTTTAACACCTCCGGGAGGATGCTTGTTTTTCTATATTCTTGTCATAATAATCCGGATATTCGAAAATAATTGACTGCCATGACACGCCGTTGGCCGTTCCTTATTCCCCTTTTGTTCATGACTGCCGGTATGGTTATATCCGCTCTCAGCGGCTATTTTTGTACCATTCCCTCTGTTGTGGCCGTTTTTTCATGTCTGCTACTCGCATGCTTTCTGCCGTATACGGGGCTTTTTACTGCCTGTACCGCCCTGTTTTTCTTTTTCTGGGGTCTATGTTCCCTGCAGCCTTGGCTGTCTCCTGAAACCTTCTCATCCTCTATCAAAGCAAAAGCCTCTGCCAACCCCGTAACCATCGAAGGGGTTATTTCTGCACGTCCTTCCGTTTCTCCCGAAGGAAGCCGCCTGACAGTTCAGGTCGAGCGCATAATCAGGGGAGAACGGGCGGAACCGGCGTCAGGCTCTGTGCTGCTGTCTGTCAGCGAGGGAGATGTTTTGCTGTCCCGCGGAGACCGTATCCGCTTCATTTCCCGTGTCTCAGTGCCTCGTCTTCTCGGCCTTCCGGGCGAATTCAATTATTCCCGGTATCTCGCATTTCAGGGAATTTCTGCTACCTGCCGGGTTGCCTCTCAAAGCGAGATCGTTCTCATTCGTGCCGCCGCTGTTGAATCTCATCAACGTACAATTGACCTGGCAGCGCGACATATGGGTGATGCTATCCGGGGTTCAATCCCTGATGAACGGGTCTCTTCAGTCCTGACGGCTCTGCTTATCGGCGATCAAAGGAGGATTCCCCACGATCTTGCTGATGCCTATACGAAAGCGGGGGTCAACCATATCCTGTCGATTTCCGGTTTTCATGTCGGCATTATCGCGGCATTCATTTCACTGCTGGTGGTATGGCTTCTGACCCGCTTTGAATATCCGGCGCTGCGCTGGAATGTCCGCAGAATCGCGGTGCTGATTGCCGTTCCGATTATGGTGGCATATCTGTTCCTGACCGGCTCCGCTCCGGCAACGGCTCGCTCGGTGATCATGCTAACGGTCTTTGCCTTGGCGCTCTTTTCAGAGCGTGAACGTGATTCAATTAATACACTCCTTCTCGCAGCATTTTTTCTGGTTGCGATCAATCCGCCAACCCTTTTTGACGTATCATTTCAACTTTCATTTATCTCACTGTGGGGGATACTTCTTGCGGTTCCGCTGATCATGAAGTGTACGGAAAATGTCGGATCTCACTGGCTGCGGGTCGTGATCCAGTTTATCGCAGCATCTGTTGCTGCATCGTGCGTAACTCTGCTGCCGGTGCTGTTTATCTTCAAGGTCGCTTCGCTCAACGGCATTCTGACCAATTTTCTGATTGTACCGCTGCTTGGCTATGGTGCGGTGCTGACCGGATTCGTTGCCCTGCCGCTGGTGACGCTTTTCCCGATGTTTGCTCACCTGCTGCTCTGGCCGGCAGCGGCACTTGTGGAGGTATCAAACCGGTTTATCCTCTGGTGTAATTCCCTTCCAGTGCTTACGTTTCACGGCATTACTGCGTGGGATATGTTCTTTTTTATGCTTTTCATGATCTGTGTGACTTTTTTGAGGAGCAGGTTTCTGCTCCTGGTTTCGGGAGTACTGATACCGGTCACCGCCTTCGCCCTGCACCTGTACACGTCAACCGCTGCAGATGGCCGCCTGCATATTACTATGCTCAGTGTCGGCCAGGCCGAATCCATGCTGGTGCGGCTTCCGGATGGCTCGACTCTGCTTGTGGATGGCGGCGGCTAT
>Ga0182021_10012445_pt1 | contig 10106 bp, 8 predicted proteins | sample 612E3MmetaG_FD_120493 | JGI IMG/M metagenome (GOLD analysis project Ga0182021, IMG submission 120493) | Permafrost microbial communities from Stordalen Mire, Sweden - 612E3M metaG (Illumina Assembly) | ecosystem: Environmental > Terrestrial > Soil > Wetlands > Permafrost | place: Sweden... | reverse complement strand
CGTCCGGTCCACTGTCGGCAGAGCGCTTGCAGGGCGACTTAACCCTCGAGGGCGCCGATGCGGTGGTGAATGTTCGCAACGTCCAGAATTGTCATGTGCACGTGCGTACCATGGGCGGCCCGATCACGCTCACCGATGTTACCAATGGCCACGTGGAGATCGCCTCGATCAGCGGCGACGTCCATATGAAATCCGTCACTGGGTCGCTGGTTCAGGTCGTTTCCGGCCGCGGAAAGATCTTCTACGATGGCGATTTCGGCTCCGGTGGCGACTATCGGTTCACCACCCACACCGGCGATATCGAGGCCCTGGTTCCGGCAGATGTCTCGGCCGATTTTAGAGCGCACTCCGTACTCGGCCGAGTCCAACACGATTTTCCTCTCCAGCCCAAGCACTCACGCTTTCCGGTCGAAGCAGGACGTTCCTTCCTGGGTACGTCTGGCAAAGCATCATCGGAAGTCGTGCTGCGCTCTTTCAGTGGTAAAATCCGCCTCAAGCAACGCTGAACGTCAAGTGCTGATCATCACACGAGAGAGAAAAAAACACGGAAGGCATGTTGATCCAGTTGCCTTCTTGTGTCATGGTGCGTCATGGCAGTGCGTGCGGTGTTTCTGGTGGGATTTATGGCTTCCGGCAAGAGCAGCGTCGGGCAGGAACTTGCCCGGCGGCTGGGCTGGGATTTTGTGGACCTGGATGCCCGTATCGAGTCTCGCGAGCGGCAAACCGTTCCCGAAATTTTTCGGGACCGAAGCGAGCCCGGGTTTCGGCTCGCCGAAACCAGCGCGCTGCGCGATCTGCTGACCGCGTCGCTCGGACAAGACAGCGTGGTCGCGCTCGGCGGCGGGGCGTTCGTACAGGAAAGGAACCGCGAATTGTTACGGCAGTGGCCAACGGTTTTCCTGGAAGCGCCCGCATCCGAACTCTGGCAACGGAGCCTGACGGATGGCATAGAACGGCCGCTGCGGGGAGATCCAGACCAGTTCGCTCGACTGTATGCGGAACGCCTTCCCTTTTATCGCCAGGCGGCCGTGGTGGTAGAAACCACGGGCAAGCAGGTGGCTGCCATTTGCCTCGAGATCGAAGCTGCATTGCAACTTGGAGGAACTCCGGAAGACGCGGGCTCGGGCTTAGCTCGAATTAATGTCACAGGTTTCGGAACAGGAGAATCACAGTGAAGCTGAAGTTGTCTCATCGGCTGCTTGCTTTCATGATGGCGGTGGTTGTGATGGTTGGGTACATTGCGGCGGGGTCCTGGGCGAGCGCCGCTCCCCTGTCAAAAGAGAAGGAGAAAGAGAAAGAACACGAGGGGAAGAAAGTCGACTCCGGTTCTTTCGGCGTCTCCCAGAATGGCCATCGTGTAGGAACCGAGACGTTTTCGATCTATCAGACCAGCAATGGCAGCGTCATCGACTCCGAGTTCAAAACGGAAAATGCTCCCATCCCGGCCGTGCAGACCTCCGAGATGCAGCTTACTGCCGCCGGGGATATCCGGCGCTACGAGTGGAAGGAGTTGAGTCCGGGGAAAGCGGAATCGGTGGTGCTTCCGAATGATGATTTTCTGACGGAGAAGTGGCGCACTGGGCCCGAGGAGAAAGAACATGAACAGCCCTACCTGCTGCCGCTGTCGACCAGCATCCTGGACGACTACTTCTTTATCCACCGCGAAGTGCTGGCTTGGAAGTTCCTGGGCGCATCCTGCAAACAGGACAAAGGGCAAGTGCAGTGCCCGCTGAAGCAGCGCGCCCAGTTCGCAACCATGAACCCGCACCAACACTCTTCGGCGCCCCTCAGCGCGGAGTTCCTCGGCCGGGAAAAGGTGAGCCTGAAGAGCGGGCCGCAGGACCTGCTCAAACTGGAACTGAAGACCGAAGCGGGAACCTGGCAACTCTGGCTCGACGATCAGTTCAAGGTCATGCGGATGTTGGTTGTAGGCGAGAATACCGAAGTGGAGCGCGATTAGATCGAGGCGATCGGGTGCCCCGTCCAAGCTCTGCTTGGGCGGGTGAGCGGCGCAAACCTCAGTTGGCTGAAGGTCAGCCTCTTTCGGCATTGGATCGCTCTTTATTTCCGGCGATACGATAAGGTGCGCCCGAGAAGAAGTCGTTGGCATGCGGTACCGGACCGGTTGGGATAACTCTTGACGATTCTTGATTCACGCACGTCGCGGGTTCTGTTCACGGCTTTTCTGTTCGCCGTGGGGTTGGGCTTTCTCTATGCGGCGCGCCGAACGCTGATTCTTTTCCTGTTCGCCATTTTCTTTGCCTACCTCATTAATCCGGCGGTGGGGCGGCTGGAAAAACTGGTCCGCAGCCGCGTCTGGGCAATCGCCATCATTTACCTCCTGCTTCTCCTTGGCTTGGTAGTGGTCGGCCTTCTTGTCGGCCCCAGAATTGCCCGGCAAAGCGCCCGCCTCGGAGAGTCGCTGCCTGGACTTATGGATAAGGCCGGCACCAGCCAGTTCTCCGGCCAGATCGGGCAACTCGCCGCGCAGATCGGAAAAGAACACGGCTGGACCAAAGACACACAGAAGCGAATTCAGGGTTTTTTGATAAGTCACCGGGAAGATTTGTCCGCCCTGGCGCAGCACATCGCCTTTCGAGCAGCCGAGGCGGCGCAGCAAGCGTGGGTGCTGTTTCTAGTGCCGATCCTGGCCATTTTTTTTCTGCGCGACGGTGGCAGCTTTCATGAAGTGCTGGTGGCGCTGGTGCAGTCGCGCACGCAGCGCGAGTTTCTGGAAGATGTTCTCCAGGATCTGAACCAGATGCTCGCCCAATTCATTCGCGCCCAGTTGACCCTGGCGGCGCTGTCGCTGCTCGCCTACACCTCAGTTTTGGGTGCGATGCGAGTTCCATTCGCGCTGACGCTCGGCACCGCCGGCGGCGCGCTGGAGTTCATCCCCATGGCGGGACCGCTGCTGGCAGGTACGGCCATGATGATCGTCGCCGTTCTGGCGGGATATCAGCACTGGGCCTTCCTGCTGTTGTTCTTGCTCGTCTGGCGGATGGTGCTCGACTACGCAATCTCTCCCCGCGTCATGGGAGCCAGTGTGGAATTGCACCCGCTGGCGGCTTTGTTCGGCATTCTCGCAGGCGGCGAAATTGCCGGAGTGCTCGGCGTCTATCTTTCCATCCCGGTGATGGCCAGTCTGCGCATCGTCTGGCGTCGCTGGCGCATCTACGCCGAAAAACGCAAGTTCGGCCCCCTCAACGAGTACTCTTTGGGGAGAAGTTAGCTCTCCGCCACTGGCCGCGTGATGAGTCCTACGGTGGAGCGACGGGCGTCTCGCCCGTCCAGCCAGCCGGGCGGGGACGCCCGGCTCTCCACCAGAGCCTCTAAGACGGCGCAGCCGCGCCTGTGTTCTTCACCGCGTCCACATCGACTTTGCGAAGAAACTCGGCCGCCGCTTCCGGCAGCACCGTGTTGATGAACATTCCCGAGCCCAGCTCAAATCCGGCCATTCGCGTCAGCCGCGGGATCACGCTCAGATACCAGTGAAAGTACTTCACGCCCACGCTCTCGGCGGGTGCGCTTCGAATCGTAAAATTGAAATCCGGGTCCGCCAGCCCGTGGTAGAGCTTGGCCAGTATCGAGCGCAACATCCGCGCCAGATCGTTGATCTCCGCGCCGCTCACATCGCCGAAGCTGGCCATGTGCCGCCGCGGATAAATATGGGTACAGAACGGAGCCGGCGAGGCATACAGTTCGAGCGCCACGAAGTGCTCGGAAATCGCAACGATCCGGGTTTGTTCTTCTAACTCCTCTTCCAGCATCTGACAAAACATACACTCGCCATAATCGTCAAAGTGCCGTAAAGCGTGTTGAAAGCGCTCGCGCACTTGCAGCGAAATCACTGGCGTCGCAATGATCTGGGAGTGCGGGTGTTCCAGGCTGGTGCCGGCGTCGGGCCCGTGATTCTTGAAGATGGTAATCAGCGCGATGCGCCGGTCCAGGCTCAGTTCATCGTAGCGAATTTTATAGATACGGAGGATTTCCGCCATGTAGGAATCGGGCATGAGGGCCATAACCTCCGAGTGGTCGGGCGTCTCCACGATCACATCGTGAACCCCGAAGCCGTTTACCGACCGGAGCGACCGGTGTACGGTGCGCGTCGGCTGCACTGCGCGCGAAAGCGCCGCAAACTTATTCGGGATCACTCGCGCGTGCCACGGAACCTCCATCGAGGTGGGTATCCGCATAATTTCCGGCGGCGTCAGCTTCTCGTTCCCCGGACAAAAAGGGCAGTTCGCGACAAACGCTGCCGCCGGCTTCCGTTCGCTGTGGCGCGCCATTTCTTCCGGACGCCGGGCGCGCTCGGTTGCGATCACAACCCATTCCTTGGTAGCAAAATTCTGACGCAGTTCTGACATAGTCACTCCTGGCAGCCCGTCGTGTAAGTTCGATTTGTATCAGGCTATGCCTTTAGGCATACCGTAATTCCCGCGTCATAAATGCGCCTTTAGGCGTTGGTTTTGCGCGCTGGCGTTTTACCGCAGGCTGCTAGGCAAAGCCTACATCCAAGATCGAAAGTCGAATAGTCACCGAGGGTCGTATTCCCGCATCTCGCGAGACCTGGGCCGCCACGCGCATCGCATTCGCCGGTCGATCAGCGGCGGCATTCCCTGTCGAAAATTTCGCTGGTATAAAATCAAAACTTATTATGTCAAACAAGCTTCCTGTAGGAATTCTCGGCGCCACGGGCATTGTCGGCCAGCGCTTCATTCAAATGCTGGAGCGCCATCCCTGGTTCGAAGTCGCATGGCTGGCCGCTTCCGACCGTTCGGAAGGACGGCCCTATGCCGAAGCTACGCGCTGGCGTTTGAAAACTGCCATCCCCGCTGACGTCGCCAAAATGACGGTTGCGCCCGCCCAGCCCGAAGGCGCCCCGAAAATTATCTTCGCCGCTCTCGATGCTTCGATCGCCCGCGAACTGGAGCCGCAGTTCGCCGCCGCCGGCTGCGCCGTCGTTTCCAATTCGAGCGCGTTGCGCATGCAGGCCGACGTTCCGCTGGTGATTCCCGAGGTCAACGCCGATCACATCCAGTTGATCGACAATCAGTCATGGCGGCGCAACTCCGGCGGCTTTGCCGTCACCAACCCCAACTGCTCGGCCATCGGTCTGGCGCTGGCGCTCGCTCCCTTGCATCGCGCGTTCACTCTGGAGGCGGTGATGGCGGTCACCATGCAAGCGGTCAGCGGCGCCGGATATCCCGGAGTGCCTGCGCTCGATATTCTCGGCAACGTGATCCCTTACATCGCCAAGGAAGAAGAGAAGATGGAAGAGGAAACGCAAAAGTTGCTGGGGACGCTGAACGGTTCGCGCGTCGACCCTGCTCCCTTTGCCATGAGCGCGCAATGCAATCGCGTTGCGGTGGAAGACGGCCACACGGAATCGGTCGCCGTCCGCTTGAAAAAAAAGGCCGCGCCCGAGGAGATCATCGCCGCCTGGAACGATTTTCGCGCCGAACCGCAGCAACTGCGCCTGCCCAGCGCGCCCGATCAACCCATTGTGTACATGATTGCCCCGGACCGTCCCCAACCCCGCTTCGACTGCGACCTTGGCGCAGGCATGACCACGGCGGTAGGCCGCTTGCGTAAGTGTAACGTCCTCGACTGGAAGTTCACCGTGCTCTCGCACAACACAATTCGTGGCGCCGCCGGCGCGGCCCTGCTCAACGCCGAACTGCTCAAGGCGAAGGGGTATCTAGGGTGAAAACAGTTGCCAGTTGCCAGTTGCCCGTTACCAGTAAAAGCCGTGCCGACAGAGGTTTGTCTGGCCACTGGCCACTGGCAACTGGCAACTGCTCTAAGGAGCACCCCTGCCCATGATCGTGATGAAGTTTGGCGGGACCTCCGTACAAGACGCAAAAGCGATTGACCGTGTCGCCCACATCGTCCAGGGCCGACTTGCGGACCGGCCGGTAGTGGTGGTCAGCGCCATGGCCAAAGTCACCGATTCCCTGCTCGCCATGGGAAAGGCTGCCGGGGGCGGCGATCGCAAGAGCGCTCTCAAAATGGCGCGCGCCTTGCGTGAACGCCACTACGACACCGCCGGAGAACTGCTCGGCACCGCCCTGTTCACTGAATTCCACGGCGACCTGGGCGCCGACTTCGAAGATCTCGACGAATTGCTGCGCGGCATCGGCGCGGTCGGTGAGATCACTCCCCGCACCTACGATTACGTTGCCTCTTTCGGCGAAGTGCTTTCGAGCAAGATCGTGGCTGCCGCTTTAGTCGCCCGCGGATTGCCGGGTGCGCACGTGGATTCGCGCCAGGTTCTGCTGACCGACAGCAGTTATACCCGCGCGGTCCCTCAGACGGATGAAACCAACGAGCGTCTGCGCAAGCGGGTCCAGCCTCTGGTCGAGGCCGGCAAGGTGGTCGTGATGGGCGGGTTCATTGGCTCCAACCGTGCCGGCATCACCACCACCATTGGCCGCGGAGGGTCGGATTTCTCCGCCGCGATTTTTGGCGCCGGCCTCAATGCCGAGCGCATCGAAATCTGGACCGACGTCGACGGCATGATGACCACCGACCCCCGCCTTTGTCCCGATGCCCGCCGCATCAAGGTCATCAGCTTTGACGAAGCCGCCGAACTCGCCTACTTTGGCGCCAAAGTTCTGCATCCGGCAACCGTGCTGCCCGCGATTCAGCAAAATATCCCGGTCTATGTTCTGAACTCGCTGAACCCGACCTGCGAAGGGACGAAGGTCACGGCGCGCGCCCCGCGCTGCACCAATATTTTCAAGGCCATCGCGCTCAAGAAAAAAATCACGCTGGTAGAGATCGCCTCGCCTCGCCGTCTGCTGGTGCATGGATACTTGAAGTCCATCTTTGCGGCCTTCGACGACCACAACGTAGCGGTGGACGTGGTTTCCACCTCTGAAGTCAGCGTCTCGGTGACAGCCGAGACCAACGAAGCCATCCCGGCGCTGGCCGCCGATCTGGCGAAACTCGCGGACGTGAAATACGAAGGGCGGAAGGCGATCGTCTGTCTGGTGGGCGAGAATCTGCGCGAAACACCCGGAATCGCCGCCAAGGTCTTCGGCATTCTTGAGGATGTGAAGATCCGCATGATCTCGCAGGGCGCTTCCGAAATTAATCTGACCTTCGTGATCGAAGAGGACGACGCGGCCGAGGTAGTCCGGCGCCTGCACCACGCATTCTTCGCCGAGGCGGATCCGGAAGTGTTCGCGTAAGTGCATCTAACCGCAGAGAACGCAGAGTACGCGGAGAAAAACAAAAGATTAGGTTTAGCATTGGTTCCCAGATTTTCTCTGCGCGCTCTGCGTGCTCTGCGGTTCAAGGTTTGCGTATGAATCTCCTCATTCTAGGCCGGGGCAAAACGGGATCGTTGGTTGCGGAATTCGCGCGCGCGCGCCGCCACAATGTCCGCACCTTGGACGTTGACGAAAATGCGAATGCCTCCGCCCTCACTCCCGCTTTTCTTGCTCCCTTCGACGTGGCCATCGACTTCACCACGCCCTCCGCGCTCGTCGCCAATGCCGAAGCCTGCATCCGCGCCAAGAAGAACCTGGTAGTCGGAACCACCGGCTGGTACGAGCAATTGCCGCGCTTGCGCGACATGGTGCTCTCCGCAAGAACCGGCTTCCTCTACGGATCGAATTTTTCCATCGGCGTGAACCTCTTCTTCGAGATTGTCGCGACCGCAGGGGCCGCCCTGAAATACGATTACTCGGGCGAGATTTTCGAGCGTCATCATGCGACAAAAAAGGACGCGCCTTCGGGAACCGCGCTCACCATCCAGAAGATTGTGCGCGAGTCCGGAGGCAAGGAACTCGAGATTGTCTCCTTTCGCGAGGGCGACGCGGTCGGCATGCACGAGGTGGTCTTCAATTCTGCCGGCGATCGAATCTATTTGTGCCACGATGCCAAGTCGCGCCAGGGGTTCGCTGAAGGCGCCGTGCGCGCCGCCGAGTGGCTGGCCGGGAAAACCGGTTTCTTCGAGTTCCGCAACGTCTGGCGCGAGCTCTAGACAATGCTGGTTCGGGTTGCATGCCGATTGAGCGCACTTCATGTGAAAATCATTTCACGATGTAACGAGCGAGCGAGAGGGTATACACTAGGGGGCCGCTCTTGAACCCGAGAGAGGTTCGAGATTGAAGGAGAACCCATCATGGCGCAAGGAAGAATCATATCAACGGGCAACACCTTTACAATTGCCGTTCTAGCGTTAGCTCTCGGCACGGCATTGATGCCAGCCGCAGCCCAAACTTCCGCCGCGTCCGGTGACGGGTCCGCGCCCGCCGTCGTCCACAACACCTGGACCACCGGCACGAACATGCTCACCCCGCGCGAAGGCGCGGCCGTGGGCGTAATCGGAAGCAATATCTATGTCGTCGGCGGCATAACTGCGCCTTACGGTACGATCCTCGCCGTGAATGAAATCTACAACACAAAAAAGAAAACCTGGACCACGGGCGCCCCTCTGCCGACGCCGACCTGCTATACCGTTGGGGCCGTGGTTAATGGGATCTTGTACGTCATCGGAGGCTCCTACGGCACCGGAGAATATACGGACACCGTCTATGCCTATGATCCCGTCAGCAATACCTGGTCGACGATGGCCCCCATGCCCACCGCCAGAAACAGCCTCTCCGCCGTCGTTGACAAGGGCATCATCTATGTCATTGGCGGCTACAGCGGCAGCCGTGACACGACCGTCGAAAGCTACGACCCTGCTACCAATACCTGGTCCGAAGAGGCTCCCCTGCTGGTGGGGAAATCGACCGCAAATGTAGGTTTGCTGGGAGGAAAGATCCTGTCGGCGGGCGGCTTGTCCAATTCTGGTGTAACCGGTGACAACGAAGGTTACAACGTGAAAAAGAACGAATGGACTGAACTGGTGGCCGACCCCACGGTCCGAGACGCTAGCTGCGCTTGGACCATCGGCACGCTGTTCCATGTTGCCGGCGGCGGACTGGGCTCCGGCGCAACAACCACTGTCAATGAAGCCTATAGCACAAAAACAAATTCATGGACGACCCTGGCTCCCATGCCGCAGGACACCGGGTACCCGGGCTCTGCGGTCGTTGGTGGACGTCTCTATTGCTTGGGAGGCTACAGCAGCAACACCGGCGTCGTGGGTGCCGTCCAGATTTATCAACCCTAGGCAAATGTCCAGACCGTGCCCCACTCATCATCCACCTTGCGATGAGTGGGTTGTCACAACCCCCGCAGCGGAGAGACCACCAGCTCGTTCTTTCCTCCCATCCCCCAGTACCATGCCAGCCAAATGCACGTGAGGGAGAGAAGAGTTATCCTTAGCCATGGAACTGCGAGGCTGTGGTACCGCTCTGGTCACACCGTTCTCCGAGGACGGTGCTGTCGACGAAAACGCACTCCGCAATCTGGTTGCCTGGCAGGTCGAATCGGGCATCGATTTCCTGATTCCCTGCGGCACCACGGGAGAAACTCCGACCCTCACCCACGATGAATGGCTGCACGTCATCGACGTTACGATCGAGGTCGTTGCCGGACGCGTGCCGATTGTCGCCGGCGCCACCTCCAACTCGACGCAGGAGGCCGTCGCCAAAGCGAAAGAAGTGGCGGCGCGGCCGGGCGTCAATGCCATCCTCACGGCTTCGCCGTACTACAACAAACCGACGCAGGAAGGGCAATACCGGCACTTCCGCGCGATTGCCGAGGCGGTCGACAAGCCTGTGATCCTCTATAACGTGCCGAGCCGCACCTCCGCCAACCTGGAACCCGCGACTCTGGCGAGGCTGGGCGAGGTTCCGAATATCGCGGGCGTGAAGGAGGCCAGCGGAAACATATCGCAAATTGCGGAGATGCTGAACTTGATGCCAGAGAGTTTTCTGGTGCTTTCCGGCGACGACGTCATGACTTTGCCGGTGATCGCGCTCGGCGGCGTGGGCGTAATTTCGGTTGCGTCGAACGAAATCCCCCACGAAATGGCGGAGATGACGCGCGCCGCTCTGAACAACGACTGGCACACGGCCCGCACCATCCAGCGCAAATATCTTCCGCTGATGCTGGCCAACTTCGTCGAATCGAGTCCACTGCCGGTGAAGGCCGTCCTCGCGATGATGGGCAAAATCGAAGAAGTTTATCGCCTGCCCCTGCTT
>Ga0182021_10012443_pt1 | contig 10107 bp, 4 predicted proteins | sample 612E3MmetaG_FD_120493 | JGI IMG/M metagenome (GOLD analysis project Ga0182021, IMG submission 120493) | Permafrost microbial communities from Stordalen Mire, Sweden - 612E3M metaG (Illumina Assembly) | ecosystem: Environmental > Terrestrial > Soil > Wetlands > Permafrost | place: Sweden... | reverse complement strand
CGTGAGTGCACGCGGACTTCATCACCTCGTGTATGAAGTTGTGGATAACTCGATTGATGAAGCGCTTGGAGGATACTGCAAGAACATAGACGTGAGCATTAACAGTAACGGCTCTGTTACAGTGGAAGATGATGGTCGTGGTATTCCAACCGATATGCATAAGGAAGAAAAGCGTTCGGCTCTTGAGGTTGTTATGACAGTACTGCACGCCGGCGGAAAATTCGACAAAAACTCATACAAAGTATCGGGCGGTCTGCATGGTGTCGGTGTCTCTGTTGTGAACGCCTTAAGCGAGTGGCTTGAAGTTGAGGTGTACCGCGACGAGAAAATATATTATCAAAAATACAAGAAAGGTGATCCAGTTGCGCCTGTGAAAACGATCGGCAAAGCAGCGCGCGGCAAGAGCGGTACGAAGATCACATTTATGCCAGATGGAACGATTTTCAAGAACCGTATTTATAAATTCGAAACACTTGCTGAGCGTCTCCGAGAACTCGCGTTCTTAAATTCCGACGTAACACTGAACATCGAAGACACACGAACAAAATCTGAGGAAAAAGAAAGTTTTCATTTCAAAGGCGGTATAGTAGAATTTGTGAAATATATAGATTCAACGCGTCCGTCCATTATGAAAAAAGTGATGTACACAAAGGGCAGTGCTCAAGACGAGAATGGTCGCGCTGTTGAAGTAGAAATTGCCTTCCAGTATAACGATCAATATAACGAAAACTTATTTAGCTACGTAAACAACATCAACACACATGAAGGCGGAACGCATCTTGTTGGATTCCGGACTGCCTTGACTCGCACTCTCAACAATTATGCGTCAAAGAACGGTATTGTGAAAGAAGGCGGAGTGCAATTGACAGGCGATGATTTCCGCGAAGGATTGACGGCGGTGATCAGCACGAAGGTGCCGGAACCGCAGTTTGAAGGGCAAACAAAAACAAAACTTGGTAATAGCGAACTAAAAAGCATTGTCGAATCAATTTTTGGGCCCGCACTTTCCGATTGGCTGGAAGAAAACTCACCGGATAGCAAGCGCATAATAGATAAATGCCTACGTGCAGCAGAAGCACGCGAAGCAGCGAGAAAAGCACGAGATTTAACAAGGCGCAAAAACGCATTCGATGGGGGAGGGTTACCAGGAAAGCTTGCCGATTGTTCCATCAACGATCCAGAACACTGCGAACTGTATGTTGTAGAAGGCGATTCTGCCGGAGGCAGCGCAAAGCAAGGGCGCGACAGGCGTTTCCAGGCAATTCTTCCTTTAAAAGGAAAAATATTGAATGTCGAGAAAGCGCGAATACATAAAATTTTAGAGAACGACGAAATCCGTGCTATCTTTACGGCAATAGGCGCTGGAATGGGCGAGACATTTGATGCAAGTAAAATACGCTACGGCAAAATTATTATTATGTGCGATGCTGATGTAGACGGTTCGCATATTCGTACGCTCCTGTTAACACTTTTCTTCCGCTATATGAAAGAAATTATAGAGCTTGGACATCTTTATATCGCACAGCCGCCGCTTTATAAAGTTAAAAAAGGAAAACAGGAATTTTACGCCTTTGACGAAGAAGAGCGCGACGAAATTATTAAGCGTTTGAAGACCGAAAAGAAAGGCAAAGTAGAAAAAGTTGAAGAAGAAGAAAAGGAAGAGCGGCTTACAGTGAACGAAGATGGCGTGATAATTAAAGAAGGCGGTATGGCAATTTCACGGTTTAAAGGTCTGGGTGAAATGAATCCTGAACAGCTCTGGTCCACAACGATGAACCCGGAAACGCGCACAGTCTTGCAGGTTACGATTGAAAACGCGGCAGATGCCGACCGTACTTTTTCTATTCTCATGGGCGACGACGTGGAACCACGGCGTGAGTTCATTGAGAAGAATGCAAAATATGTTAGAAACTTAGATGTATAATGCTAAAAAGGAATAATGGAAGAAGAGAAATTTAACGATATGGCAACAATAAGCGAAAAAATAGTTCCGGTTGATATTGAAGATGAAATGCGGGGTTCTTACATCGATTACTCGATGTCGGTCATTGTATCACGTGCTCTTCCAGATGTGCGCGATGGTCTCAAACCGGTACACAGGCGGGTGTTGTTCGGTATGCAAGGACTTGGATTGGCAAGCAACCGCGCGTATAAAAAAAGCGCACGTATCGTTGGAGAGGTTCTCGGTAAGTACCATCCGCATGGAGACTCTGCGGTCTATGAAACGATGGTACGCATGGCGCAGGACTTTTCCATGCGATACATGCTTGTGGATGGACAAGGAAACTTTGGTTCTGTTGATGGTGACTCGCCTGCAGCTATGCGTTATACAGAAGCACGTCTTACCAAAATTGCAGAAGAGATGCTGAAAGATCTCGAAAAGAATACCGTTGATTTTGCGCCGAACTTTGATGACACACTGCAAGAACCAACAGTCATGCCATCGCTTATTCCCAACCTCTTGTGTAACGGCGCCAGCGGTATTGCGGTTGGAATGGCAACAAATATTCCGCCGCATAATTTACGGGAAGTAATTGACGGATGCGCCGCTTATATTAAAGATTCAAATATCAGCAACGAAAAGCTGATGAAACATATTCTTGCTCCCGATTTTCCAACCGGCGGAATTATTTACGGTTACGGAGGTGTAAAGGATGCATATACGACAGGACGCGGTAAGGTTGTTGTCCGCGCCCGCGCCAGCATTGAAACAGGCAAAGGCGAACGCCAGCGAATTATTATTACCGAGCTGCCGTATCAAGTAAACAAAGCATCATTAATTGTAAAGATTGCGGACCTCGTAACAGAAAAAAAATTAGAAGACATTTCTGATATCCGAGACGAATCTGACCGCGATGGTTTGCGCGTTGTTGTTGATCTGAAACGCGAGGCAAATGCCGAAGTGGTGCTCAACAATCTTTACAAACACACACCGATGCAGACAACATTCGGTGTTATTATGTTGGCGCTGGTGGATGGTCGCCCGAAGGTTCTTCAATTGCGCGAATTCATTCAGCAATTCATCGAACATCGCAATGAAGTTATCGTGCGGCGCACAAAGTTTGATTTGGATGAAGCTGAAAAACGCGCGCATATTCTTGAAGGGTACATTATTGCTCTCGACAACATAGACGAAGTCATTGCACTCATCAAAAAGTCGAAAGATGTTGAAAGCGCCAAACTTGGACTGATGAAAAAATTCAAGCTGTCTGAGATTCAAGCAAAAGCAATTCTCGACATGCGCCTACAGCGGTTAACAGGGCTTGAACGCAAGAAAGTTGAAGATGAATACCGTGAGACAATTAAGCTCATCGAGAAACTGAAATCAATCCTAAAGAGTAAACAGCTCCAGATGAAAATTATTGAAGAAGAGCTGATTGCTATGAAAGAAAAGTACGGTGATGACCGCAGAACCGAAATCGTTTATAAAGCGGAAGAGTTTAGCATTGAAGACATGATTGCTGAAGAAGAAGTTGTGGTCACGATCAGCCATAGCGGCTTTATTAAGCGGTTCCCTGTGTCAGGTTATCGACGGCAATCACGCGGTGGCAAGGGCGTTACCGGGGCTGCAACGCGCGAAGACGACTTTGTTGCACATATGTTTATCGCCAGCACGCATGATTATGTGCTCATCTTTACGGATAAAGGGCGCTGTTATTGGCTCAAGGTTTTTGAGATTCCTGAAGGCGGCAGAACCGCAAAAGGAAAATCGATTAACAATGTTATCGATAAAGATCCGAACGAAAAGATAGCTTCCTTTATTGCCGTCAAAGAATTTGACGATACACATTTTGTGTTTATGTTCACAGAGCAGGGCTTAGTAAAAAAAGTTGTTCTATCGGAATTTAGCAATCCACGACGTAATGGAATTTTGGCGGCGAACTTGAAAAAGGGTGATCAACTCACGGACGTAAAGCTCACGGACGCAACACAAGACATTGTCATCGGAACGCACAATGGACTCGCTATTCGTTTCCATGAAGACGAAATTCGTCCCATGGGGCGTTCGGCAGCCGGCGTGCGTGGTATTCGACTTGGCAAGGGAGATAAGGTAGTTGGCGCGGTAAATCTTCGGCGTAAAGGCACAACTATTCTTGTTGCAACTCAGAAAGGTTTCGGTAAACGCAGCGAAGAAGATGAATACCGCATTAGCCATCGTGGTGGTAAAGGTATCTTTACCGTAAAGGCCTCTGAAAAAACCGGAAAGATGGTTGCTATTAAAGAAATTGTCAATACTGACGATATTGTAATCGTTACAAGCGATGGCATGGTTATTCGCCAGCATGCAACAGATATTCGTGTAGCAGGGCGCAACACCCAAGGTGTCCATCTTATCCGGCTCAAGGAAGGCGATTCAATAGCTGCAGTTGCTGCCGTTGTTGCCGAGGAAGAAGAAGAAAAGCAGCTTGCCGAGAAAGATAAAAACAGTATTAACAACAAAGACTCTATGCCGGAGAAACCATCAATTGATGACGAAAATGAATTAAAGCAGGAAAATGTCTCCGCGCCAAATCCAGATAAAACTGAAAAGAAAAAACCTGTTTTATTAAAGAAAACGGTGAAAAAACAATCCCGTAAAAAGAATAGATAAAAGATAGAAATTAAACGCAAAGTAGGAAACCTCTATAATATTAGTGTTGATAGACGGGCTAAACGCCGACAATGATTCTGCCTTAAATTGTATTGATTTTTCTTCCTACCATTCGTGTCTTTATAGTTTGAAAAAATCTATAAGTTATTGCAATAAACAAAAGGAAATATTTTTCGAATATCATAAAATGAGTTTTGGAAAGAAAATTCAATACTGGTTTCCAGTTTTTCTCTGGATATGTTTTATCTTTTGGATGTCAACAGGTATGTTCTCGGCACAAAACACCTACTTGTTCTTCGAACCACTGCTGCGTTTTTTTGTGCCGTCAGTTTCCCATAAAGAAATATTTTTTTTTCATATCATCCTGCGGAAAATAGCGCATTTGACAGAATATTTTATCTCAGGTCTTTTACTCTTCCGTGCTTTTAGAAACGGCTCTGACAAAAAAAAGGAATGGCTCTGGGCGGCTTTTTCTTTATTCATTGTTGTGATTATAGCTTCAAGCGATGAGTTTCACCAATCTTTCGTCTCTACGAGAACGGCTTCTTTCGTCGACGTGGGAATCGATATATTGGGAGGATTCCTTGCTCAGGGTGTAAACGTAATCATGTTCAAGCGACAGCAACAATAAAATATTTTAGAGTTTATTTCGTTCAACAAGTATTCTGGAAAAGGAGCAAGCAGGAAGTAAAAAAGAGAAAGTCGAGGTTTCAAAATATCCTTCCTTCTTATCTAAATCGGTGCTGGTTGATTTTCAATAATTTTTATTTATGATATTATATTTCCCCTTCTACTATGGTTAATGAAATTAGTTAATGCAACAAGATCATTTTTCGCATTAATATAGTACTGTTACTTTTGAGCCTATAAAAATATACACCGATAGATAAACTCTGTGCATTTACGGTCACTTGATAATTTACGGCCGCTTGATATTCGTTAACAAGCGTTTGAATTTCCTGACCGACAATGTTATACATCTTCAAAATTACCATACCGGGCCATTGAATTGCATAGTTGATGGGTTGTGGATGGATTGAACGGATTCGAATAGTTCTGGCTTAATGTAAATCCCTCTGGCGGCGCAGATAGATTTGTTTCCACGCTTGTTGCAAGAGAGAAATTAACCGTTACACTTACAGGTGACCCTGTGCTTGTATGTTTTACCAAAGCAGTTGAAGCGGTTGGTTCGGTTGATCCCAGGTTATCGAGGGTGATCGAATAGGAACCAGGAGCAAGCCCGCCGATAGAAAACGCGCCGACGATATCGGTAATCGAGTACCCCGAAACTTGGTTGTTTCTTAACGCATAGACGAAAGCACCGGGGAGCGCAATCGATTTTGCGATTGATGAATTCACTTTTGTACTCACCTTGCCACTTACCCCAGTGTACCCGTTTGCGGACATCACATACGGAAGGACATAAATGTTAATTCCAGCAATATTTCCATTGACAGCTAGTATAGCAGCTTTCTTCCAGCGGTTACTTGCCATATCGGTTGTATAATATGCCGGTGTGTAGCTGCCCAAGAGTATCAAAAGCACATAATAAGTTCTTGATGGCAACCGGCCTGCAGAATAGGCGCCCAACGAATCGGTATCAAAAAACATTTATGCGCGGAGTTTTTAATGAAACAGGAGTCGTCCAAATATCTTTCGATACGATGATGCGTGAAGGAACTCCAACATCTTTTAAAGTATCTAAAACACTTCCGGAAATGGATCCTAAAACAACAGGAGGAAATTGAGAAAGTATAAAGTTTATATTCGCAACAGGTGTATTTTTCTTCCATGATGTTGTTGCAAGATGAAAACTAGATTGTTCTTGGTAAAATTCTGTTATCTATCCATCTGCTTATGAAAAAACAATATATGAACCCGAAGAAATATTGGTACTAAATGTGCCATGAGAAGAATCAATAATGAATAACCTGTTGTGATTCACCATCAAGCTTGCAGTCAATTTTACCGGCATTGATATCAAAGTATTTGCGGAAATCGTCAACAGAATCGTTGATAGTAAGTGCATAATTTGAGTTTACAAAAATAACTTCAACTTTTTTATCGGATTATTAGAATTCACCGATGCAGCGATCTGATATAACGCATCAAAGTTTTCTTGAATTGTTTAATCGGTTGTCATTTTATTACAAAGGATGCCTCCTTGGAACGCGAATAATTGCCGAAATCATCAACTACCAAAATGGTCCATACATACCCTCCTGAATCCAACAGCTTACCGCAATTTTCACCATGGAATTGAATTTCATTATAAATGGAACGCACATTTGTATACGACCAAACATCATTTCGCACACCAAAAATAGTCCGTTAAATCGTCAACGAAAACGTATAGTTAAAAGTAACATCAGGTGAAGACCATTTCAACAACGGCGTTGGCCCTGTTGTATCCTTTGCCGAAGTGGCAGTGTTTAACGTTGGATATGTAGAGGTTGCCATGTTTTCAATAACGCGCGATACGTAAAACGGATTGCTGTAATTTGTAGAACAAGAGAAATCTCTTGACCGAATCTGTAACGGTTTATTCACAAGCCACTGTATTGTGTTTGTTGGCAAATCATACTTATAGATGGTTATCTGAAATAAGCGGGAAGAGACAGCATAGGTCATCGGAAAAAACAGTGTATCGGAGGTCAAGGAGCCGCTCGAAGAATTCGTTACCATAAACCAAACAGAATCAATATCGGTAATGCCGTTTGGGTCAGCAACAGAGGCGGTAATATCGACGAAATACTGCGGGCCCGGATAATACCGATCGATTTTTCTGGAATAAATGTTTTGGGATACAATGTAAGGCGTTCCATTCAGACTGAATCCAACCTGCGCCGTGGTTTGAGCGTGCAAAACTATACATAGGAATTAACTTCGATAGGAATTAACTTCGAGTAGTGAGCTGATTAATACAATGATAGCAAAATATTCGTTCTGAATAAATCTTTCAAGCATAGACAACACATTACTGTTGCATCGAGGATAAAACAAGGCGGAACAGGAAAATTCGCAAAGCCGTTAAAGATGGAGCCCGTATTTGAAGCAGACTCCATCTATTCTATATAAATGTGGTTTTGTGAGGTATTATGCCGAACGCAATGCATTGACAATATTTAAGCGCGCCGCGCGAACAGCTGGTAAAAAGCCGCCGATAAACCCCATAAAGAGCGAGAAGAACAGCGACGCGAAAACGATTGAAGGTGACAACGCAAAAGAAAATTGCAGTTCAGAAAACGATTGGTAGTTCAATGTCGATATGGAAAAAAACTGTAAGAACGACGCCAAAAATAATCCGATTACTCCGCCGATGAACGCAAGGGAAAGTGATTCGATTAAAAACGCCGATAGCACACTACGACGCCTGAATCCGAGTGCGCGCAAGGTTCCCACCTCCACTGTTCGATTTGCTACGGCTGCATACATTGTTATCATTGCACCGATGGTTGCACCAAACGAAAAAACAACCGTTATGAAAATGCCGAGGATACGAATAAATGTTGCCATTCCCTCCGATTGTTCCTCAAAAAATTTCTTTTCAATCTTCGGCTCGAATTGTTGCAGCCGCGGTTCAGCATCAAATGCCGCCTTGAAGGCATTAAACGCATCGGGTTGATCGAGTTTAAACGTCATTGTTGAATAACCGCCTTGGCGATTAAAGGCGTCCTGCAATTGATCGTTGTCACCCCACATCTCGGAATCAAACCCGCTTCCGCCGGCATCAAATTTTCCAACAATTGTCCATTGATTGCCGCCGAAAGTAACCATAGAGCCTATTTTTGTATTGATAAAATTTTTTGCTATTGCTGAACCGGTGATAACTTCCCGCGCTCCCGTTCTAAACATTCTTCCTTCAACAATATGCACCTGCGGGCGTAAGAGGAATGCTTCTTGTGCAATGCCGCGCACCGTTACATTGCTTAATCCGCCTGTCTTTTTCTCCAAGTTGATGATAACAACTGTTTCACCGGATGCCAGAGGCTTACCGTCCGCTTGTTTTGCAATATGCGGCAGCGTAAGAAGGACATTATAATCATTACGGACAATAATGCTGGAGATTTCTCCGTTTGCAGATTTTCGTGCCACGATAACGTTATCCGGCATACCCGTTGCTACTAATGTCTTCTGAATACCATATGCAAGCATGAGAACCGCAGCAAACACAAAAACAACAAGTGCAATGCCTGTAATTGTAATCGCTGTCGTAAGCTTGCGCGACTTAAAATTGCGCAATGTATATTTTAGAGGAATTTTCATGAAAAAGACCTTTCAAAAAATCGCAAAGTCCGCGTAACCCAAAACAATCTTATATAAAATTTTTTATTAATTGATTATTGATCGCTGTTCATCGATGCGTGTTATCCTGCAAACCTCAATCCATCAACAATCTTCGTTCTCAATGCACGCTGGATCGGAAAGATCGAAGCTGCAATACCGATAATCAACGCAGCGCTAGCGGCAATAATGAGTGTTGAAGGAGTGATAAAAAAGTACGGGAAGAATCCCTTTGGCACAACAGCTTCGATGCCGGCAACGACAGGGTAGGTGAGCAGTACTCCTGCTCCTGCTCCGAGCACCGAGATGAACAAGGATTCGCCGAAAATAAGTCCGAATAAATGTCCACCGGAAAATCCGAGTGTCTTCAGTACTGCATATTCGCGTGTGCGTTCGCGGGCAGACATGATCATTGTATTGCCAAGCACGAGCATAATAATACCGATAATAATGTACGAGACAGCATTCATCGCGTTCAGCAGTGAACTGAATCCAGCAATAAAGCCTTGTGTGAACGCACGTTCCGTTTCGGTTTTTGTTGAATTCGAAGAGTTTTTATAGAGCGCATCAACTTGTTCCGAAATAGCGGCGGCTTGTGCAGGATCCTTAATTTTAATAATATACCAGCCAACCTGTCCCGCCCTCCTGGGCATTTCCACTTTCATACGTTCATCGATTGTCGACCAGTGAAAAAACATTTGCGTTGCATCGGTGGATTTATCGCGCGGTTTATAGATACCGCGGACCACAAATTCCCATTTCCCTGGATAAATATCCCCGTCGAGGGGAATAATATCGCCGATCTTAAAGCCGTATTGTTTTGCGATCTCTGAACCAACGATACACGAGTTGCGTTCCTGTTTGAATGTTTCGTATTCCTTCGCACTGATAAGGTATTCCGGATATACATTCATAATTGTTTCAGGATCTACGCCCATGCGCGCAAAGAAATTCCTTTTATCTTTATATGTTCCTCCGAACCAATTGGCAAAAGACACTGTTTCAACGCCGGGAATTTTTGCTATCTGGTCTCGGTACGAATAGGGAAGCGGAAAAATAAAAGAGACTGACTGCCGTGTTATAAGTCGATTTGCGGCTGTCGCCTCCAATCCCTCATAATACATATCTACAACGGTGCGTAAAACGCCGAACGCCATCACCGCAATTGCCATACCAAGGATAGTAAGCGACGTCCGGAGTTTATGGCGTAATGCATTTTTAAAAATAAGTTT
>Ga0182021_10012442_pt1 | contig 10107 bp, 6 predicted proteins | sample 612E3MmetaG_FD_120493 | JGI IMG/M metagenome (GOLD analysis project Ga0182021, IMG submission 120493) | Permafrost microbial communities from Stordalen Mire, Sweden - 612E3M metaG (Illumina Assembly) | ecosystem: Environmental > Terrestrial > Soil > Wetlands > Permafrost | place: Sweden... | reverse complement strand
CTGGTGTTGAAGGCGCAGCGCGGCACGCCGGTGTTGCTGCGCGACGTCGCCCGGGTGGAGCTCGTGCCTGACGAGCGCCGCGGCATCGCGGAATTGAACGGCGAAGGCGAGGTGGTGGCCGGTATCGCCATGGCGCGCTACGGCCAGAATGCGCTGGACGTGATCCGCAATCTGAAGGCCAAGGTTGCGGAAATCGCCTCCGGCTTGCCCGCCGGCGTGTCCATCGAGGCGGTGTACGACCGCTCGGACCTGATCCTGCGCGCAGTGGAAAACCTGCGCCGCACGCTGCTCGAGGAGAGCGCGGTGGTGGCCGTGGTGTGCGTCGTGTTCCTGCTGCATGCGAGGAGCGCCCTGGTGGCGATCCTGATGCTGCCGGTCGGCGTGCTGCTGGCCTTCATCGCGATGCACCTGCTCGGCTTGAACTCCAACATCATGAGCCTGGGCGGCATCGCCATCGCCATCGGTGCGATGGTGGACGCGGCCATCGTCATGATCGAAAACGCGCACAAGCACCTGGAGCGCATGCAGCCTGGCGATTCGCGCCTGGAGGCGATCATAGCCGCCTGCCGCGAGGTGGGGCCGGCGCTGTTCTTCAGCCTGCTGATCATCACCGTGTCGTTCCTGCCGGTGTTCACGCTCGAAGGCCAGGAAGGGCGGCTGTTCCAGCCGCTCGCCTACACCAAAACCTTCTCCATGGCGGGCGCCGCGCTGCTCTCCGTCACCCTGGTGCCGGTGCTGATGGCGCTGCTCATCCGCGGGCGCATACCCTCGGAGCAGTCCAACCCGCTGGTGCGCATCATGATCCGGGTGTACCGGCCGATCATTGCCTGGGTGATGCGCTGGAAGCGGCTTACCATCGTCCTTGCCGTTGCCGCCCTGTTGGTCACGGCTTATCCGGCGCTGCGCATCGGCAGCGAATTCATGCCTACCCTGAACGAAGGCTCGCTGCTGTACATGCCCTCGTCGCTGCCGAGCATTTCGGTGACCAAGGCGGCGGAACTGCTGCAGACGCAGGACAAGATCATCAAGACCTTCCCCGAGGTGGCTTCGGTGTTCGGCAAAGCCGGGCGCGCGGCGAGCGCCACCGATCCTGCGCCGCTGGAAATGGCGGAGACCGTGATCAACCTCAAGCCCGAGGCCGAATGGCGGGCCGGGATGACCATCGACAAGCTGATCGAGGAAATGGACCGGGCGGTGCAGATGCCGGGAGTGAGCAATGCCTGGACCATGCCGATCAAGGCGCGCATCGACATGCTGTCCACGGGCATACGCACGCCCGTGGGTATCAAGGTATTCGGCAAGGACCTGGAGGAACTGGACCGGGTCGCCAAGAGCATAGAGAGCGTGGTCAAGACCGTGCCCGGCACGACCAGCGCCTACGCCGAGCGCATGACCGGGGGCTATTACCTCGATATCGTCCCCGACCGCCTGGCGCTGGCGCGCTACGGCCTGGGCGTGGGCGAACTGCAGGACGTGATCGCCACCGCGCTCGGCGGCGAGACGATCACCACCACGGTGGAAGGGCGCGAACGCTATGCGGTGGTGGCGCGCTACCCGCGCGAATTGCGCAGTGACCCGTATGCGATAGCCACCCATATGGTGGTCCCGACCATGGAGGGGGCGATGATCCCGCTCGGGCAACTCGCGCGGGTGCAGCTGGTGAAAGGGCCGCCCGGCATCCGCACCGAGAACGCGCTGCTGTCGGTCTATGTGTTCGTTGACATCCGCGACCGCGACATCGGCGGCTATGTCAGCGACGCGCAGAAGGCGGTGCGCGAGCAGGTGAAGTTTCCGCCGGGTTACTACGCCACCTGGAGCGGCCAGTTCGAGTACATGGAGCGCGCCAAGGAGAAGCTGAAGCTGGTCGTGCCCCTTACGCTGCTGATCATATTCGTGCTGCTGTATCTCAACTTCCGGCGCATGACCGAAACCCTGATCGTCATGCTGTCCGTGCCGTTTTCATTGGTCGGCGGGGTGTGGCTGATGTGGCTCTTAGGCTACAACATGAGCGTGGCGGTGGCGGTCGGCTTTATCGCGCTGGCCGGCGTGGCCGCCGAGACGGGCGTGGTCATGCTGATCTACCTCGACCACGCCTGGGAGGAGGTCAAGGCGCGGCGCGCGGCCGAAGGGGGCAAGCCCTCGCTGGCGGATCTTTATGCGGCGATCATGGAAGGCGCGGTGGAGCGCGTGCGGCCGAAAATGATGACCGTGGTCGCGATCATGGCCGGCTTGTTGCCCATCATGTGGGGCAGCGGCACCGGCTCGGAAGTGATGCGCCGGATCGCGGCGCCGATGGTGGGCGGGATGATTTCATCCACCATCCTGACGCTGATCGTGATCCCCGCGATCTACGCGCTGGTGAAGGAGTGGACGCTCAGCCAAAGGCACGGCTCATAAGTGGCGACTTAAATCGCACCCCCGTTCTTGCAAAGATTCTATTTTGCGCGGACGAAAACCCGTCCGCGCGGATCGCCGATAGCGCACGGATGAAAAGCGCATCCGTGCGCTATCGGCGATCTTATATAAAACCCCCCGGCCGTGTTTGGCTTTTTTATCATAACCGTGTTTTCTGTACGGATGCGCTTCTTATCCGTACAGAAAACACCGTTGGCGCGCGCCGCGCGCAAAGACGACATCTAAGACGCCGTATCTAGCTTAGGTGATGGAGCGGCCAGCGTCACCAGATTCCTCAGCGTCAGATCGCGCACCTGCGCGTCGATCGCCAGGTTCAAGTTTGCCAGTACCGACTCGATCTCGTCCGGCACCGGAACTGCGTCAGGTCCCAGGTACTGCTCTTCGCCAGCCGCGCGCACCGTGTGCAACAGTTCTCCCAGCGTGATTGACCCGATGTCGCGGCTCGGCAGGTAGGCGGGCGGATCGTCACCGGTCTGCACCAGCAGGCCGTCCTGCTCTAGCGCGTCGAGCACCATCTGCAATGCGTAGCTGGGCACGTCCAGCCGCTGCGTAAGGTTGGAAAAGGTCCATGCCGGACCGCGCTCCTGATAGGCCTTGCCGACCAGATACATCAGCATCAGCGCGACGCGCTCCCGCATCCGGCTGCTCAAACGCGGTTCGCCCGGCTGCAGCACCAGGTATTCCGGATGCTGGGTGTAGAACGCGATGCTCGCACCGAGCAGCAGGATCAGCCAGTTGAGATAGAGCCAGATCAGAAACAGCAGGAAAATGGCGAAACTCGAATAGATCGCGGCATACTGGGTCGACATCCGCGCGAATTCGGCGAAGGCCCAGCTCGCCGCTTCCCACAGCAATCCCGCCGCGATCCCGCCGGTCAAAGCCGAACTCAGCCGCACCTTGGTGTTGGGGGTGAAATAATAGGCGAAGACGAACACGCCGATGACGAAGAAGACGGCGATCGCCTGGCCCATCGCATAGACGGCGCCCCCGATGGGTTCCAAGGCGAGCAGCGGCCGCAACTGCGCCGCCGCCATGACGCTGGAAGTGATGCCGATCACCGAAAATATCAGCACCGGCCCGATCAGCAGCACGCTGAGGTAACCGCTGAAACGCCTCGCGAAGCTGCGCAATTGCGCCACATGCCAGATGAAATTGACTGATTCCTCGATCTTCTGCATCAGCGATATCACCGTGTAAATCAGCAATGCCAGGCCGATCGAGCCGAGGACTTTGACGTTCAGGTTTTCGATGAACCTGATGAGCCACTTGCTCGCCTCCGCGCTTTTCTCGCCCAGCGGCGCGAGGAAGTTGAGCAGAATCGGGTCGATCTGGTTGTACACCCCGAAGGCCTTGAGCACGGAGAAGCTGAGTGCGAGCAGCGGCACCAGCGACAGCAGCGTGGTGTAGACCAGGCCCGTGGCGCGCAAGGTCAACTGGCCATAGGCGAGGTCGCGCATGAGCACCAGCAACAGCCGCGCCAGCGTCATCATGCCCGCTTTCCAGGCCGACATCGATCCGAGCCGGCCGCCCCAGATCGCGCCGTAGACGGTGGACTTCAGCCAGGCCGGCTTTACCGTCAGCATGGGATGGTCTGGTTCGGCAAGCGACCGGACCCCGGCGGCATGGCCACGTTAAATATCCCCCCACAGTACCTGCAGCACCGCGAGCGCCGCAACTGGCGCGGTTTCCGTGCGCAGGATGCGGGGCCCCAGGCTGACCGGTTCGAAACCACTCGCTTCGGCAGCCTGGTATTCGGCTGGCGCGAGACCGCCCTCGGCGCCGATCAGCAGCACTACGTCGGTCGCGCGCGCCGCCCGCTTCAACGGTGTGGCCGCATCCGGCGACAGCATCAGCAGCCGCTTGCTGCGGTCGACTGCGGCGAGATAGGCGAAGAACTTCTGCACCGGCGCGACCGCGGGCACGCGGTTGCGCCCGCATTGCTCGCAGGCGGCGATGACCACGTGCTGCCAGTGCTGCAGGCGTTTGTCGGCGCGTTCGCCGGCGAGTCTCACCACGCTGCGCTCGGTGGCGAGCGGCTGGATCGCGCCGACGCCGAGTTCGGTAGCCTTTTGCAGGCTGTAGTCCATGCGCTCGCCGGCCGAGATGCCTAGCGCCAGCGTGATCGCGAGCGGCGACTCGCGCTCGGCCGCATGGAATTCGGTCAGACGCACCCTCGCTTCGCGCTTGTTCACGGCGACGAGGCTGGCGCTGTACTCGCCGCCTTCGCCGTTGAACAGATGCAGCGTGTCGCCGATCTGCAGGCGCAATACCGTCACCGCGTGCCGGGCGGCAGCTTCGGGCAGGACGATTTCCGCGCCGGGCGAAAGCGGTAGATCGCAGTACAGGCGCGTTCCGGCAATCCGGGGCACTGGCGGCATCATGTTAAAATTCTAACACTCGTCCGCCTGGCTCCTCAGATATATGGCAAGCCCGCGCAACTGCAGGGGAAGTGCATGAGCCACGCCATCGCGGTGGAAGACCTGGTCAAGTGCTACGGCGAGGTGCGGGCCGTGGACGGCCTGAGCTTCCATGTGGAGCGCGGCACCACCTGTGCGCTGCTGGGCGGAAACGGCGCCGGCAAGACCACCACGCTGGCGATGCTGCTCGGCGTGCTCCTGCCCACCTCCGGCAGCGTGCGCGTGCTGGACGTAGACATGGCGCGGCAGCGCTACCGCGCGCTGCCGCGGATGAATTTCACCTCGCCCTACGTCGATCTGCCGAAGAAGCTCACGGTCGAGGAAAACCTGGTCGTGTTCTCCCACCTCTACGGCCTGAGACAGATCCGGCAGCGCATTGCCGCGCTCGCCGACCAGTTCGAGTTCGCGCCGCTGCTCAAGCGCCAATACGGCACGCTTTCGGCGGGGCAACGCACCCGCGTGTCGGTGGCGAAGGCGCTGCTGAACCGCCCCGAAGTGCTGCTGCTGGACGAGCCTACCGCTTCGCTCGACCCGGACATCGCCGACCGCATCCGCGCCCACCTGGTCGAATACCAGAGACAATCCGGCGCCACGCTGCTGCTCGCTTCGCACAACATGGTCGAGGTGGAGCGCATCTGCCACCAGGTGCTGATGATGAAACAGGGGCGCATCGTCGACCGGGGCTCGCCGCCCGAATTGATCGCGCGCTACGGCCGCAGCAGCATGGAAGAGGTTTTTCTCGACGTGGCGCGCGCCGAGCACCGGCCGGCAGAGGTGGCGGCGGACGAGGTGCATGGATGAGCGGCGCGGCGCAGCGGATCTACGGCATGGTGCTGCGCCATGTCTACCTGTGGCGCCGGTCCTGGGTGCGGGTGCTCGAAACCGCCTACTGGCCGACCATGAACATGGTGCTGTGGGGTTTTATCGCCAAGTATCTCGCCACCAACTCCTCGGTGGTGGCGCAGGTGCCGGCATTGCTGATTTCCGGCCTGCTGCTGTGGGAAGTGCTGTTTCGCGGCCAGCTGGCGTTTGCGCTGGCCTTTCTCGAGGAATTGTATTCGCGCAACCTCGGCCACCTGTTCGTCAGCCCGCTGCGGCCGTTCGAACTGATCGCATCGATGATCGCGGTGAGTTTCCTGCGCACCTGCGTCGGCGTCGGCGCGGCGGCGGCGCTGGCGATCGCCCTGTACGCGGCCTCCATCTTCGACCTGGGGCTGCCGCTGGTGGCTTTTTTCGCCAACCTGCTGGTGACCGGCTGGGCGGTGGGACTGATGGTGGCTGCGCTGGTGCTGCGTTACGGCCTGGCGGCGGAGAACCTCGCCTGGGGCGTGATTTTCGTCATCGCGCCGATTTCCGGCATCTACTATCCGGTCAGCGTGCTGCCCGGCTGGCTGCAAAGCGTGTCCTGGTGCCTGCCGACCAGCTATGTGTTCGAAGGCATGCGCGGCGTGCTGCTCGAAACCGAATTCAAGTGGGACCTGCTGTTCGGCGCGGTGGTGTTGAACGCGGTGTACGTCGCGGTAGGCGTCGGCATATTCTTCACCGCCTTTCGCGGCGCACGTCAGCGCGGCGCGCTGTTGCAGATGGGGGAGTGAGTGGGACTTGTGCGGGCCCGCGCCGTGGCCGCGTTGGCGACCGGGACTCGCTAGTCGGCTTTGATATTCGCGGCCTTCGCCACCGCGGTCCATTTGGCGATGTCCGCAGCAATGATGCGCGCGAACTCTTCCGAGCTGTTCCCCACCGGATCGATCGCCAGGCCGGCCAGGCGTTCGCGGATTTCGGCAAGCCTGACCACGCGCGCCACTTCGTCCTGCAGCTTCTTGACGATCGCGGCCGGCGTGCCGGCCGGTGCGAGCAAGCCGCTCCATAGAACGATCTCGATGTCGGGGACCCCCGCTTCGGCCAGCGTCGGCAAATCCGGCCACGCCGGATGGCGCGCCGCGGACGTAATGGCGAGCCCGCGCACCCTGCCGCCTGCGAGCGGGCCGGTCACCGGCGGCGGATCCGCTATGGTCATGGTCACTTGGCCCGACATCACCGCATTGGTCGATTCATTGCTTCCCTTGTACGGTATGTACGCGAACCTGGCGCCGGTCCTCAGGTTGAGCAACTCGCTCGCGAGCTGGAACGGCGCGGCGCTGGCGCCGTAATTGGCTTTGTCCGGATTGGCTTTGGCATAATCCACGAGGTCTTTGACCGAGCGTATCGGCAGCGCCGGGTTGACGACCATGATCAAGGGAAACGAGCCGATCATGGAAATCGGCACGAAATCGCGCAACGGGGAATAGGGTAGCCTGGAGTAGGTGGCCGGATTCATCGCGATCGGGCCGGACGCACCCATGAGCAGCGTGTAGCCGTCGGGGGCGGCCTTGGCGACATACTCGGCGGCGACGATCGACTGCGCGCCGGGCTTGTTCTCTACGATCACGGGCTGGCCCAGGCCTTCCGCCAGCTTCGGCGCGACGATGCGCAGGACGATGTCGTTGCCGCCCCCGGCAGCGTAGCCGACGATAATGCGGATCGGCTTGGCCGGAAAATTCCTCGCCGGTTCATCCTGCGCCCAGACGGATGCGGCGAGCAGCGCCGCCGCGAAAATCCCGGCTATTGCGCGGCAACCGATCGCGAGGGCCATGTTGCGTTGCTGTGTATGCTTCATTCGGAGTGCTCGGCTATAAAGGTGTTACGCGCACGGCGAGCACGGCGGCCTGACCCGACTCGACGGCGGCCAGGCAGCGGGCGATGGCGCCGGCCACCTGCCCGGGTTCGCTCACCGCTACGCCGTAAGCGCCGAACGCGCTGGCGATCTGCTCGAAATGCCGGTGGTCCCCTTCCAGGCCGGCCTGGAAGGCGTTTGCCGCCGCTGCCGTTCCCTTAGGATAGACGCGCAGCACCGCCTCCTTGACGGCCTGCCATCCGCCGTTGTCCAGCACTATCGTGAACACGGGCAGACCGTACTGCTGCGCCACCGCATAGACCGATGTGGGCGTGGAAAAATGAAAGCCGCCGTCGCCCACGATCTGCACAACCCTGGCGCCAGGCCGGGCGAGTTTCGCGCCGAGCGCCATGCCTCCGCTGAAGCCTAGCCCGCCGCCCGACAGGCCGAAATAGGTTTGCGTCCGGGTGCGCATGATCTGATTGAGCACGGGAAGGGTGTTGCGTATCGCCTCGTTGATGACGATATCGTCCGGGCGCAATAGGGCGTTCAGCGCAGCGCAGAGGAAATCGGGCGAAATCGCGCCCGCTGTTCCGCTCACCCCCGCCGCGGTCGCGATCCGCTGCGCGCGCACCTCCCCTGCGCTCTGCCACCCCGCGATCCGCCTTGCCGCGCGGACGCGGAAATCCGCATCGGCCTCGGCGCGTACAATCTCCAGCACCTGCCCGAGCACCGTGGCACAGTCGGCTTGAAGGCGAAGGTCGGTCGCGAACCCCCACATCGGAAAGTCCTTCTTGATCGCGTCGACATCGACGTGCATCCAGCGTATGCCGCGATTGTCTTCGACGAACTTCGGCAGCCAGGGCACGTCCACATCGAGCAGCAAGCCGACGTCCGCTGCGGCGACGGCCGCGCTCGCGTCGAAACCGGCGAAGCAGGGCGAATCGCGCGGGATGTTGAGGTAGACGGGATTGGATTCGAATACGCGGATGCCGCACTCGCGCGCGAGCGCATCCAGCGCCGCCACAGCCTCGGCTTTGCGCCCGAGGTATGACGTGATTGCGATCGGGTTCTCCGCTGCGAGCAGCTGCGCGGCGATGCGCCCCGCGATTTCCGGCGCCGTGCCGCCGGCATGCACCGGGCCGTAACGCGCCGGCGGAAAGGCGCGTACCGCGGACTCCTCCCATAGCTCCGCCAGAGTCTCGCGTGGCAATGACATATAAACGGGCCCGGCGGGATCGCTTTGCATCAGGGCGTGGCCGCGCGTCAATGCTTCTTTCGCCACCACGCCGGAGGGCAGGCTGTATTCCCATTTGACATATGGCCGCACCAGGCTGCCGATGTCGTAAGGGTCCTGCACGAAATGCACATAGTTGTCGCGTGATCCCGGCAATTCCCCGCGCAGCGTGTAAGGCGACTTGCCTGCCATCAGGAACACCGGGACGCGGGCGCGGAACAGGTTATGCATGCCCATGCTCGCATTGGCCGTTCCCGCGTCCACATGCACCAGCACCGCCTGCCCGCGGCCCGTGATGGCGGCATATCCCCCCGCCATGTGGATGGCGACATTCTCGTGCGGACACAAAATCACCCGCGCATGCGCGCGCCCGTCGCGGTCCCAGCGAGCGAGCTCCTCGATCAGCGAGACGTGATCGGTGCCGAGGTTCGCGAACAGGTATTCGATGCCGAGGTCCGCCAAGCCTTCGAGAAAATAGTGCGCGGTGCTATGGCTGGGCATTCTCGACGCGCTCCATTCAACTCTGAATCACCGTGCCGCTGCTCAACAGGCCCTCGATCTGATCGGCCCCGAAACCGAACTGCCCGAGTACCTCGCGGCTGTGCGCGCCGAGCATCGGCGGCGGCCGGTGCACGCGCGATTGCGCGTCGCGGTCGCCGAGAGCCATGCCCGGCATCCTTATCCTGCCTGCGGCCGGGTGTTCCATTTCCACGATGACGCCGTTGTGTTCCGTTTGCGGCGAGGCGATCACCGCATCGTACTCGGCGATCGGCCCGCAGATGATGTCGCGCGCCTCCATCGCGGCCTGCCACTCCGCGGTGGTTTTTACCGCGAGGCGCCGGCCGAGCGCCTCGGCGAGCTTGGCGCGATTGGCGACGCGCGCCGGATTAGTCGCGAAATCGAGGTGGGCCGCGAGCCCCGGATCGCCAATAACCTCGCACAGCGCCTTCCAGCGATCGTCGTGATAGGCGGCGATCATGATCCAGCCGTCACTGGTCGGATAGGCTTCGTTCGGCGCGGAGTAGGGCGCCGCGCTGCCGATGCGTGCGGGCTTTTCGCCCGAGGACAGATACGAAGCAATGCCGGACTGCTGCAGCATCAGAGCGCTGTTGTACATGCTCACGTCCAGGTGCTGGCCGCGCCCAGTGCGGTCGCGCTCGCGCAATGCGGCGAGCACCGCCGTGGTGGCGAGAAAGCCCGTGGTCATGTCCACCGCGGGCACCTGCACCTTGGCCGGCGGCGCGCCCTCGCCGCCGATGGTGCTCATCAGCCCGGAAACCGCCTGCACCATGCCGTCGACGCCGGGCTTGTCGCGCCACGGGCCGGTTTGGCCGTAAGCCGAGATCGAGCAGAACACGATGCCCGGCGCTTTCGCGGCGACCGCG
>Ga0182021_10012441_pt1 | contig 10107 bp, 6 predicted proteins | sample 612E3MmetaG_FD_120493 | JGI IMG/M metagenome (GOLD analysis project Ga0182021, IMG submission 120493) | Permafrost microbial communities from Stordalen Mire, Sweden - 612E3M metaG (Illumina Assembly) | ecosystem: Environmental > Terrestrial > Soil > Wetlands > Permafrost | place: Sweden... | reverse complement strand
ATGAATAATAACCCGCTGTTCGAAATCTACGGCTACGAATATATGAACAACCCCGTAATTTGTTCCCAGATTAACAACTTTGTGGCCATTAACAGCGTCGCTTCCATCGACCTGACCGGACAATGGACCGTCGGCGTCACCAATACTTACGGCGCCTATTTCCCAATTGCCGGCGTCATGTCCAAAGGCGGACGCTCCATTTTGGCGACGCCTTCGACCTCTAAAGCCGGTACGGTTTCCCGTATCACCGCCAGGTTTGCCGCCGGCGCGGCCGTGACTTTGCCCGCAGCATTTGGCGATTATGTTATCACTGAATTCGGTATCGCCAGGTTGTTTGGTAAAACATTGAAACAAAGAGCTCAAGAGCTCATTGCCGTTGCCCACCCGGATTTCCGGGCGGATTTGAAAAAAGAAGCCGAGAAAATGTATCCCTGATTCCTTTACTCATAGTAAATTAACAAAACTCAAGGATATAGAAATCGATTCTCTCTCCTTCTTAAGGGCTATAGTCCCGGAGGTACGAACGGGAGAGATTAAGAGAGAATTATTTGGGGGTTAGTCCTCTCGCCCCCTGAGGACTGCAGTCCGAAGTACTTTTTACATTAAGTCAAAATGTATTGTGGGAGAGAGTTAGAGAGAGGGAAAAAACGGCTAAGACGGAAACCATATCAAGCAGGGCCTGAGTTACAAAGTCCCAGAACGAAGTGAATGGGAGAGGGGCGCAGCCCCTCTAAGATGGCGTACCTGCAAACCAGTTTTACAACAATAGTCTTTCATAAAGTAACTTTTCATCTTTAGTTATCCAATAATTTAGTGAAATGTTTAGTGAGTAACTTTTTATATGGTGTATTTCACTAATTTTACTAGTTAGCCAAAGTGTTAAATTAGTCTATAATACATTGACAATATTGTTTCATAATATTATTATTAAACACGTTATGTATATTCAGGTAAGAGAAGTGACATTTCAAGAGGTATGGCATGGATCTACTTAAAGAGTATCATCATTTTAAAAAAGAACTAATTAATAACACTGATCGCCTAGCTAAATGCGAACGTTATTTAGTAGATACGTTATTGACATCAGAAGTGCCGGATTCCAAAAGAGATAGCAGTATATGTTGGGAGTTGAAACATCAAGCAGGTTGTAGGCAATTCGCATCGATTCTTGCATTGAAAAGAGGATTACCAATTGAAGTATGCCTCGTCGGCTTACTCTTTCATGACGTTTATTCTGCCTATTTTGGAAAATATAAAGACCATGCGCACAAGAGTGCTGAGTTGACTAAAAAAATCCTTATTACAATAGGAGGCTTCTCGGACGAAGAATTAGACCAGATTTGGCGTATCATTTATTACCATAGTGACAAGCATATTTGGACAAATGATCCTTTCCAAGAATTAGGAAAGGATGTTGACGTTCTAGACTGTTTCCTATACGAAGGTGCTTTTGACTATTATCTAGGGAATAAACCTTTAAAGGTATTTAAGTGTTATCTTAAACGAGCAAAAAACGTGTGGGCCGAACTAGGATTACCGGTTGATATACGATTTGATCTTCTCGATGGTTATGGGGATTCCTGGTTCCAACTTTTAGCAACATTTCACGATGAAGAAAATATAATCTTTTTAGCTACACTCTTAGAATTGTCAAGCTACAAGAAGAGCCAGAACTTTCGCCAACCACCTTTTTGTATTGCCTTAGAGAAAGATATCAATGGTCTTTACGGTAATCTTGAGGGATGGACAAACTATATTGAAAATCTTTCGGTTAAATTTGATGATTCGGTAACTGGTAAAAAAATCCAAACTGCCTGCCTGTTTCTAGGTGATACATTATTAAACAAGAGCAATTTAGTCCACCAATCCCTTCTTGACAAAGAACATAGGATAGTTACTGAGGAAAGATTAAGAGAAGCAAAAAATATCTTGGCTCCCTCAGTAAACATGTCTAATATGCAAAAGCACATGTTGCTTTTTTGGCCTCTAATAGATATATATGAATCGCTTTCTGGTGATGGTATGCTTTCACGGTTAGAGGAACTCGGAATAAAGTTAGGTGAGGAGGAAAAGTAGTAGCTATGGATAGAAACTACAACCTTAACGAGTGGCGCCCATGGCAACAAAACGCGTCTCCAATGTTACTAACCCTCACGCTTAACGCTGGTATGCATGATCTGCGAACATATTTTGGAATGGCATTATGGACATCACTGATTATATTTGAGGATAATCAGGCACAATGGCTCTTTAGGCCGAAGGAGCTAAAGTTATTAGGACAAAAAATGATTGATTTTCTGATGTGTCCTCCTTACAGGGTGTCCTACCTTACTGGTTATGATGATGCCGAGGATAAGCTACTAAAGAGAGCTCATGAGATCCAATTTCTAACCGAATTTGAAAAACTCTCCAATGAATTATTGATTAATACCTTCGAAGATTATTGCAAATTATATTATAACTGGTATAAATTTGGGTGGTTTTGTGAACCAATTCAATTTCAATCACAGGATATTCTAACCACTTTCCTAGAGAAAGAATTGAAAAAGTCGCAACCAGAACTTGATGTGTCTGGAGCGATACAAGCACTCTTGACTATTGACTCGGATTCTTTCTATGCGTCGGTTCTAGAGGATTTAAGCGAATGCGCAGAAGCATTAGGAGAAGCACTTAGAAACAAGCAATTATTGCAAAAGATACAATCTGTAGAAAAAAACGCCGACTTCGCAGACAAGTGTGCTAAATTAGTTTTTGATAACGCAGCAAATGGCAAGGAAGAGCACTTAAGACCACTAATCCGAAAATTAAGAGACCATTCCACTAAATACTACTGGAAACAGAATAATTACTTTTCGACTAAGTTTCTTACTGCAGAAGATATATTAGTAGAATTGTTCTCTTTAGAAGGCTTTGACGTATCAAATCCAGTTTCCCCTATCAAGAAACAGATTAAACAAATGAAAGAAAATAGGGAAACACTTCTCTCAATTAAAAGCGTTTGGCTAAAGCAGATTCCACCCTACCAACGGAGTATTGCAATCCTCGCTAGTTCAATAGGCGGTTCTCTTTTCGATAGAAGAAAGAAGATCATAATGATAGCCAATGCTGCCTTTGATAATATTCTTAACGAGGCTGCCAGAAGAACAAATAATGATATTAGTAACTGCCGTTTATTAATTCCGCAAGAATTCTCCTATTTCCTTAAATCACCAGGCGAATACAAGGAGCGCTTTGAAGAAAGAAAAAAAATCTTTCTTGTGTTTCAAGGTGACTTCCCACTTCTTGATGAATTATTTGTTGACATATCCTCTAACGTTCAAAAAGAAGAATTACAATATAACACTTTTGCTATGACCGAGCCGTTTATCGCCGAGGGTTTAGCAGCTGATAGGGCAATCATGCAGTTGAATTCCCGTCTGAACTTCTTGTCTGGAAGCGTAGGTGCGGATTCAGAGCAATTGAAAGGAGTTACGACTTATTATGATCTATCTGAACCTTTGATGGTAGGCAACGCCAAGATAATAAGAGACCCTAAAACAGAAAGAATTGAGATAGGAGAAATTTTAGTCGCCCCTTCAACTACACCTGATTATGCAAATGCTATCAATCGATGTAAGGCAATCATAACAGACTGGGGTGTACAGACTTCCCATGCAGCTATAGTGTCTCGAGAATTAAAAAAACCATGCATTATTGGCACCAATTACGCTTCTCAAGTTCTTCATAACGGTGATATGATCCGACTTGATTTCAAGCAAGGTTTAGTTGAGGTGATCAAAACATCGCAGGAAAAAGCAAATGTGGATTGATGCCGAACCGACGGTGGTACAGGTAGGTGGCAAAGCTTATCAATTGTATAGGCTAAAACAATTGTGCTCTGTTCCACCATTTTTTGTCATCACATTTCAGGATCCAGCCGAAATTTCTGATCCTAAGAATCAGTTGATAATCCACGAACAATGTCTTATTAAGAAATTCGACTTGATGGCGGTTAGGAGTTCTGCTAGTTGTGAAGATTCACCACAAACTAGCTTTGCAGGGATGTTCAAAACGGTCTTGGGTGTAAAACCACCTGAGATCATTAACGCTATAAGAGAAGTATTGGGCTCGATTTTCAACAAGCGCGTAGCCGATTATTGTGAAGCTCGCAGTATTGATCAGAACAAAATTCGAATGGCAGTGATCGTTCAGAGAATGATAAATAGCCGTGTTTCTGGTGTGTGTTTTACTAGGTCACAGGACGAGAGAGGACCTATTCTTATAGAAGCATGTTTCGGACTTGGCGAGGCTCTTGTATCTGGGAAAATAACGCCGGATTTATATATAGTAGATAGAGGTAATTTCCACATTACGAAGGAAACCGTAGGGTATCAACGGTTTGTGTTAAAGTTATCTGAAGAAAGTATGACACCATTCTATGAAGAGTTGCCATTTCATAAACGAAACGCAAAAAAATTGAACAATGTACAAATTGTCGATGTAGCACGAACTAGCCTTGTGATTGAAGAAAGTCTTAGCCTAGAGGTAGCTGATGTTGAATGGGCTTTTGAAAAAGATTCTCTTTATATTTTACAAGCAAGGACTTTTTCTGGTTTTAAGAATGATCGATAAGGAGAATAAATGTCATTAAAAATAGAACGGAAAGAACTTTATGACCAAGTACAAAGAGCTATTGGTCACACCCCTCTAAAAAAATTAGAATACATAAAAATACCTCATAATAATGTGATTTTTTTCAAAGAGGAATATCGTAACCCCACCGGTAGCCATTATGACCGAGAATTTATAAGACTTTTACGGTCACTTGAGGACAGAGAACTTATTATACCCTTTAAAACACCTCTCGTTGAAACAACTACTGGCAACGCTGGAGCTTCGTTCGCCTGGCTCTGTCGCGTATTAGGTTATACCTGTAAAGTTATCATACCAGAAGATGTACCAAGTGCACGTATAGCTCAGATCAAATCATTTGGAGCTGAAGTGATTCTTTCACCTTCTAAACAATATGTAAAGGGTGTGATAGAAACTTTGCGGAGTGAACTCAGAGATAAAAATAAAAATAAGGAGGAATATTGCCCTAATCATGCGGCAGATGAGAAGTACTGCATAGAAGCTATGAAAGATCTTGGCCGAGAAATCGTTGATGATATTTCAAAGTTAAATCAAAATAGGATAGATTATTATGTTAGTGCTTTAGGTAACGGTTCAAGTTTGAGAGGTGTGGGTGAAATACTAAAAAATGCATTTAGTACAAAAATTATAGGTGTGGAACCCTTAGCCTCACCATCAATTTTTATAAAAAAATTCGGGAACGAAATATTTTATAAAGAATATGGCTGTGATCCTAAATTTGGTCCACACGGTTTGCTTGGTACAGGTGCTTGGGGAACAGACTTCCAATTCCCAAATACAAGATTTATGCAAGATGAAATTGACGAAATAATATTAGTTACAGAGCAGCAATGGGAGGAACAAAGCAAGAACTTGGCAGATAAGGAGTATCAACATGTGGGGCGAACTTCGGCAGCTTGTTTCTACGCCGCTTTGAAGGCAGCTGAAAGAGTTGAAAGAAAAGCTTTTGTTCTAATATTTTACGATGCATCATGGAAATATTTGGATATCTCAAATAACCAAAATGGAAATCGGCATGTTTAGGCATCAGAATTAGTTGCCACGAGGCTAGTATTGGAGCTTTTTTGAAGTGATTTCAAACGATAAATTCCAATTTTTTGAATCTTGTGCTGGTGGTCAAGATTATGAGAAGACTCGGACAGAGGCTGTTTATGATAACAGCCTTGATATCCATCATATTCCGCATGAGGCATACTCTCAATATTTTCTTGAAGGGTCCGTTGAGGAGTGGTATAGAGAGTTTATGCGAACTAAGTTCAATTACTTTTGTTTTATAATACGTCAAAATAAAACAGGTGAAGAGAATATAGCGAATCAGCTTAAAGATGATAGGAATTGTTGGGCATTTATTTTGAATGAATGGCGAAAACAGGAATCTAAGGAGCGACTAGCCTATCTTTATCGTATAACACAAATGCCAAAAAATATTGTTGTTTCGTTCTGGTACAACAATTTATCTGAATTTAACGAATGGGCTAACCTGTGTGAGGAATACCTGAGAAATAGTGAAAATGGTTTTGCTTTAGAGCCGTTCAATAAAGCATATATAAACCTTGAAAATAAGATTCAGGTGTCAGAAGAGATACTTCTTCTAGACGAACATGTCCGCTCTTTTGTTCAAGAAAACATTGTGAAAGGTCTTACATCTAGCGCTTCGCTTGTTTTCTCGGGTTTAAGTGGGCATAGTTTGATTAATATTGAAAATATTGAGTATTTTAAAAGATATTTTCAATTGAAATCTAACGAATCACAATCTATAATTCTTGCGCCCGAAGCTCGACATATCATCGAGGAACTTCCTCCGAGATTTTTAGACATGGTCTCTGCCGTAATTTATGAGGAAGAGTATTATCTTAAGGAGTTTTTACTTGCAGTTAAAGAAGCCTTTAAGTGCGAATTATGTGACTATTTAAAGGTTTCCAGTAATGAGCGTCATCAGCTAGAACTTGTGACAACTACGGTTGATCTTAAAGCTGTGGCGAGTCAACACCCAGAAAAAACAGAGAATGAACTGCGGCAAGAACTAGTTGATAATCAGTCTTACTCTATAGGTGAGGGAATATCGGGAAGTATTTTATTATGCCCATTCGCTGTTCCTTCATTTCATGTAGGTACTAACAATCTCTCGGAAGATCCGAGAAGATCGATATTGAAACAGGAACTTTATGAAATTATCTACTCTGATTCGCTTAAAGCCGGAGGCGGGAAGATTCGTAACTTTTGGGTCTTCCCAATTTATAATCAAGGGAAATTGGTAGCTGCATTTCGTGTAGTAAACCGACTTGACGAAAACGGTAAGCTCTGTACAGGTGGTTGGCCTTTAGCTTTGAGATTACAACTATGCTTTATTGTAGAATGGTTTCAAAAATTATGGTTATCTATTACATCCGATCAAAGAATAAAGAGTAAAGACTTAGCTGCTATGGTGAAGGAATGGCAGAATATAACTAATGAATTTGTGAAACAACTAGATTTATCCTGGGTTACAGGAAGTTTTATATCTAAACTTCTTCAAGATCTTGAAAGAACAACGATTAAGCGAATAGAGACGCGGACAATTGGCTGTTCAGTAGTAATAGTAAACAGTGAAGAAATGTCTAACTTTTGTAACGAGTTTAAGAATTATCCAACTATTGAGTTGAAAAACATTAAAAAATTGTCAGATGTTTCCCAGCATTATGATGATGTATCGCCGGACGAAGCTGCCTTCGTATTCGACCAAGAGGGGAAGTTCAAAACCGTGATTAACCTCGATAAAGCATCTGAACATGCTGTTGGTGAAATTACCAAAGATTACACATCAGTTGCTTTCCTGGTTGAAAGAGACCATCATAGCATATTAGTATTCAGGAAAGGCGAATTAGCCGCGGAACGTTTTCTCAACGAATCAATCGGAGCATGGCAAACAAGATATTATGCTCCTTTGATTAAGAAGGTTACAGACTCAATCCGAAATATTTCGAATCCTCTACTGGAGCGAGTATGTAAAGTAGCTTGGTATCTTTCCTATGAACATCCTGGGGCAATGATAATTGTTGGTGGCGATCTGCAGAGATATTTTGAATTCCAAAAGACAGAAATCGAACTTCATTCACCTGTTTCACAATTGACTGACCAGCGCTTTATGGATTTTGCGAAAAAGGATGGCGCTGTTCTTATCACCAATCAAGGTATCGTTTACAAAGCAGGTGTCATATTGAAACCTAAAACCGAAATCCATTTATCTGACACTCTAGACGCACATATTAAGGCTCAACGAAAAGGTGGGCGACATAGTACTGGAGTTAACGTTTCTTGTGCTTGCAGAGATGCATTCGTAATAGTCGTTTCTCAAAATCGAGGTATCTCGATTCTTTATAATGCATCTGCACTAGAATGGGATTTTTAAGTTTTCGGTGGTTTTAGATAGCTTTGAATAATATATACTGTCGAACGGGTTTCAATGTTGTATGCCTGATACCACGACAGGATTCTAATACAGGATGATACTAATGAAGGGGTAAGGTCAGATGTTCTCAAATCTTATCAGTGCTTATTTTGAGGCTAAACGGCAAGGTTGTATTGTGCTCACGCCTTGAAGTAACCTCCTCCCTCGCCTTGAGCCCGGAGGCGAAATACTTTTGCTTTTAAAGCAAAATGTAGAGGAGAGGGAGCCAGAGGGTGAGGTTGTCCTTGAAACTAAAGGGTAATAGGTAAAAGAATATTTTACCAATATTGACACCATCGAAATTAGTACAGAATATCCATACCAATTAAAAAAACAATATCACAAGGAGCATCAAATATGGCAGGACCTTTAGCCGGCGTCAAAGTTTTGGATTTCACGTTCTATCTGCCCGGACCTTTTTGCGTGTTCATTCTCACAGATTTGGGCGCAGACACGATTAAAGTGGAAAGGGTAACAACCAAAGCTAGCGGTGGACCCCCTGATAAATCGGAGGAAATAAAAAAAGCCTACGACCCCAGAGATAGGAACAAGCGCAGCATTGCCCTCGACCTGAAAAGCAAAGAGGGTAAAGAAATATACATGAAACTGGCCGCTAAATCGGATGTCGTCGTCGCCGAAGGCCGGCCCGGTATGCCGGAGCGGCTCGGCCTTGGCTATCAGGATTTAAGCAAAATCAACCCCCGGCTGATTTACTGTCATATCTCCGGTTTCGGCTACGGTGGCCCGATGGAACAGGTTCCCGGCTTCGACCCCAACTATGTTGCTTTAGGCGCGGTGCAGGGCCAGATCGGTTACGGTCCTCAGGGTATCCACGTCCCCACTACTGAATCCATTGCCATTGGCGATATGTGCGGCGGTAGTCTACACGGCGCCGTGGCGATTATCTCCGCCCTCTACGCCCGTGAGAAAACCGGCAAAGGCCAGTTCATCGATACTGCCTGTGCCGACGGCGTGGCTTATATCCAGGGCATGCGCCACGCGCCCCTGTGGTATTCACAGCACAAGAAAATCCGCCGCGGCAGCCGCTTACCGATGGTTTTTGAATGTAAAGACGGCAAATTTATCCTTTTCGCCGTCGCCGGTGAATATTGGGAAAAATTATGCCGGGCAGTAAGTTTAGAAAAATTCATTCCGTACGTTCAGGACATTCAAGCCTTCGGCTTGGAGGATTATATGCCTGATCCTGTGGAAACACGCCGCAAACAACGCGAGGCCGTCGCTGCATTAACCGGTATCTTCCTCGGCAAAACCCGCGCCGAGTGGATGCCTATCCTGATGAAAGCCGACGCTTGCGTCACTCCGGTCAATGAAATCGATGAGCTTTTTGACGACCCCCAGATTATCGCCCGCAAAATGGTCGTTGAACTTGACCATCCCACTCTGGGTAAAATCAAACAGGTTGGTATTCCTTTCAAGATGTCCGGTACTCAACCTGAAATCCGCAGCATGGCGCCGCTCACCGGCCAGAATACCGCGGAAATCCTGGCCGAATTGGGTTACTCCAAAACCGATATTAAAAAGATGAAAGACGCCGGCTTTGTTAAAACCTCCGGTTAGATCCGGTATCAGTCCTCTCTCCCCACTGTGGGAGAGAGCTAGAAAGAGGGGGAGCGTCGCCTTAACAAATTAATATTTGCATATGGAGGGTCGGGTTTCCGTAGGCCGAGGGCCGGAGTTACTCAACTTTAGTTGATGTACGAACCTTGAGTCCCTTAAGGACGAAATACTTTTGACTTCAGTCAAAATGTACGACCGCCATGGTTCCTCACTTTAAAAAGTGATACGAAGATTAATACTCAGTTCCCTCGCCATTTATGGAGAGGGAGACAGAGGGTGAGGTTGGATGGATTGGGATGTAATTGACACAACTAAAAGTAAAAAATGATAAAATTTCAAATCAATCAATAGTAAAATCAGGTCAAATATCAAACAAGAGGAGGATGAATAAGTATGACAGACCAGGCATTGTCTGACTTGAAAGTTGTCGAATGGGGCACCTTCATTTCAGCCCCTTTCTGCGCCAAATT
>Ga0182021_10012440_pt1 | contig 10107 bp, 11 predicted proteins | sample 612E3MmetaG_FD_120493 | JGI IMG/M metagenome (GOLD analysis project Ga0182021, IMG submission 120493) | Permafrost microbial communities from Stordalen Mire, Sweden - 612E3M metaG (Illumina Assembly) | ecosystem: Environmental > Terrestrial > Soil > Wetlands > Permafrost | place: Sweden... | reverse complement strand
TTTCCTCGCATGCCGGTCGAAACCGAACACGCGCGACCGTCCGACCGACTCGCCGATGCGGGATTCTAGTCCAGCCGCGAAAGCGAGCCAACTCCGGACCGATTCCAGGGCAGGAGGCGACGATGGACGCTCGGGACGAACGCCTGGCCCAGGGAGCCGCGCTCCGGATCCGCCGCGCCGGAATCCCCGACGCCCGTGCCATAGCTGAGATCGTCGTGGCCGGCTGGCAGGCCGCTTATCGCGGCTTGATGCCCCGCCAATTCCTCGACTCGCTTTCGGTCGCGGGTCGTGAGGCCGCGTGGCGAGAGATGCTGGCCCGCGATTGCGAGGGAGGCATTCCTGCGTGGCTGGCAATACGACACGGACGGGCAGTCGGCTTCGTCAGCAGCGGCCCGCCACGGGACGAGGACGTGTCGCTCCCCGCCGCCGAGGTGTACGCGATCTATGTCCTGCCGGAGGCCTGGCGTGGCGGCGTCGGCAGGGCACTGCTGGAAACGGCCACGGGCCACTGGCGAGCCCGCGGGACGGGAACGCTTGTCCTGTGGGTGCTGGATGATAACGACCGGGCTCGCCGCTTCTACGAGGCGATGGGCTGGCGGCCAGATGGAGGTCGCCAGCTGCTCGAGATTGCCGGCGCGAAGCTCCACGAGCTTCGCTACCGCCTCGGACCGGTCCGGCCGTAGGGGTAGCATAGGGGTCCGCCGGCGCGCCGGGCGCGGGCAGACAGAGCCGGGAGCGGATGATGGCTGCCAAGGGCAAAAACGGCGAGTTTCGGGCACTCCTGGGCCTCAAGCCGGGCGAAAAGGTCGACCTCGCCACGTACGACTGCGGCGCGACCTTCGGCCGCAAGAAGGACGAGGCCGAAACGACTCTGGCCGCCAATCTGGCGCGCCTGACCGACCTACAGGCTCGAATCTGGGCCGAGGCCAAGCACGCGGTCTTGATCGTGCTCCAGGGCATCGACGCCGCCGGCAAAGACGGCACGATCAAGGTCATCGCGGGGGCCTTCAATCCCCAGGGCACGCCGGTGACCTCCTTCAAGGAGCCCTCATCCCTGGAGCTCGCCCACGATTTCCTGTGGCGAATCCACGCCGCCGTTCCGCAAAAGGGCGATATCGGAGTCTTCAATCGCAGCCACTACGAGCAAGTCCTGATCGTGCGCGTCCACGGCCTGGAGCCCGAAGCGCGCTGGCGGCACCACTACCGTCAGATCAACGACTGGGAGCGGATGCTCACGCAGGAGGGCGTGACAATCCTCAAGTTCTTCCTGGCTATCGACAAGGACGAGCAGCGAAAGCGATTCCAGCAGCGCGTCGACGACCCGAGGAAGCGTTGGAAGATCTCGCCGACCGACCTCCCCGAGCGCCAGCGCTGGGCCGACTACCAGATCGCCTTCGAAGACATGCTCTTTGAGACGAGCACCGATTGGGCGCGCTGGCACGTGATCCCGGCCAACCACAACTGGCTGCGCGATCTCGCCATCAGCGAAATCGTCGCCGACGCCCTCGACGACCTGAACCCGCAATACCCCGAGCCGGCCGCCGGAATCGAGGGCTTGAAGATCGTCTAGCGGCAAGCCGCGAATGGATCGGAAGGGGGCTGGACGACGGCGCTACTGATCCTGCTGATCCTGCTGATCGCGGCCGTCGCGATCCTGACTCTCGGCGTCTGGTCGGTCGCACGAACGGAGATCGGTCATCGCGCGGTCGAGGCGGTCGTTGCCGCTCCGGGCCGGCCGCCGGCCTGGCCGCTCCTGCGGGCCGCGCTTGCGTCGGCGGCGGCGCTGCTGGCAATCGTTGCGGCCGCTCGACTGGCCGAGGATCGGAGCATTGAGCTGGAGCCCGCCGCGAGTCTGTTCTTCGTGGCCGAGGCGGCCGTTGCGGCCGCGATCGCCTTCGCCCTCGCCCGCCGCCGAACGACCCCGAGCCGCGTCCTAGCCACGATCGTCGTCGGGGTGGGCGCACTCGGGCTGGCAACCTCGCCCCTATCGCTTGCGAGATCCGCGTGCGCATGCACAAGTCCGGCCATACGGTTCGTGCCGCCCATATGGCTTGGTTTGGATGCCACGACCTGGGCCACGGTGGCGCTGGTCGGGGTTCCGGCCCTGCTCGCGATCGCCCTCCTGCCCTGGCGCCGCTAGGCCGCTGGCGCCGCTAGGGCCGAACTACCACCACCCGCGCCCCGCCGGCCTGGACCCGATCGATCGCCTCGTTGCAGAGCGCGTCGGCCTGCTTGTTCTGGGCCCGCGGAACGTGAGCGGCGCTCCAGCGCGCAAACCGCCCCAGACGAGCCCTCGCCTCGGCATGGAGCGGGATCAGCTTGGCGTCCTTGACCCGCCAGCGGCCATTCAACTGTTCGACGATCAGCTTGGAGTCGAGCAGCATCTCGACCTCGCGTGCACCCAGATCCTCGGCCAGGGTCAGGGCTCGCAGTACGGCGGTGTATTCGGCCACGTTGTTCGTCTGGACGCCCAGATACTCCGAGATCGAGGCGAGCGTGGGCGCATCGGGGCGTCGCGAGCCCGGGGCCGAGGCGTCGATCAGGACCGCGCCCAGCGAGGCCGGCCCAGGGTTGCCCCGCGCCGCGCCGTCGGTCCGGACGACGAGGGCACGCAGCACGCTCTTGCCGGCCGTGGAGCCTCCGTCCGCACGGGCCTCCCCCACCCCGGCGTCTCCGGCCGCGCGGTCGTCCGGCCCGGCGCCTATCGACCGCCAGAGCGAGTCCCACGCCGGATCCTTTGGCCCGCTCAGCCTCGTCGCCCCACGATCGCCGAAGAGACTTCGAGGATGGCGCGCGTGATGTTGATCCCACGCGGACAGGCCTCGACACAGTTGAAGATCGTCCGGCAGCGCCAGACGCCGTCCTCGTCGGAGAGGATCTCCAGCCGTTCGGCCGCGCCTTCGTCTCGCGAGTCGAAGATGAAGCGATGGGCCTGGACGATCGCCGCCGGTCCGACATACTCGGGCCGGGCCCAGAAAGACGGGCATGAGGTCGTGCAGGCAGCGCACAGGATGCACTTGGTCGTGTCGTCATAGCGGGCCCGATCCGCCGCGCTCTGGAGCCGTTCGCGCTCGGGCTCGGGCTGCTCGTTGATGAGGTACGGCTTGACCGAGCGGTACTTGCCGAAGAACCCGCTCATCTCCACAACCAGGTCCTTCACCACCGGCAGGCCCGGTAGCGGCGCGACTGAGATCTTCTTGCCCAGCTGATCGACCCGGATCCGGCAGGCCAGCCGGTTGCGGTTGTTGATGAGCATCGCGTCCGATCCGCAGATGCCGTGACCGCAGGAGCGGCGGAAGCTGAGCGAGCCGTCCTGTTCCGCCTTGACCTTGATCAGCAGATCGAGGACGCGGTCCATGGGGTCGACTTCGACTTCGTGGCGGTCCCAGTGGGGAGCCTGGTCTCGCTCGGGGTCGTAGCGGAGGATGCGCAGTTCGACTTTCATCTCGGCCTCAGTACGTCCGCGGCTTCGGCTCGAAGCGGGTGATCGAGACCGGTTTATAGCGCAGAGTCGGCCCCTTGGGGTCGCGATAGGCGAGCGTGTGCTTGAGCCACCTGGCGTCGTTGCGCTCGGGGAAGTCCTCGCGCGAATGTGCTCCACGGCTCTCGGTCCTGGCCAGGGCGGAGGCGACCGTGACTTCGGCCAAGTCGAGCAGGTAGCCCAGCTCGTTGGCCTCAAGAAGGTCCGTGTTGAAGACCGCCCCGCAGTCGCCGATTGAGACGGCACCGTGGCGGTCCTTGAGCTCGCGGACCTTGGCCAGGGCCGCGGCCAGGAGCTTGCCGTCTCGATAGACGCCGACCTTGTCCATCATCACGTCCGCCAGCTCGTGGCGGATCGTCGCGACGGATTCGCCCTTGCTCTCGCGCGATCGAATAGCCTCGAGCTGAGCGCGGGCCGGCTCGGCGGCGTTCGCGATCGGCCGCGGCCGCTCCACCTTGCCGGCGTGGCGCGCCATCTGGCGCCCGGCTCGCCGGCCGAAGACCAGCAGGTCCACCAGCGAGTTCGTACCGAGCCGGTTAGCCCCGTGGACGCTGACGCAGGCGCACTCGCCGGCGGCGAAAAGCCCCGGCACGACCGTGCCCATCTCGTCGCGAATGACCTCGGCCGAGACGTTGGTCGGGATCCCTCCCATGGCGTAGTGGGCCGTAGGCTGGACCGGAATCGGCTCCTTGAGCGGCTCGACGCCCTGGTAGATGCGGGCGAAGTCGGTGATGTCGGGCAGTTTCTCCTCGATCACCTTTCGACCCAGGTGGCGGACGTCCAGATACAGGTAGTCCTTGCCGCCGATTCCGCGACCCGCCCGGATCTCCTGGTACATCGCCCGGCTGACCATGTCGCGCGGAGCCAGCTCCATCAGCTTGGGCGCGTAGCGCTCCATGAAACGTTCGCCCTTGTCGTTGAGGAGCGTGCCGCCCTCGCCTCGGGCCGCCTCGGAGAGCAGGATGCCGATGCCCACGATCCCTGTCGGGTGGAACTGGAAGAACTCCATGTCCTCGAGCGGGATGCCGTGGCGATAGCACAGAGCAACGCCATCGCCGGTCAGGCTGTGGGCGTTGGAGGTGATACGGAACATCCGCCCGAAGCCGCCGGTCGCCAGTAGGACTGCCTTGGCCCGGAAGGTGTGGAACTGCCCGTCTGCGACCCGATAGGCCACCACCCCGGCGGCACGACCGCCCTGGGCCGGTTCACCGCCCTCGAAGAGCAGGTCCACGACCTGGTACTCGTCGAAGAATCTGACGCCGTGCTTTATGCACTGCTGGTAGAGCGTCTGCAGGATCATGTGGCCGGTTCTGTCGGCCGCGAAGCAGGCCCGCCGAACGGGCGCTTCGCCGTAATTGCGGGTATGGCCTCCGAATCGCCGCTGGTCTATCTTGCCCTCGGGCGTGCGGTTGAACGGCAGACCCATGTGCTCGAGCTCGATGACGGTCTCGATCGCCTCCCGGGCGAGGACCTCGGCGGCGTCCTGGTCGACGAGGTAGTCGCCGCCCTTGACCGTGTCGAACATGTGCCACTCCCAGCGGTCCTCCTCGAGGTTCCCGAGAGCGGCGCAGACACCGCCCTGGGCGGTGCCGGTGTGGGAGCGTGTCGGATAAAGCTTCGTCAGGACGGCGGTGTTGACGCCTTCGCGGGCCAGCTCGAGAGCGGCCCACAGGCCGGCCCCGCCGGCGCCGACGACGATCGCATCGAACGGGTAGTCCATGCTTACTTCCCCATCGGGAGCGGCACGGAGAAGACGACGATCGTGCCCATCGCGAAGAGCACCACGCCGACGAGGTAGAGGAGCATCAGGGCCAGGGTCCGACGACCGCCCTTGAGGTAGTCCATCGTCACCGTCCGGATGCCCAGGAAACTGTGGAACAGGACCATCATCAGCAGCAGCCAGTCGAAACCGCGCCAGAAGAGGCTGTTCCAGCGCTGATTGAAGATCCAGGTGCTGGTCTGCTGCGACGGATCGAAGACAAAATGCTGAAGGCTGAAGTGGATCAGGGCCAGAGCGAAAAGCGCCACGCCCGATAGCCGCATGAAGTACCAGGTCGCCAGCTCGAAGCCGCCGCTCTGCGGTCGCGGCCGCCCGGATCGGGAATACAGAGCCATCTCGCCGCCTCCCCTACAGGCCCAGAGCCGGGCGCATGATGATGAAGGCGCCGGGCAGACCCACGCCGATGAAGATGACCCAGTTCGCGTACCACATCTGTTTGTGGTACGAGGTAAGCGACGGCCAGAAGTCCATCAGCATGATCCGGATGCCGTTGAGGGCGTGGTAGAGAAGCGCCGCCCCGAGCAAAACCTCCATGATCCGGCCGGGAGTGCTGGCGTAGAACTTGAGGATGTCGTCGTAGACGCTCGGGTTGCCGCCGGCGAGGTAGATGTCCAGGACGTGGAGCATCACGAAGAGCCAGATGGCGATCCCCGAGATGCGATGGAAGGCCCACGCCACCATGCCCTCGGAGCCGCGATAGCGAAGCAGCAGCATTGCGCCTCCCGAACCTTGTTCGACCGGCCTCGACCGATCCGGACTTGCGGCCGATCAGGCCGTGGTGGCCACCGACTCGAGTCGGGTGACGATCGCGTCCGCGAAGTCGCTCGTCCCGGCGGATCCCCCGAGATCGTAGGTGACGGTGCGGCCCGCGGCGATGACCGCCCGGATCGCAGCCTCGACGCGCTCGGCCGCGGCCTGCTCGCCGATGTGGCGAAGCAACAGCACGCCCGAGAGCATCAAGGCCGTTGGATTGGCCTTGTTCTGACCCGCGTACTTGGGGGCGGAGCCGTGGACGGCCTCGAAGACCGCCGCCTCGGGGCCGATGTTGGCGCCGGGCGCAACGCCCAGCCCGCCGACGAGACCGGCACAGAGGTCGCTGACGATGTCGCCATAGAGGTTGGGCAGCACCAGCACGTCGTACAGCTCGGGCTTCTGCACGAGCTGCATGCACATGTTGTCGACGATGCGGTCCTCGAAGGCGATCCTGCCGTCGTACTGCGCGGCGATCGTCCGGCAGCTCTCCAGGAAGAGGCCGTCGGAGAGCTTCATGATGTTCGCCTTGTGAACGGCGGTCACTTTGCGGCGACCGTTCGCGACGGCGTACTCGAAGGCGAAGCGCGCGATCCGCTCGGAGGCCGCCCGGGTGATTATCTTGATGCTCTCGGCCGCGTCCGGCCCAACCATGTGCTCGATGCCGGCGTAGAGGTCTTCGGTGTTCTCACGCACGATGACCAGGTCGACGCCTTCGTAGCGGGTCTTGAGGCCCGGCATCGAGCGGACTGGCCGAAGGTTCGCGTACAAGCCGAGCGTCTGGCGCAGCGCCACGTTGACGGAGCGGAAGCCCACTCCGACCGGTGTGGTGATGGGTCCCTTGATGGCGACCCTGTTTCGGATGATCGAGTCGAGAACGGACTGCGGAAGCGGCGTCCCCTCCTTCTCCATGACCGCCTCGCCGGCGTCGAGGACCTCCCAATCGAACTTGACTCCCGAGGCGTCGAGGACTCGCCTGGTTGCCTGGGCCAGTTCGGGGCCGATACCGTCACCCGGAATGAGCGTCACTGTTTGGGCCATGGGCCGAATTCTAGCCACAAGGCCGCGGCCGCGGCAGCCGGCCCGGTCCGGAGGATGTGCGCTCGATCTCTGTAGCCAAACGGGGGCGGGGCACCCGTCACAGACACGGCCCGGCCTGCGTCGTTTGCCCGTCGCCGAGCCGGGGGGAGATCCATGAAGCGGCCGGACGCCCTCATCGTCGAGGATCGGGTTGGTTCGGTCTACCGCACACGGTCAGGGAAGCGTCCGTGCCTGGCAGCGGTCCCAGTGGCTCTGGCGCTGGCGGTCGTGGCAATCGCGGGTGCGTTGGGCCCTCGTCCGGCGCCCTCGGCGGCACGGACGCCGCCTGCGGCGTTCGCCGCCGGTGGGTCCCCGGGGGCGACCGGGCCCGTGGACGACGGCCCGCTGGCTTCGATCTCGCCTCCGACGCTGCCTTGGGCGCAGCCCTACAACCTGGCGACCCTGACCCCGAGCTCAGAACCCTCCGCCGACCTTGGCCTGGCCAGAATGACGATCTTCGACGACTCCATGCTCACCGTTCAACTAGCGGTCGATTCCGGTAGCGCGATGGCGGTCGCAGGGCAGCGGGCCTTCTTCGGCCAGGCCAACCAGGTCTTCGAGGTCGACCTGGGCGGGTCCGGCGACCCCCAGGAGGTCAAGACATTCGAAGACGGCCATTCAGTCGCAGCGCTGGCCGCCTCAGGCGATCGATTGTCTGGCCTCGAGTCCGGCACCCCCGCGTGCGGATCTTCCTGCAGCCTGGACTAGCACGTCTGGCTGATCTCCCTGGATGACATCTCGGCTCGCCAGATTGGGGCGTTCGCCACTCCGGTCGGCGACGGCACGACGGGCGCCGTGCAACTGACCATGGGCGAAGACTCGTGGGCGATCAGTCGTCCCTCGCCGCGCAAGGGAGACCCATTCGCCACGATCATCGAGGTCCATGCAGACTCCGGCAGGTTGCTGTGGTCCACCTCGGCAGACGTCGGCGTTCTCAAGCTGATGCTGGGCGGCCCGTCCCTCGTAGCCGTTCTTGACGCCATGGAGTCGAAGACGATGGCCCGACCCATGGCCGTCGCCGACGCTGCGAACCCGCAGTTTCTCAGCGTAGGATCGGGCTTCGGCGGCGCGTCGATAAGCGCCGACGGCCGCTACCTGGCCTGGGACGACGGGGCCTGCGTGGAGTCCCTGGTATCTGGGGTGACGATCCCCATCTGCCCGACGACCAGCGACGGTGTCTCCCGCTCTCCTAGCGTCGACGCGACCGAAGGCGGATCGCCAAGCGCGGCCTGGCTTGTCGACTCAGGCGACGCCCGTCGTCTGGTCGTCCGTTCCCCACGGCTGGGGGCGGACGTTGTGGTGACGAACGCCGAATCGCCCGATTGGACGATCGTTCAGGGCGACCTCGTGATCTGGGGGACCGGATCCAAGGCCGGGACGCAGATCAACGAGTTCCACGTGGGCACAGCCAGCTACGCGATGACGTAGCGGTTTCGGACTGACCCGAGGCCAGTCCGACGGCGTCCTGCTAGGATCGGATTCGTGACACCGGGGGCCGCCAGGTCGGTTCCGGCCCCGGCGCTCTGCCAGATATCGGGAGTGGCCGGCGTGAAGATCCAGGAAGCCGACGCGAAGTCTCTCTTGCTCGCACAGGGACTGCCCGTGCCGCCCTGGGAAGTTGCACGGACCCCGAAAGAGGTGCGGGCTGCGGCCCAGCGCTTCTTCGCCATGGGGGCAGGCCGCGTGGTCGTCAAGGCCCAGGTTCTGGTGGGCGGTCGCGGCAAGGCGGGCGGCGTCAGGCTAGCCGCAACGCCGGAGGAGGCCGCCGAGGTGGGGGGCCTGATCCTGGGCATGGAGATCAAGGGCATCACCGTCCGCAAGGTCCTGGTCGCCGGGGCGGTTGATATTGCCAAGGAGTTCTACCTCGGTGCGATCATCGACCGAGCGAGCCGGAGAATCGTCCTCATGGCCTCTGCCGAGGGTGGCGTGGAGATCGAAGAGGTGGCCCGCCAGAACCCCGGCGCGATCCACCGCGTCTCCGCCGACCCGCAGCTCGGGCTACTGGGCTTCCAGGCGCGCAGCCTGGGCCTTGCGGTCGGCCTGCGCGATCCGCTCTTGAACCCGTTTGTGGCGATCGCCCAAGGGCTGTACGACACGATGAAGGCCAACGATGCGGATCTGGTCGAGGTGAACCCCCTGGCGATCGTCGCGGAACCTGGCGCCGACGGCAAACTGCATGAGCGTCTTGTATGCCTGGACGCGAAGATCACCCTCGACGACTCAGGCCTGGCTCGTAACCCACAGCTGGAAGGGCTGCGGGACCTGGACGAGGAGGATCCCACGGATGCGCAGGCTCGAGAGCTCGGCATCAACTTCATCCACCTAAATGGCACGATCGGCTGCATGGTCAACGGCGCCGGCCTGGCGATGACGACGATGGACCTGGTTGAGCATTTCGGCGGCGCGCCGGCCAACTTCCTGGACGTAGGGGGAGGCGCCCGCCACGAGACGGTCGCCGGGGCGATTGCGTTGATCCTCGCCGACCCCAAGGTCAAGGCCATCCTGGTGAACATCTTCGGCGGGATCACGCGCGGCGACGAGGTGGCCGCCGGGCTGATCGAAGCCCGCGCCCAGCAGTCGCGCGAGGTGCCGATGGTCGTTCGGATCGTCGGCACGAACGCCAGCCAGGCGGCTCGCCTGCTGCAGGAAGCCAGGTTCGAGACGGCGACCTCGCTTGACGAGGCGGCCGAGAAGGCGGTAGCGCTGGCGAAAGGGGCCCCACGATGAGCATCCTGGTCGGAAGCGAGACGCGTCTGGTCGTCCAGGGCATCACCGGCCGCGAGGGCGAGTTTCATACCCGCGCCTCGATCGCCTACGGCACGAAGGTCGTCGCCGGCACCCGGCCGGGCAAGGGCGGCCAGACCGCCATCGACGGCACCATCCCGATCTTCGACACCGTCGCCGAGGCGGTGCGCGAGGCAGGCGCCAACACTTCGGTCATCTACATCCCCGCCAGCGGCGCGCCCGACGCGATCCTCGAATCGGTCGATGCCGGGATCCAGACGATCGTCTGTAT
>Ga0182021_10012438_pt1 | contig 10109 bp, 8 predicted proteins | sample 612E3MmetaG_FD_120493 | JGI IMG/M metagenome (GOLD analysis project Ga0182021, IMG submission 120493) | Permafrost microbial communities from Stordalen Mire, Sweden - 612E3M metaG (Illumina Assembly) | ecosystem: Environmental > Terrestrial > Soil > Wetlands > Permafrost | place: Sweden... | reverse complement strand
CGATCCGTGCTTGACTATATTTAGGATACCTTCAGGAATAATTACTGTGAGTAAGTGACTGTGATTTCGATATTTCTTGATGAATGACTTCTGCACAGAAGCAATGTGGAGACGGCTTTTCATTGATAATAATTTCCAAAAGAATATTCCACCGGATGACAGGAAGAAGTTGATTTCGAACTATTTTGGAGTCGCCGCTATCTGTCCGAACTAGATTGGAATAGGTGACCGAACTCAGTGGAATATCCAGAGACGATCCGCTAAGTGTTGTTTGAATATCATTGTAGATAGTCATGCTGGTTTGACCCATTCATTAGTGCGATCGGCGCTCCGTCAAGATGCTGTCTTGTCTTCAAATCGTGCATCATAAGATTGCCAAATCCTCAGACAGCTTGCGGAGCTTCTATTCTTAACCATGATCGCCTGCACCATTTTGGTATTATAGTCAGGCTTGATTGTTCTGACCAGAATACTGCGAGGTGATATATGGCCGTGACGCTAAAGGATTGCATGCTGGCTTTTTTATTTCATTGTACCTATATTGAAGCCCGGCGGCACTCTGATACTAGAATTTGAGAATAGCAAAAGCTTTGAATTTCTGGGAGATAAATGTTTTGGCAAATCGGCACATATTGCTGAAACATTCTATAAATCAAAGAAGCATAATGTCGGTTTACACATAAGATGAAATTCTTTACCCATATCGTGAAATTATTTTACCCATAAAATGAAATATTTTTACGCATAAAGTGAAAATCCCTGAACCCGCATGAAAAGTGAATGCCCAGATTGCGGATTTCGGCTGGTGAAGCATGTCGAGCGCGAAGAGTATGACTATAAAGGAAAGACCTCTGATCTCGATACCAGCATACTTCGATGTAGTAAATGCGGGAAGGAAATCGTAAATCCTAAGGAGCGCGACAATCATAAGAAACGAATTGAACTTTCCGTTGATGGTTTTCTGACAGACCGAGACATTAAAAGAATACGACAAAAGCTTAGATTAACCCAGCATGAGATGGCCGATAAATTGGGGAGTTGGGCCAAAAACATTTGCGCGATATGAAAATCTATCAGTACGCCAAAGTAAGGCGATGGATAATTTGTTAAGAATCTTAGATAGATTTCCCGAAGCGATAAAAATTCTTGAAGGGAATTGCCTGCAAAAGATGAAAAATGGCCATTTCCCCCTGGCCGTTGATATATTTATTCTGAAACAAGGAGCTTCTCTATTAGATGGTTATCGCCAATTTTAGTGTTAAGCTCTCCCGCAGAACCCTTAACTGCATACATTTCGCGACGTTTTCTTGAACAAGTAATATTAGCGCCTTTTTCTGTTGGTATTCCTAATAGATGCTGACATTCTTCGAAAGTAACCGCAACAATTCCGTCAGTACCACAAACAAGTGCTAGAACTATACGGCCAAATTGCTTGTGCAATGAGAAAATGTCTGTATGGTGAGTGCTGCTGAAGGAAAAGCTCCATGGAGATAATCGCTTTGTAGAATACTTAATATATAGTACAGTTCTTTGATTAACCAAATATGCTAAGTTCCCGTAGTCGGAGAGTGCCTCCAATGTAAAATCGCCGCCAGCTGCACGTAACAGATGGCTAAGTACGCTGCCATGATAGATTTCATATTCCTTAATCATGCTTTTTCTTTATTTCCATTTTTTCAGGAACGTAATACTGCCAACATACTTGTAAAAAACTCGCGCTTTCCCCTTGCTGTTCCTATATATTTTAATGTGGTGTAAAGCATGAGGATATTTTGTTTCCTCGCGGTCTGATTTACCAATCAAACTTTTTTTCCGCTCAATTCTCTCCTTATCGGCGTCTCTATACCCTTCAATGGAGCCTGTACTGTGTATAGCAAGCGAAAGTTCTCCTTGCGGTGAAAACCTTTCTATGTATTGGATAAGAAATTCCGGCAAACATCGCGTCCCTAACTTACTGGAAAGTGTACGTAATTTATTAAGTTTATCGACGTTTGCAGCTATTAAAGAATCGACCTCCGAGCTGTAATCAAATATTTCAAAACTCATCGCACCACTGTTCATATCTACCGTAGCACGGTCAATACTAGTCGCTGATACTGCAGATATACGGTTATCCGCCAGCCATACGGGAGATCCACTACCAGTACGGATCAAATTGAGTGAGAGCCGATGGAAGATAAAACAGCGATGCCAATCAAGATATAGTGACGCCGGGATTGTTAGCTCAAAATATGGGATAAGAGGGCTGCGTGATCCAAACATCCGGGCTCTTTGAATATAGGTATCTTGCTGGATACGGTGCTTGACATCTCTGGTAAAGAACATAGAAAGCAAATTATCAAAGGTCACACCTCGGGAAATAATATTGCCGCCGATGGCAACCGTAAAAAGGGTCGATGGTGATGTGGCACTTGTATAGTCAACAAGCTTCTTGTCTCTCTCACTATTTATTACAACAATAGTATTTCTGTTTATGTTCTGGCGAACATAACGAGTAATGTCGTCCTCATGCCCGGGATAACGTTTCATAGCAATGGTCCACACCTGTTTAAGATACTTCTTAAAATCACTGTCACGGTCATTTTTTAAGACATTGAAGGCCTTAACGACTTGTTGATAGTCATCGGTGTGGTCAGCTTTTTTCCCACTTGTATGTATCAATATGGAATAGTTTTGTTCGTTAGCGTTAACCTGCAGGTTCAAATAGGCGACGTTAACGAAGAAGCTCAGTAATGAATCCTGGAGATGTTTAGGAAGGTCACCGGTGTCAGGCAATAGATTTAAGGCAAATAATGGTTTCGCAATCAGATCGAGTGGGAAAAATACATCTGCGCCTGTATAATCAGGATGAGGTGGAAAATCAACCCATTTCTCGTTCTTGTTGTCGAAAGTGTTGTTGACGTCCAGGCGAGCAGGTGTTGCGGTCACGCCGATGTAAGTTCCCTTTTTCGCAAGCAGCCTCCCGACGAGCTCGTTGATTTTTGTCATTTCTCCTTTATTAACCTTCGCATTTGGCGTTGCATAATCCGCCTCGTCATCAATTATAATTTTGTCCGCAATGTTTTCAAGTTTCCCGAGCAATTTCTGAAGATCATTGGAATTTTTTTTGCAAAATATTACCCATTCGCTGCCACCCATTTCCACATTGGGATCGAGTATCTCGTTAAAGTTCTTGGGCGCAGGGTCCAAGCCTGATCTGCGGAAACGATCAAGGTTTTGAGTTAGGAGTTGAACGTTATCATTTAGTAGAACAACGACTACCTTTGAACCCAGGTCCAAAAGCCTTGCCGTTAAAACAATCATCATTTCGGTCTTGCCACTTTGTGGCTCACCGTAAACAACGAACGCTTTAGTTCCGTCTTGTTTGAGATTAGAAATAGCTTCATCAACAGCCTTCTCAATGGAATGAGTGTATCTCCCTCTTAAGCGAAGTCTGTCTAACATGCGAGAATAACGAGCATCTTTAATGGTCTTGTCTTTGAATTTATTGATATCGAACACTTTATCCTCCAAATTTCGATGGCACATTAGAATCAAGGCATGGCATCAGAGATAGACGGGTCAGAGAGGCAACATGGGTAGGTTGTTGAATATCATATGTCACCGCAGCTGCACCTCTGTCAAGTTGCAATTTTCTTAAATGATACCACATGCTACGCATACTTTTAACATTTTCGCCTAAAAGGCAAAAAACTTGGGCGACAAAGGACTGAGCTCAGTTGACGACCTGCCTTGAATAATCACAGTCGAAGATTGCAATTGATCCTGAGTAGAAGTTCAGAAATGTGATATATTACGCCATAACGACAAAGGGGAGGAGAAAATGAAGCATGAAGTTACGCTGGATTTGTGCAAAAATAGCGTTGTACCTGTAGGTAGCACCGACATAGAAATTAGTGTTAGCTTGGCCACGGGCAAACTGGGAACTCTATTAATAAGTAAAGGCAATATTGAGTGGATGCCCGCTAATAAATCAGTGAACGCGCGGAGGTTCACCTGGCGGCAATTCGCTGATAAAATGAAGGAAGGCAAACCTGTAAAGAAAAAGAAGAAAGCATAAGATACCTTCACCGTTGTGAAAGGGCTGGAGGGGCATTAAATTTGAAAGCGATTCGAGATTTTCAGGGTAAAACCAGCCTTTCTTTTATGATGGGCATATTTTTAATTCGGAATAATTAACACGCTAAGGCATTATACATTACCATTGCAGTGCGACACCTGCGGTTTTGAAGTGCATGGGTGGGTTGAGATACTTGTAGCAAAAATATAGGCACTTCAGTTGGCCTCAAATCTTAATATGACTTCCTCTTGCATACGACGCTGTAAGTCACTGGTAATACTCCCTGCGGTGGGAGGAGGGAGATACCTTCGGTTTTCTGGCAATGGGCGAGTATTTTTTGCCACAAGTCTAAACCCATTTTTATTAGCCAAATGTATTAATCCTTCTGAATTCCTAATAAAAAGGCCACGCAGGGTGGAGTCACCAATAACAACAACCGCCTGACCGTCATCTTTCAAAACTCGTCTGCATTCCGAGAAGACTCGGTCCATTTCTATCACATAGCGCAATATCATACCAAAATGTCGTTGATCTAACTTCTTAACATCCATCATTCGTTCAAGGGTATCTTGAAACTGATCTTTGCGTACAAAATATCCAGCATTTTCTGATCCGATGTTATTAGTGCGTATTGATCTTAATGATCCAATGGAATGACCCATCCATACCAAAGAAAACTTGTGCCCTCGGATATAATCAATAGCATTGAGATATGGTGGCGAAGTGATCACCATATCGCAACACTTGCTCTTAAAGGGTAAATTTCGCGCATCTCCTTGCCGAATGATTACAGGCGGTGCTTTGATCCCTTTCCTAAACGGCGCTTTTTTTGCAACATAGTTTACAGTCTCAAGAAACTTATCGAATGCTTGAATTGGAGCAGTCTCATATTTACGGTGCGGCCTGCTATGTGAAATATCCATGGCTCGTGACACTCCCAATTTCTTGGTTATGATTAATCTGGAAAATGCACACCAAAGTAAAGATTTTTCGGTTGAATCATGAACACGTGAAATGCATCTCGATAAAGCTGTCAATTGCAAGCGGTTAGTATCATCGAACCAGAAATCCATGAAGTGTCGAGTTTCAACGTCAGCATGGGAAGGATAGGCATGTTCGGTTGCAATCTCTTTACTTAGTCTCATCGCTCTTTCAAGAACAAGATCAGCTCGGTATTTTAATCCTTCTGAATCCACATCCGAGCACCAGCACCTGGCAATCAGAAGCGCAAGAGGATCTGTATCGCAACCGATCGCTTGATGTCCCTTGGCTCGAGCACTAGCAAGCGTGGTGCCCGAGCCCGACATGGGATCGAGTATGCATAGGCGATCTTCGTTATTTGGAAGACTATCCCACACAATGGAGGGCGCCATCCTTGCAGGGAAGGGGTGAATCGGCTTAATATCGGAAATTCTTAGATTTGTCATCATACCTGAATCGTCCGGCGTTCAGCATCAGGATAATCATTTATAGCCGCTCGAATGTCGGTTATTACAAGATCGGGCCGACGATTCAGTTCCACCGTTCTTTCACGAGCAAAAATAACATTGGTTGCCATAAATTGCATAGCTTTGCAGCAATCCATTAGATCCTGTTTTGATATATTTATAGGTGGTTTGCGAAATTCCAGGGCTGTCACGACTGCAGCATATTCAACCGCCTCATTGGGACGTTTATCAGCCCTCTCCCATATTGTATCGAGGATTTCCGCATAAGGAAAAGGCGTTTGCTTCTCTTTTTCAATATTATCAACCCACGTCTTAGACTCTTCGGGTGAAATACAATTTTGAAATAGGCTACGGAGACGGGTCAACCCTATTCTTTTTGCAGGAATCAGGCGTACCATACGAGCCAGATCATCAATATGCATAAGTGTGATAGTCTTTCCAGTATTTTTTTTGTGATCCATGATTTCTTGAACAGAGGCGGAACCTTCAGGGTTTGAAGTTGCAAATCCGTTACCTATTACTATGTGGTGATCGCAGCAATACTCTTCCATATGTCTTGCGATTCCTGAAACGCCCAATCGTTTTGCACTCACTACGCCTCCACTCTTCGCCTCTAGGCCGATTTTATAACGTTGGGGAGTCCCATCCTCGGATACCGAAAGATTAGCTTCTGCCGTACCATCGGGGGTTCCATTACCGCCAATTCTTATCACATTTGCAAAGCCGATGGCTTCAAAGGCTGCTCGCATTTCTTCTTCCAGCTTGTCTGCGTTGTCCTTGGCGTCTGTTATTGCTAAGGCAATCATGCCGGCGGTTCTTCGAGCTGAAGATTTTGCGAACTGTCTTAACAGCTCATCTCTTCGTCCCAAGATATCGCGTATCGTGTCTTCTTTAACGTTCATGTGATACAAATGGGCTTCTGTCAGGACTTCAGCCATCGCATACATTTCCAATGGCAAACTCGTGTGAGATTTTGTATATAATTCCTGAAACGAGGCAATGAAAGGATGGGAGATGTTTATTTGAAGCTTGCTCTCTTCGATATTGTATATTGCAAGTACATCATTTGTGTCGAGTTGTACGAGCTCAACGCCCTGGAGCATACCCTCTTGGGCATCGACTCTGTCCTGTATTTTTTTTAGGAAATCTTTTTTGGCTTCTTCAGTTAATTTCTTAGGAAAGCGTGTGTAAAGAGGAGCGATTTTGCCATCGATAGCCTGCCCTGCCATCGAAAAAAGAGGCATACGTGTCAAACTTCCAGGCGCCGAAGATATACGAGCCGAAATTAAAGCTCCTGGTGCCTGGGACTGGTCATATTCAACTAAACGATTCCGAGCTAGATTAAAGATGGCATGCAAAAGATTCTTGGCGAGATTATATAATTCCCCTTGTCGCAGCGATTCTCGCGAGGATTGCAATACCTCGTCCAGGCTGTCAATATGAACCACCATCCGGAATTTCGAGAATGTCCCATGCCTCAATAGATTTCTTTCAATGCCAAATCCCGGGTCATCGGTGTTAATCATTCTCTCTCGGACATAGACAAAGAAACCGTTGCTTCTTTCAGTTTCATCAGACTTCCCGCCTGATAGATCGTCGGCATAGAGCTCGACATAACCTGTAACGCGCCCAAGTACCTCATGAGAAAGGCCATATCGGTTTATGGAGTCGGGCGTAAAACTTTCATCTTCTGTCGGTTCAAGGCGATCAGGGCACGGCTTGTTCAAAATGGCACCTGTGATATCCTTCCCAATTATCCATTTCTGTATCAGCTTGCAATTGATTTTAGATGGTTCAACTGGATCTCCATCGAGGAACAATTTGAAGTCATCTCGCAGCGGCATGGCTGTGCGAAGAATCCATTTAAGCTTACCCCGCTGAATCTTCTTGCCCATCTCGGTCAACCCTGACATTATTGCGACAGTCCAAGAATCTTTTGCGGTATTGCCGAACAACGGTAGTGCTTTATACCCAGGCTTGGAAGCAGTAGTCCATGGCTTTAATATTTCTACCGCCTCTTCTTCAGTAAGCTTACGAAGCGGAATTGGTATTCTCTTATCAGTGAATACACCGTCCTCATCTGACTCAGCACCTTTAGTTGTACCCATGGAGCGGTAATCCATTGTTGCTGCATAATAATCACCATTTGATTTGCAGACGTGTGTTAAACGCGAGGCCAGGACATAAGTTGCGAGTTTTCCGATGCCAAATTTACCAATTGGCTTTCGTTCTTGAGCCGTTGTACTTGCTCGACGAGTACTTCTTCCAATGATCCAGTGCCTTTTGAAATCTTCAATGCCCATGCCCTCTCCATCGTCAATCACAACAATAGTTGCATCAGGACTCCTGAGGTCAGGGGATAGAATTACGTGAACATTTTTGGCACCAGCGTCGAATGAGTTGGAGACGAGCTCTTCAGCAGCTTTATTTGAACTGGAATAGAGGCCTTCTGAGAATAGTTGGATGATACGATGACTGATTTGAACATCAATCGTATCTACCTGTTTGCCAATAGATACAAAGTCCTCACTATTGCTACCTGCTGCTTTTTCCATTGAATGCCCCTTTTTCATGCCTGATCAGTCTTCTATTTGTTTTCGTATCCGTAAAATGACGTCATCGTTTTCTGGATTCCAAAAGATGTCGAATTCCTGTTGCGCTTTTACTCCAAGCGTTTGCAGCAGCTCTTTTGATAACTGTATTCTGCCCGAAACTTGTACTTTACTTGTACCAAAAAAGCCAATCTTATGTATATTATTTGTCTTATTCACTGCAATTAATCTACCATACTCTTGCCCATTTATCAACAATTGTTTACTCTTGCTGAACCCCTTTATCTATTTTGTTCCCAAGGCATTTGACTTTAAAAGTACCATAACGATGCTATAAATTTATAGATGTATCATTGTGATACCAGCAACGACTCCTCGTGGCGTCTTAGTCTGCTTATGATGTCTTGGCCAGTTAAATGGGCTGGCAGCATATTGTCATATGGCCACATGACATACATAAAGAAATAAGGGGAACTGTCAAGTGCTTTTTTAAGGTATTTTTTAAGGTAATATCGAGTTCTTTGTTGATATCTGCGCAGTCAACCTACGGAGAAGCGCATTATGTGGTTTTCTTGTAACTATCCCCGTGCCTTTGATATCCAATCCAACTAATCTTCGCGTTGGACGTATCCCCTGTTGCAATAGTCTCTCTGCACTGTGACGGTATAGATCACACCTATACGCAAACATATGCATTTTACGTTCGACGATATTAAGCTACTGAAATGCCTTGTTGTGGCCCTCAGTGTTAATCGGCATCACCAGTTTCCTTTTTCGTTGGCGCCCCGATCCTTATATTGTTTCTAGCAAACAAATCTCTTATGTCTCTTCTCTCATCCAGGCGTAGGAATATCCCCACAGTTTTCGACACACTCTCTCTGCAAACTGAAACATGTCGCCTCTTTAGATATTCGATAACGTTCTGTATCTCGTCGCAGGTTATAGGGTTATGCTCCATACCAAAGGGATCGATAATATCCGTATAAAAAAAGGGTACGGCTAGCAGATCCTTTGTCAGTTCTGTCTTTCCCAATTTATTTCTTTCGCAGAATGTTATAAAATTGTTAGGGAAATTATCAAAGATCTTTATTAATCCGGAAAATAGTAGATACTGTGCCTTCAAAGGAATATCATCGATAAAGTTGTGCTTTTGTTTAATGCCACAGGCGTCGATTCTTTGTGCCATGGACTCATGGTCCAGCAACCCCTTATCGAATCCCCAGTAGTAGGCTATTTTTATAAACTGTCGCAGGACACTGAAAAAGAGAAATGAATAGGTATAACGATCACCAAAACTGAAGATGCCGCTCTCAAGTATTTTGTATAGTTCACTTATAGCCTTTAGTCCATATGAGTTTGCTTCTACAAACTCTGGTTTCGATTTTGCGAAATCGGACCCGCACTTATGACAAACCGGGAAATTCCTATAATAATAACTTCTTCTCAGCGTTATCGGTATGCCACACTCGGGGCACCGGTCTAATAAGAAGCATCCATGAACTATGCAGGCAGTCGAAAAAGAAAGTCTCCACTTCTTCCTAAAATATTTGACCTTGTCCTCTTTCAAGCATAGCGGGCAAAACCTCAGACCGTATCCGCACGCTATCCTGCTATGGATAATGAGGGGCTGTAAGAACGGGATTCTCGTATTGGCCGTTATCTCTTCGGCAAGATAACCCTGGTAGGACTTTAGAGTAAGGTTGTTAAGAATTTCATTGCTCAATAGACACTTGCTCTCAAGAACCTCTAAAAGTTTTTCATTGGCAGATATATCTACGTCCTTGGTCCACAAGATATTTTTCCATTCGGGCAGATACAGGTTTACGAATGTGGCAGGATCCGTCAAGTGAGCAAGGGCAATTCTAGTCAGCCATGAGCTAAGAAGTTCATCGTTCTGAGGAGTAAGCCTATAGTTGAATCTTTTAGTTGCGAAATTGAAACGTTTACCTTCTAAATTATAAGCAAGAAGTCTCACACATCTACCATTGCGAGCCCGCGTCTTTGGGAAGGCTTGATAAATCCACACTCCTTTATTTCGTCATCTGTTAT
>Ga0182021_10012437_pt1 | contig 10109 bp, 11 predicted proteins | sample 612E3MmetaG_FD_120493 | JGI IMG/M metagenome (GOLD analysis project Ga0182021, IMG submission 120493) | Permafrost microbial communities from Stordalen Mire, Sweden - 612E3M metaG (Illumina Assembly) | ecosystem: Environmental > Terrestrial > Soil > Wetlands > Permafrost | place: Sweden... | reverse complement strand
TTTTTGAAATTGAAAAAAGACTCGGCAAGATTGTTCCGGTTATGAAAAAGATGCAGGAACAAACTGGAGTTAAGCTTCTCTGGGGAACAGCAAATCTTTTTTCAAACCCTCGCTACATGAATGGTGCTGCAACCAATCCTGATTTTACAGTTGTTTCCAATGCCGGTGTTCAGTTGAAAAATGCAATTGACGCTACAATCGCTCTCGGTGGGACCAATTATGTTTTCTGGGGTGGAAGAGAAGGTTATATGACCCTCCATAATACAAATATGAAAAGGGAGCTCGATCATTTGGGTATGATGCTCTCTATGGCACGTGATTATGGAAGGAAGAACGGTTTCAAGGGGACATTCCTTATCGAACCAAAACCCATGGAACCAACTAAACACCAGTATGATTACGATACCGCTACGGTTATAGGATTCCTGAGACATTATGGCCTGGACAAGGACTTCAAGCTGAATATTGAAGTAAATCATGCAACTCTGGCCGGTCACTCATTCGCACATGAGCTTCAGACTGCAGCAGATGCCGGCCTTCTGGGAAGTATCGATGCTAACAAAGGAGATTATCAGAACGGATGGGATACCGACGAATTTCCTACAAATATTTATGAAGTGACTGAGGCTATGATGGTGATACTTCAGGAAGGCGGCTTTACCACTGGCGGTATTAACTTTGATGCTAAAATTCGCCGCAATTCTACCGATGTTGAAGATATATTCATAGCTCATATCAGCGGGATGGATACCTTTGCAAGAGCATTGGTTATTGCAGACAAAATCCTGAAAGAGAGTGATTATCTTAAACTTAAAAAGAAAAGATATGAATCTTTCGATAAGGGAAAAGGCAAAGAATTTGAAAGTGGAAAACTTACCCTGGATAAGTTAAGGACCTATGCCAAAGAAGCTGGGGAACCCGCAAGATTAAGCGGCAAGCAGGAACTATTGGAACAGCTTATAAATATGTATCTGATTTGACCTCTCCCTAAATCCCTCCCCCAAGAGGGAGGGACTTTAATCGTGGTGAATTAATTCCTTTTATTCTTAGTAATCTTCCCTCGCTCACCTGGGAGCGGGGGACAGGAGGGGGTGAGGTTTTTTGTTAGATTTGAAACAAAGATCAAACCGAAACCTTTTCAGGTTCTTTTACAACCAACGCCAGTAACACCATAGAGATTAATGCAATTACACCACCAAAACCAAATGCAATAGTCCCTCCAAATCCCGGAATTACTTTATCAAAATAGCTGTATAAAAAACCGAAAATAATACTTGCTGGAAGAGCACCAAGACCTGTAGCGAAGTTAAATAGCCCGAAAGCAGTTCCCCTCTGATCTTCTTTTACAATATCTGCAACAAAAGCCTTCTCGGTTCCTTCAGTAAATGCATAAAACAGGGCATAAACTGCAAAAAGAATAAATGTCGCAATTAATTGCAAATCAGCAGGCAGGAATACCAATAATGCAAAAGAAATATAAACAAATGCATAGATTGCCCAGCCAATATTAATTACGATTTTCCTCCCGATTTTGTCGGAAAGTGCCCCAAGCGGCGTCGAAAAAACAGCTTTTATGATATGAAAAAAGGCCCAGATCAGGGGCAGGAAAAGTATATTAATCACCTTTGCCTGCTCCAGATCATTTCCGAAATTTGAGATCATTTTATGCAGAGGTCCAATTCTATTCACAAAATTGAAAACAGCTCCGCTCTTCTGTATTGACTCTTCAACCCTGAACAAAAGAAACGCATCAGATGAGTTGCCTAATGTGAAAAGAACCATTACTGACAAATATCTTTTAAAATTTCTGTCAAAATCCTTAAGTGAAAATTTGAACTCTTTTGTACCTGGCTTGACAGGACTTTTTTCTTTTACAAAAAATATAATTGTAAGAACTGCAAGAATTCCCGGAATGATCGCAAGGATAAATGTCCATCGGAGCGCTGGCAGAGTCTCTTTGAATTTGAATCCAGCGAATAATACCAAAAGTGTCAGGATTGCAAGAACCGGTCCTAATACAGCTCCAGTGTGATCCATTGCGCGATCAAATCCATATGATTTTCCCCTAATGCTTTCATCTGCTGAAGATGCAATCATAGCATCACGCGGAGCCGATCTGATACCTTTCCCAACCCTGTCTAACATTCTGATAATCACTATCTGCCAGGCTGCATTAACGACTCCTGTCAAAGGCCGGAAAAATGAAGAAACAGAATAACCAACAAGTACGAATATTTTCCTTTTCCCTGTTTTGTCGGAAATAATCCCGCCAAAAAGCTTCAGCAATGCAGCTGTCGTTTCAGCTACGCCTTCAATTATTCCAAGGATTACTGCACCGGCGCCAAGAGCAGCTACATAAACAGGTATCAGAGGGTATATCATTTCAGTGGCAGTGTCGGTGAATAGGCTGACCACCCCAAGCATGATAACAGTAATGGGAATCCTTTTTTTGAGTTTTGAATCCATTTCAATCTTCATATAGAAACCGTCCAAAAGTAATCTTGTTCGTAGTGATTAAGATTTACTATGCTGTAAAACGCAATATCAATTGCTTTGGTTAAATTTAATAGAAATAGAATTCAGTTTGACTGGCAGGCACCATAATATTTAATAGTTTTGTATTTAATAAAAAAATAGGTGATGACTATTGCAGAATATATTGCTGATCAGCTGGTTAATATTGGCGTAAAACATGTCTTTGGAGTACCCGGAGGACCCTCTATACCTTATATGGAAGCGTTCAGGACAGCAGGTATTGAGTTCATCCTCACATCAAATGAATCTGCTGCCGCAACGATGGCCGATGTTTCCGCAAGGTTAACAGGCGTACCGGGGGTTTGTCATGCAACATTCGGCCCGGGGGCAACAAATATTGCAACAGGAACCGGAGAAGCGCTGCTTGACAGATCGCCTGTAATAGTTTTTACAAGTGAAATGCCGGATTCAATGATTAACCGGACTACTCAGATGAATATTGATCATCAGAAACTATTTGAACCACTGACCAAGAAAAGCTATAGGATAAATGCTGACAATGTAAAAGAGGTGATGCATTCCGCAATCCGGATTTGCAGTGAAGAATACCCTGGCCCTGTTCATATCGGTTTGCCATCTGATATTTCCGGATTCGAGATTAATGAATCTGAAATTGCCTATCCGCAGTTGGTAAGTACTGAATATAATAATGATATAACCGGCATCACTACTCTGCTTCAGAAATCAAGACGGCCCCTGATAGCTCTGGGCCTGACTGCAGTTCGTTTTAAACTTGGAGAATCTATTCTTGAATTTCTGAATCAATATAAAATTCCCGTCGTTGTCACTCCGATGGCAAAAGGTTTGATTCCTGAAGATCATCCGTGTTTCGCAGGAGTCCTGTTTCATGCATTGAGCGATTACCTAGAGGATATCTATGAAAAGACTGATCTGGTGATTGGCATCGGTTATGACCCTGTGGAATATAATTATGAATCGTGGATCCCCGATGTGCCTATGATTCACTTTAATACAATTGAAACTGACATGCCGGCTGACAAAGAGATAATTCAGTACATCTGTAAACCACCCGAATGGTTTGATCTCTTAAAAAGCATAAATCCAGGTGCACTTATCTTTGAGAATACTGTTCTTGAGGGTATTCGAAATGAGATGACATCTGTCTTTAATGGTTTCCTGGGCCACTTCGGACCCGTAACGGTATTAAAGATCTTAAAAGACGAATTACCAACGGATTCAATTATAACTGCAGACGTCGGATCTCATCTTCATCTGATCGGACAGTATTGGAAAACTCCATCGCCTGAAAAACTTATAATTACAAATGGCTGGTCATCAATGGGCTTTGGAATTCCTGCTGCAATTTCTGCGCAGCTTGCTATGCCTTCTTCGACAGTTGTCTGTCTTACAGGTGACGGAGGTTTTCTGATGATGGCTGGCGAACTGATGACAGCAAAAAGATACAATCTTCCTGTAATTACAGTTGTTTTCTCTGACGGAGAACTTAATCTTATTAAGATCAAACAGTCATGGAAAGATCTTAAACCATATGGAACACAAATCTATTCGGGCGATCTTTTTGGATCTGATGTTTTTCTGGGTATGAGAGTTCTGATGGCAGATTCAGAGGAAAAAATGATAAAAGCAGTCAATGTTGCACTTTCTCAGGATGAGCCTGTGATAATAAATGCTGTAATTGATCCGGAGGATTATAAATGGCTGATAGTTAAGCAGAAATAAAGCTATTCTTCAATCATAGGAAGCTTATAATGGAAGTTTTCTTTCAGGACTGAATAGATGCAGCTGTCTTTTACAATTCCATTCTTGAAAATATTATTTTTTATTACCGCTTCACAGATAAAACCCGCTTTTTCGAGTGCCCGTCTCGATCCTGGATTGTCGGCAAATGATTCTGCATAAACCCTGACTATATCAAATCTCGAAAAGGTGTATGCTGTAGCTGCTTTGATCGCTTTTGTAATAATTCCTCTTCCCCAGTACTCTTCTGCCAGGAAGTACCCAATCTCAGCATTTTTAACGTATATGTCGTCCTTGGTGACAATCCCAATACTACCAATAAGATACTTGTCCATAGTTATTGCAAAAAACCTTGGCGGATCATTAATTGGTATAATGGTATTTAACCAGCCATGAGCATCCGACAGAGAATAGGGATTTGGCAAACCGTCACGCAGATTATCAAATATCTTTTTGTTATTTGCAATAACTGCAAGACGGTCTGCATCTTTTGCTGACCATGGTCTGAGCGATATTCCTTCAAAAACAATTTCCATAATTCAGATATCGGGGCAAGAACTATTCTGAACAGAAAAACCGGAAAGAATCATCTCCGGTTTTGCTTTTGCTATTTTGCCTTTTTTTCTTTTTTGGGTTTAGCTTCTTTTATCCCTTTTGCCGCTTTTACGACTTTTTCAGTTTTTTCAACTTTTACCGCCTTTACAGCCTTTACCGCCTTTTTCTCAGTAGGGGCCTTCACAGGTTTTGAGGTCTTCACATCCTTTTTTTCCTTCACCACCTTTGCAGGTTTGACTTTTTTTGCTTCCTTAACTTCCTTTACAGGTTTAGCCTCTTTTGCATGCTTCACCTCTTTTACTTCCTTAATTTCTTTCACGGCCTCTGCAGGCTTAACTTCTTTTGCATGTTTTACTTCCTTCACCTCTAATACTTCAATAGTTTCCTTCACAGGTTTGACCTCTTTCTTTTCTTTTAAAGGCTTCTTCTCTTTAGATTCCTTCTCTTTAACTATTGTTACAAGCTTAACTTCCGGTTTATCACTTTTTTTTCTGCGACGTTTTACTCCGTAAGAACCAAGAATAATCTTGCCTCTTTTGGTTTTTTTATCACCTTTTCCCATAATTATTGGTTTTATTTAATAAAGATTACTCATTTTTAAGGTTGACGGCAAAGTTATAAAAAATCTTTACTTTTATTGAATAATATTTATTTAAGTAGTAAAAACATAAATAATCTTATGACATATTGTGAATACATTCAGCAAATTACAGGAGAATCACTCAATCTTCATAAAGAGTATCATGATAAGCATTACGGTTTTCCTATTAAAGACGACAACGAACTTTTTGAACGGCTTATGTTTGAAATTAACCAGGCAGGCCTGAACTGGATACTCGTTCTTAAGAAACAACACAATTTTCGAAAAGCTTTTGATAACTATGATATTGTCAAAGTTGCAGCTTATGGAGAAAAGGAATTTGAAAGATTAATGAATGATCCGGGTATAATCCGTAACAGATTGAAGATCAATGCTGCAATTGAAAACGCTAAAATCATTATCGCTCTTCAGAAGGAGTATGGATCATTTAAGAAGTGGCTTGAATTCAATGCTATGGAAACAAAAACGCTCCAGGACTGGACAAAACTTTTCAGGAAAACTTTTAAGTTCACAGGAGGTGAGATAGTAAATGAATATATGATAAGCATAGGTTATCTACCGGGAGCACATAGTATTGATTGTCCGGTTTATCATGAAATTAATAAAATTAAAAACAGGATATGAGAAGAAAAGACAGGGAGATAACCGATATTTTGGATATAGAAGCAATTATATCAAGATGTGACGTCTGCAGGATAGCAATTGCAAATGATAATATTCCTTATATTGTTACTATGAATTTTGGATATGTAGGTGGTGGAAACCCTCATCTGTACTTTCACTGCGCGTCTGAAGGGAAAAAACTTGACATGATAAAAAGGAATAATTATGTCTGCTTCGAAATGGATACCGACCACATAATATATAAAGGAGAAAAGGGATGTGACTGGGGTATGAGGTTCAGTAGTATTGTAGGTTATGGACGAATAATTTTTGTTGATGATGAAACTGAAAAAAATACCGGACTGGGACATATCATGAATCAGTACGGAGGCCAGGGGGTTTATTCTTTTGATGAAAAAGTACTGGCCAGAACACTTATATTGAGATTAGATATATCTGAAATATCTGGTAAAAGAAAATGATGTTAGTTTTACGCCCCCTAAATACCCTTTGTAAGCTACCCCCCCATCCCCCATAAAGGGGGGCTTGATAATAATCTATATAATTGATTATATATGATTTACACCTCCCATTTAGGGGAGGTTGGGAGGGGCAAAACAATAGGAATATAACAATCATTTATTATGTTATTAAACTGTTACCTTTACTGTCAGGAATTACAGTACCGGCAGGCAGGCTTTAGGGGATTTAGGGGCTTAACAAAAAGAATTAATTTGCCATCTGATTAAAAAAACAACTGAAATGAAAAAAATACAATCAAATTTGATCTGGATGTTCACAGCCTTCATCATAATTTCCGGTTCTTACTCCAACAATTCTGGAACCATGAATGTTGAACCCAGAGTTATTCTGACTCCAAAACCCGGACCTTTACCGCATATAAACGGAGCTAAGATATTCGGTGTGAGACCAGGCTCTCCATTCCTGTTTACAATCCCTGCAACGGGCAAAAGGCCGATGAAATATGAGGTCTTCAACCTTCCGTCAGGATTGAAATGTGACGGGAATACGGGTCAGATAACCGGGACCATTGAAAGGCCGGGAGAATATCAGACGACATTCAGGGTCAGTAATAGTCTTGGCACTGCTGAAAGATCGTTCAGGATCATATGCGGTGAAACACTCGCACTCACACCTCACATGGGGTGGAACAGCTGGTATGTCTGGGAAAATCATGTTACTGATAAAATAATGCGTGATGCGGCTGACGCAATGGTGAGCTCGGGAATGATAGATCATGGATATATGTATATCAATATTGACGATTGCTGGTCGGTAAAGCCTTCATCAAAAGATTCGACTTTACTTGGTGAACCACGCGACATTAATGGCATGATCAATTCAAACAAGAGGTTCCCCGACATGAAAGCTCTGACAGATTATATTCATTCCAAGGGACTTAAAGCCGGAATATACACTTCACCAGGTCCGTTTACCTGTGCCGGACATGTAGCCGCTTATAAGTTTGAAGAGAAGGATGTGGCCAGATACGTAGAATGGGGATACGACTTCCTGAAATATGACTGGTGCTCCTACAGTAATGTTGCACGAAAAGACACTCTTCCTGACCTTCAGAAGCCTTATAAGCTGATAAGTGGTATCCTGAAAAAGCAGAAAAGGGATATCGTACTTAATCTTTGTCAATATGGCATGGGTGATGTCTGGAAATGGGGGAAAGATGTTGGTGGCAACAGCTGGCGTACTGCCGGCGATCTTGGAGGATCTTTCGAAGGTATCGGAACTGCACTTTTCAGGGATGGATTTGATGTTTATAGCCGCGACAGTCTCCAACTCTATGGCGGCCCGGGGGCATGGAATGACCCCGATTATCTGCTTCTGGGATACCTGAGTAACTGGAAGGGTGAAACAATTCCCACTCCCCTTACTCCCAATGAACAGTACACACAGGTCTCATTGTGGAGCCTGGTTGCTGCTCCACTTATATTCAGCGGAGATATTACAAGGCTTGATGACTTTACTCTCAGCCTTCTGACTAACGATGAGATAATTGAGGTTGACCAGGATCCTCTCGGTAGACCTGGTTACAGGGTCGCAAAAGAGGGAGGTAACGAAGTATGGATGAAGCCTCTCGAAGATGGCTCCATGGCTGTTGGTCTTTTTAACAGGGGAGAGATCGGATCCAGGGTCACGGTCCGCTGGAGTGATCTGCAAATCAGAGGAAAACAAAATATCAGGGATTCGTGGAGACAAAAAGATTTAGGCATATTTGATAATAGCTTTACCGCAGAAGTTCAACGGCATGGTGTCGTTATGATCAGAGTCAAGCTAGTTACAAAATGAGCTATTTCATTTAATTATAGTAACTTTATAATCTGATAGTTTCATAAGAATTACAGATTATACTTATTAAAAAGAGGTTTATGACCCATAATATGCAAACATTAAACGATTTACGTCTCGCTGTTCTTATAGATGCAGATAATATACCATATGCCAATGTCAAAGGCATGATTGAGGAGATAGCGAAATATGGAACGCCAACTTTTAAACGTATTTACGGTGACTGGACAAGACCAACAATTTCTGGATGGAAATCTGTTCTTCTCGAAAATGCCATAACACCTGTCCAGCAGTACAGTTACACAAAGGGCAAGAATTCAACCGACTCCGCCATGATTATTGATGCAATGGATATACTCTATTCAGGAAAAGTCGACGGATTCTGCATTGTATCGAGCGACAGCGATTTTACAAGACTGGCAACAAGGCTTCGCGAAGCAGGCATGAAAGTTATTGGTATTGGTGAGAGAAAGACCCCTCCGCCATTTATTGTGGCTTGCGATAAATTCATTTATATCGAGATTATAAATACCTCTGTTGCATCAACTGAATCTATTGCAGAAGTAAGAAAAAAAGGGAAACCAGCAATTTCAAAGACAAAAAGTGAAGAGAACGATTCTCAATCAATGAACCGCAGGGTGAAACGTCTTATTGCAACTTCAATCACAGACCTGGCTGATGAAAATGGCTGGGCTTTCCTTGGCGACGTAGGTAACCTGATATTGAAAAAGCAGCCTGATTTTGACCCAAGGAATTATGGATTCACTAAACTTACTCCTTTAATAAAATCACTTGATTTTGAGATAGATGAAAGGGATTCCGGTAGAGATAACATTAAGCATATTTATATCAGGAACAAGAAGTAGAGAAGGGATGATGGGGAGAAAGACAAAAGCTACAATAACCAATGTCAACATTTGCAGCTTCTACCGCTTTACAGCCTTTCTGGCCTTTATAGTCTTTATAGCCTTCTGATAATGGTACCTTCCCTGAAAAGGTACTATGTGCCGGATAGTACCGGTTCATATGAGCTTCAGAATCTTTATCTTTTACCTCGTATGTTTCACGACAATTTGCCTTGCCAATGACCTTTTTTCGTCAAAAAGTGATTTAAATACAATATATTATATCATTTATGTTTTTTATATTCAAAAAAAAATATGACCTTTGACGCTGTTTTTAAAAACTTTAATTATTGAATTATGAACATTTATGTAGGAAGTCTTCATTTTAAAATGAGTGAAGCAGAATTAAAAGAAGTCTTTGAAGAGTATGGCGAAGTAACATCCGCAAAAATCATTATTGATAAATACTCTGGTAAAAGTAAAGGTTTTGGTTTTGTTGAAATGCCAAATGACGCTGAAGCAAAAAAAGCTATTGAAGAGCTTAATGGTGCTGAAGTTAGCGGTAGAAATATTATCGTTAACGAATCCATCGAAAGACCTGAAAGAAGAAATTTCAGAGACGGTGGTGGTAACGACCGCAGAGGCGGTGGTGGCGGAAACAGACGGGACAATTACAGGTAGTATCAAAAAAAATCAAAACTATGAAAGGTACTGTTAAATGGTATGACAGAGTTAAAGGCTATGGATTCCTTCAGACTGAAGACAATAAGGATATCTTTATCCATCGCTCTGGTTTAGAAGTTTCTCATACCGAACTCGAAGCAGGCCAAACTGTTGAATTCGAAATCGAACAAAGAGAAAAAGGACCAGTGGCCATTAAAGTAAAAAAAGTTGACTGATTTTGCTTTAAATGATAAAAAAAAGACGGG
>Ga0182021_10012436_pt1 | contig 10109 bp, 5 predicted proteins | sample 612E3MmetaG_FD_120493 | JGI IMG/M metagenome (GOLD analysis project Ga0182021, IMG submission 120493) | Permafrost microbial communities from Stordalen Mire, Sweden - 612E3M metaG (Illumina Assembly) | ecosystem: Environmental > Terrestrial > Soil > Wetlands > Permafrost | place: Sweden... | reverse complement strand
GCTGCCGGCCAGCAAGAGGCCCCCAACTCCGTAGTCGTCGAAGTTGGCAAGCTTGGTGGGGCCCAGGGCGACCGTGTCGGTGCAGGGCTGATCGCCGGTGGACTGCGTGTAGCCCAGCAGTCCATCCGACTGAAGCGCAATCGTGGAAAGGCCATTCCAGGCTTTCTGCAACAGCGGGCTGTAGGTTGCCGAGTCGAGCACTCCCTTGCGAATGCCCCAAGCCAGGCCGTAGGTGAAGAAGCCGGTTCCGCTGGTCTCGGGCCCATCCTGGCCGGCCAGGCTGATGGTCGCGCAGTGGGTGGGGTCGAACAGGCTCTCGTTCCAGAAGCCGTCGCTGCGCTGGACAGCCGCCAGCGCCTTTGCCATTGCCTGAAAGTCAGAAACATAGGTGGCTCGGTGCGAATCAGTGGTGGGCAGGATGTCGAGAACCCGGGCGAGAGCCGCGAAAGCCCAGCCGTTGCCGCGCGACCAGTACAGGCTCTTGCCGTTCGGAGCCACGATGTAGGCGTCGCTGGTGCTCGACGGCATGGCCTTGTGCAGGGCCAAGGTCATGATCTGCTTGGTGGCGCCACTCGGTGTGTAGTGCAAGTCCCGCCACCACAGCCCGTCGGCCGCGTTCCACAAGCCCCCGCCTTGCGTGCTGCGGGAGTTGTTGTACATGGTCCACATGCCATCGAAGTACTTGCTGTCGTTGTACAGGACCCCCAGCTTCGCGAAATTGGGCATGGACATCTGGATGGCGTCGACCCACCACCACGCATTGGTACCAGTGGGCGGGCTCGCCACCATGGCGTCGATGCTGGCCTTGATGTCCTTGATGTAGCTGGCCTGCTTGTCGATGTTGTACAGGTCGATATACGTCTGGCCGCAGGCTTGATTGTCGGCATTGGTCGACACACTGCCCGGCTGCGTGTTGGCCAGGGCCCAGGAATGCGAGGCGCCCCAGGCCACGGCGTAGTCGTGGTAGCTCTGCTTCCTGGTCGCGTCGGTCTCCACGTGGTACAGGCCCATCAGCCCTTCGTAGTATGTGGCGCGGGTCCAGATGTTGCTGGGCCTGGACTTGTCGGTGACGATGTTGGCCCCGGGATCCGGATGCTTGGCCATGAACCAGTCGTTCGCCTTCTGCATGGACGCCAAAACAACCGAACGAGTCGGCAGGCCGAGCCCCGTCGTGCCACCGGTCGTCCCGCCGGTGCTGGTCGTCCCGCCGTTGGTTGTCGTGCCGCCTGTGCTGGTCGTGCCGCCTGTGCTGGTCGTTCCACCCGTGCTCGTCGTGCCGCCACTGCCGGTCGTGCCACCCGCGCCCCCGCTTCCACCAGCGCCGGTGGAAAGCTGGAATTGCTGATAGGTGGCGCCGTTCCATGCTCGCTGGACGATCGGGGTTCCGTCCGCTGTGGCGCCCAGATTCACCTCCGCCACCTTGCCGCTGTGATGCGCTGTCAAGCGGACCACGCCCGCCGACACCTCGGCAATGGCCCATTGCTGATTGGTGGAACTGTTGTTGCAGGTGTACTGAATGATGGAGGCCCCGTCAGCTGTCGACTTGCCGTTGACATCCAGACACTTGAGGCTGTTGGTATTCTTGATGGCGTAGTAGCCGGTCGCAACGCTCGCGATCTTGAAGTTCTGACCCACGGAGCCGTTGCACGTCCGCATCTCGACCTTGGCGCTGTTGGCTGTGCTGTTGCCGGCAATTCCAATGCACTTGCCGGTCACTGCGCTCTTGATCTGGTACGCAGCGCTCGGGTCGATGGTCAGTTGGCTCTGCGACCATTCGACCTGTTCCCCAACGGAACTGCAACCAGTGACCAACAATGCCAGCAACAGACGACCTGGTGTCTTGCGCATAAGAACCTCTCCCGTGGTTCGTCGGAACAGCGCAGTCGATAGCACGAAAGGCGGGCCATGGCCAGCATGAAGGACGCGGAGCGTAATCGTGGGAATTCGCTACCAGTCCAGACCGAGCCAAAACGACGGCATGATCAGCGTGGGCGAATGACCAGGACTACTGTGACGAGGAAGCCGCGCCCATTTTGCCGGCCCCGCCTTTTCCGGCAATCAAGCCGTAGCTCTTGAGCTTGCGATACAACGTTGCCGAGCCGATGCGGAGCTGCGTGGCGGTGTGGGTCTGGTTTCCGCGGTTCAGCTCCAGCGCAGCGAGGATGTACTCCTTCTCGACTTCATTGAGCGGCCGCACCGTGCCCTTGGTGGCCACCGGCCTGGGGAATGCCTGACGGATCTCCTCGGGCAGGTCCTCCAGCTCCACCCGGCTTCCGCGCGCGAGCGCCACCGCGCGCTCCATGGCGTTCTCCAGCTCGCGCACGTTGCCCGGCCATTCGTAGCGCAGGAGCTGATCAGCGGCAGCCGGGGCCAGGCCCGAGATCTTGCGCTTCATGCGCAGGGCTGCGTCCGCGAGCAGCACCCGGGCGAGCGGCAGCACGTCGTCTCGGCGCTCGCGCAGCGAAGGCACGTGCAGCTCGACGACCTTGAGCCTGTAGTAGAGGTCCTGGCGAAAGGAGCCGCCCGCGACCCCGTGGGCCAGATCGCGGTTGGTGGCGGCCACCACGCGCACGTCGACCCGTCGGCTCTTGTTCTCGCCCACGCGCCGGATCTCTCGCTCTTGCAGGGTTCGCAGCAGCTTGACTTGCATGCCGGGCGAGACCTCGCCGACTTCGTCGAGTAGCAACGTGCCGCTGTTGGCCGCCTCGAACAGGCCCGGTCGATCCGACGTCGCGCCCGTGAACGCACCCCGCGCGTGCCCGAACAGCTCGCTTTCGAGCAGCGTCTCGGTGATGGCGCCGCAGTTGACCGCAATGAACGGCCCTGCCGCGCGGGTGGACTCCTCGTGCACCAGCCGCGCGATGCGCTCCTTGCCCGATCCGCTCTCGCCGGTGATGAGGACGGTGGAATCGACCTTGGCCACCCGGCGCGCCAGGTCCACCAGCTGCCGCATGCTGGGGCTCTTGGCGACGACCCCCAGCGGCTCCTCGATGTCGCGAGCCACACGGACCAGCGCCCGGCGGTGCTCGCTGAGCTTGCGTTCGGCCACCTTCAAAGTCTCGGTGACCCGATCGAGCGAGACATCGAGGCACTCCTTGAGGCGGCTCGGCTTGAAGAAGCGTAGCTCCTCGGCGCGTTCGCCACCCCACTCCTCGCGCGTACGTCCGAAAAGGTGGCAGGCGGCATCGCCCTTGCCCATGCAGCTATCTTCGAGGACGTAGATCTCCTTGCCAGCGGTTCGGCTGAGATAGCCGCTGGTCAGCCCGCAGATGGTCCAGCACATGGGCGCATCGGCGCGGCCGAAATGCAGGAGGTGTTGCTCTGCCTCGTAGGAGGCGACGAGCATCACACCGTCAGCGGAGAGAGCCTCCGTGTTTCCCGGCTCGACGCGGAAGAGGCCTTGCAGGGCGTGGATGCGGGTGCCTGCGCGGCGCCAGTCTTCGTCGCTGGCCCATTTGAACTCGGCTTGCATTGCCTCGGCCATGCGCCAACCGTGGGCGAAGCCGAACTGGGTGAGCACAGTGCGGGCAGCCGTCAGCCCGAAGTTCTCGACCAGGTACTTGCGCAAGAGCCCCATCGCCACCGCATCGAGCAAGAGCGCACGCTGACCAGCAAACCTGATCACCCCGCCCTCGGGGTCCAGCTCCAGTAACTCCTTATGATCCAGATCGTCCACGCGCATCCGCCGTCCTCCCCTTCAAAGTGGATGAGGTCCTACGTCATTTAGATTGAAGCGGCCAGCACTTTCGTTCCACCCGCGATGCAACCAGCTGAATCTACTCGCGTGTGACGGCGGCCCGAAAGCTGCTTAACCGGGTATGGAGATGTAGGTCAGCTCCCTACCGTAGGGCCCAAGCGCGTTAGTGCGCAGAACGGGGAGACAGACGGCATCTAAGTGAAAAGGAAGAACATGAGCAACAACAACTCCGTCGTAGCAATCTATCCGTCGCACACGGCTGCCGAGGCAGCTATCAAAGGCCTGCAGAAATCCGGTTTCGATCTGAAGAAACTGTCGATTGTTGGACGCGACTACCACACCGACGAGCATGTGGTCGGGTACTACAACGTCGGCGACCGCATGAAAGTGTGGGGCAAGACTGGCGCCTTCTGGGGTGGCGTGTGGGGACTGTTCTTCGGTTCTGCATTCTTTTGGATCCCTGGTCTGGGGCCGCTTCTCGTGGCGGGGCCGCTGGTCAGCTGGATCGTCGGGGCATTGGAAGGCGCTGCCGTGGTGGGCGGCCTGAGCGCGATTGGAGCTGGCTTGTACAGCCTGGGCATCCCGAAGGACAGCATATTGCAGTACGAGACGGCACTGAAGGCCGGAAAGTTCGTCCTGTTGGCCCACGGCTCCGTGGATGATGCAGCCCGCGCCAAGGACATACTGACGCGCACCGAGCCGGTGAAGTTGGAGCACCACCAGTAGGTGAAGCTGGCGTAAGCCCGGGTCTCGTGAGTTGTCCCATGAACGCCTCTGCGCACGCTTGGAAACGCGAAACAGGAGATCGAATGAAAACGACAGCAGGTTTGTGGATTGATCACCGGAGAACGCTAATCGCGATTGTCTCAGCCAAAGGGGAACAGACGATGGAGATCAAATCCAACGTTGACAAACAGCCGGGACGGTTTTCGGGTGTCCGTTCGACGACTCCATACGAATCGCAACTGGTTAAGGCAGATGACAGCCATGAGCGGAAGTTTACCGGCCAGCTCAACCAGTATTATGCGAAAGTGATTGCGGCAATTCGCGATGCCGACGCCATTCTGATCCTGGGGCCTGGCGAGGCCAAGGGTGAGCTCAAGAAGCGTCTCGATCACGCGAAGCTCGGCAAGCACATCAGCGCGGTGGAGACGACCGACAAGATGACAGATCGCCAGATCGCGGCGAAAGCCCGCAGGTACTTCCGAACGCAGAAGTCGACTCGGTCGCACAGAAGCGTCGCGGTAGCCACTAAGGCGTCGCGGCGCAAAAGCCGCGCCCACGACCATCTAGATTCGAGGTGATGCCTATGGGGCTATTCGCAGGATCAGGAGAGTGCTCGGCAGGAGGTTGCGGAATGACAAAAGTGAAAGCGAAATCCAAGAACGCGGTCGAGACGATCTTGCGGCCGGGCCAGATCGTAGGCGGACAGTACCGAGTCGATCGTTTGGTTGGGCAGGGTGGAATGGCTGCGGTGTGGGCCGGTACGAATGAACGCACCGGCAAGCGAGTCGCCCTGAAGGTGATCCTGCTGTCCCTGTCAACCACGCGCGTGGCGCAGAACCTCTTTCAAAGGGAGGCCTTGGCCGCGAGCCGGGTGAATCATCCCAATGTCGTGAACGTCTTCGACATCCTCGAACATGAAGGAATGACCTGCATCGTGATGGAGCTGCTCGAGGGAGAATCGCTTGCAAGCCGCATCGCTCGTGAGGGAGTTCTCAGCGTCAACGATGCGGTGAGGCTGCTCTTGCCAGCCATGCGCGGGGTGGCCGCGGCGAACGCACAGGGCGTGATCCACCGAGATCTCAAGCCGCAGAATATCTTCATTTGCATCGAGCCCGACGGACGGATCGTGACGACCAAGGTATTGGATTTCGGCGTCTCGGTCATCATGGAACGGGTGATAGACCCCTCGGCAGGGTCGGTCCCGGCATTGGCGGTGGGCACGCCGGCCTATATGTCTCCCGAGCATATTCTGGGCGCAGCACATATCGATGGTCGCGCTGACGTGTACGGTTTCGGTGTGTTGCTGTACGAAGCGTTGACCGGCCAGATGCCATTCCCGGGTGAGCCAGGCCCTGCACTCTTTGACCATATCCTGAACCGACCCGCTTTGGCCGTGACGCTGTTTCGTCCTGATTTGCCGCCTGGTCTGGTGCGCATCATCGAAACCGCCATGGCCAGGGAGCCTGACCAGCGCTTTTTGGACTTGGGTTCGATGGTGCGCGCTCTCGAAGACGAGCTGGCGCCTGACACCCCGGCCCCGCGTCTGCTCACGCCGCTCGCTGGGGTGCCCTCGATTGCCTTGCGTGATCCGGCGTCCGGGCCCCATCCCGGGCCCGCCGTGCAAGCCATTGCCAAGAGAAGACCGTCTGGACGGCATCAGGAGACGCGAATTCTCTTCGGGTCTCCCCTGCGACCCGCAAGCCGTGAAACGGTCGTGCTGGATAGGAGGCCTTCGTCTCGCAAGCCACTTCTTCCCCGCGCCAGGTCGCTCTTTGCCCATCGTGGTTGGGGCGCGTTGGTGGCCGCGGGGTTCGCGGTCGTTCTCGGGTTCTTTGCGGTGTCGATGGTCATGCAAGGCGCCACCAAGCTGGACCCAGGTGCGCCAGCACGGATCACGCATGCCTTGCCGCCAGCAAGCAAACCTGTCGCGCAGCCGGCTCGTGCCGCTGTGGTGTCAACCGTAGCCCCTACAGCGGTTCCGGTCGTTTTGGCGGATTCACAATCCCCACCTGCAGCAAGCACGCTCGCAACGCGTGAGCAGAACAAGCCTGAGAGCCACCGGCGCGCTGTGACTCGTCCGAAGAGTTTTCTGCCGCGGCGGCAGGCTGCACGCGCAGATTTGGCGAGGAATGAAACGGCACGGGCACCGTCATTGGCGCCAAGGGCCGCCGCATCGGCGAAACCCGCCGCGCTAGGTGCCGGTCGTCTGTCCGAGGCCGATTTCTAATTCCATCATGGGCGGTGGCGCCGAGTTGGACGCTGCCGCACGGCAGCGAGAGGCTTGACGCGGTCGTGCCTTGTTCGGCGAGCGTCATTCAGCAAACGTCCCCAAGCTGCCGATAGCAAGGCCTGAACTCTTTTCACGGCAGCATTTCGGATGAAACGGCAACGAGACACATTGGTGGGTACGCCCACCATCATCGCGCCAGAGGCCATTTTTCTGGTGGGCGAGTTTGGCTTGCCCGAAGAGAACGTGGCCGTGCTGGCCGCGCTCTCGAGCCACGCAACCGCCCAGTATTGCCCCGATGTGGCGCCCCCCTCGCCGCTGGTGGCCGCCGTGGTCAAGCGCGCGAAGACCCATCTGGGGGAAACCGCCTCGGCGCTGCCTGACGGCTCGGTCTTGCTGAGCCCAGCCACGGCCTGGCATGACGAAGATGGGATCACCTTCGGCACCACGCCCGCCATCGCAGTGGCCACTGCCGCCGCTGTCTTCGAGACAGCCGGACAGGCCATCAGCCAGCGAAAGGACGCGATCCGGGTGGTCGCCGAGGCTGCCCATCGCGCGACACACGAGGGCATCGGCGTGGAAGGCGAACTTGCCGCCGCCTTGCATGGCGGTTTGATCGAGGTCATCTGCCAGCGCGCCGCCGCCCCACGCATAGAAGCCTTGACAGTGCCGGCGGGGCTGAATCTGGTCGTCTTTCAGACGGGACATCCCGTGTTTCCCGCTGGCTGGCCGTCAAAGGTGGAGCAATTCGCCGAAAGCGACCCCATCGCGTATGCGCAGATCGTCGATGAGATGGTTGCGCGGGCCGTCCGTTTTGCGGCCGAACTATCCGAGGGCAACGTCACGGCTGCGATTGCCTCGGCAGGGCGCTACGGACATTGCACTACGCTACTCGCGGCCGCCGTGTCGGCGCTCCCGCAATCCGAGCCCTTCGTGCAGGCCATGGAGTTGGCCAAGGAGATTGGCGGGATCGCCAAAACGACCAGGGCGAGCAACAGTGACCTCGGCATCGCGATGTTCGCAACGCCCGAGGCCGCGAACCTATTTGCCCGCGCTTGCCGGCCCCCACTGGTCCCGCTCAGCCTCGGCCTGGACCGTTCCGGCGCACGTCGCCTGGACCGCAGCCAGACTGGAGAATCCGCGGTCGTCCATACACCTGTGCCAGAAATCGGCCCTTCGTCCATATCGGCCGAAGCGATCGTGCGCAACCTCATCGAGGACATCAGCACGGAGAGGACGCTGTCCTAGCCGGTCTATGACCGCGTTCACAGTTTCACCTTCTTGTAGAATACCCTCTTCACCAGCTCCGCTGCGACTACGTAGAGCACGATAATGAGCCCGACGTAGAGCAGGAATGCAACGGGCATGGGGCCAAACCCAAGAAGTGTTGCCAACGGCGTAAACGGTACGACCGCCGCGATGACAACAATTGACAGCGTCGCGAGCAACAAGGAGTTCCCCGGTCGACTCCTAAAAAACGGTTTCCGGCTCCGAATGACAAGCACTATCAGCGACGCGGAGACAACCGACTCCACAAACCAGGCGGTTCTAAACTGAACCTTAGTAGCATGAAGGATGAGCAGAAGGAGCCCAAACGTCAGATAATCAAACACCGAGCTCAAAATACCGAAGGTCACCATGAACTTGCGGATCGCCTTAATGTCCCACCGTCGCGGATAATTGACCATTTCGTCGTCCACACTGTCAGTCGCAATGGTCATCTCCGGGAAATCTGTCATGAGATTAGTCAGCAGCACCTGCTTGGGGAGCAGTGGGAGAAATGGCAGAATGAGGGATACACCCGCCATGCTGAACATGTTTCCGAAGTTGGCGCTCGTCGCCATGAACACATACTTGAGCGTGTTGGCGAAGGTCGCCCTTCCTTCGCGCACACCTTCCACCAGAACCGCGAGGTCCTTTTCGAGCAGGACGATGTCCGCCGCATCCTTCGCAACGTCGACAGCAGTGTCGACAGAAATGCCGACATCGGCTGCATGAAGTGCCGAGGCATCATTGATGCCATCGCCCATATGCCCCACGACATGCCCCGCCTTTCTTAGAGCGAGGATGATGCGTTCCTTCTGATTGGGTTCGATCTCGGCGAAGACATCGACATTCGTCACGCGGCTAAGCAGCGCGGCGTCGCTCAGTTGGTGGAGTTCTGGACCAGTGAGCAGTTGCGTGTTCGACAGGCCCATCTGTTGGCTGAGGCTGGCGGCGACAAGGCGATTGTCGCCCGTGATGATCTTGAGCGCGACGCCGAGGTTCTTCAGGCTGGTGATGGTTTCCATAATCCTTGGCTTCGGCGGGTCGAACAGAACGAGAAACCCTGAGAATGTCATGCCCGCTTCGTGTTCTTTGCTGATGCGGGATACTGGCCCCATCTTCTTGTACGCCACACCCAGCGTGCGGAAGCCTTTCTTGCTGAATTCCTCAAAGCGCTGCTGGATCTTGTCCCGTACCGCAGCGAGATCGACGATGGGGCCCCCGCCGGCTTCCGCCGAAGTGCAGACCGCGAGCACATTCTGCAGAGCGCCTTTGGTCACCATGAGATGCGCCTGGTCGTGTGAAACGAGGATGCTCAATCGCTTGCGGAGAAAATCATACGGAATCTCGTCCGCTTTCCGGTAGCTGGAGAGGTCAAACGGGCGATGGGTGCGAATGGCCTCATCGATCGGGTTGGCAAAACCCGTCTCGTAGAACGCATTGAGATACGCATGAAGAAGGACCGTGTCGCTGGGAGAGCCTTCCACATCACATGCGGATTGGACGTGCACGATCCCTTCGGTCAGGGTGCCGGTCTTGTCGGCGCAGATCACATTCATGCTGCCGAAGTTCTCGATCGACGCGAGCCGTTTGATGATGACTCGTTTTGCGGCCATCCGTTTAGCGCCATGCGCGAGGTTGATGCTGATGATCGCGGGGAGAAGCTGCGGGGTTAGTCCGACGGCAAGTGCGAGCGAGAAGAGAAACGCGTCCAGGACGGGACGCGCCAGATAGACGTTGATGGCAAAGATTGCGACCACCAGAACGAGCGTGACTTCCATGAGGAAGTAGCCGAACTGCCGTATTCCGTGCTCGAAGTCCGTTTCGTCCGGCCTGAGTTTCAGCCGCTCGGACACTTTGCCGAATTCGGTCTCCTTGCCGGTGCGCACCACCAGTGCCGTGGCTGTGCCGCTCACCGTATGGGTTCCCATCCAGAGCGCATTGGACCGCTGACCCAGGGGTGTCTCCGCTGGCAGCAAGGCCGCCGCCTTTTCCACCGGGAATGTTTCCCCCGTGAGCATGGCTTCGTCGACGAACAGATCTTTGGATTCCAGAACCAGCCCGTCGCCGGGAACGACATCGCCGGCGTTCAGGATGACGACATCGCCCGGCACGATCTCTTCGACCGGCATTTCCCGGGAGCTTCCATCACGCAAAACCGCCGCTTTGATCCGCACGATGGAAAGGAGTTTC
>Ga0182021_10012435_pt1 | contig 10109 bp, 11 predicted proteins | sample 612E3MmetaG_FD_120493 | JGI IMG/M metagenome (GOLD analysis project Ga0182021, IMG submission 120493) | Permafrost microbial communities from Stordalen Mire, Sweden - 612E3M metaG (Illumina Assembly) | ecosystem: Environmental > Terrestrial > Soil > Wetlands > Permafrost | place: Sweden... | reverse complement strand
ATTATTAGGGAATGAGTATAAAGAATATCCATACGGCATCTCAATTGGCAGGCGACTTGATAATAATATAGTTGATTCGATTAAAAATGGCCCGACTCTGGAATATTTCAATCATTATCAGGATGTAAATCGAGAATTGAATAATCTTTCCGGAATAATCTGCAATGATCTCAGACAGGTGAAAATTAAATGTGTCAGCATTGTACCGACTCTGTCTTTATCAGGCGATGAATTCAAACCATATTTAAATACACTCAGGTATAAAGTTTCTCATAAAATGATCGCAACCCGTGCCGGATTGGGTTGGATAGGAAAGACAGATTTATTTATTTCAAAAGATATCGGAGCCCGTTTAAGGTTGGTAAGTATTTTGATTGACCGACCGGTAAAAACTGCTGGAAAAACAATTGATAAAAGCCGGTGCGGTAAGTGCGATTTATGCGTGAAAAAATGTCCCGCACAAGCTGCAAACGGAACTTTATGGGATATAAATACAGATAGAAATATGTTTTTTGATGCTCATAAATGCTGGCGGAAATGCGGTGAATTTGGGGAATCGTTATTAAACAAGGACTCAAGGATTTGTGGGATTTGTGTCTCGGTCTGTCCGATCGGAACAAAAATTAATGGAAGTCGTTAGCGGCTTTTTCTGAACTTTGGGAATATATTAGTTGTGATCAAAAGGCAAAATATGAGAACGATAAAAATCCAGTGCTTTCAGCATGTTCATTTTGAAGATTTAGGTTGTATCAACAATTGGATTGCAAAGAATGGACATTCGGTTAGTTATACAAAATTTTATGAAAATTATTTAATTCCTGAACCTGAATCTTATGATTGGCTTATTATCATGGGAGGGCCTATGAGCGTTTATGACGAAGAAAAATTTCCGTGGCTTATTGATGAAAAAAAGGCGATTTATCAGGCAATCGAAAAGAATAAAACGGTAATTGGAATATGTTTAGGTTCTCAACTCATTGCAGATGTGCTGGGAGTAGAAGTATATAAAAATTCAGAGAAAGAAATAGGCTGGTTCGATATTACTTTAACAGGACTGGAAAAATCAGAAAAAATATTTGGTAAAAACAGAATTGAAAAATTGAAGGTTTTTCATTGGCACGGGGATACATACATGCTCCCGGAAAATTCGGTGCGTTTGGCATTTTCAGAGTGCTGTGAAAATCAGGCGTTTTTGTACAAAGAAAATGTTTTGGCATTACAATTCCATCTGGAAGTGACAGAACAAAGCATTGGCGCTATGATAAAGAATGGTAAAAATGAATTGATTAATGGAAAATATATCCAATCGGAAATTGAAATCTCGCAACAAACAGGATTTATAGAATCAAACAATAATATGATGTTTCAGATTTTGGACAATCTGAATAAAGCTAAATAAAATATCATGAATACTGAGAAAAAAGGTTTCTTTCTAAAGCTTAATCCCCCTCGTCCCTCCTTCACAACAGACATGACTGATAACGAGAGAATCATTATGCAAAAACATGTTGCATACTGGGACCCTTATGTTAATGACGGAACTGTGATTGTTCTCGGACCTGTCTTTGACCCAAAAGGTGGATACGGTATAGCAGTTGTAAGAGTCGACAGTGATGAGCAACTTAACAAGTTGATAGCTGATGATCCGGCAAACGGATTGAGCAGTTATGAGGTCTATCCTATGAGAGTGAAAACTAAATGCAAAAAAGTATAATGAACAGGAGAGAAATTGTAATTAACCCCGTTGCATTTGTCAGCAATAGCCGAAGAGAACCTGTAGATGATAACTGGTCGTCAATTGAATCAGAAATTGAATTGGTTGATGGTATGCCTGATGATTGTTTTGATGGTATTGAGCAGTTTTCTCATCTGGAAATAATTTACCATTTCCATAAATCAACCCGGACCATCATTGGAAGTGATCATCCAAGAGAAAATACCAACTACCCAAAGGTTGGGATATTTGCTCAAAGAAAAAAGGACAGACCAAATCATATCGGGTCAACAATTGTGAATTTGGTAAGACACGACGGACGAAAATTAATTGTAAGATTCCTTGATGCTATTGATAAAACTCCGGTGATTGATATTAAACCGGTTTTTAAAGAATATCTGCCTCAGGGTGATCTTAAACAGCCGGACTGGACAAAGGATTTAATGAAAAACTATTGGTAATTCTTAATTAAAAATAATGCGCGAACGGACAACACCTTCAATATGGAACAATTATTGCTGTTAATAGTTTAACAATTGTAATATATCCCTGGATTAATAAAATGAAACCCATTGCATTTCTTGTACTTACTTTATTTTTTGCATTTTCAGGTTGTAAAAAATCCGGAATGGCTCCTGGTTCAGACCTGATTATTAAAGCTGGATTCGCGTGTGGATGGGGATCAGGAGAAGATTCTCTGGAAATTTCAAAAACAACGGTCAGGTATGTTTATTATATTCCTGCAAAATCTCATGAACCTGTAATTAATAAAACCAGGGCTGTTTCTGATAGTGAATGGACAGAAATTCTAGATGACATTAATCTGGATGAATTTGTAAAGTTGAACTACCAGACATGTAATATATGTGTGGATGGTTGTGATGAGTGGATATTTGTACAGGATGATATAATATCTCATAACATAAGATTTAACAAGGGAGAAAAAATTGATCAGATAAATAAATTACAAAATAAACTGGAACAGCTCAGAACCGAGTTTAGTAAGTAAAAAAATAACCGGAAACAGTAAAATCTTTTTTCAAATTTAGCATCATTTATGAGACTCCGAGCACCAGGACCAATCCTGTTTTCACGACAAAATAACCGGAGGGCATGTTATGAATAAAGACAAGATCATTATTTATTATCTTTTAATGATAATTAATCATGTTGCACATGTATTTGAAGAAGTCTGGGGAAGATTCTGGATATTGAATATAGTCGGTCTTGGAACATATCTGGCAATTAATCTGATCCTCTTCTGCATCCCTGTGCTTTTATTCTATTTTGTTTTAAATGACAAACGATGGGCATACAAGATCAGTATTGCCTATGCAGGATTTATGATACTACAGGGAATTGGCCATAATATTGCTACAATAATAACCGGAAGATACATTAATGGATATGCAGGTGGATTCACAGGTATCGGATTAATAATCATTGGCTTTGCCATGATAATTTATCTCCTGAAAGGGATTAAAAGCACATGATTTTTATTCAGGGAACATAATGAAAATTACACCTTGAATACCGAGACAGAATATTCATCGTAACCAGGTTGTTTTTGTAAATTTGTTCGTAATTGCATGGATATCTTAGATAACTTCACAGATATTTTTTTCTGAACATAAATCGGGATCGATGAAAAACAGGCAGGTCTGAAATTCTTCTATCATCCTCATGGATATGAGTTTAATACCCCCGACGGTAATATGATGGATGAAATCCTTGCAGGAACAAAGCCTGAACTGGTTACTTATGAACTCGATGTTTTCTGGATGGTTCATGGAGGAGCTGATCCGCTGTCATATCTGAAAAAATTTCCCGGAAGATTTGAACTGATGCATCTGAAAGAATTGAGACATGATATTCCTGGTAATAACACCGGTTTAGCACCTGATGCAACAAGTGTGTCTCTTGGCAGGGGTGTAACGAACTGGCCTGTTCTGCTCAGGCAGGCTGTGAAATCGGGAGTCAAAAAATACTACATCGAAGATGAGTCAAAAAATGCTACTGATCAGGTCCCTGTGACATTAAGTTACCTGGAAAGTTTAAAATAGTATGATAATTATGGATATTTGCAGGCACAGTTAAAAATCATGTAGCTGTTACAAAAGCCAAAGCTTATAAAAGAGTCTGCAAAGAGAAAGTTCCGCCTGTCTTAATCCTCGACAATTATTTGTCCTGTCATGTCATCATGGCCATCTCCGCAGAATACATCACAATGAAAATTATAAATCCCGGTATTTTGCGGAGTAAGAGGAACCCGGGTAACTTTTCCCGGTTCAATATCTGTTCGGATTCCTAATTTCGAACAGTTAAATCCATGCTTTCTGTCTAAGGAGGTAAGTTCAAGTACCACAGGCACCCCTTTTTTTAACCTGATCTCACTGGGAGAGTATTCAAACTTCTTTGCAGTGATCTTTATTATCTGTTCTGCCTGCGATGTAAGTTCAGCCTTTACTGGATATTCGACAAGTACAAGATCTGCCTTTTCTGTCGTTGCTTCTACACTTCGGTAACCTATTCCCTTGTAAGGTTCGCCGGTATTCCAGGGAATCGGGGCTTTCTTCGGAACTGAGCCCGGTGCAGGTAACGGATACATCATGCCTTTGGCGGAATGATGAGAAATCTGATCGGTCATATGGTGGTTCTCCTGATGGATATGCCCATAAAAGACCGTGACATTCTTATATGGCTTCAGAAGGTCTAAAGCTTTAGCCCCGTCACGGGTCCACCAGTCCCAGTCAGGATATAAATCAAAAAGCGGACGATGTGTGAAAATTACAATCCTGGAGTTTTTGTCCAGTTTTTTCAATTCTCCGTCTAACCATTGCAGTTGTGTATCCCCGATGCTTGAGGTCGGATCAGAAACATTATCCACTACTATGAAATTGACATTTTTATGGTTGAAGGCATAATGGGTTTCACCAAAAAATTCTTTAAAGATTGCACCGTTGTCAAGACTGGCATCATGCTCTCCCGGCATAAGTCTGACATTTTTCACATTTAAACCGCCAATAATGTCACGGGCCTCAGTCATCCGTTTTCGTCGTTCATTCGGGTCATCTGTGGTGTGGGTCACATCTCCTGTGAATATTATGAAATCGGGTTGAGATTTCATGCTGTTTATTGCAGCGACAGCCTTTTTCAGAGTACCTCCGGAATCGGGGTTTATTTTTGGATCGTTGAACCCCCAGTGAGTATCTGATAACTGAATGAAAAAGAAATCATCCTGTTCAGCATCTCCAATTATTGAAGACTCTAAACTACGAGTGCCGAGGACGAGAATAGCACTGCCCATTCCGGCCAGCTTTAAGAAATCTCTTCTTTCGATTTTCATAGTTTTTATTTTTGATTCATTTTTATGTTTAATAACCTCTCAGCTGACATAAGCACCTCTCATCATAAACCGAAAGTGATTTAACCGATAAATAAATAAACGTTTTTATACCCGGGAAGTTCAATCTTGTTTAACTTTTTTTCAAGAACATATTGTATTAACATAAAGTGTAAGTTGGTTTTACCATATTTATCCCGAAAGAATTAATTGCTTATCTGTTTAATTGGTTCTGCAAAGAAAAACTTAGTCACCTTTGTCTTGCGAAGCCTGAAGTTAGCATGATAGTCAGGGCATAAGGCTGACCAAATAAGGTACCGTATTAGTTACTAATAAACGTTCACAGCTGAAATGATAAAAATTGAGACTGAATCCGGATTTTTGAACCAGCTTACATTTGAACCATTGACCAAAATTAACTGGGGTAAATTTGTTCAATTGTTTGGCGATAATGGCGCTTGTGGAAATTGCTGGTGCATGTATTACAGACTTCCAAAATCTGAATTTCTCGAAGGGAAAGTCGATGAAGGAAACAAAAGAGCAATGAAGGAAATTGTTTGGGAGAATAAACCGGCTGGAATTCTCGGGCTTATTGAGGGACAAGCAGTTGCATGGTGTGCGTTTGCACCCCGTGAAGATTTTATCAGACTTGAAAACTCAAGGGTTCACAAACGTATTGATAATGAATCAGTCTGGTCAATCACCTGTTTCTTCATTGATAAAAGCTACAGACGCTCTGGTGTTTCAGTAGAACTTCTGAAAGGTGTGATCAGATATGCCGAAAAGAACAATATTAAAATTATAGAAGCTTATCCTGCTATTCCTACTCAGGACAAACTTCCAGATTCTTTTTTATGGATCGGTCTGTTCAAATCATTTGAACGGGCAGGATTTGAAATAGTGGACAGGACTTCTAAAAACAGACCGATGGTAAGATATTATGTTGAAAAAAATACTGGTAAAAGCAAATAATACATAACATATGAAAACATTTCTTATCTGGAAAAATAGAATTTTAACCGGGACATATACCATTTATTCGAATGGAAGAATAATCGGGAGGATAAAAAATAATTACATTTCACAATCTGCTGATGGTGAGTTAAATGGGGTAAAATACACCTTTAAAACCAGAGGACTTTTCAAACAACATACTCAGATACTGGATAATCAGACAAATACCATGATTGGAGAAATATTATATAATAATTGGATGACCAAAGCCACATTATCAATCCAGAATAAAAAGGCATTTTGGAAATATGAAAATATGCTGAATACAAAATGGAGTATTTTCAATTCGGAGGGAATGAGAATAAATTACTCAGGATCCCCGACAAGCGGTAGAATTGAATCAAATGCTGAGGACGATTTACTTCTGCTAAGTGGATTATATATAACCAGTTATTACAGGCAGCTGACAATAGCAATTTTAATAGTGGCTTTTGTTCCGATCTGGACAACATTATTGATTTAAAATAAAAAGCTTTCAACCTCAGCGCTAAAAGTACTTTATCAATCCCATGAATCCGATGGTAAAGCAAACTCCCTTAGCTGCCGTACAGTTTTGAGTAGGATTTGACCTTAAATATAATTTTGGTAGATTTGACTAAAACATCGGGACAAAAATATTCTTAGCCATGGATATATTTAAAAATATTACTTTGGCTTTTGGAAATATTCTAAAGCCAGAACAGTCTCATCAAAATAAGAGTGCTGGAAAAATAAAGAACCACGAAGATTTTTTTCGTAATACTCTTGATAATTTATTGGAGGGGTGCCAGATCATAAGTTTTGATTGGAGATATATCTATCTTAATAATGCAGCTGAAATTCACAACCGCTGCCCGAATAAGCAACTTCTTGGCAAAAAGTATATGGATATGTGGCCGGGGATTGAAAAGACAGAAATTTTCCGGCTTATCAGGGATTGTCTGGAACATAGGATTTATCATCATTTTGAGAATAAATTTGTTTTCCCTGACGAAACAATCGGATGGTTCGATCTGAGCATACAGCCTGTACCGGAAGGTGTTTTTATTCTGTCTATTGACATTACTGAACGTTTGCGTTCTGAATCGGTACTTCGAAAAAGTGAGGAAAACTATCATACCCTTTTTGATAATATGCTTAATGGATTTGCCTATTGTCATATGCTGTTTGATGAGGGTCATCCTGTTGATTTCATTTATATAAATGTTAATAAGGCATTCGAGTCATTAACAGGTTTGAAGGATATAATCGGGAAAAAAGCTTCAGATGTAATTCCGGGGATACGCGAATCTGACGCAAATCTTATTGAAACATACGGGAGGGTTGCATTGACAGGGAATCCTGAGACTTTTGAAGTATTTGTTAAATCTCTCAATGATTGGTACTCTGTTTCGGTTTATAGCCCTGAGAAGGAATACTTTATTTCGGTATTTGATGTTATTACTGAACGGAAATTAGCAGAGGAGTCATTGAGAAAATCTGAAGATTTATTCAATAAAGCTTTCCATGGCAGTCCCTCACCCATGACAATAGCCAGACAGACCGATGGCTCATATATTGCAGTAAATGACAGCTTTCTCCGTCTTATTGAACTCATACGTGATGAAGTAATCGGCAGAACCGGTCAGGAATTGAGCCTTATTGATGCTGAGGAAAGAAAAAGCATCAGACATCAATTAATAGAGCATGGTTCCTTACATGACATTGAGGTCAAAGCAATCTCTAAATCCGGCAAACAACTCTATTTGCTGACTTCCATCGAAAACACCAACCTTGCCGGAGAACCCTGCACAATTACAACTATGCTTGATATAACTGCCCGGAAAGAGGCTGAGGAAGCTCTTAAGAAGAGCATCACCCAGCTTAAAAAGGTTGAAAAGGAAATAATTGATCTGAACAAAGAACTTGAAACCAGGGTTCTTCAGCGTACTGCAGATCTTGCTGAGAGTGAGGAACGGTTTCGTCAGCTTTCTGAGGCTGCGTACGAAGCTATTATCATTCACGAAGATGGAGTTCTTCTCAGGGCAAACGATCAGTTTTTCAACCTTTTTGGTTATAAATCGGAGGAACTTCTGGGAAAACAGGTGATGTCTATGACTACTGCACGGGAATCGCTTGAAATTCTGAAAAAACAGATAGAATCGTCCGGCTTCGGTCCTTACCTTGCTACCGGATTGAGAAAAGACGGAACTACCTTCCCCATGGAAGTACGTGCCCGGAAAATGGAATATGAAGGAAGAACTGTCAGGGTTGCAGCAATAAGAGATATAACATTAAACAAAAAGGCTGAAGCTGAACTCAGGGATCGGACTCTTGAACTCGAAACTGCAAATAAGGAACTTGAAGCGTTTACTTATTCTGTTTCTCACGATCTGCGTGCTCCTCTCAGAAGTATAAATGGATTCACCCAGGTTTTAATAGAGGATTATTCTTCCCGGCTCGATGATGAGGGCAGAAGGGTTTGTTCTGTTATTCAGGAAAACTCAAAAAAGATGGGCCAGCTTATCGATGACTTGCTGGCATTCTCCAGGATAGGAAGGTCAGAAATGGTTAAATCGCTCATAACTATGAAATCGCTGGTTTATTCAATTGTTAATGAACTGATAGATAGCCGGTCCCGCGATAACATTAAAATAAGTATAGGCAACATTTGTGATACCCCGGGTGATCCGACAATGATAAGGCAGGTCTGGACAAACCTGCTGTCCAATGCTATAAAATATAGCTCTAAGAAAAAGAGAGCAATTATAAAAGTTACCTGCAAGAAGGCAGATGGGCTGCATATTTTTTGCGTACAGGATAATGGTGTGGGATTTGACATGAAGTACAAGGATAAACTATTTGGAGTTTTCCAGCGTCTGCACAGCACTAAAGAGTTTGAAGGAACGGGTGTCGGTCTGGCCATTGTAAAACGGATAGTTAACAGGCATGGAGGAGATGTGTGGGCAAAAAGTAATGTTGGTAAAGGTGCATCATTTTATTTTTCATTGCCTGTAATACTAAAAGAATGATATCTTTATAGTTAATATGAAAAATTATTTATGAAAAATTTTGATCCCGTTGAAATCCTCATCGTTGAGGATAATGCAAATGATGCCGAACTGACTATACGAGCATTGAGAAAACATAACCTCGCAAATGAAGTATATGTAGCCGAGGATGGTCAGGAAGGGCTTGATTTTATTTTTTGTAAAGGGAAATTTGCCTCACGGAATATTACCAAGTATTTGAAAGTGGTATTCCTTGATCTAAAGCTTCCGAAAGTTAGCGGACTTGAAGTTCTCGATAAGATAAAATCCGATCCAAAAACAAAAAAACTGCCTGTAGTGGTTGTTACCTCTTCAAAAGAGGATCCCGACATAAAAGCAGCTTATGAATTAGGTGCAAACAGTTACGTAGTTAAACCTGTAGATTTCAATGACTTTATTATTGCAATGCAGAATACCGGGCTTTTCTGGCTTTTAGTGAACGAATCACCAAAATAAGATAACTCAAACCTTCGTCCTGCCCGTCCTGCATAAGACCTGCATTGTTGAATGCGAAATACCTCTTAAGTCCTTTTATAGTTTACAGCGATTTCCTATTTTAGCTAATTCTAAATAAATTACAATTTTAAATTATATGCACAAAGGGAAGATACTTCTCATATTCATTCTATTGGCTTACGTCTCCGACATTTCAGGGTATGGGGTGTTAACTCATGAAGCAGTAATAGATGCCGCACGGGATAGTTCTATTGTTCCTCTTTTGAAGAAAAAATTTCCTCTTGCCACAGCTGAGGAATTAGACAAAGCACACGGATATGCTTATGGTGGAGCCATCATGCCGGACATGGGTTATTTTCCGTTCGGAAATATTTTTTTCACAGATCTGCTACACTACGTTAGAAGCGGTGATTTCATAATGAACCTGTTATCGGAGGCACAAAGCCTGAATGAATTTGCTTTTGCTCTTGGCGCCCTCGCTCATTACATTTCAGACAGGGATGGACATCCCGGCGCAGTTAATCTCTCTGTCGGTATGGTGTATTCTAAAGACAAGGTCGAGTTTGGTGATACT
>Ga0182021_10012434_pt1 | contig 10110 bp, 13 predicted proteins | sample 612E3MmetaG_FD_120493 | JGI IMG/M metagenome (GOLD analysis project Ga0182021, IMG submission 120493) | Permafrost microbial communities from Stordalen Mire, Sweden - 612E3M metaG (Illumina Assembly) | ecosystem: Environmental > Terrestrial > Soil > Wetlands > Permafrost | place: Sweden... | reverse complement strand
GGTGGTGATCGGCGGGATGGCCTCGGTCTTCGGCTCCCTGGTGGGTGCGGCGCTGCTCACCGCGTTGCCCGAGGCGCTGGCGGCGCTGGAAGGTTGGGACACCGTGGCGTTGGGCGTCATTCTGGTGGTGTGCATGATCTTCTTGCCAAAGGGGTTGGTGCCCACCCTGGCGGCCCGATTCTGCCGAGAGCGCGACGATGGCGCTGCTTGACGTGAGCCAGTTGTCGATTCGCTTCGGCGGCGTCCTTGCGCTGCAGAACGTCAGCTTCAGCATCGATGCGGGGATTGTCTATGCCGTGATCGGGCCCAACGGAGCGGGCAAGACCACGCTGTTCAACTGCATCACCGGCGTCTACCGCCCCGGTACCGGCCGGATCGAACTCGACGGCAAGTCGATCGGCGGCTTGCCGCCGCACGAGTTGGCAAGACGCGGACTCGCCCGCACGTTCCAAAACCTGCAGATCTACATGAACATGAGTGCGCTGGAGAACGTGATGGTCGGTGCGCATTTGCGACTGGATCGTAACCCGTTCAAGGCGGCACTGCGGTTCCCGTCGATCACTCGGGCCGACGCGCGACTTCGAGTGGAGGCGAGCGAGCTGATGCGCTTTGTGGGTCTGGAACAATACTGCAACGCAGGCGCCGACAGCATGCCCTACGGGGCCCTCAAGCGCCTGGAGATCGCCCGCGCGATGGCTGCCAAACCGCGCATCGTCTTTTTAGATGAACCGGCGGCCGGCCTCAACCCCAAGGAAACTCTGGACGTCAATCAGCTGGTGCGTCGGATCGCCGAATCCGGCGTGACCGTGGTCCTCGTGGAGCACGACATGAAGATGGTGATGAATCTGTCCGACCGCATTCTGGTGCTGGACTACGGCAAGAAGCTGACCGAAGGCACCGCTGCCGAGGTCCGCGCGAATCCGGATGTGATCGCCGCCTACCTTGGCGTTCAGCCCTAAGGCAGCGACGATGGAGGATTGCCTGCGAATCATCCGCAACGAACACGCCAACCTGTGGCGTGTAGCCACGTCGATGGGACGGGTTGCTGACGATCTCGACGCTGGCGCAGTCGACGACGCAGCTCTTTTTCAGTCGGTCTTCGACGACATCGAGCGCTTTGTCCACCGCTCGCATCATCCCAAGGAGGATGAGGTCTTGTACCGCCTGATGAGGGCGCGAAGCAGCCATGCGGCCGCCGTGCTCGACCCACTGCAAGAAGCCCATTGCCTGGGGTCCGACACTGCAGGCCCTGCGCTCGATCGCCCTTGCCGCCGCTCGCCAGCGTACCGAGGCGACCGCGCTCGCCGCCGCGCTGCGCAGCGCCCTCGCCGAGCTCACGAACAACATGCGCGCAGAGGAGCAGCACGCACTCCCGCTGGCGCGCGCGGTGTTGACCGCGCAGGACTGGGCCGAGATCGACCGCGCATTCCTGGACCCGGACAACCCGGACTTGCGCCAACGCGCCCAGGCCGAGTTGCACAGACTCTTTCACGGCGTCGGCATGGCGGCGTCTGACCCGATCGGCGTGGTCGACGATTCAGCGGGGCAGCCACAGCCCAACGCCGTGGCGGGTGCCTCGAGCGACTGGCTGCTGCAAGCGCGCGACGTCGAGAGCTGCTACGGTCGCATCAAGGCCTTGAAGGGGATCAATATCCGGGTGCGTCGAGGAGAGACGGTGGCCCTGGTCGGTGCCAACGGCGCGGGCAAGACGACGTTCTTGCGCACACTGTCGGGAGTGCAGCCGATGAGCGCCGGAAGCGTCGTATTCGACGGCGAGGACATCAGCCAATTGCGCTCCGATATTCGCGTGCGGCGTGGCATTTGTCAGAGTCCCGAAGGCCGTCAGCTGTTCAACCCGCTTTCGATCGAGGACAACCTTCGGCTTGGTGCCTACACCCGGCCAAGGCGCCAGGTCGAGGCTGACTTGGAGTCGGTGTACGGCATGTTCCCGGTGCTCAAGGAGAAGCGATCCCTCGCGGCCGGCCATCTGTCGGGTGGGCAACAGCAGATGCTGGCGATCGGCCGTGCGTTGATGGGTCGACCTTCCTTGTTACTGCTGGATGAACCTTCCATGGGCCTGGCGCCACTGCTGGTTCAGGAGGTCTTCCATGTGATCAAGATGCTCAGGGACCAAGGCATGACCATACTGTTGGTGGAACAGAACGCGCTCGCAGCGTTGGCCATTGCCGACCGAGGGTACGTGCTGGAGACTGGAAGCGTCACGCTCACTGGCACTGGCCGTGCGCTGATCGATAACGAGGAGATTCGCACCGCTTACCTGGGCATGTGAGCCCGATGGCTGGCGCCGACAGCGTTCGTCACTAGATTCGCGCGCGCGGCAAACATCATCGCTTCGAATCCAGCACTCGGTGGACGCATCGCGTTGAAGCCGGTCATACCAGGGGCGTTGCTAACGAGATCTTCCGGAGACGCCAGAGATGCCAGGGTAGTCGGGAACGCCCGGAAGTCGCAGGTAGTTCTTGTCGTCGGGGCCGGTGCTGTACCCGGGGCTGGGTCTGCCGAAATTGGTGTTGCCGGAATCCGTGTAACCCGCGCCGGCGTCGGGGGACGCGATGGCCTCAAGATTCAAATAGCCGATGAAGTCCCAGGTTTCACTGACGAGCCACAGTGCGGCAAGCGCGATGCCTGCTGCGAGCGCCACCTTTGTGGCCGGCTTGAAGTTTCGAATCCGACTCATTCTGCACTTGTGAGGAGCGCTCGACGATCACATCCGAAACGGACAGCCATCAGCGAGCACTGCGCGAATTTTCCTACCGAGAGGGAGTGTCGCGCGGCGCGCCGAGCGCGGCAAATCGCTGCATAGTGCGTATTTCACGGCTTCGGCCGCGGCAACGCTGGATGGCCAATTTCAGGGACTCCATCCGACCAGGGTACGTGGTGTTTGGTCGCGTCCCAGCGCGTGGTGTAGGCGCACCGCCCGCCACGGCGAGGCCGCAAGTTCGTTGCGTTGGGCTGCGCCGACGTCAGGACGGGCGCAGCTCCAACGAGTTGTCGCAACTGGCCTTGCCAGCGCGCGCGATGCCATTCGGCGAACGACGCCGTCGCCAATGCCGGTGAGGATGAACTGTCTTATGTTGGCTCGAACCGCGTAGACAGCGTCCTCGGGGCCGGTCCCTGCCAAGTGATATGGCACCCACTCGAGTGGCCGCAGTGCAAGCCGCCCGGATGACTCCTGACGCGCCGCCCATCCAGGGGCAAGCTGCGCTGGCCACGAGTGCGGGCGCTTCGGTGGCGGTGCCCGATCCTGCCGAGGTTCATGAGCAGGGCGGGTTGCTTGCGTCGGCAACGATGCCAGCGCCAGTCCTATCGCATGCTGGGCGGCTGCCGCCGGCGAATCCGGGCGCGGATCGCGACGCCGGAAGGACGGTGAACTGCACGCGAGCGCCCGCCAATTAGATCAAGAATCTTCACGGTCGGCTGATTGATGTTGATCCACTGGGAGGCTCAACTCGTCAGGGTTCCTGTCTAGTCGGTCGCGCTGCCGCCAAATGAAACTCCTGTGAGTTTGAAGCTTAGTGCGCACCTGCCGCCTAACCGACCCGGTAATTTGGATCGGTCAGGATGAGCGCAGAGGGCGTAGTTGTCAGCCCGTTCATCAGCCAGACCACAGTCCGCCCGGTAGCCGCGTCAGTCCACACCAGGTCAGCCGTGCCATCTCGCCGTCCAGGTCTGCAGTCTGAGTAATTCGCCAGCCCGGCACGGCCAGCAGCGTGCTGCCGCTGCGCTTGGTCGCGCCGTTCATCAACCAGCCGACCGACGCCTGCAGCGACGGTGCGTACCAGACTACACAATGAGAAAGTTCCACGACCATTGCTCGCTGAAATCGACTATGGCGTCGGTTTCTTTGCTCTGTACCGCCTCTTCGCCGACACGGTCGCGGTCCTGGCTTCGGCTTCGTGTTCCACGACGGCATCGAATGCCTCTTGGGATTCATCCCGGGGTCGAACCAGCGGTGGCCTGTCCAGCGGTCTGTACACGTGGCATTTCAGATGGAGCTCCGACAGCCGATTGTGCGCAAGCATGCATCGTGAAGGCTCTATGAATGCCGTAAATGGATGCGCTGGTTCGCGGGCTGTCGGCTTCATGATGGTGTTCAGGCTTGGATTCAGGTTTCGGAGGCCTCTAGTGCCGGACCTTTGAGAGCATGCCAAGCATCTTGAAGGTCGCCACGCGGATATGACTTGATTCGCGCCGACGAAAGGGCGAGGGATTGAATTGCGGATGGTCCAGGATTCACGTTGGCGCAGCCAGTTTCCCCACGGCGTTTCGGCCCCCCTTGACCTGAACCGGCAACTCCATCAGACCCAAGTCGTCCGTGATCTTCTCGGATTCTGTTTGAGTGACGGACTTCGAGCGAATCTCGCCAGACTGGACCACGGCCGACCCCAAGTCCAGCTTCAATCTGTGCATAAAGGCAACACCCTCCCTCATCCCATGCTCGCTTTCGACTACCGGGGCACGTCGCTCGTCTCCAGACCCGGCGGAGTTCCGCATAGGCCATCTGAGTGCGAAGCTCTGGAAACTCAGGCGATGTCCACGCGGTTTTTGGGTTCGCCGGCGCGTCGAGTTGTGCATCGAGCGACAACGTCCTATTCGCCAGCATCGGGAGGGTCGCCGCGATCGCACCCATTGCCAATGCGAAAGAGAACAGGCGTGACGTTGATATGATGGACTCCCGCTGAATACTCGAAATTCGGGGTATTCAGTGCTGCATAGTGCCTGAGTCTTGGCGGAAGTTCAGTTCGGAAACGCACAGAGTTGCTTGGTCGCTGCTGCAAACTCTGACCATGATGGGTTGCCCGTGCGTCGGTGCCTAAATCGCGAGCTTCGGCGGGAACAACCTGCGATATTCTCGTTTGACAACCGCGTGGCACTCACACGCGCTGTTCAATAGCTTGACGGGGTCAAGAACCAGTGTTCGGCCGCGCGAGCATTCAACGACGTGTTCCCGGCTCAGGTGCGACGTCGATGTCAACACTCCGTTCCACCGACTCGCTACGACGACCCCGCTGGGTTCCTCGCCGCTCATCCTCGCACTTTGATTCCAGCATGCGCCCTGGGCAAGGCTGAGCTTCTCTAATCAGTTATATCTGTACGTGAGTGAAGCAAGACGGATCGGCCGCACGCCATCCAAGGCCTATGCCTCACAGCCACCGCCGCACCTTTGCCTTGTAAGCCGAGTAGGCGGCGCCAAACATCGCCGAAAGCGCCCGCTCCTCTGGCGCAATCTGGAACCGTCCTATGTAGGCCACAAACACGATTGGCCCGATCAGCGCCCAGGCAGACGACAGAAAACCCGCCCATCCAACAAGAACGAGGGCGAGCCCAATGTACATCGGGTTGCGAGTGAATCCGAAGATTCCGGTGGTGACCAGCGAGCTCGCCTTTTCTGGCTTCATCGGATTGGTAGTGGTCTGTGCCCGCCGGAACGAAATGGCACCGGAGACTGCAACGCCCAGGCCTACCACGCCGATCAATGCAGCCACAACCAATCGAATGACTGTGGGCACCTCAATCAACGGCGCGACCAACGCTGCACCCCACATGGTACCGGCAACGATGATGGCGACAAGTGGCGGCGGGATCTTGAGTTCGAGTGCTTTCATTCGGTAAACGATGAGGGGGCGTGGACCTGGTGTCGCAGGCGCAGTCGCGGTGTCGAAGTCGTCATCGATCTTGACGACTCATCGCTGGCCCGCAGCATTTTCCGGCCTTGCGCCGGGAACTCGCCGCCTCGGCAATCGACGTCGTCATATCAACAAGGCCGGTCAATGCAAAGTCCGTGCCGCCTGATCCGCCCATGGTCGCGTCTTATCGCACTGGAATTGGTACAGTTCGATCCACCGGCACCGCGGTTACGCTGTTCTGCGGTGACCCTTCGATTACTCGGTCCGAGTAGGTAAGGTAGACCAGCGTGTTGCGTGCCGCATCCACGATGCGCACGACGCGCAAGCGCTTGAAGACCAGCGAGATGCGCTCGCTAAACATCTCGTCCTGCCGCTTGAGCGGCTTGGCAAATGAGATCGGTCCCGTCTGGCGGCAGGCAATAGACGCCTCAGATTTATCCTCAGCCAGCCCGAGGCCGCCCTTGATGCCGCCGGTCTTAGCTCGGGACACGTAGCAGGTAACGCCCTTGACATCGGGGTCGTCGTAGGCGTCGACAACGATTTTGTGGTCGGGGCCGATCAGCTTGTACACGGTATTGACTTCCCCCACTGGTTCGGCGCGGATCGTCGCGGTGGCGGCCAGCAGGGCCAGCAGGGCCGGCATGGAAAGGCGTTTCATGCAGCATTGTGATTGCTGCCCGACCGTGACCGGGCCGGTGCCACCGTCAAGGCCCGCACGGCGGCAGGAATATTGGACGCCATAGGTTCCGACTGTGGCCGGTACTTATGCTGCACTCCGGACCTCGCACGCATCGTCCGAGGTCAACGGTTCCTCAGTAAGCGAGTCTCGTTTCCTTGCGCTGGAAGCGACCAGCACGAGCGGAAACCGAACTGACGTGGGAGCCGCTGGCGCCGCCTGTGCAGACTCGATGAGGGAATCCGCTCCTGGCATGGCGTGCTTGTGCCAGCCCGCGACGTCTGGCCGTTCCCCAGATGTTGGAACGAGCCTTGGTGCCGAGTCAGTGGTCGCGCCTTTCGAAGCCATCGCACGACGGAGGGCAGCCTGAACAGAAACCAGCAATGCCAGAGCAGGAGGCGCCAGTCGATATCGCAGCTCATCCTCCAAGTGCCTGAGCATCTCCTCGTTCGAGAACGAAGCTGCGAGTGCTGCTTCTAGTTGCGCAATGCTATGGCCCATCAAGTCTTGCTTCATCGCTGTGCGGTCTCCGATGTTTTATCAAGGGGCAACGAAGGGCTTCTCCGCAGTCCGCAGTTCAGCACCGCCTAACCTCAATCTGGAACCGGCAACGCGAAAGGCACATGGCCAATTCAGGGACTTCACCATTTGCGCGCCTGAACCGTCCGAAGGAGGCCATTGCAACACTATTCAGGTCTCAGACGTTGACCAAGCTCAACCGGACATGCGCAGAGTCGCGGTGCGACACCCAAGTGTCGAATTCATCGACGCTCCGACGCACGGGTTTACCAGTAGTTTGCGGCGTCGTTGGGACAAGTCAGTGCGCTCATGGGTGGTACCTGCGGGGCTCCGCGCACTCGACGACCTTTGGAACGGCACTCCGTGCAGGAGCGGTCCGCGTTCCGCACTCGACCAAGCTTGACCCGGTGGCAATGAAGCAGGAGCTCGGCTTGGGCTTGTGGGCGTAGGATTCTTTCGTGGCCTCGATCAAGACAATGTCGGTACGAAGGGTCAGCAAGTTCGAGGTCATGAATTTCCAGGTTGACTTTCTTGGCAACCGGGACCTGCCGTTGGCCGAGCAGGCCAACCAGAAGACCCCGCAGAGCGTTCATTCGCTCTTCGCAGGGGCTGGCGCACGGGTGCGGAGCTTCAGGCGGCTTCGGGGCCCGTCTGGAGCTCCTGAACGCATGCGCGGGGTTCGTTGACCACGAGCGTCGGGCACGGAGCCAGGACTACAGGATGAGCAGCGCCTGGGTTCGGGCAAGGCGCTGCCCTCAAAGAGCGAGCGCTTGAGAAAGCCTTGGCGCTCATCGCCTGACGATCGGTTTTGTCGGTGGCTCCCATTCGGGAGTCATCGACAAGACTGCCGGGGCCGTGTCCTCAGAGAATTCGACGGTTGCAGTTCTGAAAGCCGGCTCTTGCTGGACAGGGCTGCGACGCCGCCGACGCTTTGACCCTACGCTGGGCTCGGCAGCCCTGCGGTGTGTGAAATAGATCACCGTGCCCAAGGCGACGACAAGAATCAGAAGAGACGAGTAGACGGCGGCGCCGAACATCGTCATCAGGTTCGGGAAGTGGATGAGGTAGTTCGTCAAGTCCAGCATACCGATCCCCAGGTTGCCCACGTCGTTCAAACCACCGAATGTGAAGTCACTTCCTTGCTCCACGCAAGACATTCTGGACCTCGCAAGGCGAAGCGCTCAACGACCCCGCCGACGACACGTCTATTCACCGGCATGTCACAAGCCTCCTGAGATCGATGCGCTCGTAGGCGTCCGCCTTGCTTAGAACCCCAACCGAGCCCGGTGTTGCCATGTGCAGAACGGGCCTGTTCATTTGAAGGAAATGAACATGAATGCTCCCATTGCAAAGTCGACTCGAGCGGGCAAAGACAGGGCCGGGGCTTCGCCTGGTCAAGACCCAAGAGACTGTCAACCCACACGACGTCGACGCAAGCCCCGCCTTCAAAACACTTGGCGAGACGGATCAGCATGACAACACGCAAAGAATCGGTCCTGGCGCTGCGAGCCCGCGCTCACGGGCAGTGCTCGTTGCGCTCGTGCTCTAAGCCCGCATCGATTCAGCGCAATGCAGCGCGCCTCAAGCGTTCGATAACGCACCGACAGCACTGCGGGGTTATCCGATAGTCTCAGACGACTTCGGTCATCGTCATCTCACTGAAGGGCAGAACATGCGTAGCGCACTCATTGTGTTGTGGGTCTTGGGTTGCTGGGTCACGTCGGCCACCGCTCAGGTGAGCATCGGCATCGGTCTTCCTGGCGTGAGTATCGGGATCAACATGCCGACGTATCCGGGGCTTGTCGCGGTGCCGGGCTATCCTGTCTATTACGACCCGCAGGCGAGTTCGAACTTCTTCTTCTACGACGGGATGTACTGGGTCTACCAAGGTGACAACTGGTACGCGAGTTCCTGGTACAACGGGCCTTGGGGGCTCGTGTCCCCGGAGGCGGTTCCGTATTTCATCCTGCGGGTCCCTGTCCGGTATTACCGTCACCCTCCCGCGTATTTTCGCGGGTGGACTTCCAATGCCCCGCCGCGCTGGGGCGAGCACTGGGGCAATACTTGGGCGCGGAGCAGACCGGGGTGGGACAAATGGGATCGCAGTTCGGTACCGGCCCCCGCTCCGCTGCCGACCTACCAGCGGCAGTATTCGGGAAACAAGTATCCGCGCTTGGAGCAGCAGCAGGCGATTCAAAGTCAGAACTATCGGTACCAGCCACGCGAGGCGGTGGTGAAGCAGCACTATCAGGCACAGGAAGTGCAAAGTCCGCGGACCCAACAGAACGTACAGCAGCAAGAGCGTCAACAGCAGCAACAGCAGCAGGCCGCGACCCAGCAGAAGGCGCAGCAGCAAAAGCAACAGGAGTCCGGGACCCAACAGAAGGCGCAGCAGCAAGAGCGGCAACAGCAGCAACCGCAGCAGGCCGCTCAGCGCGAGCAGAATGCCCAACGGCAGGCTCCGGCAAGGCAGGGACCGGAGAAGGCTGAGCAGCAAGGCGGCGAAAAGGCCAGGTAGGGCGTTCGCGCGCTGGCGTTTTCGCGTGTCTCGCTGCGGCAAGGCGGCCGCCAACTCGCCTCACGCCAGCCAGTGGGCGCCCGGCATCTACGCCGCCGCACGCTGGTGTGGCTAAGGTCAACCGCATGCGGATTGCACCTTCGCGTGAGCGCGGCTGCGCCTCCTCTGGCGTGTGGTCATGACGTTCCCCGGGCCCACTGGGCGCGGATCTATGGCACGAACCCGCTGGAGCAGTTGAATTCCAAGATCAAGCGCCGCACCAACGTCATCGGCATCTTCCAGAGCGGCGCGATCCGCTCAGTTAACTCTCTTGGTCGCGTGTCGAGGTAGGATGTGAACCAAAGCAGGCGGCATATTCTCGCAGTGCTGCGGGCATCGGTGCTCGCCGGCAGCGGACACGCGGAGTCGGTTCAATCGGTCAGGTCACTCGACCCAACTCCGGGATGCGATAGATCGGCCAAACACCTTACAGTGCTGACTGCCTTCGACCAGACCAAGTTCGCTCAAGCCAGCCTCTGTGCCGTCGTCCCTGGGTCGCCGTTGCCTCCCGATTGATGACATCGATGCGTGGGATCATGCGGCGGTCAATGCGATGCTCAAGTGGGTCGCCACGGCGATAAATGCGCGGGTTTGATCGACCGACTTGGCCGTGCACCTGTGCGGCGACGAATTGGCATTGCTGCCTACCGAACGCGGGAGCGACAAAGCGTCACGTGACCTTCGTGGTGGCACCCGAGGGTCATTGGTCG
>Ga0182021_10012433_pt1 | contig 10110 bp, 8 predicted proteins | sample 612E3MmetaG_FD_120493 | JGI IMG/M metagenome (GOLD analysis project Ga0182021, IMG submission 120493) | Permafrost microbial communities from Stordalen Mire, Sweden - 612E3M metaG (Illumina Assembly) | ecosystem: Environmental > Terrestrial > Soil > Wetlands > Permafrost | place: Sweden... | reverse complement strand
TCTTTCCGGTCGAAGTCAGCTCCACTATCTCCACGGCTCTCGGTGAGGAGCCGGTGTTGATGAGCGTCGTGCGCGATGTCAGCGAGCGGCGACAGGGCGAGGAGCGGCGCCAAGAGCTCGCGCTCGCCCTGGAGCACGAGCGCGATGAGTTGCGCGCCCGTCAGGCTTTCAGCGACTCGGCGATGCGGATCGGCACCGTCATCAACTCGACTCTGGCATCCAACGAGATCATGCGACGCGTGGTTGAGTCGGCGGGAATCGCCTTCGCCTGCGACTCTGCCGCCATCGTGCTGCATGACAAGGATGGCTGGTCGGTCGAGTGGGCGTGGGGACAGCGAGGGGACGCGATAGGTCAGCGCTTCTCCGGGGAGCAAACCGACCACATCGAACGGGCGATCCGGGAACGACGTGCCGTTGCGGTGAACGACTGCTCGGCTAGTGACGGGCGTCGCTGCGGCATGTGCGAGTACTGGCAGGCGCGCGCCGTTCTCACGGTACCACTCATCGTCGCCCACTTGCCGATCGGCTGCTTGAGCTTCGTCTTCTCCGGAGCGTCGCACGATTTCACGCCGCTCGAGGTCGAGTTCGCGACGGAGGTCGGCCTGCGCGTCTCGCAGGCGCTAGGGAACGCCCATCTCTTCGAGGAGCAACGGGATATCGCCCGGACGCTGCAGGAGAGCTATCTGCATCCGCTCTCGTCTATAGCCGGCGTCGAGGTCGGCCTGGCCGCGGAGATGGCGCGCAAGACAGACCTTATCGGCGGCGATCTGTACGACGCCTTCGAGCTTGATTCCGGGAGTGTGGTCGCCCTCGTCGGCGACGTCTCCGGCAAAGGGGTCGCCGCCGCCGGTCTGGCGGCGATCGCGCGCAACTCGATCCACGCGTTCGCCATGGTAGACGGCAGACCAGACCGCGTGCTGGAGCGCACCAACGAACTCCTGTTGCGCCGACAACTCCACGGGCGTTTTGTAACGGCGCTCCTTCTCCTCCTGGATCCCGATAGCGGCGAGATCTCCTGGGCCAGCGCCGGTCACCCCCCGGCGCTTCGCCTGGATGCCACGGGCTGTCGCTATCTCGCGGTCACCGGCGGCACGCCACTGGGGGCGTTCCCGTGTACCTACGAGATAAGCAGCACAGTGCTGGAGCCGGGCGATTCGATCGTCGTCTACACTGACGGAGTCACTGAGGCGCGCAGAGGCCGCGAGCTCTTTGGGCCGGACAGACTCCTCAGCGCTGCTGATAGGCTCCGTGGCTCGGCGCCGCAAGATATCGCGGAAGGCGTCCGCGACGCGGCGCGTCGTTTCGCCGGAGAACTAACGGACGACGCGCAGGTCCTGGCCCTTCGCTGGCTCGCGAAGACAGCACCTGGCTGAGACGCGACCCGACTCGCCTGGGAAAGTCCCGACCGCATGCCGATCAGCAAGCCCAAAGCCGACTCAGGAGCAGAGCATGGCTAGGACCAGGAGCGATACTCGCCCCACGGCTGCACGCAAGAGCGTGGCGCCCGGCCACGATCCACATGAGCGAGCATCGTTTCCGATCGTGGGGATCGGCGCCTCGGCGGGTGGCCTGGAAGCCTTCTCGGCGCTGCTCGAGAACCTGCCTGCGGACACGGGCATGGGCTTTGTCGTGATCCAACACCTTCCCCCCACGCAGGTGAGCATCCTTGCCGAACTACTCGCGCGCAAGACGGCCATGCCGGTGTTGACAGCCCAGGATGACAAGGTGGTGGAGCCAGACCACATCTACGTACTGCCGCCGGACAGAGACATGGTGCTCTTTCACGGGCGCCTCAACCTCATGCAGCGCACCATGTCGGGCGGGCTCCACTTGCCGATCGACGCCTTCCTGCGCTCGCTGGCTGACGATCAAGAGGGCGCGGCGATCGGCGTCGTGCTTTCGGGGGCGGCTTCCGACGGAGCGCACGGCCTGCTGGCCGTGAAGGCACAGGGCGGCATCACCTTCGCCCAGGACCCGGAGACGGCCGGCTACGACGGCATGCCACGCAGTGCTATCGAGATGGGCTGCGTCGACATGGTCCTCTCGCCGGCGGACATCGCAGCGGAGCTGGCGCGACTCGGCGCCCACCCGTACCTGCACTCCTTCAGCGGCCCCGAACCAGAGGCAGCCGGGGACGACGACCTTTATGCCAAGATCTTCGTTCTGCTCCGAGGCGTATTTGGCGTGGATTTCAGCGACTACAAGATGACCACGATCAGACGCCGCGTCGCTCGTCGCATGGCCATCTGTCAGCTGACGGAGCTCGCCGAGTATGTCGACTTCCTGCGCGCCCATGCCAGTGAGATAGAAGACCTCTACCAGGACATCCTGATCATGGTGACGCAGTTCTTCCGCGACCCGTCGACTTTCACAGCGCTGCGCAACAAGGCCCTTCCGCACATCCTGGCGAGCAAGTCTGCTGGTGCTCCCTTGCGCGTCTGGGTGCCGGGTTGCGCCACCGGCGAGGAAGCCTACAGCATCGTCATCGAGCTGGCTCGCTACCTCGCTGAGCGAGGCGAGTTGCGCCCGGTCAAGGTGTTTGCGACCGACATCAACGAGAGAGACATCGCCGTTGCCCGCAGGGCCCGCTACACACCGAACCGGCTCAAGGAAGTACCTGCAGACTACGTTGAGATGTACTTCGACGAGGTCGACGGTGGACATGTGATCAAGGAGTATCTGCGCGAGATGTGCATCTTCGCGCGCCACGACGTCACGCGCGAGGCACCGTTCTCACAGCTCGACCTCATCAGTTGTCGCAACCTGCTCATCTATCTGACACCAATGCTGCAAGAACGCGTACTGGCGATGTTTCACTACGCCCTGCGTCCGGGCGGCGTCCTTATTCTGGGGCCATCGGAGTCTGTCGGTTCATCTTCCGACCTCTTTGCACCCCTCGACAAGAAGCAGAAGATGTTCACCCGGCAGATCGGCCCATCACGGCTGCCGACGGAATTCGCTCACCCCAGCGGTCCCTCCCGCGCTACTTGGCCCGACTTGACCGCCGCCCCGGCCCGAAAAGGTGCGGTCGACCCGATCAAACAGGCCGACTTGCTGGTGGCAAGCGAACACACGCCGCCGGGCGTGATCATCGACGGGTCGTTCCGGATCCTGCAGTTCAGGGGCCACACTGAGTCATACCTGGAGAACCTTCCCGGCGCACCGACCACCGACATCCTCGCAATGGCCAAGGAGGGGCTGTCCGTCGAACTGCGGCGTGGGATCGAGGACGCGCGCACCAGCGGCCAACGGGCCGTCCGCGAGCGTGTCCACATCCGCGACGGCCAGCACGCCATCGTCGTCGATGTGATCGTCGAGCCCCTCAAGGGGCCCCAAGGCCATTCATACTGTCTGGTCCTGTTCCGGCCCAGCAGCGAGAAAGCGGGATCGCGACGCCGCACTGGCCACGCCAAGTCGGAGGATGGCCAGGTCTCCGAGCTCACCGACGAGCTGCGGATGACCCGCGAGCACCTTCAGGCCCTCATCTTCGAGAAAGAGATGGGACTGGAAGATCTGCGGGTCGCCAATGAGGAGATCCAGTCAGGCAACGAGGAGTTACAGAGCACCAATGAGGAGCTCGAGACGGCCAAAGAAGAGCTGCAGTCCACCAACGAGGAGTTGCGGACCGTCAACGAAGAGCTCGGCAGCCGGAACGAGGAACTGGCCCACTCCAACGAAGATCTGAGCAGTCTGCTCGGCGGAGTGCGACTGCCGATCATCATGGTCGACCGCGAGCTGCGGTTGCGACGGGCGACGCCGGCAGCAGAGCGGCTCATAAGTATGGTCGGGTCGGACGTCGGCCGGCCCATCACCGATTTCAAGATGCGGCTGCGAATAGATGACCTCGAAGCCACCTTGCACCAAGTCATCGAGACCGTGACCCCATTTGAACGACAGGTCGCCGACGACGAAGGACACTGGTATTCACTGCGCCTACGCCCTTACCAGACGCGGGACAACCGCGTCGATGGGGCGATCATGACCCTTATCGACGTCGACGAGCTGCACCGCAACCTGGAGCGGGTCGCTGACTTTGGCAGGCTGAGCGAGGGTCTCAACAAGATGACCGAAACACTGCGTTCGGCATTGGAAGCTGGGCCGTCGTTCACGACGGCGCTCGCTCACGCTGCCACCGGCATGAGCGCGGACTCGACATCCCTGCTCGTGCGAGACGACGAGGGCTGGCTGCTCCGCTATGCCGTCGGTCTGGACAAGCGCGCTCTGGGCCGGCACTACGTCGATCGCGAGTTTCCCCACGCAGCATTGGCTTTGAGCGCTCGCGCTCCGGTCGCCATCAGCCATGCCACGACCGACGATGCTACCGTGCCCAGCATCATCAGCGAGCATCACCTCCGCTCTCTCCTGGTAGCCCCGACGATACTGCGAGACGAGGTCACCGGCGTGCTGTTGTTCGGCTGGCAGCCGGCTGCCTTGCACATCACCGAGGCGCAGATCGACTTCGCTGGCAAGATGGCTGCGCTGGTCGGCTTCGCCCTCGCTTCATTCCCCGTGCGCTGAAGGGCCGCGCCCGGCCCGTCGAAGCCGCCGAAGCCTTGCAGGCGGCAGTCGATGAGTGCTGCCCGCCACGAGCGGCAGGCCGCCAGCTGGCGCAGGATCTCCAGCTACCCGTCGGGCCTGTGTGTCGGCGCCGGCAAGAGGACACCGAGGCCCAAGACGGTGCCGGCTGATTGGGCATACGATGAGGGCTACGCAAGCCGGACTTGAAGGCTGGAGGGAATTGGTGAAGCACAGAATCGAACTATGGCACACCGAGGGCCAGGTCGGCCGAAGGGAGAACTTCGGTTTCGTCATCGTCGACCAGACATCCTCGATCGACGGCGTGAGGTGCCCAAGGGCCTTCAAGTTCGAATTCCCTCACGCGATCTCCTCAGCCCAGACCGCCGATGTCGTGGTTCAGGCGCAGGAGGAGGGCCCGCCCTTGGTCACACTGCCCGATGGCGAGAAGATCACTCCCGCCGAGGTCTGGACCACATGGTCCTGGCCCTCTCTGAGCCTCTGGACCGGCCCCGCTCCCGTCGGTGCGCATCAGTAGTCTGCTCGTCAAGTTGTCCAAGACAGTGGCGGCGCCCGCGCCGGTGAACCGCTCCCAGCTCGGCGGCCGAGCACGTCCACCTGACTGCCGAAGAGCCCGCGCACCCGGCGCTTCAGCTCCCGCCGTGGATCGCGCGCCTTGAGCGCATTGCGCCGGCGGCCAAGATCCACCGCGCAGTCCCGTCCCGCTCCCCTATAAGCTGGGCGTGAACCCCTTCTCGCGGAACAGCGACACACAGGCCGAGCACACAGCGGCGTCGTAGCGCGTCCCGCTGCCGCTCTCGATCTCGGCGAGGGCCTCCTCGAGCGTCAGCGCCGGCCGGTACGGCCGGTGGGAGATCATCGCCTCGACCACGTCGGCGACGGCCAGCAGACGAGCCTCCGGTAAGATCTCCCCATCATGCAGGCCGGCCGGATACCCGGAGCCGTCGAGCCGCTCGTGGTGCTGGCCGATCGTCTCTGCGACGGCGCCCCCGAAGTCGATGTCGGCGACCGCCTCGGCACCGGCCTTGGCATGCTGGCGGATGAGCTGCATCTCGGTCTCCGTAAGCCGGCCTGGCTTGGAGAGGATCTCGGCCGGCACAATGATCTTGCCGACGTCGTGCAGCAAGGCGGCAGTCCGCACCACCTCGACTTGGTCCTCGCTCCAGCCGAGCTCGGCGGCGATCGCGCAGCCAAGCTCCGCTACCCGCCTCTGGTGGCCGGCGGTGTAGGGGTCTCGCATCTCGGCCGCGGAGCTCAGCGCTGAGACGGCGGATTCCAGGGCGCGCTTGAGGCGCGCGGCGCCCAGCAACAGCGCCTGCTCGGCTTCTTTACGCTCGGAGATGTCGCGGATGACGGAGAGGATCGCTTCTCGTCCATCAATGACGGTGATGCCTTTAGAGCTCACCTCGACGGGAAAGACGGTGCCGTCCTTGCGACGATGCTCGGTCTCGAAGAGGATGCCCTTTCCGCCGGCGGCCCTGACCTCAAAGTCCATCATCGGTCCGTCGTCGGCCACTCGCAAGTGAGTGAGGTCGAGGCGAAGCAAGTCCTCCCGCGAATAGCCATAGGCCGCCTCAGCAGCCGCGTTCGCCTCTAGGATCGCCCCATCGGTGGCCCGCACGAACAGGATGATGTCGCGCGCCTCGGCTGCCAGCAGCTGATATCTGGAGAGCACGTCTTCGGCACGCTTGCGTCGGGTGATGTCCCGAGAAACGCCAAAGACAGCCTCTACGCGACCCTCGTCGTCTCTCATCGGAACAAGCCAGGTGGTGTTCCACCGATCCCCGCTGGAGTACTCGACACGCGAGTCGACCTCGACCGGCTCGCCTGTCTCGAAGACCCACTGCAGACCGCTCCTCATGGGCGTGGTCGTCCGCCTGCCGAAAAGATCGGAGCGCAAGGCTCCCACGAGCTCCTCAGCGGAACGGCCCACGGAAGCAGCGGCCCTGCTATTGACAAAGCGGATCCGGTCGTCGCGGTCGACGACATAGATAAAGTCCGGCGACGCCTCGACCAATATGCGGTAGCGCGCCTCGCTTGCCCGCAGACTCTCCTTGTCCTGAACAGGCCGACTCATGCCCGTGGCTGGTAGATCCACGCCCAGGACGTCGCGCTCCTGGTGCCGGGCCTGGGTGGACGGCACCATGACATCGTCGCCGAGCGGGGCGCTATGGACCTCGATGCCCTGACCATCCCCAGCGAGAAGCGGTTCGCTAAAGAGCCGGTGACCAGGCGGCCCGAGCGTGTCGGGGACGCACTCGGCCCAGTGTCGACCGACGGTCTTGCCCGCTAGCCGAGCCGGCTTGACGGCGACGCTCCGACTGACAGCGTCGACGCGCCGCCTCGCGTCGAGGACGGCGGCGGGATCTTGACTCCGCCCATCAGGGCGAGCGGCCATCCGAGGAAGTTCCGTGGCCTCCGGAGACTGTGACTCGCGAGCTCGGCCGGTCCGCTCGGACCGGCCCCTCGCCCAGAGTGTCTTGCGCTTCACGTCCTCTTCCCCGGAGACCAGCGGGCGTCGCCGGGATCGCCGGGATCGCAGGCGGAGCACGTCACGCTCGGCGACGGCTTCCCAAGCGGAAAACAGGGCAACGCGTGGTATACAGGAAGAGTCCTGCGACACGGGGGTGCTGCGAGAGCCCCAGTATGTCTCGGCATTGCCAGCTCCAAGTCGATGAAACGCGGAACGCTGGGGTGTCGAGAAGTGGCACCGGGGCGGCCCATAATGGCCTACGTACTACTAGATTCCGCCTCCTTACACGCTTTGTCAAACGCGAGCGATCTGTGCGAGACGGCAGCAGACAACGGGTGCGTCCGTTTCCTCATATCATGCACCTATGGTCGGGGTCCGAGAGAGCGGACCATCACACACGGTGGCAGGCATGGTCGACGGGGCCGAACCTGAACGGAGAGATGATCTCGAGGCGGAGAAGAAGCGCCTCGAGGCAACCCAGCGTCGGCATGTGCAGAGAGAGAAAGCGCTGGAGGTGGAGCGCGACTTTCTCGCGGCTATCTTCGCGTCTGCCGCCGCTTTCATCCTGGTCCTCGACCCTGCCGGACGTATCCTCCGCGTCAATCGGGCGGTGGAGCTTGCCACCGGATACTCCGATGACGACCTTCGCGGCCGCACGTTCGCTTCTGCCTTGCCGATCCGCGAATCCGCCGCGGTGTTCACGGCACGACTGCGGGCTCTCACCAGAGGCAAAGGCACCTGCTCCTTCGAGAGCCACTGGGCGACGAGCAGCGGCGAGCGGATCCTCGTCGCCGGCTCGCTGACGCCGCTGCGCGATGTCAGCGAAACGCTGAGCAACGTCATCATCACCGCCTCGGACATCACCGAGCGCCGCGCCCTCGAGGATGAGCTGCGAGCGATGTCGCTGCGCGACGACCTCACGGGGCTCTACAACCGCCGCGGTTTCGCACTCCTGGCCGAGCAACGGCTCAAGGACAGCAGGCGGTCCGAGTCGCCCTTGACTATCGTCTACGCGGACGTTGACGGGCTGAAGTCCATCAACGACCTATATGGTCACAGCGCCGGCAACATCGCATTGGGCGTCTGCGCACATGCGCTGGAGAAGACGTTCCGCGAGTCGGACATCGTGGCTCGCATCGGAGGCGACAGGTTCGTCGTGCTGGCAGAGGCAGATAGCCGCGAGATCGACGCCGTCTCACTGCGCCTCGATGAAGAGCTGAGCCGGCGTACTGCCGAGTCCGGTCTCCGCTTTCCCGTCTCGGTGACGATCGGGTCTGCCCACTCGCAGCCGCCTCATGGTCTTTCGCTGGACGACATGCTCGAGCAGGCCGACGCGTTCATGTACGAACGCAAGCACCGCTCTCCGCCTCAGTCTGCGTAGACCCGCCGCCGTCTCTCGACGGTCGGCCGCCGGCGCGAGGCTACGCCCATACCGGTAAACGCCGGAGAGCTGCCGACCTCAAACGACCCTGCCGGCCACGAGAGTCAGAGCGCGCTGGTCACCGCTCTCGGCCGGCGAGGTAGGCGGTGACGGCGCGCAGGCCGGCCGTGTCGCCGGGCAGCTCCGCGAGACTGGCTTCTGCGCGCGCGACGGCTTGGTCTGCCAGCTCGCGCGCCCGTTCAAGCCCAAACCGGCTGACGTAGGTGACCTTGCCGGCCTGATGGTCCTTGCCGGCCGTCTTGCCCAATTGCTCGTCGCTGCCGACCACGTCCAGGATGTCGTCGACGATCTGGAAAAGCACCCCCAGCTCGGCCGCGAAGGTGCGATACGCCGGCAGCCCATCCGGCCCCACGCCGCCGAGCAAGGCCCCGCAGACCACAGCGGCCTCGATCAGCTTGCCGGTCTTGAGCGCGTGCATCTGGCGCAGGTCGACGCTCGCGGCCTCCGACGACGTGATGTCGATGTACTGGCCTCCGACCATGCCGCCCACGCCGGTGGCACGCGCCAACTCGCCGAGGAGGGCTACCTTCAGCTCGGCGGCACTATCCTGATGGTCGGCCACGAGGCTGAATGCCTCCGCGAACAGGCCGTCGCCGGCCAGGATGGCAACGTCTTCGCCGAAGACGACATGACAGGTGGGCTTTCCCCGCCGCAGGTCGTCGTCGTCGATGGCCGGCAGGTCGTCGTGGATGAGCGAATAGGTGTGGATGAGCTCCAGCGCAGCCGCCGTGGGCAGCGCCGGTGAAGGCGGCCGGCCGAGGCTTTCGACGACGGCCAGGGTGAGCACCGGACGCACCCGTTTGCCACCGGCCAACAGCGAGTACCGCATGGCCTCGCCGAGCCGATCCATAGGGCCCCGCGGACCAAAGGTCAGGCCGCCAAGGAACTCCTCGACGAGCGCCCGCAGGTGCTCCGGGTACGCCGACCGGCTCACGGCGTCTCGTGCGCCACTTGCTCGAGCAGGCGCGCGGCCTCTTCGGCCAGCTCGGCCGCGCGCTCCAGCAGACTCACTTGTACATCCGTGGACGACGCCGACTGCAACCGATCCTCCAGGTCGTGAAGCTGGCCCGCGATGTCGCGCACCCGGGCGGCTGGGTCGTCACCAGTCTTCGGCATCGTCGTCCTCCGCCTCTTCGGCCTCTTCCCGCTCGTTCGGCTCGGGCTCTTCCACCGCGCCCGTCGGCGCCGACCATGCCCGCCCGTCTCGCTGCATCTCGCGCAGCACTGCACCGAGGATGCCGTTCACCAGGCCCCCGCCCTCGTCGCTGGCGTAACGGCGCACCAGGCGAACCGCCTCGTCGACCACGACCTCGGGCGGGGTAGCCCCCAGCTGCAGCTCGAACAGACCCAGCCTCAGGGCGCTGCGCTCAATCGCCGCCATGCGGCTCAGCGCCCAGTCCCTGGAGTAGTGCTGGAGCGTCTCGTCCAGCTCATCGGTGGCCAGGCTCACACCAGTGGCGGCGTGGACGGTGAAGGGGTCTGGCTCGTAGCCCTCGCGATCGCGCAGCTTGGCAAGCAGGACCTCGATGGGCTCGCTGGTCACTTCGCGCTGGTACAGCACGAAGAGCGCGTCACGGCGAGCCTGCTTACGACTCGGACGGACCGGCGACACGACGCCTGGGACCGCGCCTCACGCGGTCTCGATGTGGAACAGGACCTG
>Ga0182021_10012431_pt1 | contig 10111 bp, 9 predicted proteins | sample 612E3MmetaG_FD_120493 | JGI IMG/M metagenome (GOLD analysis project Ga0182021, IMG submission 120493) | Permafrost microbial communities from Stordalen Mire, Sweden - 612E3M metaG (Illumina Assembly) | ecosystem: Environmental > Terrestrial > Soil > Wetlands > Permafrost | place: Sweden... | reverse complement strand
TGTTCTCAAGAACCTGGCGAAAGACGCAGGCCGTTATGTGTTCAGCAAAACCGTTCAGCGTCCCCAGTTTTGGCGGGAATTTGCGACAGAAGTCGGCATTTTAGATGTGAGCATGGTATTTCAGGCAAATACTCTGTCGGGGTATTAACTCGTAAATAGAGTGCACACGTGAAAATGAAACCGGGGGATCTGGAAACACAGTTTTTTGCGTATGCGCAGATGCGCAGGCCGCGGACAGTGCGGACTGCGGACCTGGCGGCTCCATTGCGCATGACCCCGGGCCATCATATTAAACAGATCAGTCGCCTTTCGTGCGGCTGGCTGATTGCCAGGGGCGTCAGGATTGTACTTCGCGCAGCCCAAATTGCTGCTGGGTGGCGCCTGGACGCCGATCGAGACGCTGGCGTTGATCACGCTGCAATTAGTTGAGGAATTTTTCATAGATCCCTTGTCAGGGGAGTATCTCAGAAATAGAATGCCCCCACATTAAGGAAGTGGAGAAACTTGGAACGGCAGCCGTTTGAGTGTTTGCACGAGCACTGGATGCGGGCAGCCCGTCGCTAAGATCTCACTGCGTTGTCAACGCAAATGAGACTCGCCACGGATTTCCTTCGAGCAGCCGCCACTCATACTCTGAAGGAGGTTACATGAAATTCGAAGTTTACTGTGATGAAAGCCGTCCTGATCTCCTCAGTTCGGAGCATCCCAATGCGAAGTTCATGGTGATTGGCGGCCTCTGGCTCCCATCTGATTCACGCCAGGCTCTTAAGGATGAAATCCACTCTTTGCGCAATCGGCACAAGATCGGAGGTGAATTCAAGTGGCAAAAAATTTCCCCTTCCAGGATCGCATTCTACGAGGATCTGATGGAGTGGTTTTATAGTAAGGGTGAACAGTTACGATTCAGATGCATCGCAGTCGAAAAGCAGAAATTAAATCTGGTGAAGTATCACAACAATGATCAGGAATTGGGATTTTACAAATTCTACTATCAACTTCTGCATCACTGGATTTTCGATTTTAACGAATATGCAATTTTCTGTGACTTCAAAAGCAATCGCGCTCGCGACCGACTGAAGGTTCTCCAACGATGTCTCGATCTCTCCAATCTGTCTTCTGATGTGAAGAGTGTTCAGGCCATTCCCTCCGAGAAGTCTGTACTCATCCAGTTGACTGATGTGTTGACTGGTGCCGCATCTGCGAGGCTGAATAACACGCTCGCTGCGGGCAGATCAAAGGATAGAGTGGTCGCACGTTTGGAATCACTCTTGGGTCGCCGCATCAGCCACACATTTAGAAGCGAACGAAAATTCAATGTCTTCGTGATCGATCTGCAGGGGGGCTGGTAACATGATCTACCCTCCCTTGCTACACCTTGCTTGCGAGGCGGACTACCGCAAACATTATGAAAATACCTACTGCCTAGGAATCATTCTGACATTCGATGGAATCGCAGTCCACTTTCGCAGGAACCAGTTCGAACATTGCTTCTTCGAGTCCACGAAGCGGGATGAAGTCAAAGATCAATTTTCGACGAAGCGTGCCGAGCGGATGGATTGGATAAAGGTTGCGCTCCAAGATCCTGATTCAGAACGCTATCAGGGCTGGAATAAAACTAAGAAGTGCCACGACAAGAGCAGACGGGTGGCGATTGTTTTAGGCGTCTACGTAGTCGTGATCGCGATTACCCGCGTTGGGTTCGCAGACTTTGTGACCGCCTATGTTGCCGATTCCACGGGGAAGAGAGGGCAAATGCCGACGATCGACAAGATCCGCCAAGGGCCCAAATGGAAATAAAAAAACCGCTGATTCGCCAGGCTGGCTCAGCGGTAGGCCTTTGTAGGTTCTTCTGCCACTGGCAGAGAACAGCTCTATTTCAGCACTCCTTATCGACAATGTCAAGAATTTCCAGAAGCATTACCTAGAATGACGGAGACGTAACGCAAATTGGCGCCGTTGATTCTGCAGAACTAATTCCACGTCTCCCTCCTGCCTGCTTATAACTCCAATTCTGTCATTGCATTATGGTCATTGCTTGCGCTTTGGAATTCTGCGCACGATCTCGATCAGGATACCCTGGAACGATTTCCTGCTCGCGTGAAATATGCACGGTGCGTGGCGCTTCGTTTCGATCGGCGTGAGGGTGACTTCGGAAACTCGGGGACGTCCCCAGCTTTCAGTGGATTTTTACTCCTCCGGCTTGAGGCCGGACTGATATTCCGCCGCCGGGATGTTCTACCGCTTTTTCTTGAGTAATTCGACATGATGGTTCCGGGGGACAGTGGCGGCCAATTCTCTCACAGCTTGTGCGAGAGTTGCGAAATCCGCGTCGGCTGCGAGGTTTTTGGATTCTTGAACGTGTTGCTCAGGCAGTTCTCTTCGACATCATTGAAACTGGGGACGCTGTCTGGTTTTTCGTTGCACGGAATTGGCGCTCAGGAGGGACATAATCAAAACTGGACAGCGTTTCCAGGTTTTGGCAGCCGACAGGGAATTTGTATCTCTTGGGCGCAGGCGGTGGCGATCACGGTTCCCAGCGGAGGCAGCCGCGTTGCAAGGCGGTTACTTCCACTGACTCCTGCATGACATGAAACGTCTTCGCGAGATCCAGCTGCCTCGTGCCGGCAAAGCGGCCGGATTCGTTTTCGAAGCGATTGGGGTTGGCGTGGTGCATGGTCTCCCAGTAACTCACGATAGTGTCCCTGCGGCGCTTGAGCAGGTTACTGGTGGGGAGCTGGTCGGCTTTTTCCCGGTTGACCCGCGGCGCGGCGGGGAGGAGGTTCCACAGGTCGTTGTTCCGCCACAACGAAAACGGCAGCACATGGTCCACATCGAAGGTGCGGCCGAGCGCGCCTCCGGTCCATACACACTCCCTGGAAGGCAGCGCCGCATAGACCCGCCGGGCATCTTCCACATTCCGCTGCCAGACCGGGACGCGCAGGAGCCGGTCAATCACTGCGCTCGGGCTGATGGCCTGGTGCGAAATCTCGGACGTCAGCTCTCCCCAACGCAGGATCAGGGCGTCCTGGATCCAGTGGCCCGAGAGGCACAGTTCGCGCCAGATCTCGCCGCTCACGATCATACGGCGGCTGCGACCGTCATAAGAGAAGAGCGGCCCAGTCCCGAGCGAGCCCCCGGCATACGTTACTGGCCCCGAGACAATAACCGTGACCAGCTTGCGCAAAGTGTCCTTTAGAATCTCGCGCTGACCCTTGTCGAGCGAGTCGTTCCTGAATGCGACGGCAAAACCGTCAAGACTGCCGGAATGAGGAAACGCTTCGATCAGTTTGTTCAGCTGCGGCCGGAAACCGATCTGAAGCCGGCTGTCCCGGGATTCGCCGCGTATCTGCGGAATAAAGGCGGAATCGTCATCCAGCAGAGGACGCCGTCGAACTTCCTGTCGATTTCCGCGGCCAGGTCCGGCAGAGCGCCGCCGTAGATGCGTCCCGAAAGCCTGGGGAAGTTCTCCGACGCAAGCTCGCGCAATCGCCGGCTCGGCTCGACGCCATAGGCCTCGTATTCTTCCCGGATCAGGGCATCCATGTCGCGGCCGGAACCGGCCCCGATGTCCAGGATCTCCGTGCCTGGAGGGAAGGCGAGGGCGAAATACTTCTCGATGCCGCTTCTGTCTGAGGAGTACTGAGCGAAGACATCATCGGCGTGGTCTTCGTAATACTGGACGGTGCGGGGATCCATAAGGCCGATATTCTATCCTTGCGAGGGTGGAATCAGAGCAGAAATTCCGGCAAAGGCGCGAAGGATAATGGGCTTCCTCCATCTTTCGTCGAGTGACGGTTGACCGTTGGAGGTCACGGCTCCGCATGCACCCGCGGAAACTGGAGACGCTGTCCGGCTTTTCCACTCTGATTTCCGCCACAACTGGCGAACAGGAGCGGCCGCGCAAGCGAAGTCCCTCCGCAATGTTAACGGAGAGCGCAAATGGGCTCTATCCATGTTCTCAAGAACCTGGCGAAAGACGCAGGCCGTTATGTGTTCAGCAAAACCGTTCAGCGTCCCCAGTCTTGAAAGTAAGATCTTGACAGAAAATGCTATCATATGATTTGATGTTTGCCGATTTAATAGTCATGATGTCTCCGACGCAATCATATGACAACTCAGGGAAGAGAACAGTTTCAAGCTATTGCGGAGTTGCCCAGGCATGGCGAATGAGCCCAGCGAACTCCGGAGAAGAATGGCTCGATTCTGTAGGAACAGACGATTCCGGCGAAACGATTTTTCCAGAGACCTGCCGACTGAGTGGCGCCCAGGGGAAGTATCATCACCAACCTCTGGTATGCCATTCACAGATAGGGAAGCCTGGAATTTCATCGCGGACTTACTTGATGAAGGCTGCCCGTGGCAGGAGGTCACCCTCGATAAACCGCCTGGATGCAAAGCATACGAGATTATCGTGGGGATGCCTGGGTCAAAGACTAAGCTCTACATTAAGATTCACCTGCTTGGCGATTGCATCTACGGTCGGAGCTTCCATTTAAGCGACAGGTAGTGTTATGTAACCTTATGAAAGAAACAGAGGAGAGAGAAAATGGGAAACCAGGACCAACTTGTCGGATTTCCCGATAGGAGAGACACGCTCTGCCCTGCGTGTGGCAAGGAGACCATAGGGACGCGCGTTGAAGAAACTACGTTCGTCTATGGGACAGGCTCAACGGCGGTCAACCTGACCTGTCCCGTGCCGGTTCACAAGTGTGATGCGTGCGCCTTCGAGTTTACTGATGACAAAGCAGAGGACGCGCGAGATCTTGCCGTGCGTCGTTATCTGCGTGTGATGAGTCCGGACGAGATTAAAGCCATCCGAGAGTTCCATGAGCTATCGCGACGGGAGTTCGGTATGCTCACGCGAATAGGTGACGCCTCGCTGGCGCGATGGGAAAGTGGAGACATCATCCAGAACTCCGGGTACGACCAATTCTTGTATCTCCTCAAGTTTCCAGAAAACATGCAGCGCTTGAAGGAGCGGAAGGACGAAAGCGTAGAACAATCCAAGCGAGCTGTGCCGCTCTCGAATTTGCAGTTTAGGTTTCCTTCCATTCGCGACATTGCAAAAGTCGCGTCCATCGCGGAAGTGTGGGCGCTGCGTCGAGCCTCCTGACCCAATTTGCCGGCTGAGAGGATCTGAGACCATGTACATAATTACCTTTTACTCATTCAAGGGGGGGGTGGGAAGGTCACTTGCTCTTGCAAACGTCGGTGCCCACCTCGCCTTGACTGGGCGCAGAGTACTCCTCGTAGATTTCGATCTTGAGGCGCCAGGATTGGATACCTTCAGCAAGCTGGGGCCGAACAAAAATACAAGAGGAGTAGTCGACTTCGTGCGCGACTATATTCAAACGGGTAAAGCACCAAGAGCTAGCGAATATGCATACGAGTGCCCAGCATTCGCAGAGAAAGGCGGCTCCCTTCTGGTCATGCCGGCAGGCACGAAACACCAACCATCGTATGAGAGCCGCCTGTGCTCAATTGATTGGCAAAAGCTATACTCTGAACAGCATGGGTATCTGTTGTTCGAGGACCTCAAATTCCAATGGGCCCGAGACATCAAGCCCGATTATGTCTTGGTTGATTCAAGAACAGGATATACGGACGTCGCCGGGATTTGCACGCGTCAACTTCCGGACGCAGTGGTAATCCTATTCTTTCCGACCGAGCAGAACCTGAGCGGGCTTGCAGATATTGTCTCCGGCATTCGGGACGAGGCAGCTGGAGCGCGCAAGAAGGCCATCCAGCTCCACTTCGTCACATCCAATGTCCCGGATCTCGATGACGAAGATCAAATCCTCGAAAAACGGATCGCGCGTTTCAAACGCGGCCTCGGGTACGAGCAGTTGGCAGTTATCCATCACTACCCAAGCCTCGCTCTACTCAATCAAGTAATCTTTACAAAGGAGCGGCCCAGGAGCCGCCTGGCAAAGGAGTATCGAGCGATCTGCTGGCAAATCCTCCGCTACAACCTAAAGGATCGCGAAGGTGCGCTTTCCTTTCTTAGGACCCCAGGAGAACCAGGATCGCCTGATAGACCTAAGGACTTGGACAAGGCTTTGGACGAAATAGCGAAATATCATTCAACGGATGGCGAAGTGCTTGCGCATTTGGGAAAGGTTCATTCGCAACTCGGCCGCCTTGACTCAGCATTGAGTTTTTATGATGACGCAATTGCAAGAGGCTTTGAGAGTTGTCCCGCGCTGCTGGACAGGGCACGCATTCAACTGGAGAGCGGCCTCAATGACTCTGCTGCTGCGAGCGCCGAACGGGCACTTGCATTGCCCTCCGCTCAGATTTTTGACGTCAATTTTGCGGTGCGCTTACTTTTGAGGCTAGAGCCAAGCAGATTACAGGAGTTGCCTTCATCACCAGCGCTAAAGGCTCTGTCGCCCCCCGAGCGGCTTACTATCGCCCAAGAGCTCCAAACCCGCCGCGATGTCTTGCCAATTGAGGAAGCCATCCTTCGCCAGTCATTCCCGGAGATCTTCAACAACACATCATTAGGACCAAATCCGCCATTCAATCTAGAGAAGACGCAGTTAACTCTTTGCCTGATTGGCCAACGGCGATTTGTGGAGGCTATGAACCTAATCTCTTCTGCATTACCAGTTCCGGCTGACCTGAATGTCGTTGATGCGTTCAATTACGGCATGGCTCTTTGGGGGAATTCTGGCAGGAAACCAATGGACTATTTTTCTCGAGTGGTGGCTTGCGATGCCGATTCCAGACTCGATGGTGGCTTGAATCCACTTCAATGTGCATCTCTTGCCTACTGGGTTGTGGGAAACGCCGAAGAAGCCAGGGCTCGTCTTAAGGAAGCTCGCGATATGCTGGAATCTCGCCCGCAATCTGATTTTAGTGCCTGGCGATATCTTCAAATGCCATCGCGGGAATTCAGGAAGGATTTGGACGCAATGGAATCAATGTTCGACGGCGCACCAGTTCTTCCCGAGGTTCTGGCTTTTTCTTCAGACGGTACGCCCCATAGCTGATCTTTATCCTCGCATTGTCTTGCCTGCAGAGGCGAGTCTTTGGCGTATCTATATCCAAGATCCTGAATACCAGCAAATCATCTGCCCGACCGGAAAAAACTGGCTTAAAATGTGCTGCGTCCAGATTCAGAAGCTTCCGAGAACCGGCTTATTTCGACCGATAGGTGATCTGGGACGCTTGTTTTAAGATCTGCAGCCGCTGGAGCGCGGAATTGTCGTTGCGTGGACGAGCTAGTATTCCGCTGTCCTGACTATCTCCTTGATAACTGATCCAGGAGCGAATTCAGCAAACGCGGCAACAGTTTCTCTTCGGTCTTGCGCACATCGCCGCCAGACCCGCGCCGCCTCACTTTTCCGGAACGGGGTCCAGATTCAGGCGCTTGGCTTCGGCGTTGAATGCAGTGAGATCGCGTGTCAGGACCTGCTGCAGATGGTCGGTCCGGACCTTGAGTTCCACGACCAGATCTTTAAAGATCGGCGCTGCGTTGCCTATCGGTTTGCCGTCTCCTCGAGTGACGACCGAGAGCAGCGTTGCCAGCCGGTTATTGATCTTGATCGGGAAGTTCAGCGGATCCTCGCTGGCCTGGTTGCGGACCTGATAGATGTCTTCTTCCACCGCGCTCAGGTTCTTGGTAAGCGTGTCACCTGCAGTTTTGAGCCTGGCGTCCTGAGACTTCGAAAGTCGATCGGTGACCTGTGTCTTGATGCCGCGAATCTGAATCACGGCGTTGTTGGCTTCGCTGACTTTGTCGCGAATCTGAATCGCCAGGTCGAATTGCTCCACGAGATCGGCATCCGTGGCCGCGTGGAGCGGATGTCGCTTCACTACGAGCGGCTGCGTTTGCGTCCTCCCGTCCACTGTCATGCGCACCTGGTACGTTCCCGGAGGCGCCGCAGGACCTGAGACGCTGCCTCCCCATAGAATCATTCCCGGAAAGCTTGTCGCGTCCGGATAGCGCATATTCCACGTCGCCGCGTTGAGTCCCGCGGTCATCGGCGCAAATGCGACGCCACCGCCGCGCCCGCCACGTCCTCCGCCTCCGCCCGCTCCACCTGCGCCCGCACCGCCGCCGCGCCCGCCGGCCGCTGCACCACCGGCAGGAGCCGCGCCGCCTGCGATTGATCGGACCACCGTGCCTTTGCTATCCAGGATGTCGATTGTCAGGCTCTGCGCAGGATGCCGGAGCAGATACGTGATCGTTGCGTTACCAAGCGATCGGATGGCCGCCTCCGGTTTGAACAGATACGAGTCGGCGGATGCTACGGCCGGCGCCCACTGCCGCAGAGGCTCGACGTGATCGAGAATGTAAAAGCCACGCCCGTGTGTGGAAATCGTGATGTCGTTGGCCTCAACCCAGATATCCGAAACCTGCGTGTCAGGCAGATTCAGCGAGAGCGAGCGCCACGTGTCGCCGTCGTCATAGGAAATGTAAAACCCATGCTCCGTGCCGGCATAGAGCAGCCCGCGCCGAGTCGGGTCCTCGCGCACCGAGTGCACGTAATCCTTCGCCCCAATCCCGTTCACAATCTTCGTCCACGTCCTGCCGAAGTCGTGGGTGCGGAAAACGTAAGGCGACATGTCGTTCAGCAGCGGCTTCTTCACCGCCGCATAGGCTGTACCTGCATCAAACGTGGATGCATCGATGATGCTGACACGGCCGAAATCCGGCATCTCTTTCGGCGTCACGTTCGTCCACGTCTTGCCGCCATCGCGCGTGACGTTGATGAACCCGTCGTCCGATCCTGCCCAGAGCACGTTGACGTCGGTCTTACCGGGTCCGAGAGCGAACACCGTTGCATAGACTTCAGGCCCGTTCATGTCGTGCGTGATCGGGCCGCCCGAATCGCCCATCGTTTTCGGGTCGTGTCGCGTCAGGTCCTCGCTGAGTCGCTGCCACGCTTGACCGCCGTTGGTTGTCTTCCAGACATGCTGCGTTGCGGTGTAGAGCACATGCGGATCGACCGGCGAAAAAATAATCGGGAACGTCCACTGCACGCGTTCCACCAAAGCGCTCGATGCCTCTCCCGAGAACATGCGCGGATACGGCCCTACCTCCCGGCTCTCGCCTGTCCGGCGGTTCACCATGGTCAGGAACGAACCGTTGTTGCCACCGGCAAAAAAGATGTCGGGGTCTTTCGGATCAGGCGCGATGTAGCCGGGTTCTGCGCCTCCGGGACTGTAGGTCGCCGGCGCAGCGGGGCCGCCACGGCCGCCACCACCACCCGCGCCGCCGCCACGGCCGCCGAAGTTGCCCGCGAGGCCTGTGTCGCTCGGCACGCAGATTGTGCTCGCGTCCTGCTGCGCGCCGCAGACGTGGTAGGGCACGTGCTTTGTCGTGATGACGTGGTAGAACTGTCCGGTCGCATAGGCACGCGAGGAAAAAGTCGTGGGTTGCGCCAGCGCGCTGAACGTCACCGCGCCACCACTGTCACTTGCGTGCAGGACGTGATTCGAGTCGTCAGGATCTATCCAGAGGTCGTGCGAATCTCCGCCGGTAAAGTTCACCATCGTCTTGCCGCCATCCGTCGACTTGAACGTTCCGACGTTTTCGACATAGACGAGATCCTTGTTCTTCGGATCGGCAAACACGTGCGTGTAATAAAACGCGCGCTGGCGGAGGTTGTTGTTCGGGTTCACGAGCTTCCAGCTGGCGCCGGCATCGTCCGAGCTGAAAAGCCCCCCGTCGGCAGCCTCGATGATCGCGTAAACACGATTCGAGTCGGCTCCTGACACCGCAACGCCAATTTTGCCCATCACTCCGGGCGGGAGTCCGGGATTGCGTGTGATCTCTTTCCAGGTCTCTCCCCCGTCGGTCGACTTAAACAAACCGCTGCCCGGCCCGCCGCTCGACATCTGATACTCGTTGCGATAAGCCTCCCAGAGCGAGGCGTACATCACATTAGGATTGTTGCGGTCGATCGCGATGTCGGCCGCGCCGGTTTTGTTGTCACGAAAGAGCACGCGCCGCCAGCTCCTGCCTCCGTCCGTGCTTTTGTAGACGCCGCGTTCGTCGCTGGTCGCGCCGTACTTTCCGAAGGACGCAACAAAGACAACATCGGGATTCGTGGGATGAATGCGGATCTTCGAAATTGCATCCGAATCGGAGAAGCCGATG
>Ga0182021_10012430_pt1 | contig 10111 bp, 5 predicted proteins | sample 612E3MmetaG_FD_120493 | JGI IMG/M metagenome (GOLD analysis project Ga0182021, IMG submission 120493) | Permafrost microbial communities from Stordalen Mire, Sweden - 612E3M metaG (Illumina Assembly) | ecosystem: Environmental > Terrestrial > Soil > Wetlands > Permafrost | place: Sweden... | reverse complement strand
CGGCGGCGACACGATCATGCTCCGCTGCCCCTTGCCGATGGGCGAGATCAGGTCGACGATCCTGGCGGTCGTGTTGAGCGGGTCCTCCTTCTGCTCGAGGCGGAGCCGCTGGTCGGGGAACAGGGGCGTCAGGTCCTCGAACCGGGGCCTCTCCCTGGCCTCGTCCGGCGTCATCCCGCAGACCGAGTCGATCCGTAGCAGCGCCGGGTACTTCTCGCTCGGACCGGCCGGGCGGCAGGCGCCTTCGATGGCGTCACCGCGTCGGAGCGAGAACCTGCGGGCCTGGGAGACCGAGATGTAGACGTCCTTGGCGCTCGGCAGGTAGCCGCTGGTCCGGAGGAAACCGTATCCCTCCTCGCGCAGGTCGAGCAGCCCGCGGACCGGCACCAGCTCCCCCTGCCACGCCACTTCCTGGCCGCCACCCTGCGGCTCCTGGGCGCCACGCTCCCGGTCACGGCCGCGACGGCGACGCCCACGCCGGTTCCCGGGCTCTATCTGGCCGAGCTGGCCACCCTGGCCACCCTGGTTGCCCTGGTTGCCCTGGCCCGCCTGGCCGCCGCGCCCCGGCTGGGTGTGCTGAGGCTGACGTTGAGGTCGAGAGTTTGCGGACACGTCCGCCGAAGTGCGGTCCGGGCCGCCGTTCACGCCGGAGATGGTGCCGGCCGAGCCCTGGCCGGGCTCGTCGGAGGCGGAGCTTGCCGCCCCGACCGTCTCGCCGCCGGCGCGCTCGGCGTCGGAGCTCGCGAGGATGGCAGCTGCGGCCTCGGCGACGGCGTTGTCGACCTCGCTCGAGGCTGACGAACTGCTCCCGTTGACTGATGCCGGCGCGGTCGGCTTCTCGCCGTCGTGCCCGTCGGAGGCGCTGTGCTCCGAGTCGCCTACGGTCCCGTTGGTACCGGCCTTCGCCGACGCGTCCGCCTTGGCTGTCGACCGGGCCCGCGAGGTGCGGCCTCTGGCCGGCTTGGAGCCTGCGGCGGCAGAATCGGACGCCGATGCGACTATCTCGGCGGCACCGTTGGCTGTGGTCGTGTGCGCCGAGGCGGCGGCGTGGGGCCCTCCGGCGTCTTCGATCTCGACGCCGGCGGCGCGAAGGATCTGGTTGACCAGATCCGCCTTGCGCGTGCGCGCCACGGGCTCGAGGGACATGGCTGTCGCGATCGCTCGAAGCTCGTCGCTCGCTTTGCGCTCGAGAATCGAACGCTCGAGCTGTTCTTCGCTCATCAGGGTCCTCTCTGGGTCTTCCTGTTTGTTCAAGGTGCTTGTTCTCTCAAGGTGCTTCTTGGGGGCGGTTCCGGAATTTTCCCGGGGTTCGGCGTTGCAGGCGCTCCCCCGTGCGCCCAAGGCGTCGCCTGCCGGCGGTTGCCCGGACCGTTCGCATCGTCTGCCCGGCCGAGCCTGCGGTCCTCCGCTGGGGGGTCTCCCGAGCGGAACACGCCTTTGGCACTTCTCGGATCGCAAGGCTCAATCAGGTGGGTGCCCACGGCGGCTAAAGCGTCTGCGCGGAGGGAGTGCCGGTATCGGAGATAACAGGGAATGGGCCTAAGTGATTCCCGCCGCCCCATTCGGGTCGCCCGCCCCGAGGGGCGAGCTGGCATCCGCAATGTCGAACGAAGGCAAACCAGATACTAGCGGGACCGAGGGCTCCCGGCAAACACCGGGGGTGCGCTAACCGGCGGCTGAGCGTTCGCTGTGAGGCACGCGGTCGTCGTCTCGCTCGACTGCTGTCGCAGTGGAGACAGCCGGGGCCGCCGTGTGCGCCGGGCGCGCCGGGGACGAAGGGTCCTCGAGGCGGCTCCTGCGGAGGCGCTCCCAGGGGTGCACGACATAGCAGTAGCGGATGATGTTGTCCCGCGACGGGTCGTCGATGTCCACGACCGACAACCCGAGCCGCCACCCTGCTCCGCCCCGCGACCAGTCGGGCCGCGCCGACCGCACGACGGCGGTGAGCCGCACGGGCAGCGCCTTGTTCTCGAGACCGGGCAGAGCGAAGGCCACGCCGAGGCGCGCTCCCTCCGCGACCCGGTCTGCGACGAGAATCCCAATCCCCGAGAGCGAGAGGTCCACGACCCGCCCGTAGGCGCTCTCGCGGCCCTCCTGGGAGAGGGCCGCCGGCGCGAGGCACGCGAAGCGGAATTGCGCCCGCCCCTGGTGCCTCTTGAACACCAGGCGCAGCGAACGGACGACCCGGTAGAGCTCCCAGGTTCCGAGCGCCATCGCGAAAGTCGCCGCCCAGGCCGGCAGCGGCCGGGCGCGCACTTCGCCGAGGAGCCCGAGTGCCCGCCAGATGAGGCCACCGGCGAGCGCCGCTCCGAGGAAGCTCACGACCCGGAGTCGCCAGAGCGAACGAAGTCCCCCGGCGTCGACGCCCTCTTTCGGCGTGACCTTGAACTTCGTCCGGGACGGTACGAGCGCGCACCGCAGCGCCCGGGTGAAGATGGCGGCGGTTATGAGTGTGTAGTGGGAGGATTCGCCCATGCGCAGGTGACCGCGGCAGAGCGCGCTCGCCGAGACGACGGCGAGCAGCGTCCAGGGCGCCCAGAAGATCTCGAGACTGAGCACGCTCATGTGCGCCGGCAGCACGCCCCCGACGAGCACGACGACGACGATGGTGATCATGGCGAGTCGTGACGCTCCCGCCGCGTAGGCGAAGAGACTGCCGAAGTACGAGATCCTCTGGCGCAGGGCGAGACCCGACCGGCGCCTGAGCGGCGACTCCGGCAGGCTGAAGACCGCCAGGTTCCCGCGGGCCCAGCGGTCCCGTTGCAGCAGGTACCCGTCCATGTCGATCGGCGCGAGGCCTTGAACGAGCACTTCGTCGTGGTAGCAGCTCTTCCATCCCGCCCTGTGCATCTTGATCGTCGAATGGAAGTCCTCGGCGATCGTCTCTGTGCTCACCCCTCCCACCTCGAGGAGGGCGCGGCGGCGCAGGAGGGCCGCCGAGCCGCACCAGAAGACCCCGTTGTGCCTGTTCTTGCCGGGACAAACCACCTCGAAGAACAGGCTCTGCTCGTGCCGGCCGACTTCGTAGTGCTGCGCGGAATCGTGGTTGTAGAAGTCATGCGGGCTCTGGACGAGGGCGACCTTGTCGTCGTCGAAGTAGCCCACGATCGCGTCGAGGGCGTCGGGGAGAGGGACGTGGTCGGCGTCGAGACAGAAGATCAGCTCGCCGTTCGTGCAGCCGAGGGCGTGGTTGATGTTGCCCGCCTTGGCGTGAGAGTTGTCCGGGCGGGTCAGCCAGTGTGCACCCCACTCCTCGGCGAGAGCCGCCATCTCCCAGCGGTTCCCGTCGTCGAGGAGATAGGTCTCATGGGGATACCGGAGAGCCGCACACCCGGCGAGCGTCGCTTCGACCACGTCGAGGGGCTCGTTGTAAGTGGCCACGAAGACATCGATGCTGCGCCCGGGCGTGGCGGGGGGACGCGTCGGCTCGGACCAGCTCCACCCGTAGAAGGCGAGGAAGGCGAGCGAGACGAAGTTGTAGAGCTCCACGAGCCAGAGGGCGTAGAACGCCGCCGGGCTGACCCCCCGGCCCGTCTCGATCAGCCGCCAGGCGAGGTAGACCGTTCCCCATGTGAGGGCCAGGACGGCGATCGTGCGCAGCACGGCGGGGTGCCCCTCCCACCAGCGGCCCCAGCGTGTCTGCGGCGATCTCGTCGCCCGCCAGTCCTCGGCTCCCCCTGTCATGAGGAGCAGTTCGTCGCTACCTGTTCGCGTGTGTCCCATTCAGTTCATCCCGGAAGAACCTGATCGGCTCAGAAGGCGACCAACTGATCACTATGAGTGACATTTCACCCGGAGGATCACCCGGCCCGACCACCCCCCGCGGTCGAACGGCCGGAACGAGGCAGTTAGAGCCCGAGCGCTCGAAGCACCGAGCCGAGGTCGGCATCGACGACGTCGGGCACGATCGCCTGGCTGATGGCGAGATCCGGGTCCTTAAGACCGTGGCCCGTCAGCACGCAAACGACCGTCGAGCCTTTGGGCACCCCGATCTTCAGCAGACCGGCGACCGAGGCCGCCGAGGCCGCCTCGCAGAAGACGGACTCCTCGGTGGCGAGAAAGCGGTAGGCCTCGAGGATCTCCTCGTCTGTCACCGCGTGTATGCCGCCACCGGACTCTGACGCCGCTGCCGTCGCCCCGTACCACGAGGCCGGGTTGCCGATGCGGATCGCCGTCGCGATCGTCTCGGGCTCGGCGATCGGATGGCCGGCCACGATCGGGGCCGCTCCGGCGGCCTGAAAGCCGAGCATCCTCGGAAGCCTCGTGGAGAGCCCTGCGTGGCGGTACTCGCAGTAGCCGCGCCAATAGGCCGTGATGTTCCCGGCGTTGCCGACCGGGATGCAGTGCACCTCGGGAGCATCGCCGAGCCGGTCCACGATCTCGAAGGCGCCGGTCTTCTGTCCCTCGATGCGGAACGGGTTCACGGAGTTGACGACCGCGACCGGTGCGCGCCGTGGCAGCTCGCGGACGATCTCCAGGGCGATGTCGAAGTTGCCCCGCACTTGCAGCACGTGCGCACCGTGGACGAGAGCCTGGGCCAGCTTTCCGAGGGCGATGTGCCCCTCGGGGATCAGCACTGCGCAGCTCATGCCGGCCCGGGCGGCGTAGGCAGCCGCCGAGGCCGAGGTGTTGCCTGTCGAGGCGCAGACGACGGCTTTGGTGCCCTCTTCCGCGGCCTTCGAGATGGCCATCGTCATGCCCCGGTCCTTGAACGATCCGGTCGGGTTCGCGCCTTCCAGCTTCAAGAAGACGTCCGCACCGAGCCGCTTGGAAAGCCTTGGAGCGGGCAGCAGCGGTGTCGAGCCCTCGAGGAGCGTCACCACAGGTGTCTCTTCCGAGACCGGGAGGAATTCCCGGTACTCCTCGATCACTCCTCGCCAGGCTCTCATCCGGGACCGTTCAACGTTCCGGCCCGATGACCCGCAGCAAGGCCCCGACTCGAGCGACGACGTCGAGCTCCGCGAGCGAGGCCAAGGTCGCCTGCACATCGGCCTCCCGGGCGGTGTGGGTGATGAACACCAGTCGGGCCCCGTCGCCGAGGCCGATCTGCTCCATGGAACGGATCGAGACGTGGTGCTCCCCGAACACCCGCGCCACCGACGCCAGCACGCCAGGTTGGTCCTTCACGTCCAAGGCGAGGTAGTACTGCGTGGACAGCGTCGAGATGGAGGCGATCTCCACCCGCTCGCGGCGAACGGCCCGGCCCCTCATCTCCTCCTTGAGGTGGTGCGCAGCCGCGACCACGTCGCCCAGCACGGCGCTCGCCGTCGCCATGCCGCCGGCGCCGCGGCCGTAGACCATGAGCTCGCCTGCGCTGTCCCCCTCGATGAACACGGCGTTGAAAGCCCCGCGCACACTGGCGAGCGGATGGTCGTGGGGAACCATGGCGGGATGGACGCGCACCGCGACGGCGGAGCTGTGACCGTCGCTGACCCGCTCGGCCACGGCGAGAAGCTTGACCGCGTAACCGAGCTTGTGGGCAAAGGCGATGTCGGACGCGCCGATCGCCGTGATCCCTTCGGTGTAGACGTCGGTGGCGACCACATCGGCGTCGAAGGCGATCCCGGCCAAGATGGCGGCCTTCGCCCGGGCGTCGAAGCCTCCGACGTCGGCGCTGGGATCGGCTTCGGCGTAGCCGAGCGCTTGTGCCTCCGCCAGCGCTGTGGCGTACTCGCAGCCTTCGTCGCTCATGGAGGTCAGCATGTAGTTGGTGGTGCCGTTCACGATCCCCATCACGCGGACGATCCGCTCGCCCGCCAGAGAGTCGTTGAGGAGCCGGACGAGCGGGATCGCCCCCGCCACCGAAGCCTCGTAGAAGAGGTCGACTCCGACCTTCTCGGCCGCGGTCAGGAGCTCGGCGCCGTGGGTGGCGAGCAGCTCCTTGTTGGCGGTGACGACGGGCTTGCCGGCCGAGAGCGCCGCGAGCACCAGGCTGCGGGCCGGTTCGATGCCGCCGACAAGCTCCACGACAACGTCGACCTCGGGATCGCAAACGACCGCCGAGGCGTCGCCGGACAGGCGCACGCCCGAGTCCGCGACGGCCGAGCCCGGTCTCTGCTTGCCCACGTCCCTGACTGCGATGCGGGTCACGCGAATCTCGAGGCCCGTGCGGAGCGCGATCGCCTCAGCTTGTGAGTCGATGAGCTTCGTGAAAGCCGCCCCGACGTTGCCGTAGCCCAAGAGCCCGACGCGCACGACGTCGGTGCCCCCTCGCCTGCTCAACTGAGAGTTGCCCACGCCCCCAAAGGTACAAGACGGGCGCGCTCAGGCCTCGAGCGCGAGCAGGTCGGCGACCGTCTCACGCCGGACGACGACGCGCCACGTGCCGCCGGAGATGAAAACGACCGGTGGACGCAGCACCCGGTTGTAGTTGGAGGCCATCGAATACCCGTAGGCACCGGTCACAGGAGTGGCCACAAGGTCGCCGACGGCGAGGTCCGACGGCAGGCGGGCGTCGTCGACGATCACGTCGCCCGACTCGCAGTGCTTGCCGACGAGCCGGGCGGCGAGCGGCCTCGACGCGAGAGGGGCGCGGGGCAAGAACGCCTCGTACCCGCTGCCGTAGAGCACCGGCCGGGGGTTGTCCGACATACCTCCGTCGACGGCGACATAGGTGCGCAGGCCCGGGAGTCGCTTGATCGTGCCGACCCGGTACACCGTCACGGCGGCGCCGGCGACGATGGCCCGACCCGGCTCGGCGCTGAGGCGCACCTCGGGCGGCAAGCCGGCCAGCCTCGCGGCCGAGTGGACTGCCCTTGCCCACTCGGTGATGGACGGCGCCGCCTCGCCCTCGACATAGGCCACACCGAGACCACCGCCGATGCAGCACTCAGAAAGCCCGTTCTCGACCACGAACGGGGCGAGGGCGGCGATCTCGGCTTCGAAGGCCGAGTCCTCGAAGATCTGGCTGCCGATGTGGGCGTGCACGCCCACGAGGTCGAATCCGCGCAGACGCCTGAGGGCGCCGACCGCCTCGGCCGCCGCCCCTGAAGCCAACGAGAAACCGAACTTCGTGTCCTCCTGACCCGTTCTCACATACTCGTGAGTGTGCGCCTCGATGCCGGGCGTCACCCGTACGAGCAGCCGGGTCGGGCTGCCGCCCGGTACCGAGCTCCCTCCTGAACCGCTCATGGCCTCGAGACGACCTATCTCGTCGAAGGAATCAACGACCAAGCGCCCGACCCCGGCGCCGAGGGCGGCGGAAAGCTCTTCGGATGACTTGTTGTTGCCGTGGAGGACGAGGCTCTCACCGGTTGCCCCGCCGGCGAGGGCGACGGCCAGCTCGCCCCCGGTCGAGACGTCGAGGGACATGTGCTCTTCCAGGGCGAGCGCCGCCATCGCCTTGCACAAGAAGGCCTTCGTCGCATAGGCGACGCCGGTACCGAACCCGGCCACCGCCTCGCGGCACCGCGCCCGAAGCTGGTCCTCGTCGTAGACGAAGAAGGGAGTTCCCACCTCCTCGGCAAGCTCCACCAGGTCGACGGCGCCGATGCTCAGGTGCCCGTCGGCGCCGACAGTGCTCGAGTCGGGAAGAAGGCTCCACTGAATCGGCCTTTCGGACGGCAGGCCCCGCCCGGTCGGCTCGGTCCCGGACGTCGACTGGGGGCCGGTCGTCGACTGGGCTCCGGTCACATCTCGTCCGGAGCGCGAACCCCGAGCAGGCCGAGCGCGATGGCCAGCCCGATCCTCACCCCGTCCACGAGCCAGAGCCGGGCCTGGGTGAGCTCGGGCGGGATCTCCTCGGCGAGGATCCGGCAATCGTGGTAGAAGCCGTGGAACTCGCCAGCGAGAAGACGGACCCAGTTCGTCACCTTGTGAGGCGCCCTCTCCTTGGCCGCCTCGGCGACGACGCGGGGAAGGTCGACGAGGCAGCGCATCAGCTCGAGCTCCCTGTCGTGGACGAGCAGGGACAGATCCGCGGCCGAGATCGGGACGCGCTCGATGCCTCGCTCGACCCGCTTCCGGTCGATCGAGGCGATCCGGGCATGGGCGTACTGCACGTAGAACACGGGGTTCTCCATCGACTGGCTCTTCATGAGCTCGAGGTCCACCGTCGTCGCCTGATCTACCGAGTTGAGCAGCGAGAGCAGCCTGGTCGCGTCCGGCCCGAGCTCATCGATGAGCGAGTCGAGCTTTATGTAGTTGCCCGCACGCTTGGACATCCGACCGCCGACCACGCTCACGAGCTGGCCTAGCCGGATCTCGAGCCTGTCCGGGTCTACCCCGAGGGCCGCGACGCCGGCCTTGAGGCTGGCCACTTGGCCGTGGTGGTCGGCTCCGAACACGTCGATGACCCGGTCGAACTTGCGGACGAGGAACTTGTCGCGGTGGTAGGCGAGATCCCCGGCGATATAGGTGGCGTCGCCGTTCGACTTGACGAGCACGCGGTCGCGGCTGTCACCCACCTCGGTGGACCGCAGCCAGACGGCACCGTCCTCCTCGTAGACGAGGCCTCGTTGACGCAGCAGCGCGATGGTCTCGGCCACCTGGGCGCTCTCCTCGATCGAGGCCTGCGAGTACCACTCGTCAAAACAGATGTCGAGCCGGGCGAGAGTCGCCTTGATGTTCTCGAGGATCCGGTCGCTGGCGAAGCGCCCGGCTTGCACGACGTCCTCCGAGCCGTCGTACTTGCCGGCGAGCTCTGTGACGTACTCGCCCTGGTAGCCCTCGTCCGGCACGACGTCGCCGCGGCGACGGGCGAGCAGGCTTTCGCCGAGAAGCCGGATCTGGCCACCGGTGTCGTTGATGTAGTACTCGCGTTTCACGTCCCAGCCGCAGCGGCTCATGACGCGGCCGAGGGCGTCCCCGTAAGAGCCGAGCCAGCCGTTGCCGACGTGCAACGGCCCTGTCGGGTTGGCGGACACGAACTCGATCTGGACACGCTCCCCGGCTCCGATGCCCGGGGTGGCGTAGCGCTCCTCGCCCTGTTCCACGACGTCGACCAAAGCCTTGTGCAACCAAGAGGCAGCGAGTTTGAAGTTGACGAACCCGGGCCCGGCCACCTCGACTGCGAGCAGGTCGTCGATCCCTGCTGCCTGGAGCGCTGAGGCAAGCTCGGCGGCGAGCTCGCGGGGCGGCCGCCCGGCGAGCTTGGCCGCGACGAGGGCGACATTGGTCGACCAGTCGCCGTGCTCGGGGCGCGCCGGACGAACGAGCTGGACCAGCTCCGCGTCAATGGGGACCTGGAGGGTCCCGAGGGCGCCGACGATCGCGTCCGACAGCTGCTGCTCTGTTGTCATTGGAGTCCGAGGATGGCCGAAGTCCCGCTAGCATGCAACCCGCACCCCAACAAGCCCTCGTAGCTCAGGGGATAGAGCATCGGCCTCCGAAGCCGGGTGCGCAGGTTCGAATCCTGCCGAGGGCGCTTCTGCTACCCGCCAACCATGCAAAAGAGGCTCCCCCCAAATGAGCACAGCCACCCGAGTGATCCCTGCCGAGCTGACGGTGAGCGACATCGCCGGGATGATCGACCACTCGCTTCTTCGCCCAGAGCTCACCGATGACGACGTCCGCGCGGGCTGCGAGCTCGCCGACCGGTACGGCACGTGGTCGGTCTGCGTGAGACCGGCCGACGTCGCGTCGGCGACAGGGCTTCTCGCGGGCTCGGAAGTCGTCGTCGGGACCGTGGTGGGCTTCCCGCACGGCGACTCGACGACCGAAACGAAGGTATTCGAGACGCGCCGGGCGCTCGACGAAGGCGCGAGAGAGATCGACATGGTCATCAACATCGGAGCCCTCCGCAGCGGACATCTCGCCTATGTCGAGGACGAGATCGGCCGGATCGTCGAGACCGCCCACGCTGCACACAGATTGGTCAAGGTGATCCTCGAGAACGCCTACCTCGACGACCATCAGATAGTCGCAGCCAGCAGCCTCGTCGAGAGCGCAGGTGCTGATTTCGTGAAGACCTCGACCGGCTTCGCTCCCGGCGGGGCGACGGTGCACGACCTGCTCCTCATGGCCGGTGCGACCTCCCCGAAGGTCCGGATCAAGGCCGCCGGCGGGGTCCGCACCTTGGACAGGCTGCTCGAGCTCGTCGCCATCGGGGTCACACGATTCGGAGCGACGGCGACGGCGGCCATGCTGGACGAGGCTGCCGAGCGAAGCGTCG
>Ga0182021_10012429_pt1 | contig 10111 bp, 5 predicted proteins | sample 612E3MmetaG_FD_120493 | JGI IMG/M metagenome (GOLD analysis project Ga0182021, IMG submission 120493) | Permafrost microbial communities from Stordalen Mire, Sweden - 612E3M metaG (Illumina Assembly) | ecosystem: Environmental > Terrestrial > Soil > Wetlands > Permafrost | place: Sweden... | reverse complement strand
GACTTCCTGGGGAATGAACTTCCGCTTGATCGGTCCCATGCAGCGCGAGATTGCCCGGCTCAGCTTCGAGGGCAAGCTCCAGGCCGTGGCGGAACAGCCGGGCAAGACAACCGAGATCCTGCCTCTCGGAACCTGGAATGCCGAGGTCACGTTTGGCACGTTCCGCGGTGGTTCCAACCCGCCCGGGGAGAACCCCAAGCCGGCCGGGCGCGTCCTGGTGGCCCAACTCGCCGACAACCAGTTCCTGGTGGCCGGATACTATTGCCGCATCGACTTCCGTCCCGCCGGAAGGGAGCGGCAAAGAAAGTCGCAGCGCGTCGTCCCGGGAACCGATGAGACCCCGTCCGCTCTGATCGATGGCATTTGGCAGCACCGGCAGTTTCTCCGCCTCGAGCAGGTAACCTGGGAGGACGGCGCCTTCAAGCACGTTCGCACCTGGGGCGGACGCGGGGGTGAGACCAACGGCCTCTACTTTGGCGAGGCGCCCGTCGTGTTGCGCGTCTCGCTCACCACCTATTAGAGGCCGCGTTAGGAGTGAAAAAGATGAAAGTATATTCCGCCGGTATCGCCGCTCTTGCGGCTGCGCTCGTGCCTGCAACGCTCCACGCCCAGGCCCAAGCCGGGTCCGATGCCCGTCCTCTGCCCCGCCTGGTCCAGAAGGACGGACGTTTCGCTCTGTTCGTCGACGATGCTCCGTATCTTGTGCTGGCGGCGCAGATCAGAAACTCGAGCTCCTGGCCGAGCGTGTTTCCAAGGCTGTGGCCGACCCTGGAATACATGCACGTCAACACGGTCGAAGTGCCCGTTTACTGGAATCAGTTCGAGCCGCAGCCTGGACAGTTCGACTACACCCTGATCGATATGCTCCTGTCCGAGGCGCGCAAGCATGACGTCCACCTCGTGCCACTCTGGTTCGCCACGTGGAAGAACGGCAGCCAGCACTACATGCCCGACTGGATGAAGCTCGACCCCAGCCGCTACGCGCACGCAATCGACCGGAAGGGGGAGGCGGTGGACTCTCCATCGCCATTCGCGTCCGCGTCGCTCGATGCGGACAAAGCTGCGTTTGCCGCCTTCATGCGCCACCTCAAAGAAGCCGATTCGAAGCGCACGGTCATCATGGTGCAGGTGGAGAACGAACCCGGCAACTGGAACAGCGTTCGCGATTTCTCCCCGGCGGCGCAAAAGGCGTTTGAAGCGCCGGTGCCGCCCGAGGTGCTCGGCGCCATGCGTGCGAAGACCGCTGTGGCATCTCCCAACTGGCAGCAAGCCTTCGGTCCCGATGCCGACGAGTACTTCAACGCCTGGAGCGTGGCACGCTACGTGGGCCAGGTGGCGGAGGCGGGAAAGGCCGTGTATCCGCTCCCGTTGTACGCCAACGCGGCCCTGCGCGACCCGTTGCATCCAGGCACTCCCGGCCTGCCGGGCGCTGCCGGCGCCTACGAAAGCGGCGGACCCACCGACAACGTGCTGGACATCTGGAAAGCCGCGGCTCCCGCGCTCGATTTTCTGGCGCCGGACAATTACCAGACCGACGAACCATCCTATCGGAAGGTGTTCGACCTCTATCATCGCGCCGACAATCCCCTCTTCGTTCCCGAGACCGGCCGCCCTTACAATGCCCGCTTCTTCTTCCTGGCACTCGGCCATCAGGCCATCGGACTTTCACCCTCGGGAGGGAACACGGAAGGCGAGTTCAAGCCGGATGAAGTTTCCAAAGCGCGTGAGGAGTTTCTGAACCCTTGGGCATTGAATTACCGGCTGATCGGGCCCATGCAAAGGGAGATCGCGCGCCTCAATTTCGAGGGCAAGCTTCAGGCCGTGGCCGAAGAGCAGGGAAAGGTTACGGAGACCCTGAAGTTCCGGTCATGGGATTCGGTGGTGTCTTACGGTACGTCGGGCAGGGCGGCCCCGGTGGGGAACTCGAGCCCCATGGGCCGCGCCCTGGTGGCTCAATTGAGCGACAACCAGTTCCTCGTCACCGGATTCTTTTGCCGCGTCGATTTCCGCCCCGCCGCGACCGGCGAGCAACGCAAGTCCCAACACATCGCTGTAGGAACCGGACAGACGCCCTCGGCCCTGATTGACGGCAAGTGGCAGCACCGGCAGTTCGTGCGCGTCGAAGAGGGAACCTACGAAAACGGCACGTTCAAATTCCAGCGCATGTGGAATGGCGACGAGACGGACTGGGGCCTCAGATTCGGTGGGGACCTCGTGGTGCTGCGCGTCACACTGGCCACCTACTAGCGCTTCGGAACGCGGCTAGTGCCGTGACCGCAAGGTTCGGTGCTAATGCGAAACCGCTTGCTGACGCGCGCGGCTCCGTTCAGAGCCACGACCGTGAGGGAGTGGTTGCCGGCGATAGCACCGAATCTCGCGGTCACGGCACTAGGAATGCTCTGCCGCTATTGCGCCTGCGCGATTGCGAGGTTCTTCGCCCGCTGGCCTGCCAACTTGCCGCGATTGTCCTCGTCGCCGAAAACGATGCCTGCCGTGCCGCCGTTTTGGCCCTCCTGAGCCGGCAGCGAGACGGCGGTTACGGCAGGGCCACTGCACACGAAATCCGGGCTGTGTCCGGGGTTATTGAGGCAGTTCGGAAGGAAGCTCAGGCCGTTCCCATCCAGATAGACCTGCAGCGTCAAGCTTCGCACCACCGTTTCCAATGTGTGGAAGACGGTGGCGTCGAAGGAACTGGGGACGCCCGTGGTGGCGACTATCCGGTTCAGGTCCAATGCGCGGACCCGCACTTCGCCTTTGTTGGTCAGAGACACCCAGTAACCCTTCGCGTTGAAGATTCCGCCTCCCGAACCGAACGGCATGCTGCGGAAATAGGGTCCGGCCTGAACCATTCCGGCCGAACTTGCGGGCACCTGCAGATCCACCTTGATGTCGAGATCCTGTCCCAGCCCCTCTCCGGTTGCCCGCCCGCAGCCGTCCGAGGATGCGGTCAGTTGCACGCCGCTGTAATCGGTGTTGTTGTTCTGGAGTGCCCCGGAGGCGATGCCCGCCCCGAAGGCCGCGCTGGTCGCAAAAAGCGGCAGATAGTAGTGCGAGCCGCTCCCGCCGAGGGCGAGGTCGGCTTTGCCGAGCGCGCAGGGGGTGGCGTTCGCGCGGTTGAAGCTGTCGGAGACCAGCACGTTCGAAGGCGCGCCGCTGCCGCCCTGCACCGCCAGATTGACCGCCGGGCTGGCCGCTCCGGCGAACGAGATCGCCAGGGGCAGGCTCGAGACGGCGGGATACGCCGATGGGAGCTGAATATTGATCTGCAGCAGGCCGACCCACCCAGACGCCAGCCCAGCGTAGGAAGCCGAGCCCGCCGCGCCTCCCAAGGTCACCGTGGGCAGGTCGACGGCCTGCGAGAGCGGCGACGCCGGAGACCCCGCGCCGGTCACCGGCATGTGGTTCAGGTTCCCCACGCCGGTGGCGTACACCATGAGGACTTCGCCCGGGTTGGCCGGCTTGTCCGGCGTGACCAGCGAATAGTCCACGTGCACGATGACGGGGTCCCACGCGGTGGCCGTTCGCCAGTAACTGAACACGCCCGGCGCGTACGGCGCGATGGTGACGGCCTGCGCCGGGCTCATCCCGCCGCCATTCGTTACGTAGATCCCCACGGCGCCGTTGAGCGGCATTTCGCACGGCACCTGGAAGTTGATCTGGGTCGGCGAAACATAGTTCAACGGCGCCGCTACCCCGTTAACCACAACCTGCACGCCTCCCAAAGTGGTGGGCAGCGGAAGCGAGGGTGCGCTGGCCGGTGCGTCGGCCAGATTCGTTCCAAACACCGAGGCCAGCCCGCAACGCGCCAGGGGACCCTGGAAGCTGGCTCCGTTCACGATCCCGCCGGGCGAGATCTGGGGAGGCACGGCGGCCGGTGCGGTTTGAACGGTCAGGCTGCCGGCGCACATAACCAGAACGGCGGCAACCGAAACGGAACGACGACCCTGATTCCATTCCATGGCGTGGATTATACATCCATACCGAGGCCGCCAGCGCTGGCCGCGGCGCACGGGTCCGCGGCGGCGAAGGCGTGGCCGGGGAAGGCCCGGACGCGGCCGATGCGGTCTCCCAGGACGCCGAACAGCACGCCTCCCACGGCTCAGCCCACCATGAACACCGCCGCCGCGATGGCCCCCTGTTCGTCCACCGCGGCCCCGGAAGCGTGCCCGCCCAGCAGGTCGCGCAGGGCCGGCTTGCGGGCCAGGTTGAAGAGCTGCTGCGCCATGGTGTCGAACATCCACCCCAGGCACGCCACCGCCAGCACGAACCAGTGATAGCGGCTCAGTTCGCGGTACCAGGCGCGCGTCGGTTCATTGGAGGACATGAAGCGCCATTCCATAGCACGGCGGGTGGGGGACGTGGGCCGGCAGGGGAGCGCGAGCGATAGGTGTTGAAGTGTGTGCCGCTCGACGGGACTTCTGCGGGCGAAGATACGCTCATGGGGAAGGCGGCTCCCGAGACCCAAGGGCGTTTACCACCACTAATCCCGTCGAGGACGAAGCTGAGAAGTGGAGAGAATCTAGGCCTGCACCGCGTTGATACGTTCGCAGGCCGTGAAGGCTCTGCGGACTTCCGGTAGTGTGTCGGTCGCGCAAGATTCTTGCCACTTCGAAATCCCGGGCGGTTCAGGCACGTTCGGAAACGTCTTGGCGTACCAACGTCTAAGTGCGCCAGCGAGTTGACCGACCCCGGCCCGCAAATCTGACAGCTCCTGATCGCCGGAATCTCCAGAGCCTCCTTGGTCCCCTTTTGAGACGGTAGCTTCATGCCAGGGAATCAGGGCGGCGCTGAGGAGGGCCGCATGCGAAAGCGTAAAGGTCGCCGGACGCTCGACGATCAGAAGGGTCAACTGGACAAAACATGGGATGATTCCGGGCTTACGCCTCAACGCGACTCGCTCAACTAGGGCCGTAATCAGATGCGGTGGAACCTCGGGAGTCCCTTTGACTGCGGAAAGATGAACCCAATGGCGCACAGCTTCGACCGCTGCGGCAATAGCATCTTGATTGTCTGAGCCGATGTCTTCTGCGATGGTCTTCTCGACAGATGCTGACTCCGCTGGACGGTGCAGCAAAATGTAGGGAAGGGCTAGCGTAGGAAAGGCTTCAACACTCCTCAGTTCTGCGAGCAAAGCAAGCACTTCTTTCCACTCATCCTCACTGGCGGATTCCATTTTGGGCAAGACGATACGCGACAAGAACAGACCAAGTCTGCTGGCTGTATCCCGCACGGAGCCGGCCCCCATCGTCTGGGACACGCCCGGCTTGAGCGCCTCGCTATCGTTAGTCCACCAACCCCGAGCCTTCAGATATAGCTGTTTCGCCTCTTCCTGCGTCCACTCGACACCGCTGAGGTCCTCCCTGCTGAGCGGGATAAGTGGACGCGATACTGCGGATGCTTCGTAGATGAACGTGCGCTCTTCCCCACCGAAGGTTATGCAAAGACCACCACTTGCGTTCCGGCTTACTCTAATGCCGGGGGGCATCATGAGAATGTATCGCTTGATAATCGACTGAGCATCAACATCCAAGGGCGTCGGAAGCACCAGGAACGCACGCAAGGGGAATCCCTGCAGGTCAGGTAGCCCGGCGGCGTTTTTCTGTTCCCACAGGAGCTCACCAAATCTGCGCTGCTGATCGGCCGACATCAAGTCGGCAACATGAACTTGGATGAGCCGGACGATGGCTCTCCACCGGCCCTCCCCCGACTCGCTCTGGGCCCGCGTTAGCAACCAGTCCGTCGCATCCTTGATTCCTTGCAAAGCGTCACCGCTAACCTTGTGTCCCCGGAGGCGCTCGCCGGGAAATCGATGCATTGCATCCGGTGACCAATGACCAATGGGAATACCGGGCTGTGATTCCTCGTCGGGCAGCGGGGCCCTTGCCAGCACCGGAAGCCATTCCACCAGCAGCGTAGCCTCCGCCGCGAGGAAAAGGCGCTTGAACCATGGGCCGCAAGAATCGTGAAGCTCCGGGTGACGACGCACACCTGGGTGCTGGTGAAAGCGAAGCACGACCGGCAGAGTCTGCCTCAACTCTCCCTCTTCGACCTTGAAGGCAAGCCTTGAGAGTACTTCGGCGAGAATCTCGAGCAAAGACCCTTCAGTAGAGCCCATCGGAATCGGCGCTGTCAGAGACGCGAGTTCCCGGTTAAGCGCCTGTAAGCACCAGGTGTACAGACGCTTTCCCACGGACCGGTCCATCGAGGCAGCTTGGCTCCTTTGCGCCAAGAAATCTGCCCTGCGTGCACGAACGAACAGCGCAGGGCTGCAAAAACCCATGTAGGGAGCGATCCACTGACAGGCATTCGCAAGAGTGTCGCCGCTAATATTGACCATCGGCAAGCACACCGGAAGACCTACTTGCTCGTAAAGGCGGATGCAAGCGAACGCAGGCAGCAGAGGGCCTATTAGGTCCCACGCGAATTTCCGCGACACCGTAGCCGTCCCCGGATCAAAGCCTCGAATCCGTTCTTCTAACTTCGGCAGTGTCGGGGCAGTCGACGACAGAACTGTGTCGAAAAAAGCCTTGTGATCCCAGGGATCGCAGTCCCACAACCTGAGTTCCTGCCAGCGCTCCTCGAATTCTTCGCGAACATCCCCATACGTTGCAAGGTCCAGTGCGGGCTCGACAACTGCGAGCAGATACGTGCACCAGCCCTCCAGGGAAAGCAGCTCGATGTTGCTAGGTCGTATGCGCAGTGATCTTCGGACCTCAGAAAGCGCGGAGCGGAGGATGGTTCGCGCTTCGCCGACGTCATCCAGTTCGGCGAGCAGCGAAGCCTTGCGCACATTTGCTAGAGGCGACACCGGCGAGGGCTGCCACCTCGACAGGATTTGCCTCGCACCTGGCCGGTCAAGGTTCCACATGCTCCACAAAGCCGCCTCGTAATGGATTAGGTCGGCATGTGCTCTATGCTTGACGGCCATCGTACCAATCTTCTCGTTCAAGGCATCCCAAAGAGCCGGGTCGTACGACTCCCGGGCGTCGCGCTGAAGGCCGAACGCCATTTCAAACCACGCATCGACGACATCCTGGCTAGGTCGGAGCCGTCCTGACACAACAGCGTCAAAGACATCCTCCACGGTCCTCTGAAACTCCCCGACGACGTCCGCGGGCAACGGCAACATGATGGCTTCGAACCGCCAGTTGATCTCACGAAAGACCAGAATTCGGTCCTCGGCAGCCCGATCCTTGGCAGCTTCAATTAGCCGCAAGTACCAGTGTTTCGTCGAATCCCAAAGAGTTGACCGCAGCCGCTCCGGCGCGACCAGCCAACCCGGGTACTTCGCTCTCTCAAACTGCCATCGCTCCGTCACCTTGTCAACGTCCTCGGTGGTAAGACGAGTGGTCGGCGGCCATTCGACGCTTACGGGAATAGCGGTGCCGCTGTCAGCAACCGGGGGAAGCCACGGCGCGAGGCGCGGGGACCGTCTCCTCAGGTCCGGCCAATCCGCATGCCAGGACTCGCGCCCGGCTAATAGGCTGCCAAGAAACCATTCGACCGAAGCGGCGTGAATGCCCCCCGGAGGGTCATCCCGGAAGACCGGCGCGAGGTCGATAGCGGTGACCCCTCGGCGATCTAAAAGTCTGCGATCCGCATTTCCAAGTGAAAACGCACCTACCAGATAGATCGGGGCATGCTGCTGACCCAGTTCATCCCGAATCCAGCCGGTCCACTCCAGAAAATTCGGGTCGTCGCCCGAAAACCCAATCAGTACAAACGAATTCTCGAGCAAGGACTCCCGAACGCAGTTGACAAACGGCGCGAATTGTCGAGGGTAAGTCCTGTAGTCTTCCTCCGAGATAATGAGCGGCCCCAGGGGTAGTGTTCCCTGCAGCTTTACTATTCTGGGCGCAAACGCAGTAGTCAGTTCGCTCGTTTTTGTGACTGGTTGATAAGCCCTTCCGTTGACCTCGGTCCTCTCAAGCAGCGTGTCGTAATTAGTTGTGAAGACATCAGCCCATGGCAATCGCAGGAGACTCCGATGCAGTTCGCCTGGTTCGAAGTCCAGGTCAGGGATACGCTCGCGAATCAATAGTTGGAGCTTCCGTGGTCCGAACTCAGCCTCGTACTCACTGGCGATTCGAAGTGGGCTTGCCGAGTTGAAGCGCTTTTCGCGCGACTCTTCCGTATCCGAGGCGCGGGGAGGCAACCCGTCAAACATGGCGCGCGCCAATTCGCGCCAGACTGGGAATCGGGAATGGGTTCCAGCCAGCGGCTCGGCATTGAGGCTGAAGCCGGCTCCCACCATGAGCGCAGCTCTCGACCTCGGCCACTGCCATAGGTCTCTTTGCAATTGCCTCAAATGAGGAAGGTCCGGGAAGTTCATAATGGGCGCCCGGTTTTGATGTTACACCCTACAGCCGTACAGCGGCTTCACGCGACTCGCGTGTAGGCATGGGTTGATCGGGATCAGGAACGATAGGTCGCCTTGTAGCCGCCCGCTTACGGGCGTGTCGCGAAACATCCATGTGCGTTCTCTCGCTAGTGTCGGGGAGACCGCCGGGCCGTGTTCGCGTCTTACATGCTGCGCCGTGAGACTGGCCGGTGGCGATGTTTCCGTATGATTCCCGCCAGTGCGCGCAAGGCCTGATTCGCTTCCTCTGAATTGGGGAAGGCGGCGGCGACATCGGGCTCCACTACTACGACGGCGCTTCCCGCGGCATACCGGGATGCAAACTTGTTGGGCGAACTGCGCCTGAAGTCGTACTGAGGAAGGATCTCGCCGGCATCGGCCCGATTGGCGGGCACGCCCTTACCGGGGGATTTCTTCATAATCTCTTCTCTCCGGACGCGTGGCCTTCCGGGCGCTGACTATGCGAACCGTCCGCGGCCGAATGGCGCGGGTCAGCCACAATTCTACCAAGCGGGTCGCCGAAGACCGTCGCCGCCTCCTCGAACGATACTCCGTGTTTTGCGAGATTCCCCGCAGCCTTTCGCGGATCCCACTCGAACTCCCAGGCCAAGTCTCATCATACCGGCGGATCGAAGGTGGTGCGCCGGGTACAGGTCGTCCGCGTCTTTCACTGGCACAACCAGCCGGACGAATCGACAGTTTGAATCAGGTACGCCAGGCCGCCATTGCGACTGGAGATCGGGTGCGGGAACCGGCCTTCGGCTTGCCTGGGAGCTCAGCCGCCGCGGCACACCCGTCCCCGAGGGCGAACGTGTTGCCGGAGAAGCCTCGCACGCGCCGCTTCCCACCGCCCTTGCCAAACCGCCCGCGGACATGCAATCTGATAGACATGCCCGAGCTGCCGGACATCGCGGCCTATATCACCGCGCTGGAACCGCGGGTGCTGGGGCTGCCGCTCGAACGCGTCCGGCTGGCCAGCCCGTTTCTTCTTCGAACTACCACGCCGGCGCTCTCTGAAGTTGAGGGAAAAGTCGTGCGCGAGTTGCGGCGGGTCGGGAAGCGCATCGCCATCGGCCTGGAGGGCGAACTCTGGCTGGTGCTGCACCTCATGATCGCCGGCCGTTTGCATTGGAAGCCTGCCCACGCGGCCCTCAAAGGCCGCCAGAACCTGGCGGCTTTCGATTTCCCGCCGGGCTCGCTCACGCTCACGGAAGCTGGCTCCAGGCGCAGGGCATCGCTCCACGTGGTGGCGGGCGAGGCCGGCCTGCTGGCAATGGACCCCGGCGGCATCGACGTTCTCTCGGCCGATCTCGAGGCCTTCCGCGCGGCGCTGACCCGCGAAAACCGGACTCTGAAGCGGGCGTTGACGTATCCCCGCATCGCGAGCGGCGTCGGCAACGCGTATTCGGACGAGATTCTCCACGCCGCCCGGCTCTCGCCCCTCGCTTTGACCCGCAAGTTGACGCCGGAGGAATGGGACCGGCTCTTCGCTGCGGCGCGCGGCACGCTCGAACTCTGGCTCGGGCGCCTCCGAACGGAGGCGCGCGAGCGGTTCCCGGAGGGTGTCACTGCGTTTCGCGAAGGCATGGCGGTTCACGGACGCTACGGAAAACCGTGCCCCCGGTGCGGCGCGAAGGTGCAGCGCATCCGTTATGCGGACAACGAAACCAACTACTGCGCGAGATGCCAGACCGGGGGCCGGGTGCTCGCCGACCGCGGCCTGTCCCGGCTCTTGGGCGCCGATTGGCCGCG
>Ga0182021_10012428_pt1 | contig 10112 bp, 4 predicted proteins | sample 612E3MmetaG_FD_120493 | JGI IMG/M metagenome (GOLD analysis project Ga0182021, IMG submission 120493) | Permafrost microbial communities from Stordalen Mire, Sweden - 612E3M metaG (Illumina Assembly) | ecosystem: Environmental > Terrestrial > Soil > Wetlands > Permafrost | place: Sweden... | reverse complement strand
CGCAGGTCCAGGCCGGTTTCTGCCAGTGCGTCGGCCAACCGGCAGAGCATCGCGGGCGCCACCGAGTCCTGCGACAAATAGAAGAAGCGCGTGTTGTGGCGGACGGACAGAGCGCCGAGGTGCTCGACCACGGTGTCCACCGCGCGCTCGCGGTAGCGGGCGGTGCCGGTGGCCGCCAGGCCGTAGTGGCAAAAAGCGCAGCGGCCCCAGTAGCAGCCGCGGGTCGGATCGTAGGGCAGAAGCAGATGCGGCGACAGATAGCGATCGAGCGGCAGGCCGTCAAAATCGGGCGCGGGCAGGGTTCGCAGATCGACAGCCGACGGCCCGGGGAGAATGCGCGCCCCCAGCAAGGGATCGCGCAGCACCAGGTTGGGGATTCGGCGGAGCGCCTGCGGCGTCCCGCGCCCATCGGCGAGAGCGCGGCACAGCGCCAGAAGGGTGTGCTCGCCCTCGAAGACCACCGCGCTGTCAAAGACGCCCAGCGCTTGCGCGAGCGCGGGACCCTGCAGCCGCAGCAGGACCTGGGTGATGGCCGGCCCGCCTGCGACCAGGTGCGCCTCGGGAAATGCGGCCTTGAGCTTGAGGGCGAACGAATACGCGGGTGTGAGCTGACCCGGGAAGCACACCGACAGGCCGATGGCGTCCACCCGCGCGCGGCGCAGACGGGGCACCAGCTTGCGCACGAGGTAGCCGTCGAACGGATCGCGCTCGGGATCGGCATCGCGTGCGATCTCGTCCGGCGTGGTGAGGGCAAAGGGCGTCCGGTATGCGGTGAAGTCGAGCTGCAGAGGCGCGTGCGCGGCCGCGATCGCGTGCAGGCCTGCACTGACGGTAGCCACCGCGTCGGCATAAAGTTCGGGATCGTAGAAGCGCTCGCTGGTGCGCAGGATGTCCAGCGCCGCGCCGATCCCGCCCGGCACTGTACTTGCCTCGCCGCGCACCCGCAACAGGGTCAACAGATCGAGCTGGTTCTGGTGGTCGAGTGCGCGCCGGCGTTGCAGTCCGGCGATGCGCCGCTCGATGCGTTCGGAGAGAAGGGCCAGTGGCTCGCGTTGCAGCAGGGCCAGGAAACCCTCCAGGTTGGCATCGATGGGCAGGACCTCGATGCCCTGGGGACGCAGGAATCCCGCCAGCGCCGCAACCGCGGGGTAGGGCGCCGTGGGATCGCAGGCCGGCGGAAAGATGAGAGCAAGCTTCACGCGCGCAGGACCAAACGTTAGCACCCACGCTCGCGATCACACGAATCCTGTCAAAGCGGCGGCCGGTGGCCGGCGGCGCCAGGGCCAGGCTATAATTCCATTCTTGCTGATTCCATCGGAAGCGCCTCTTGCGACCGGGCCGCCGGGCGATCGTGCGACGGTGGCCGCGGCCATCGAGGTGCTGTCGGGCACCGGCCGGCGGCGCGGACTGGGGCGCCTGCTGCCGTTCCTGGGCCCGGCCATCGTCGCGTCGGTGGCGTACGTCGATCCGGGCAACTTCGCCACCAATCTGCAAGGTGGCTCGCAACTCGGTTACACCCTGCTCTGGGTCGTCGTCACCAGCAACCTGATGGCGATGGTGATCCAGACGTTGTCGGCCAAGCTGGGCATCGCCACCGGGCACAATCTCGCGGAGCAGTGCCGCCTGAGTCTCCCACGCAGACTGTGTTTCCTGCTGTGGGGGGTGATGGAAATCGTGGCCATGGCGACCGACCTGGCGGAATTTCTGGGCGCTGCCCTCGGCTTTCATCTTTTGTTCGGGTTGCCGTTGGGGATTGCCGGCCTGCTCACCGCGGTTGTCACCTTCATGCTCTTGAGCCTGGAGCGCTACGGATTCCGTCGCTTGGAACTGGTCATCGCGCTGCTGGTCGCGGCCATCGCAGGTTCCTATCTGGCAGAGCTTTTCCTGGCCCGGCCCGACTGGAAACAGGCAGCGTTTCACGCCGTGGTCCCCGCATTCGGCGGCCGCGCCGGCCTCCTGCTCGCGTCCGGCATCCTGGGCGCCACGGTCATGCCGCACGTGATCTTCCTGCACTCTGCCCTGACCCAGGGCCGCATCCTCGCCCCGGGACTGGAGGAAAAGAAGCGCCTCCTGCACTACCAGACGCTGGACGTCGTTCTGGCCATGGGCGTGGCAGGCGCCATCAACGGCGCGATGCTGATCATGGCCGCGTGCACTTTCCACGCACGCGGTCTTGTGAACGTGGACGCGATCGAGAAAGCGGCACTGACCCTCCAGCCGCTGCTGGGTTCGGCCGCGGGAACGCTGTTCGCGATCGCACTATTGGCTGCCGGCCTGTCGAGTTCGGCCGTGGGCACCATGGCCGGCCAGGTCGTCATGCAAGGATTCCTGAACTTCCGCATTCCACTGTGGGTACGGCGGCTGGTGACCATGGCGCCCGCGCTGCTGGTCATCTGGCTGGGGGCCGAGCCGACCCGGACGCTGGTGTTGAGCCAGGTCGTGCTGAGCCTTGCCCTGCCCTTCGCTCTCGTTCCGCTGGTGGCGTTTTCGAGCAACAAGCGCTTGATGGGCCCGCTGGTTAACCGGCCCGCGACCACGGCCGTCGCGGCGGGGATCGCCACACTGATCGTCGCCCTCAACGTCTATTTGCTGTGGGAAACCTTCTTCGGGAGCTGACGCCCATGTTCCAACACCTGCTCTTACCGCTCGACGGGACCGCGATGGCCGAACGGGTGATCCCGGTGGCGCGCGGCTTGGCCCAAGCCGGCAACGCCCGCATCACGCTCTTGCATGTGATCGAGCATTCGGCTCCGAAGGAAAGACACGGGCAAGCGCACCTGCAAGACAAGGATGCCGCCGAAGCCTATCTGCGCGCCTTGGTCGCGCGCGAGTTCCCTTCCTTGCCCGGGGTCGACTGGCACGTCCACGACGAGGCCATCCGCGACGTGGCGGAGAGTCTCGCGCTGCACGCGCGGGAGTTCCATCCCGATCTGGTCGTGATGTGCGCCCATGGCAGCCAATGGTGGAAGGAGCGCCTGCGCGGCAACCTGGCCCAACAATTCCTGCACGCACTCAAGAATCAATCACCGACCATGACCCGCGTGCCCGTGCTGCTGGTTCAGCCGGACGAACGGGGCCAGGTGGACTATCCGTTTCACCACATTCTCGTGCCCATGGACGGCTCCGACGAACATGAACAGGGATTGGGACCCGCTGCGCAACTGGCATTGCAGCTCAAGATTCCCATGCTGCTGTTCACGGCGATCCCGCCCTCCGATGCACTTCAGGGCAAGGATTCCGCCACTGCCGCCTTCTTGCCAAGAGCCACAGAAGAAGTCCTGCGTCTCGCCGAACAAGAAGCCGCTCGCCACCTGACCGTCCACGTCCGGGAATTGCAGGAACTGGGCATCTCGGTTTCCGGCCGGGTCATGCGCGCTGATCCCGCCGAGGGCGTGCTCGCCACCGCGCAAGAAATGCACTCCGACTTGATCGTCATCGGGACGCACGCCCTGTCCGCCACGCAGGCGTTCTGGTCCGCCAGCGTGACGCCGAAAGTCCTGCACCAAGCCCGCGCTTCTTTCTTGCTTGCCCCGGGCGAAGGCGACCCTCTGTTGCCGCCGCCGTCCCCCGGCTAGCGAGGAAGTCGGAACCGACGTCCCCGCACCGGAGGGGCGAATCAACTTCTCCGTGAAGCTTTCACTTCTCGTGGCTACGCGCACTGGAAACCGGGCGCGATCAGGTGGGCGATGCGATCGGGATCCAGCACGCCCTGCCTGGTCATCCAGCGACGGGAACTCTCGCGCAGCTCCTCGCCCTCGGGGCCACCGCGCAGCTCGCCCAGCCAACGGCGGCCCGACTCGGCCAACAAGACCGCGCCGGCGGCCTCAGCGGTGGCCACGGCACGCTCCAGCGCAATCAGGGCACGCCCGGGCGACGGTTCCAGCCAGCAGATGCCGGCCTCCAGCAGGGCGCCCATGGCCACGCCGGTCTGGTGCTCGGCCCGCGCCAGCTGGTGCGCGTGCTGGCGCGCCCGGTGCAGGTGCGGGACGCGCTCCGGCTCGGGCAGTGTCTCGGCCATGGCCAGCGCCACGCGGCCCGAGATCCAGGCGTGCTCGATGCGGATGCCGCTGATCTTCAACAGCGCGGAACCGGCCAGCCGCTTCCGGTCGGCGGCCAGCGCGTCCCTAGCCTGCTCAGGACGCTCGCGGTACAGCGCCTGCTCGCAGCGCGCGTACAGGTGGAAGAAGTGCTGCACGTGGTACAGGTCGCGTGGCCAAGAATCCAGGACGCCCTCGATGTCGCGGCCGGCGCGCTCGGGATCGTCGCGCATCAGCCAGACGAAGGACTGATAGGTGCGCAGGTTGGTCGCCAGGTAGCGATCACCGGTGCGATCGGCATCCGCGGTGTAACGATCGAAACGTTCGCCCAGCTCGCGCAGCCGGCCCGACAGCCGCAACGAGAAGCACGCGAACGAACGCGTGGTGGCCAGCTCCCAGCCCACGTTCAGACAGTGGGTAAGCAGGTACTGCTCGACCGCGACAAGCTCGTTCGCCACCGCGTCGAACTCGCCGGCAAAGTAGCGCACCATGGCCTTGCACATGCGCGCCAGCCCGATGGTGGCCACGTCCGCGGACCGGCGCGCCAGCACCTCGGCCTGCGACACCAGGCGAATGGCCCAACCCAGGCGCGCGGTCCCCAGCGCCGCAAGCTGCCCGGCCAGCACGCCCAGTCCCTGCGCCACGCGCCGGATGTCCCCAGCCTTGAGCGCCAGCAGGAGAAAGCGCAGCAGGAAATCATCGGCGCGCAGCGTGTCCACCACGCCCAGGCCGGTATTCACCGACCACAGCACGTCGAGCAGGCGAGCCTGCCCGTCCGGAATATTGGCGGCCGGCCGTTCCTCGAACTCGACTCCGCGCACGCGCAGCCACAGCAGGCGCCAGGTCACCGCCAGAAGGGCGCGCCGCGGTCCGCGCGCCAGACGCAACCCGGCCTGGTCCAGCACCTCACGCAAGATCTCTAACCCGCGCACAATATGGCCTCCGCGCAGCAACTGCTCGGCCGCCAGGTGGTGCAGCCGCAGCGCCGTCTCGGGCCCGCTCAACGCGGCGGCCTTCTGGTACGCGTCCGCCGCCAGCGAAGGCAGCCCGCTCGCGGCCTGGCAGTCACCCAGCGCCTGCAGGAGTTCACGCCGCGCCTGCTGATCCGACTCAAGCGCGGCCGCGGTCTCGTAGAGCTGTGCGGCGCGATCGAAGGCCAGCTTGGTGCGCGCCTGGATCGCCGCCTCGCGCGCGTAGTACTTGGCGCGCTCGTGGTCGGCCGCCTCCAACCAGTAGCGGGCCAGCATGTCGGTGCGCTCGCGGCCCCACTTTTCCATGGCGTGCGCAATGTCGGTGCGCCGCTGGTGCAGCGCCGCCACGTCCAGGCTGCCCAGCACCGCCGCGCCGACGCGGTGGTGGTAGGGCTCGACCACGTCCGATCCCTGTCCGCCGCCGCGCCGGATCAGGCGCGCCTGCACCAGTGCCGAGATGCCACGCTCCCAGCCCTCGGAGCCAATCGCTAGGGCGGCCGCGTCGGCCAGCGCCTTCTGCGGCAGCGGATCGCCGGCTACCGCTATGACCTCGAGCAAGCTCTGGCTCTCGGCGGGCAGCGTGCGCAGGCGTTCGAGGATCAAGGCGTCCAGGCTCACGGCGTTCCCGGCCAGAAAGTCCGCTGGCCCGCCCCGGGGCAACACCACGTCGCACAGGTAGCGTATCAGCTCCAGGGTGAACAGCGGGTTGCCGCCCGCCTCCTGCAAGACTGCTTCTGCCAGGCGCTGCTTGACCGGCTGGCCGATCTCGCCCGAGTCGGCCAGGCGATCCACGAGGGCCGAGGCCGCCTCCGGCGACAGCGGACCCACCTCCACGCGCTTCACCGCGGGATGTGCCAGGATTTCACGCAACGAACTTGCCAGCGCATCATTCTCCGAGACCGGCCGGCAGGTGGCTACCAGCATCAGGCCGGGCACGCCGGTGTGCCGCAGCAGGGTCTGCAAGAGCGCGAAGCTGTCGCGATCGGCCCACTGCAGATCGTCGATGAAAGCCACCACCGGCTGCCGCTGCGCCATGCGCGTCAGCAACTCGCAAAAGACGGCAAACGCGCGATTACGCAGTTCGGTCGCATCCGGCACCTTGGGCAGCCAGAAGCGCGCGTGCTCCAGCGGATCCAGGCGGCGCAGCACCGGGAAAATCTCCGACATGTATGCTGCCCCCTCGGGCAGCACCTGCACTAACTCGGCGGTGCCGAGCTTGACCAGGCTGTAGGCGAGCGCGTCCACGATGCTGTCAAAGGCCTTGAAGGGCAGCGTCTCGCGCTCGTGGCAGCGGCCGCGCAGGATGAGAGGCTTGCGAAACGGATCGGCGCTGGCTGCGATCTGATCCAGGAAGCGCTCGACCAGCGCGGTCTTGCCGATGCCCGGGTCGCCCTCGACCAGCAGCAGGGCAAGGTTGCCAGCGCACGCGCGGCCGTAGCCACGGCGCAAGGCCTGCATCTCCGCCGTGCGGCCGATGAACACCGGGGCGCCAGCAAGCACCGGCGCACTTTCGATCTCGGATAGCGGCACGGGCGTAGCGCCTACGCTGAGCTCAGCCAGGATCTCCGCACCGCTGGGCCGCTGCGCCGGATCGCGCCGCAAAAGCTGCATGCACAGCCGGCTCAGTTCGGGATCGGCCAGGGGATTGACCTCGACGGGTGCGGGCGGATCCTCGCTCTGCTTCTTGAGCAGAATGTCGATCAGCGCGCCCGCATGGGGCAAGCGGCCGGTCAGCACCTCGTACAGCATGGCGCCCACTGCGTACCAGTCGGCCGAAGGCTGCGACGGTTTGTCCTTCGCCTGCTCGGGCGCCATGTAGGCCGGAGTTCCCAGTAGCCCTTCGCCTCCGAGCGACCGCGTGCCGGTCTGTCTGGCCAGACCGAAATCCAGTACCACCACCCGGCCCTCCGGTGTCACCAGCACGTTCGACGGCTTGAGATCGCGGTGGATGCAGCCGGCCCCGTGCATGGCGTGCACCCCGACGCAGAGCTGCTGCAGCGCCATGCGCAGGCGCCGCCGATCGGGCTGCGGGCGGGACGTCGGACGCGCGGGATCGTTGCGGCGCAGGGTGTCCTCGTTTTCCGACATGGACGGCACCGGCACCTCGCCCGTCGACGATGGGCCCAACAGATAGCTGTCGAACGGCACGCCTGCCACGTACTCCATGGTGAAAAACCACAGCGGGCCCTCGCAGATCAGCTCGTGCAGCGTGGCCAGGTTGGGGTGCTTGATGTCGGCCAGCGAACGGAACTCGGTCTTGAACCGGTACAGGTCCATGCCGCCCGACAGATCCAGCAGCTTCAGCGCTACTTCCGCGCCCAGTTGCCGATCGAACACCAGATACACACTGCCCATGGCCCCGCTGCCGAGGAGACGGATGACTTTGAACCGGTTCGTGCCGACGAACGCCATCGCTAGTGCCCGGCCGGGAGCTTGGCGTGCAACATCGGCCGTAGTGTACAGCATTGCAAACCGGCTCCTGCTACCGCATGCGGGAAGACGTGAGGGTGGACCGCTGCAACTCTGCGGCGAGGCGCCCTACGCCTTACATTGACCTACTCGGCTCTCCGAATTGGCTGAGCCACACGACAAGGACACCCACTACGTTTTGTGGCTAGGGCTATAATCCCTCAGTGGAGGTCAACATGACTCCGAAGACACATTCTCTCGTCCTCGCATTGCTAGTTGGATCGTCTCTGGTCTTGGGATGCGGTGGAAGTGGCACACCGGCCCCCCGTGCGGACGCAAGCACTCAGGGCGGCGGCGCCGGCGCTTCAGGCAGCACGGCCAACACTGGTGGGACAACCGGAGCAGGCGGACAGACAACCACCGGCGCCAGTACCGGTGGCTCCTCGGTGGGAGGTTCGGGCGGCAGCTCTGCCAGCACCGGCGGCGTTGCTACGGGAGGCGTGGCTACCACCGGAGGAGGTGGCGGTCAGGACACTGGCCAGCCTGGCGGAAACACCCAGACCGGGGGAACCACGGAGACTGGCGGCACAGCTGCAAAAGGTGGCAGCACGGCTGGCGGTACGACTGCTTCAGGCGGTACCACGGTTGCGGGCGGCTCCACCTCCGCAGGAGGCAGCAGCCCTGCTGGTGGTGCCACCGATACCGGCGGTACTACCGCTGCGGGCGGCTCCACTGCTGCAGGTGGCACCACCGCCGCGGGTGGCTCCACCGCCGCCGGTGGCTCCACTGCCACAGGCGGTACTACTGCGGCAGGTGGCACCACTGCCGCGGGCGGCACCATCGCTGCAGGCGGCTCCACTGCTGCAGGTGGCTCCACCGCCGCGGGTGGCACCACCGCCGCCGGTGGCTCGACTGCCACAGGCGGCACGACCGCAGCAGGCGGCTCCACTGCCCTAGGCGGCACGACCGCCGCAGGCGGCTCCACTGCCACAGGTGGCTCCACTGTTCCTACAGGTCGGCTCCGAAAAATCCTGCCCTTGGACCTGGGCTGGCTGTTCAACAAGGGTGATGCGCCCGGGGCGGACCAGGCAGCTTTCGCGGATACCACGTGGCGTCCTGTGAACCTCCCGCATGACTGGGCCATCGAGGGGCCGTTCTCCCAATCTGCCGCAACCACCGGTCGCGGCGGTTATGCGCCGTCGGGAATCGCTTGGTACCGAAAGCATTTCACTCTTCCGCAAGACCTGTCGGGCCGCCGAGTCTTCATTGAATTCGACGGCGTCATGGCGAACGCCAGCGTCTACATCAATGGCGCTCAGCTGGGGAATCATCCGTACGGCTACGTGAGCTTCCGCTATGACATGACGGCGAACGCCAAGTTCGGAACAGCGGAGAACGTGCTCTCGGTCAAGACCGACACCTCCGTGCAGCCAGCCTCACGCTACTACGCGGGTGCCGGAATCTACCGGCACGTCCGCATCATCGCGACCGATCCCGTGCATGTCGATCAGTGGGCCACCTACGTCAGCACGCCCGCACCAACGACTGCATCGGCGACCGTCAAGGTCACAACCTCGGTGGTCAATTCGGGCACGTCGTCGCAAAGCGTGAGCGTGCAGGGCATCGTGAGCGACGCCAGCGGGACAGCACTCGCACCCGTCGCGGCAGCGGCACAGACCATCGCTGCGGGCGCATCGGCCAACTTCGCGTTCGATGTTCCCGTCACGAGTCCCAAACTATGGTCCCCCGATGCTCCGAACATGTATCAGCTCGTGACCAACGTCCAAGCGGGTAGCACCACCGTAGACGATGACGTCACCCCGTTTGGGATCCGGAGCCTTGTATACGACGCCACGACTGGCCTGAACATCAATGGCAAGAACACCAAGTTCAAGGGCGTCTGCTTGCATCAGGACTACCACGGGCTCGGGCTGGCCGCGCCGGCGCGGGCCATGCAGAGGCGGATCGCGCAGCTCAAGACCTACGGGGTGAACGCTATCCGCACCGCCCACGATCCGCCCAGTCCAGACTTCCTCGATCTTTGCGACCGGATGGGCATTCTGGTCATGGACGAGTTCTTCGACGTGTGGGTCGGACGCAAGTACGGCGACGTGGGCGACGACTCCGCCTTCTTCAGCAAGACCGCCACCAACCCCACCGGAATGCCTGCGGTGCCCGGGACGCCCACCGGCGCACCGTGGTACCAGGTCGATGTGACCGGCATTGTCATGCGGGATCGCAACCACCCCAGCATCGCCCTGTACAGTGCCGGCAACGAAATCCGCGATTCGATCGGGACGCGAACTCCTATCCTGACCAAGATGGTTTCCATCTGTCACACCCTCGACCCCGGCCGTGCGGTCACCCAGGCCCTCTTCCGGCCCTCCGACAATGGTGACATCACGGGAGCCACCAGAACCCTGCTCGACGTCTTCGGCGGCAACTACCGAGACACCGAGGTCACTGATGCCATGGGAAGAGCGCCGGCGCGCGCCGGCGTGCTTACCGAGATGGGCACCGAGACCGCCACTTGGAACACCGTCACGGGCAACCCGGCGCTCACCGGCGAGTTCATGTGGACAGGGGTTGACTATCTGGGCGAACAGGATGGCGGTTGGCCAAGCATCGGGGGCAATGGGGCACTGCTGGACGAACTGGGGACTCCCAGGAGTCTTGCCTTTACCTGGCAGGGGAT
>Ga0182021_10012427_pt1 | contig 10112 bp, 10 predicted proteins | sample 612E3MmetaG_FD_120493 | JGI IMG/M metagenome (GOLD analysis project Ga0182021, IMG submission 120493) | Permafrost microbial communities from Stordalen Mire, Sweden - 612E3M metaG (Illumina Assembly) | ecosystem: Environmental > Terrestrial > Soil > Wetlands > Permafrost | place: Sweden... | reverse complement strand
TAGTGCCGTCAATCGCGCAAGAACCCTCATAGCCCAATTCTGAACGAGACACTGTGGCTCGGTGTAACTTTGCTTTAAGCATGGTAATTTGCATAATAAAACACTATAAATACGTTTGAAAACGGTGCATTATCCATTAATTGCAGCATTCCATCAACTTTTTAGATGTCCGGCATTGGAGGGTTTATGGGTGGATTCAGCGCTCAGGCGCTTGTTTTATATTCGATTATAGATTACCGTGCAGGCGCTGCTTACTTACTAATACCTTCCGGGAGCGGTTTCCAGCCTGGAACCTTGACCCTCATAACAACATGTATTCAAAAGAAATATTCGACAAAGATTGCCGTCAGTGTGAACGCCTGGATGCTTTTTTGTGTGACGTTAAAAAAAAACACCCGGATTACCACGCCCGTCCGGTTGCGCCTTTTGGCGATAAAAATCCCAAATTACTGATTGTGGGCTTGGCTCCCGGCATGCATGGGGCTAACGCAACGGGACGGCCATTTACCGGCGATTATGCCGGGCTGCTGCTTTATGACGCGCTTTATGAGTTTGGTTACAGTAATCAGGCCGAGTCGGTTGCGTTGGCGGATGGCTTGGAACTTAAGTTGTGTCGTATCACCAATGCCGTTAAATGCCTGCCGCCCCAAAATAAACCGATAGGCGCTGAAATAAATCAGTGCAACTCGTTTTTGGCCGCCGAGTTAAAAACGCTGCCGGAACACGCGGTGATATTGGCGCTGGGAACGGTCGCTCACCAGGCGGTGTTAAAAGCCTGTAATTTAAAACTTAGTAGTGCGGCCTTTGCTCATAATGCACAGCACGCATTGCCCGGCGGACGCACACTTATTGACTCTTACCATACCAGTCGCTATAACGTGCAGACTAAACGGCTGACAAAAGCCATGTTTGCGGATATTTTTCGCAACATTGGGCGGTTATTAGCGCAATCGTGATTCGTATTCATTTTCAACGACTCGCAAGGCCTTGCCGTATAATTGATCTCTTTTGACTCATAAGGTTACCCTAAATGTCCATTTCGCTTGCTGTTCTTGAAGATGTAGTCCGTGAAGCAGGATCTATTGCATTGGCTTATTTTAAGGACATAAAAAATGTCGAAGTCAGCAAAAAAAGCCCGCGCGACTTTGTCACCGCCGCCGATGTGGCAGTGGAGGACTTTTTAAAAGAGACGTTGACCAAAAAATACCCGGAATACGGTTTTTGGGGCGAAGAAAGCGGGCAAAGCGCCAACCAGACCAACCGGTGGATAGTCGATCCTATCGACGGCACCCATTCGTTTTCACGAGGCCAATACTTTTGGGCCATCAGCGTCGCCCTGGAAATTGAGCAGGAACTCATAATCGGCGCGGTTTACGCCCCGGCTTTGAACGACTACTATTGTGCAGAGCGGGGCAAAGGCGCCTGGAAAAACGGTCAGCCTATCCGGGTTTCCTCTGAAAGCAGCTTAGCTGACGCGATGGTCGCTACCGGATTCGCCTGTTTGCGTTCTTACCTGGAAGACAATAATTTGCAACGTTTTGGACGGATCGCGCAAAACACCACGGGACAGCGGCGTTTCGGTTCGGCGGCGGTGGATTTATGCCTGGTTGCGGACGGTCAGGTTGACGCTTTTTGGGAGCAGGAATTAAATCTGTATGATGTTGCGGCGGGCGCGTTAATCGCCATGGAAGCGGGTGCTACCGTGACCGATTTTCAAGGCAATGACGGTATATTCCCTAAGCAGATCCTGGCGACAAACGGCAAGATACTGAGCCAGATACTACCGTTGATGTGATGTTAAGGCAATGTCGTGCTGATTTGGGAACCGAACGGGGCAAGGTTACCTATTAATTAATCGTTGATAGCAACGGTTAAAGTCGGCACTCCTGGTTAACTGTGGGTAGTGAGGCTGGGGAGTACAACAGCAACTTGGCGTCTATCGCAATAAAGCGATCGGCGGCGTTAATCAGGGACGGCGCGGTCAATGCCGGTACGCCATAGACTTCGGTGGTGACTTGGTAGTTGTCATGGACTTTATTCAGGAGCAAATCAAAGTCGCCATCCCCTGATAGCAGAATAATAACATCGGATTTAGCTGCATATTCGATAACATCCAGGGTAATGCCCACATCCCAATCGCCTTTCGCGGAACCATCGCTACGCTGGATGTATGGTTTCAGCTTGACCTCAAAACCGATCTGCTTAAGTATGTTTTGGAAGCCTAGCTGCTTGCTGTCTCCTTTGTCTATGGCGTAAGCGAACGCTGCAACCACTGCTCTGCCGGCGGTCGCCTGCGTCCAGAAGGCGCTGTAATTAAAATGCCGCTGGTAGCTTTGCCGGGTGGTGTAATAAATATTCTGCACATCGACAAAGATGGCGACTCTGTCCATGCCCTTATTTGATAAACGAGCAGCAATAATCGGTAGGAGTGTTAACTTTTACCGTGAAGGCCGAATCGGCGGGGACATAAAACGACTCGCCGCCGGTTACGGGCTGCCATTCGTCGGTTTCCGGCAATAACACATCAAGATTACCTGCCAAAATGTCCATCAATTCTTTATCGGCGGTGTTGAAGGTATATTCGCCCGGCAACATAAAGCCCAGCGTTTTTGACGAGCCGTCGGCGAAACGGATGGTGCGGCTGCTGACATTGCCGCCGAAGTAAACATTGGCTTTTTTGACGACGGTTACGTTGTTGAATTCTGACATGGATAGTCCTTGGGTAAGTATGAATAAAAGCGGCGAAATGATAACAGATTGTTGTGTTTTACGTTAGGTACTGCGAGAGCATATTTAGGTAACTTGTAAAACACAACTGCCACAGATTCACCGATTAAACTTTGTAATCTGTGAACCTGTGGCAATTTTATTATAAGGGCAATATTTTATGTGTGTTGCTTTAGCTTGATCAATGCAATGTCTCACGCTTTTTAAAACCCATGACGAGCAATACCAACAAAGCGCCCCAAAGCAAACAAGGCACCAGCCAAAACCAGCTTTGGTAGAAAGTCACCGGCGGATTTTCAAGATAAGGAACTTGATATAATCCCGTCCAGGGTTGGTGTACCGGCGATTGTTCCATGATATCTCCCGACGCCACTGATACCGTGGACACGCCGGTATTGGTGACCCGTAACACCGGTCGTCGAAATTCCACGCCTCGCGCCAGTGTCATGTACATGTGTTGGTAGGGTTCTTGCCAAGCGCCGTACCAGGAATCATTGGTGACATTGACGATGAACTGCGCGCCCAATTGCGCCAGCGCCCGCGAAAAGCCGGGGAACAGGCTTTCATAACAGATTTGCGCCCCCATTTTATAGCCGTTCCACTTTAACAAGCGGGTTGGGCCTGAGCCCCTGGAAAAATGACCGGTATCCGGCAGCCAGTCGCGGATTTTCGGGAACCATTGTTCACCGGGTATGTATTCGCCGAAGGCTAGCAAGATGGTCTTGCTGTAATGGGGCGGCACGATGTCCCCGTCCTTGTTCAATACAAACAGGGAATTGGTAATCAATCGGGAGGATTCGTCAACACTGTACGCCCCGGTAATCAGCGGCAGTTGCCGTTCATGAAGAAATTCGGTCAACGCTTGCGGTAATGCGTTGAATTTGAATTGTTCGCCCAGCAAGGCGGGGAAAGCAGTTTCAGGCCACAGAACAAAGTCTATTTTTTTATCGGGATGGCTTTTGAGGGCATTATCCGTAAGCGTCATATAGCGATTAAGGATTTCCTTGCTGTAGCCCTTGCCCAATTCCGCCGCCATTTTTTCTGAATTTTCGGTACTGGCCTGTACCAGCAGCGTTGTAAAAGACGCATCCGCTTGCGGTAGCCTAGCTTTAAGCCACAGTCCGCCTACATTCAACAGCATGAAGCCGATGACAACCGCCGCCAGTATGATTTTACCGGAGTTCTGGCGGCGCTGTTGCCACGCAAGAGTCAGCGGCAGGTTGCAAAGCAAGGTGGCGGCGCTGAGTCCGCTAAAGCCGATGACTTCAGCCCACTGGTAAACGGGGATATTGGCGCCGTACCAGGAGTAACCGAAGTTCCAGTCAAACAGGGTGAATGAATAGGCTTCGCATAAAATAGTGATGATCGCCATCATACCCAGCGACAGCCGTTCCGAGCGGTTGAATTTTCGTCGCCACAGAAACCAAAGCAGTCCGGCCAACGGCACATATAAATGCGCTATCAAGGCGTAGATCAGCATGCCGATGACGGCAACCGGCCAATCCAGATGCGCGAACTCATGCAGCAAATAGGCGACCCAGTTAAAGCCGATCAAGGTAAAGACAAAAGCCGTTATCATACCGCCCAGGATTACGTCTTTAAGGCGGGTTTGTCGACTCCAGAACAGCCATAACGGCACAAAACAAAACAGGGAAGCCCAAGGCGGGAATGGGATGTAGCTGGTGCCGATCAGGATGCCGGACAGGATGGGGAGCGACAAAAATTTGAGTTTGCTGTTCATTAGTTGTGTTAATTCGTATTTAAGGCGATGTCCTGCTGAATGCCGCTCCAGATATTTACCGCGAAAATACTGCCGACATATCCTTGGTGATGACTCAAAAGCATACCTGGATGAGTTCTTTTTTAGAAAAACGTTTTAACCACGATAGACAGCACGCCTGCCATAATAAACCCCATCATCCACTTGAGTATGGCAAGGTCGGTATAAATAGACGCAAGCTTATTATCGAATTTATTGTCTATGTATTCTTTGGTGGCTAAGGTTTCTTGGGCATCAGCAATCACCCGCACCACGGCTTCGGCCTGTTCTTGAGGGATGCCAGCGGTTTTAAGTTTGTCTACCAATTCAAGGGTATCAAAAGTTATCGTAGTCATGGCGTACTCACTTATTTAATCATTATGAATCTCGGCATATAACGCCCGGTATTCGTCACTCAGTTTATGGCTGGGAACGTAATGCACCAACGGTTGCGATACCGTGTGAGATTCCCTGACTTTAATAGAGGGCGAGATCATGGCTGCCAGCACCGGCAGTCCTTCGGCAATGAGTTCATCGACTAACAGCCGGGGTAAATTGGCCTGTTTTTGGAATTGGTTGACGATGATGCCTTCAATTTGAAGGTTTTGATTATGATCCGCTTTGACTTCTGCTACGGTCTGCAGCAGGGTATATAAGGCTTCCCTGGCAAAGGTGTCGCAGTCGAAAGGAATTAAACATTTTTCGGCGGCGATTAATGCCGATTGACTGTAGAAATTGAGTACCGGCGGCGTATCCATGTAAATGGCGTCAAAACCCTCCAGCTTTTCCAGCGCTTCTTTTAATTTGAAGATTTTAAAGCGTGATTCCAAACGACCTTGCAAGGGTTCAAGGTCGGGATGTGACGGAATAACAAACAGGTTAGGGAAAGGCGTTTCATGGATAACCGCATCCAGCCCGGTGTTGCTGCCGCCGAACAGGGAAAGACTTAGGCAGTCTTTAAAGAACAGGGCAATCGTTTTATCGCTTTCGCTGACTTTATGGCCCAGTAGATATTGCGTGGAATTGCCCTGGACATCCAGATCAATGACCAGGGTGCGCTTGCCTTCAATAGCGCTGATGGCGGCTAAATTACAGGTAATCGTTGATTTGCCGACACCGCCTTTCTGATTGAAGATGACTCTGCGCATGTTATTTCCCCGTGAAATCAAATAGATAAAAATCGCATTATAAGCCCTGAACCGGCAATATCAAATGCGGATAAAGGTTTTGGCCTGGCATTCAGGGCATTCGGGGATTTCACTGGTGGTTTTAAAGGCGATTTCCTTGCCGCATTCGTCGCAAATAAAGGTGCCGGGCACGGTAATATCACCGCTGTGATAGGTATGGGTTTCCGCTAACTCTCTGAGTTTTTCCAGTTCGATACGGGTTTTGTCGGCAACGCTTAAAAAAGCATCCAGAGCGAAGTTTTCAATCAATTCAATATCAAATTTAAACCACTCGGAGAGCGAATCTTTATCTTCTTCGTTTGATAAGCCGTGGGCGGCATGTTCAATATCGTGTTTAACATAACCAGAAAGCTTGTTCAGTTCATCGCTAGTCAAATCGCTCGTTTTGCCGGTTTTTTCTTTGGAAATTTCCAGCGCTTCGGCGAAAGAATGCAGCGTATCCTCCATGGTTTCATGCAGGTGGGTCATAAAATCGGCGTAGGCGGCGATAAGTTTATTTTTATTCATTATGTACAACTCCTGAAAATGACGCTTTAGATTTAAGCAACTGTGGGGTATTCTAACGCTTTTGACCGGTAAAAGACGAGAAGGATGCAAGAAAATTATCAACCGCTCGCTATAGAGCAAGACGTACAAGCCGCCTGGGAAGCTTCAGGGGTATTTAATGTCTCGGAATCTTCTACGCAGGAAAAGTATTATTGCTTGTCCATGTTCCCGTATCCCAGCGGTAAACTGCACATGGGTCATGTGCGTAATTACACCATAGGCGATGTCATCAGCCGTTATCAGCGCATGTTGGGCAAAAATGTCTTACAGCCTATGGGCTGGGATGCGTTCGGCTTGCCCGCCGAAAATGCAGCAATGCAGCATGGCGTACACCCTGCCGACTGGACTTATGAAAACATCGACTATATGCGCGACCAGCTTAAACGGCTGGGTTTCGGCTATGATTGGAGCCGCGAACTGGCGACCTGCGATCCCGATTATTATAAGTGGGAGCAATGGTTTTTTCTTAAATTGCTGGCCAAAGGCCTGGTTTATAAAAAAACCGCGCCGGTCAACTGGTGTCCGCATGATATGACCGTGCTGGCGAATGAGCAGGTCATCGACGGTTGTTGCTGGCGTTGCGATACTCAGGTTGAGCGCAAGGAAATCGCGCAGTGGTTTTTAAAAATCACCGCTTATGCCGATGAATTGTTAACCTCGCTGGAAACGCTGGACGGTTGGCCGGAGCAGGTCAAGACCATGCAGGCCAATTGGATAGGCCGTTCCGAAGGTGTGGAGATGGATTTTGCGGTGCCGGACATGACGGAACCCTTGCGCATTTATACCACGCGTCCCGATACGCTGATGGGCGTGACTTATCTGGCCGTTGCCGCCGAACATCCGCTGGCGTTGCACGCTGCCGAAGATAATGCCAACATTAACGCATTCATCAATGAATGCAAGCTAATGGAAACCTCGGAAGCCGCCATGGAAACCATGGAAAAACGCGGTATAGATTCCGGTATTAAAGCCCTGCATCCGATCACCGGTGAAGCAGTCCCCGTCTGGATAGCCAATTTCGTATTAATGGGTTACGGCACCGGCGCGGTGATGGCTGTGCCTGCGCACGATCAACGCGACTACGAGTTCGCGACCAAATACGGCATTGCTATTAAGCAAGTGATATTTGCCAAAGACGGCGACCATGACGACTGCTCGGAACATGCTTACACCGTAAAAGGCGTATTGCGACATTCAGGCGAGTTTGACGGCTTAACGTCTGAACAAGCCTTTATAGCGATCTCGGAAGCCCTGGAAAAAGAGGGTAAAGGACTACGCAAAACCAATTTCCGCTTGCGCGATTGGGGCGTTTCCCGGCAACGTTACTGGGGCGCGCCGATCCCGGTTATTTATTGCGACGACTGCGGCACGGTGCCGGTGCCGGAGCAGGATTTGCCGGTGCAATTGCCCAGAGACGTGGTACTCGACGGCTCGCAATCGCCGCTGGTTGCGCATCCGACGTTCTCGCTTACCATTTGTCCAAGTTGCGGCAAAGCCGCCCGGCGCGAAACCGACACCTTCGACACTTTCATGGAATCGTCCTGGTATTTCGCCCGATTCGCCAGCAGCAAAGCCGATAGCATGCTGGATGTGGGTGCCAAATACTGGTTGCCGGTGGATCATTATATCGGCGGTATAGAACATGCGATTTTGCATTTGTTATATGCGCGGTTTTTTACTAAATTAATGCGCGACGAAGGCTTGCTGGTCTGCGACGAACCTTTCAAGAAATTGTTGACGCAAGGCATGGTGCTGAAAGACGGCACAAAAATGTCCAAGTCCAAGGGCAATACCGTCGATCCGCAAGGCTTGATAGATCAATACGGCGCCGATACCGTGCGCTTGTTTATCATGTTTGCGGCCCCGCCCGAGCAATCGCTGGAGTGGTCGGATAGCGGCGTCGAAGGCGCGTTCAGGTTTCTGAAAAGACTCTGGAAGCAGGCGTATTTGCATAATGAGGCGGGCGGTTCTACAAGCAAGTTGGATAAATCGTCGATGACGGATGCGCAGCAAACGGTGCGCCGCCAAATCCACCAAACCATCCAGAAAGTCAGTCATGACATGGGCGTGCGTACTATTTTTAACACCGCCATCGCCGCCAACATGGAACTGGTCAATACCTTATCCAAGTTTACCGACGATTCCGATAACGGCAAAGCCATACGTCAGGAAGCCCTGGAAGCAATAGTCTTGATGTTGGCGCCGATAGTGCCGCATATCTGCCATCAACTGTGGCTGGATTTGGGTCATCAGCAAGCGGTAGTCGGCGTGGCATGGCCTGAAGTTGACGGCTCGGCTTTAGAGCAGGACACCATAGAAATGGTGATACAAGTCAACGGTAAATTGCGCAGCAAGCTGTCTGTTTCGGTGACGGCGTCGTCGGACGACATACAAGCGATGGCGTTGAATGATGAACAGGCTCAGCGATTTATAGACGGAAAACCCATCAGGAAAGTGATCGTTGTGCCAAAAAAACTGGTTAATATCGTCGTTTAATGGAGTGGAGTGTGCTGACAAAAAAAACAATAGTATTGATGATGGCGTTGTCGTTAAACGCTTGCGGCTATCACTTGCGGGGCGCTTTTGAGCTGCCTGCCGGCCTGAAAAATGTTTTTTTGGAGGGCGGTTCCGCTCAGTTGCAGGAACAATTCAAGCGGGCGATGGACCTCTCATCGGTGCCGCTTGCAAGTTCAGCTGAAGCGGCGGGTATTATTGTCAAAATATCTAACGAAGACAGTCAACGTCGGGTTTTATCGCTGGGTTCAACAGGGGTCGCCAACGACTTTGAACTGGGTTATCGATTTGATTATGAAATTGTCGATGCCCAAAATAAGGTGTTGATGGGGTTGCAGCCTGTCGAGATTAAACGTGAATATTACAATGATCAGCTGGCTATTATCGCTAAGGATAATGAAGAAGCCGTGATACGTAACGAAATGTATCAGCAAGCCGTGCGTACGGTGGTTAATCGCGCCAAAGTCGCATTTGAAACGAGTTCTAAATGACATGCGCATCAAGGCCGATCAGTTAAGCGCGGCTTTACAAAAGGGGTTGAAGCCGGTGTATTTTATCACCGGCGATGAGCCCTTGCAGTTGGGCGAAATGGCCGATGCGGTTAGGAAGGCGGCAAGAAAAGCGGGCTTTGAAAACCGCGAGATTATTTCGGCGGAAACCGGATTTGAATGGAACCAGCTGGCATTTTCGGCTGATTCCTTATCCATTTTTGCCGATAAAAAAATCATTGATTTAAGATTGCCTACCGGCACACCCGGCGCCGATGGCGCTAAAGCCTTAATCGCTTATTGCGAACGTTTGCCTGAAGACACCTTGTTACTCATTACCGCAGGCAAGCTGGCCTCCGGCGCATTAAAGTCCCGGTGGCTGGAGGCCCTGGACAAGAACGGTGTGGTTATCCAGGTTTGGCCGCTGGAAGGACAGGATTTAATCCGGTGGTTGCAACAACGGATGCAGCATCGCGGATTATCCGCTGAAACGGACGGTTTGCGGCTATTGGCGTCCAGAATTGAAGGCAATCTGCTGGCTGCCGCCCAGGAAATAGAAAAACTTTACGTGCTTTACGGAAACGGGCATCTTAGCCATAAGCAGATTTTTGACGTGGTGGCGGATAGTTCCCGATACGATGTATTCAAGCTGATGGATAGCGTATTGTCTGCCGGCGTAAACCGCATCGTCAAGATACTGTCAGGCTTGCGAGCGGAAGGCATTGCGGCTCCCGTCGTATTGTGGGCTTTGACACGCGAAGCCCGGTCATTAATCAAAATCAAACTGGCTCTCGCCGGGGGGCAACCCAGGGACGCCGTCTTCAAAAACAACAAAATATGGGATAAGCGCAAGCAACTGGTTAGTAACGCGCTGAAAAGGCAAAGTGACAG